>Ga0209831_1000428_pt1 | contig 40603 bp, 39 predicted proteins | sample Maine_Asex4_meta_FD_187451 | JGI IMG/M metagenome (GOLD analysis project Ga0209831, IMG submission 187451) | Marine algal microbial communities from Maine, USA - Maine_Asex4_metaG (SPAdes) (version 2) | ecosystem: Host-associated > Algae > Red algae > Unclassified | place: Maine, USA | collected... | reverse complement strand
TGGGCTTTTGTCACAAGAGGAAATCGTCAAACCAGGTTTTATCGAAAAAGGAAAATGTCAAACTGGTTTTGTCGAAAGGAAAATTGTCGAGTAGGGTTGAAAATTTGGTTCTAAATTATTGCTAACATTTGTATATCAACACCAGTTACTGATATATTTCATTTAGCAGCACTATTATCGTTAGCTTTTTTATTGTTTTGCTTGTTGTTGTTTATTTTCATATTCAAATATAAACCATCTAATGGACTTTGCACAGTTTTATTATTAATATTTAATACATGTGTGTAAATTTCTGTTGTTTTGCTGCTGTTGTGGCCTAATAGTTTTTGAATAATACGCATATTTAAACCGTCTTGCATTAAATGTGTAGCAAAGCTATGCCTTAAAGTATGTGGGGTTGTCCAAGCACTTACATTGGTAGCTTTTACTGCTTTTCTTAAAACTTTTTGTACACTACTCGCACTATATTTGCCACCCTCTTGGCCTTCAAAAAGCCAGTAACTTGGTTTGTACTGTAAATAATATTTCCTTAATAGCTTCAGCAAAATAGGCGACAAAACAGTATATCTATCTTTTTTGCCTTTTGCGGCTTTTACAAAAATATGTCCTTGCTTACTATCAATATCTTCAATTCTTAAATTTAAAAGTTCTGAAATTCGCAAGCCTGCGCTATAAATGGTGCTTAACATAGTTTGATGCTTTAAATTGTTAGGCGAATTCAACAATTTCTCTATATCTAATTTAGAGAGTACATTAGGCAACTTGCTTTCTTTATTAGGCCGTTGAATGTTGTAAAAAGTACGGTCTTTTTTTAATACGTGTTCGTAGTAGCATTTTATAGCATTAATTAATTGGTTTTGCTTAGTCAAACTAATTTTATACTTCTTAATAAGCATAAATACATAGTTTTCAATTTCAGCTTTATTTACATCACTATAGTTTCTGTTTTCAAAATATTTAAAAAAGTAAATCAATTCGTTGCGATATGCCTTTACAGTATTATGCGAAAAAGCCTTTAAGGTCATTGTTTTTTCGGTTTCCGCAAGTGCATTTAAAGCATTTTCATTAAGTACTACTTTGGGTAAACTTTGTGTTGGCTGTTGATGGTTTACAACATATTTCCCTTTAAATAGCTCGGTAACTAATATCCAATTTTCACTGCTATTTACCAAACTCCATAGTTTTTGCTGTGGGTGGTAAAAACTCGTATTTAAGGCTTTCAAAATTTTGCGCTCTTCCTTCATTAAAAATGGGATATGGAGCTTAAACCTGCTTGCATTTGGCAAAGGTTTAAATAAAATAATACTAATCCTCTTTTTGTTTGTTCATTTCTTTAATAAATTAAATTATATACCAATCCATAAAACTTACTTATCTAAATAGTGTTTACAAATATTTTCTACCGTATTCTATATTCATATCAGTAAAATAAAGCAAAATTAATTTAATGAAAAACAATTAGTTATAAAAGTTACCGTATATTACCGTAACTTACGTATAAAACGGTAATTAGTATTATTAGGTAAAACGGTTGTTGAAAAATGGACTTTAAAAAAGTGACAAGGCATTGCAAATTATGCAAAACAGAAATAATTGGCAGAAGATCAAAAGTATTTTGCACCCCACTTTGTAAAGCAGAATATCACAGCCTGTTAAATAAAGTGAACAAAAAGGCAACGGAAAAAATTGATATTATTTTACATAGAAACAGATCCATATTACTTGAAATACTGGGTAAAAATATTACGAGTAAAAAAGTACATAAATTGAAATTGGACGAAAAAAAGTTTAATTACACCTATGTTACTGCCTATCATATCAATAGCCAAAATAAAACAGTAAACCATGTTTATGATTTTAGTTGGATTATTTTTAGCGATGACTTTATACTTATCAAACGTAAAAAAACAGACGGATAAATTTTAATTTATCTTTTTTTCAAAGAGAGTATAAGAATATAAAATTTTAAGCACAACTAATTTATCTTATGTAGGATAAGAATTACCCGAACTAAAGTTCAACTTTTACAAGATTTATAGATGATATTTCCATTAAAAATAGGTAAATGATTTTCAATATAATAGACCTATTTTATGGTGGGCTGTCTACCGTGGTTAGTCCTGATTTTTTTACTACTGGCTCTTTAAAATTTGTTTAGCGGAATTGAAAATTTTGTTTTGTAGCTATTGAGTTTTTTAGATTTATGAATTTCAATAAGTGTTTCAATTACTACTTAGACATCTTCTTTAGTGTAAGTTTTGATTTAATAAATGGTGCGCTTTTTTATTGTAATATGTTGCCGTCTTTTTTCTTTTCCTTATTGCCCCTTTTATTTGGCTGATTTTTCAAAAACAAAACTCACTTTAAAAGCAGTATCAATACTCAATACTGCATCAAATTTCTTACCCGCGTTGCTTTTAAAGCCTTTAATTTTTTTTGTTAAGCCTTTGGTAAGCAGTTGTTTTATTTGACTTTCTGTTAATTTTTTTTTGGCAATTGTTTTCCATAAAATAAAATCACAATTATTAGCCGTACAGCTTAACAGCTTTGATTTATCCAGTAATGATTTTTCTTTGCATTTCGGGCATTGCTCTAAATCGGTTCGCTCAACTTTCATTGTTTTTATCTGCGCTACTATTTCTTTAGTATAGCGTTCTATTTCCGCTTTAAAAATTATTGGGGTTTGTTCACCAGCTTCTATTTGTTTTAGCTTGTATTCCCATTGGCCAGTCATTTCTACATTAGAAATATTTAGATGTTTTGTTAATTGATATATCATTATTCCCCTATCCGTTGGAACCAATGATTTACCTTTATTGAAAATATAACCACGATTAAAAAGTAGTTCTATTATTCCAGCTCTAGTAGCTGGTGTACCAATTCCAAATTTATTAATTATTTCCTCAATGTCTTTTTCTACCAGTTTACCTGCGTTTTCCATCAAAGCCAATAAAGTAGCTGCGGTTAATAATGGTGGTGCTTTGGTTAACTTATCTTTATTTTCAATTGCATCAATTTTTACAATTTCTTTTTCTGCTATTTCTGGTAATTGATTTTCTTTTTCGCCCTGGTTAAATATTTCTGCAAGCCGCCAACCCTTTTTTAAAATTACCGTTCCTTTACTTAAAAATTTATGGCCGTTTGGTTCAAAATGATAAACAGTATCTAATTTTATACAGGGTTCAGAAAAGGCCATTATTAAAGAAGATGCTACCAATTTATAAATATTGCTTTCCGCTTCGTTTAGCCCATTAGCTGGCTGGTTAGTTGGAATAATAGCATGGTGATCGCTTACTTTATTATTATTGAAATACCGCTTTGAATAATCTAAACTATCTAAATGCAATGCATTAAATCCGCTTTCCAAATCACCAGTTCCAACATTTATTAATATTTCTCGCATATCTGGACTCATATCATTAGTTAGATATTTACTGTCAGTACGTGGGTAGCTTATTAATTTTTTCTCATACAGTCTTTGTGCTATATCCAGCGTATTTTTTGCGGAATAGCCAAACAAATTACTAGCTTTTTTTTGCAATCCAGTTAGATCATATAATAATGGTGTTTGTTCCTTACGCTCCTTTTTTTCAGCTTTTAATAATGGCGTTTCTTTTATATCTTCAATACTTTTTATAAGCTGCTCCGCTCCTACCCTATCGCTTATCCTTTCAAAATAAACCGCTTTAAAATATTGATCGTCATAATTTAAAATTAATTCTGGTTGAAAAAAAAGTTCGGGTTTGAAATTGATATGCTGTAAATACCTTTCTACTATTAGCCGTAAAGTTGGCGTTTGAACACGTCCAATCGAAAAGAGCGTGTTATTACCTGCTTTTACAGATAACGCCCTAGTGCTATTAATACCGACCAACCAATCCGCTACATTTCTACCTAAAGCAGCAGCATATAAGTTATTGTATGCGCTTATAGGTTTTAAAGATGCAAAACCTTGTTTAATTGCTTGTGTAGTTAAGGAGCTGATCCAAAGCCTTTGTACTGGTCTACCCTGCCCTATTAACTTGTAAATAAGCCTAAATATTAATTCCCCTTCCCGTCCAGCATCAGTAGCACAAATAATACTGTCAACTTTGCTAATCTGCTCTTTTAGTATGTTGAATTGCTTCTTAGTTTTTGGATTAATTTCGTATTGAAATTTATTTGGAATAATTGGCAAATCTGCTAAACTCCATTTACTGTAATTTTCATTATAAACTTTTGGCTCTGCCAAACTCACTAAATGACCAACCGCCCAACTTACAGTATAGGTGCTATCTTGTGGGTTATACATGTAACCATCTGCCCTTTGTTTGACATTTAAAACCTTTGCTATTTCCATAGCTACTGAAGGTTTTTCTGTTATGATTAATTTTTTCATGAGGCCAAATTTTTTACCATTAATGAATGGTGCTGCTCTTTGATTGGTTTCTGTATAACCAGGCTAAATAATGCGTGTTGTTTTTTTGGTACTTCAATAGTACCTTTTAAGCAGCGAAATTGTTTCGCTACATAGTTTGTTTCTAATCTATTCATATTACAAAATTTATTTATTAAAAGGGTTCTATAGTAAAGACATTTTAAGTTTTAAATAAGTGCTTATTTGGTCTAATTCTGCTGGTGTATGGGTATTATACCCTTTACGTAACCGATCAATCATTTTTTGTATTTCCTTACCAGCATCAGCAAATAAAAGGCTATTTGAAATGCGATCATCTTTCAAAATAATAGACAAATTATTATGTGTGGGTGTATTTACATAGCTTTGAAATTTGCGTTTTAACTCTTTTACTTCTTTTTGAACTTGAATAAATACCGCCTTTTTAGGCTTGTATTTTTCTGCTTTATAATCAAAAATGTAGGGAATACTAAATTTTATTTCAACAATAAAATCAATGGTTAAAATATCTTTTAGTTGCCTTATTTCTGTTTTATTGCAAACTGGTTTATTAGTACCAGTATATTTTTTATCGAAATATTTACCGGGTATATTGCCCCTACTTTTCCAAGTCTTTAAAGTTTTTAAGCTTAGTCCATATTTATCAATAATTTCTAATGCTCTTTTTTCGTTAAATTCCATTATTATTTTTTTAATCCTAAAAATATTGAATAATATACATACAGTTCAACTTCTCCAGCTATAATAACTTCGCTTACATCTAATATCAGCGGATTAACAGGTAAAGTGTATAGAAAGGTATTTAATATCGGTACTGGTGCTTTTCCCTTCATATTAGCAGCAATATCATTTACATATAGCATAGCAGCTTCTTTGTCTATTCGGTCAAAGCAGCATACATTAACGAAAGCTAAATCGCTACCTTTCATAATATCGAACATTGCCAAACCATCAGCAATAGTAACTCGAAAATCAAAATTTAGCTTGTCAATAGAAACTACTTTTTGATTTGCTTCTTTTAACTGTAATGATTTGAAATGATTAACCGTATTAAGGTTAATATCTGTTGTGTCTCTAATTAGGGTATTACCGTTGTAGGATATGTGTTCTACTTTCATATTATATTAAATATTATTTTTCTTCTGAATAGGGTAATGGTATGAGGCTAATTATATCTTTAAAATAAATAAACCCTTCATTTTTTGGATAAGTCATTTTATATTTTCCTACACCATAGGATATAGTACCGAAATTTTTAATCTTTTCTTGTCCATAATTTTGAAAGAATAAAAATTGATTCGTTTTCATTTCAAAACCATAACCACTACCATGTTTTTTTGTTTCAATTTTATAACATTTCATTTTAGAGTTTGATAGTAATTTTAATGTTTCTGAAAACATTTCTAAATCCGTTTTATCTTCCTTTTCTATCTTGAAATTATAACTCTTAGCTACACATGTATTAAAAAAGCGCATACTGATTGTAGGTTTAAATATCCGACCATCAGCAGCTGCTATTGGTACGCTTATGTCTATATGCCTTGAAAATTTATGCTCCCTATCTTCCTCTATAAAATATGAAACAATATCAAGATTAACGACAAGTACAGACCTATCTTTAGAAAATACCATATTTTGACAGTCGAAATGTTTTGAAATCTCGTATAAATATTTATTTGTATTGAATATCATTCTGCTGTTTTATACTTTCCAAAATTGATTAATTTTTAAATTTCTGCAGGGTATAACATAGTGCAACCCTTTAGTCTGCCATGTATCACCTTCGCCACCAACCAAACCGCCAGTCTCGAAATTTTCCAACTCATTTTTAGCATCCCAAATAGAAGATTTACAACCCAATCCGTTTGCCTCTATTGAAATATATAACATCCCGTTAGCATCTATATAGCTATTTCTTCTTTTTAATAAATCTGTTTTACTATATAAAAAATCACCAAACTGAATTAAATATTTTATAGTATTTATGTGTTTATCAATCGCATTTACTGTGACATAAGAGTGGAAATGCCAATGGCTGACTATACTCGCATAAAGTTGACATAAGTCTTTTGCTTGGTTTATTGCTTCATGATAATCATTTTCATTAACGATAAATTCAGACAATGGAAACTCAGATTTTTTCGCTTTAGCCAATTTAAATTCAATCGGATTTTCAACAAAATCAAGTACATCATCACGGCCAAAAGTAATTGGATATATCTTTTTCAAATACGCTTTTTTACTTCTTTCGTATATAATAACTGCAACTTTATCTTCATACATTTCTACAGATCCTCTACCTTCATTCGTATAAGCATAGATAGTAGAACTATCATTATAATCTTCGCCTAATGTTACTTTTTCAATTGGTATTTGGGCTTTGCCCATTGTCATATTCGGATTAATAATTTCTTTCATTTTTTATTTTTAAAATGTTTTATTTAAATTTCGTTCAATTGTTTCAATAACGGTTGTTTCAAATTCCAAATCATCATCAACACTAAATTCTACCCAATCATTAGGGTTATTTGAATTAGTGCAGTCAATAGCTAACCAGTTTTTTTCCTCGCAAAATTCTCGTTGCTCATCTGTCATACCCTCTTGAACCATACTTTGATAATCATAAGTATAATTACTATTGATCGCTAACAAGCAAGCCTCATAGCTTTGTGGGTAAGTGTTCCCAAAAGTGTTAAGCGAAACAATCTCACCATCTATTAAGTAGATGTCTGTATTATAATTTTGGGGCAATGAATAAGCTTCTTTAGCTATCGATACAATTTTTTCTACTTGTATGTCTGTTAATTTAATTTGATTTAAATTTGTTGTCATAACTTTCTAAGTTTAATTCCGGCAGGGTTGCAGCCCTTTAATGCCGGAGTTTTTATTTAATTTGTTTCAATCCTTGTTGTACTGGAAGTGTGTTTAAAAAAATAGATTTTTTTTGTTTGCTTATTAATATGCTGTAAAGGCAAGTTATTACTTGCAATTATGCAAGTTTATTCATTTATTTATTTTTTATTTCTTCAACTTTGTTTTCTGTAGTTCCATCAGATAGAGGGTATTCTTTACCTTGAATAAGGTATGTCAATTTAATATTATAATTTTTTGATCTAGTGATTGTTATATCATTTATATAAGTACCAGTTTCTTTAATTGCTGTTGTTACTTCTTTTTTCAGCAGCCCAAATTGTTTGCAAAACTTATCTAAATCAATTGGAAATTTTCCATTTCTATAGATGTTTTTACGGCCTTCTTTTACAACTGATATGTTAATTTTTTTAGTGTATATATCATTTTCTTTTGCCATTGTATTAACACAATGTCTATATGAAAGCCCTAATTTTTCACATAATGTTTTAGCATCAGTATAAGCACCATTATTAAATAAATAAATGTATTTAATGTTAAATCGTCTTTTATCAATAAATTTTTTCTCCATTTTATACTAATTTCTATTGTTACAATTATTGTTACAATAATACTATTAAACTTGCTATTATGCAAGTTTATTCAAGTATTATTTTAGTAGATTTACTTTTTATTTTATAGGATTAACCACCGCTTTTTTTCCTTATTTCCTAATCAATTACCAGTTATCGGCAATGATAGCCCCCCGACTATTCGAGGGCTTAAATGTTTTATTTTTTCACACCTAATAAGCAAGTATAGCCATCTTGATCATAGCCACCAGTAATATCTAAATTTCCATTAAAATATTTTCTAAATTTTTCTACAGCATCTTCGTTTTTACCTTCAAAAAAGAAAGTAAATTTGTTTTCATTAAGTATATTAATTTCAAATATTTGTCCTGTTACATTTTTCAAAATGTTTACAATTTTGGCCACTTTAATTTGATCTTGATTTGTCATAATTATCTATTTGATTACCTCACAAAGATAAACTATTACTTGCATTTATGCAAGTTTATTCAATTATTATTTTATTTGAATTTAGACTATTTTTTCAAGACTTCGCCCCCTCTTTTTTTTCCTTATCGCCTTTTCAATTACTATCTAGCGACACAAAAATTATTAGAGTTTAGGAATGTCACTAACAGGCACAAGGCAAAGCGTAGAGTTAGGCAACTCAAAAGATTGTACAGGATTATTAATATAATAATTAGCACCGTTTGCCGTGGTATAATAACCAGGCTTTCAGCATCATTACAAAAGATATAATTTGGATTTCCAGTAAGTTCAGCAATTAATACATCATTAAATATAGTTATGGCATTTTCGCTATCCTCAATATGCGACCACACCACCGGGGCTTTACCATCAACCAGCTCCACTATAAAAAAACCTTTAGACATTAAACACTAATTCTGGATAAATAACAGGCTCTAATATTTCGGGAACATTACCAATATATGCTTTACCTCTAAGCCTACGAACGGTATAATATTGAAGTGCATTAGATGGGTATGATTGAAACAGACTATTGATATCTTGCTTAGACAAATCAAGCTGCAGCCACAACTGAGCAAAGCGATTATTAAGTATTAGCGGCATACGTGGTCCGAAAGATAATTTCGGGTTGTTATGCAATTGCTGTAGCAATGAATTTGCTTTAGTTGTAATGATGGTAAAGGTGCAAATTATTTCACCAGTAATATTATCCGTCCAGTTGGAAAACAAGCCAGCTAAAAAAATAGGTTCCTTATTAGTATGACTAATGTAAAACGGATAAGTAAGGCCGTTATAATGGTGGTGTTCAAAGAACCCATCAATAACAATAATGCAGCGATTATTGACGACATTTTTATAAGCATTTTTTTCGTGCAATGTTTCGCTACGAGCATTTAGTGTTTTGTTCATTAGCTTTCGATCTTTAGCCCAAAAGGGTAACAAACCCCATACTGCAGGTATTATTTTTGAATGAGAAAAGATTGGTAAAATAGGATGTGAGAAACCCGAAGCATGATAAATTGGCAAACTTGTTTCATTGAACATCTGTTCAATTTCACTTTCATTATAACCAAATCGCAAAGCCTGTTTAATATAACTACTTTTTTTCGCTGCAATGTCGTAACACATAATTATTCGTTTTCGCTGTAGTACTCTTCTTTTAGTTTTTCAATTTCGTATTTCTGCTTGAATGGATGAACCAAAAAAAGAATTGCAATATAGTTTAATATGTATTTTAGTTTTTTCATTATCCAAATATCATAAAAATTTTATTACAAGGCTGAAAATATAAAATATAATAAGTTGATTTTGAAAAAGGTTCTTACAGATAGTGTAAAAATGAGTTTAGAAAAATTTAGAAAATAATAAACGGCGCACATAAAGTTTTGATCTTAAAGCTCTGTTTTTTTTATTTTCTCTGAAAATAATTAATTTTTAATTCTGGTTTTTAGTGTGTTATATAATTATTTTTTTACAAACCTTATTCATTGAGTTTTTATTGAAAAATCAGATAAATTCATAACAAGCTGATATATATAAACCAATTTTTTTTGTCTTACTTATTCTTAGAATGATAAACGGCGCACCTAAAAGGATTAATAAAAAACGCCTTTCTCTTTAAAATAAAATATTTTAATTAAGAATTAACTTTGAAAATCAAAGATTTACAAATTATGACTTTTATCTATATTGAGTATAGTGATTTTCTTAGCAAATTAAATAAAATAGTGATTTATGAGAAAATCAAGCTTTTTTTGCGTTAAGGATTGTAGCGGTTATACTGTAGAGTAACGGAAGTATTTGAGCGTAAAGCCTGCCCCGAAGGGTAACGCCCTAATAATTATAGTCTTGATCGTAATCTTTTTGCTGTTCCTTTTTTTTGCCCTTATCTTTCTTTTTGTACTTATCCTCTAACATGTAGCTATTTGATTTTGCTAATCCTGCCATTTGTGTTAAAACTCCTGAAACCTTGTACCCTACCCTTTGTGCTTGTAATCCTTTATTTACTTTATAATACTTAATATCTTCTAATTTCTTAACTGGCAATTCTTTCTTATCGTAGACAAAATCTTTAATATCTTTATCTGAAAACTGTTCTTTTTTATTCTTTTGCAAGTAATCGTTAACGTTTTTAAGGTGGTTATACTGCGGACTATCTTTTTTCAAAAACTCATTACCTGCGTAATCTTCATATTTTATGTGAACCCCTGTATTTTTCTGAAGGCGAAACAACTGGCCATAAACTGGCGAAGTATGTTCTTTATTTTTTATGATCTTATCCAGCATCATATTATTCTGTTCATTAAACTTTTTGAGGTCAAAATTTTTCGGATTAATAGCGGTGGAAGAAAGCATATCTACGGAGCGATTAGCGACGTAGATATTAAGGGTAGGTTTCTTTTGATTATCATAGCTATAAAAATACAAAATTTCATTTTTTGATTTTATTTTATTTGTTTTGTAGTAAGCAGCTAAGTTATCGGCAAAGCCGTCTACAATTTTTTTTCTTTCAGAAACATCGTTTAATAGGTATTTAAATCTATTTTGAAAAGTCAATTCTATTTTAGAAAATGAAGCATCTGTTTTTTTTAAACCTTTTCTGTTATTATCAAAAGCTTTTTGAACTTTATCATTTGCAACGGTGAAACCTTGCGAATGATAAAGTGTGCTGCTATGATCTACGGCAGAGCCGTAGGCCACTTTAGCGAACTGGTATTTTTTAACTTGATGTTTTGGTTCAATACCAGTAGTTTCAGTAGTAATTTTTTGTACTGTTTCGGCAAAAATATTTTTATTGAACTTGTCTTTATACCGAGTTTCGGGGTTAAGCTCATTTTTACCATCTTTAGCCATACGACTAACTTCTACGTGTATATGCAACTGGCCTTTATTATTAAAAGTACCATCAGTATTTTTACGGTAGTCGTGAATTTTGGCGATATAAGAGATGTCTTTCAGATCAAATTCTTTGCCTTTATAGTTGAAATTGCGAGCATAAGCCGCCATGTATTTGTCGGTTAACCCTTTTATAAGCTCCCTTCTATTAGGCTGCTTTTCAATATAATTGCTTTCTGCTTCTGAAAAGTTAAGCGCATAAGAAAAGAAGCGTTGCTTTCCTTTAGGTGCCTGGGCATTTGCACTATCCAAATATTGTACCGCATCTTTTTTGGTAATATGGTTTTCTTTATCGCTAAAAAAACCCCGATAATCCGCTTTTAAAACCTTATCATTAGCATCTAAATAATTAGCTGTACGGCTGCTATTATCGTAGCTATTAGCAATATCATTGCTATTAAGTTTACCCTTTTCAGCAGCCTTTAAATACTGCCGTTCCTCTTTATCTAAGTAATTAGATACTTGACTAACAGAACCAGTATTATCATAGGCTTTGAAACCTGCTTTTTGCGGACTTAGCAACTTAACGTACATTATTTTGTAAGCAGTAAAGAACGTTCACTAATAAGATTGCCATTTTGCGTAATTGCTTTTTTTGCAATTGTAATTTTATCATTTTCAAAATATAGCAAGCCCCATTTTTCGGGTACATCTTCAATAGCTATTAAATTAACTGGAGTAATGAAATAGCGAAAATTACCCATTTCGCTATCTTCTCTAATTTTAAACTTTTTCTTAGCTTCTTTTTTAAAATCGGGAACCGATATTTTAGCTTCAATTTTTACCGAAGCCCAGCTACAAAAACCGATTACGTCAGCTATTTCGTTTGCCGTTGTTTTTTGCTCAATAATCACAAAAGAGCAATTAGGAACAATAATATTTTCGGTATGTTTTTTTAGCCACTTAGCCGATTTATTAACCAGTTGTGTATGTGTTACTGGCATCATATTAAATTATGTTTAAATTGTATTAGATGTTTATTAAGCATCATTCCCATTAAATTTGCATCATAATTTACAATGACTATAGGTATATTATGTGTTGTTGAAATAAGCTCAATTTCATTAAAAAAGCTTTTATTTCCATCACTCAAATTAGGAATTTTGGCATATTTATTTAAACACAGATCAATTGTATTATCAATTATAAGAAGATCAAAATTATACCTCATAATAGCTGTTTTAATGCAGTTAATTGAAGTAATCCTATCATCAAGATATACATTAAAAATAGGATAGCTTATACCATTATTAAAGTCAAAATTCTGTTCAATTAATTTTTGTCTAATAAGAGGAAGTTCCTTATTTTTTTTGTTCTCAAAGTCCTTTTTAAGTTTAGTTACTTCACGGCTTATTTCTTTTTCAGAAGAAAGTATAAGTATATTAATACCATCGTCTCGAATGTAAAAATCAGTAAGCGGCTTTAACGTTTTTTGAAATAAAAGCTCATTTTCAAAGTGAACTAACAGCATACTTTTATTTGAAATTGTAAGTTTTATATCTTCTAATTTCCAATTTTCAATACTTATGTGGTTACTAATTATTTCATTCATATTACAAAATTATATTATTTTAATTAGCTTCTTATTTTCATAAAAAAACAGTTTATCATCTATTTTAGACAATGGCAACATGTGCTGTTGACTTAATAATGTTTTGATTGAATAAAGCCGCCATTCTCTTTTAATTTGAGGTGAAACCGCTTTAAAGAAATTTGTAAAGCACATTTTAATATTATCATAAAAATAAATTTCACCCCATATATCAAAATAAAATGGATCATAATACATTAGATATTCGGGAATTTTAAAACTTGTAGTTGTTGGTGGAACACTATATTTAAGTGTGTCGAAAATAGTAACAATAGCTAATTCGTCTATAATATAAATATCATCGTCCTCTAATTTTGCGGCCTCATAAATTTTTGGTTGTAGTTCATCTATTTTATATAAAGAATTATATTCACCAATTGGCTGTAGTAAAAGAAACTTTTTTAACAGTATAGCATGATCAAATAAATATATAGCAAATTCCTTGTAATAATCTTTATTATCTTTAATATACACTTTACAAATTATTTCGTTTGTTTTAATATCTGCTATAAAAAAGTAGCCTATGAAATCATACCATACATCGGCTGTTGCCTCTTTTAATACTTTAGGTACAGGTATATCAACCTTAAACTTATTGGGTATATCATTTACTATTAATTGTGCTATTGTTAATTCTTTTTGTGTTGTCATATTACAATATTTATATTTATTAAAAGTCTTTATTGTGAATAATAGACATTGATTTTAGTAATGCCGTTTTATCCATTTGTTTATAGGTTTGAGCTACAAAAGCATCTTGTTCTAACAATTCTTTTTCTGTTGGATCATAACCCACATCATCACAACCATCATTGTTCATGTTATTTTTGTTTAGTTGATAAATCACTTATCACCTCATTTACTAATTTATTTGCTATCTCTATTATCTCAAAAATTGCTTTTTTAGATACTGCTGCGCTTTCCTTTTGATACATTTGTAACAAATAAGTTTGATAAAAACCAGTCGCACCGCCAAACTGTTCTATTAATTTTTGTTGTGGATGCGTAGAAATTCTAATCATTATTGCTTGTTCAAAAAATAACTTTTTGAAGTGTTCGGCATCTTCTTTGCTATCAAATGTTTTCGTTTGGTATGTCATTAATAAGTTTATATTTAGTAAATAATTGTTTAATCCTTCATAAGTTCTTTGAAAAGAAACGTATGTATTTTGCAAATTTTTCACTTTGTTGCCTACCCTATTTATCAAATCCTTTGCAGAACTTGTACTATTCTCGTTTATCTGCTTCAAATCAATTTGATGCTTGAAAGCGTATAAAATTAAATTTTCTGTTGCTTGCTTTAATGTAATGCCTTGGTTTCTACAAAATTCCGTATATTTATGATGGTATGCACTACGTATATTTATTTTTTTATAAGTTTCTGCCATAATTACCTGTAAAAGTATTGTTTTTCAATGAATTATACAATTATGATACTAAATTTTCATTCAATTAATGTATATTTATATGCATTAATAAGCGATTTTATCGCTTATATATCTGTAAAACAATATGGTACATATTACAGATACCACAAAAGACAAAAGCAATTTTGTCTCCTCTTGCTATACTTTCTATACCATCTATTGATACATTTTCAAATGTATAACTTAATTTTGTGTCTGCAATGAAATTTTGATACTGTTTTTGCGATATTGTTACTGCCTTATAGATTTGCCCTTTTTCATCGTTTATTTCGCATTTCAGCTACTTTTTTGTCTTTTGCTTGTTATTGGCTTATGTGTCTTATTTGAAGCTTAAAATAGCCCTTAAAGGAAAGAAACCGGGAAACCATTGTTTAATTAAGGATTCAACAACATAATAAAAATAAGTATGTTTAAAATGTTAACAAAATTAATTTAATTATTTAAATGCTATTATTACAATTGCTATTAATATAAATTAAACTAATTAATTTGTAAATATTATTTTATTAGTTTATTAAATATTATTATTTTGTAACTATTATTAATATTCTTGTAATATTTATATAATTAATGTTTTTACTATAGTTAATTAAATAACTTAATTAAAAAAACAATGTCTTAATGAGTAGTTTGCCAACCAGAAAGGGGATTGGGACTCGATTTGCGATATGAAGCATTGTTTATTTACTATTAAAATAACTATGTTCATAATGTTAACAAAATTTATTTAATTATTTAAATAACTTATTAACAATAGTACTAATATAGCTAATACTAATTTGTTTATTAAAACTTTTTAATTACTTAATTTATAAATATTATTTTGTTATTTTATTATATAAAATTAAATACCTAATTATAATTATATACATCACAATATTTATTAAAATAATTTTATTAATATGCTTTATTAGATAACTTAATTAAAAAAAATGTTAAGTGTATTTTTTTATTAAAAGTTAAAATATACCTTTGTATATTAATTTAGCAATAGTATTTTATAAAACAAATGTAATATGAGTAGAATAATAACAGTCGCTAACCAGAAAGGCGGATCGGGAAAAAGCACTTGTGTTCAAATTAAGGCTAATATATTTAGCCAAGATCCTTACAACCTAACAATTTTAGTTATAGACCTTGATCCACAAGTTACCCAACTGCAAACTCGTTGGGAAGATTTGCAAATCTATGACCACCTTCCAACCTTTGATGTGATTACATTAAGTGTTGAAGGTTACATTGAATTTTTAGAAAATTTGATTGACGATAGCACCAGCAATAATAACATAATTGATAAAGGTATATTAATTGGTAGAAATGGCCTTGATGCCAAAAACAGAAATTGTTTTGCTACTAATTTCAAGCGCATAGTTGAACGTTCGGGCGACAATGATTTAGTTGCCGACGAACAAATTTTGTACAATTACAACGGTGGTAATTTTTTAGAGAATTACGATATTATTTTAATAGATATGCCGGGTAGTATAAAATCAGACACAGACTTATCTTCTATACTCACAACAAGTGACGGTGTAATCATTCCATACAAGCCAAATCCAAAGGACAAAAAATCAACAGCTACTTTTATCAAAATACTTAAATCTATGGCTGAAGTAAGAAAAAATAATTTCAATTTAGATATGCAAATAGCTGCATATATAAACGAACATAGAAATACAAAAAACTTCAATGTAGAAAAAGCCTTAACTGATGACTTAGGTAGTTTTGACATACAGTTATTCAACGCTCACTTGAGGGTAAGAAACACTTATGTTGAACTTGATACTATGAGCGCATCATTATTTCAAAAAGCTATTGATGAAATGAAAAATAAAAAAGATAACAATGTTAATCAAAATATAGAGCTCAAAAATTTTACTAAAGAATTAGAAAAGTACATTACTAATTTATTTGGAAAACCCTCAATATTGAACTTAAATTTACAAACAGCATAAAATTAAAATATGTCAGATTTCAAAACAATGTTAAATAAGAAGGATAGCGACCTTAAACCAAAGATTATCACTTCTGAACCAACAACGCAACAACAAATTAACAAAGTTAACAACGTGGATAAAGTTACAAAAGTAAATAATGCCACAAAAATTAAAAAACATACTAAATCAGCTAAACCATCATCTAAAGAATTAGCAGATTTTGAAACAACCCAATTAAGGGTATCAGTAAAAAATAATGATATTTTAGGTATTATAAAAAAAATGGAGGGTTTTAAATCGATGAATGATTTAATAACTTACTTCATAAAGAATCACAAAACAGATAACAAATTTATTAATGGATACATACAATCTGAAATGGAAAAATAATATTTATTTTTATGGAATTTGACAAAGAAAGAATAGAAAAAATTGCTAAGTATATGCTGATAAAAGGGATTAGTATTCCAAAAGATAAGAATATACCAGAGCTAAAAAATGCACTTGAAAAGCTTAGGACAGTACAGGATGCTGATCCAATGGATAACATAGAAATTGTTAACCCGAAAAAAGAAAGCAAACTTTCAATTTTAAGAAATGCTGGTGTAGCGGCAATGGAAAAATTAAAGGAAGAAAAATAATAGTATGTCAAAAAGCAATAAGGAAAAAGAAATTATAGAATATTTTGAACCTTTACCCGGTGAGCCAGCAGCAAAAAGATTGATTGTACAACACAATGATCTTATTACTTGTAGATGGCCAGATTTAAAATTGTGGGAAAGTAGAATCTTTTTTGCTGCCATAGCACTAATTCATAAAAATGATAAAAAATTCAAACCAACTAAAATACCAATCTCCCTTTTAGAAAATCTATACAATGTAAGGGTAAATAAATATGATGTAATTATAAAGGCGAATGAAAGTTTACGAAAAAAATCATTTCTATTAAAAGATAAAAAGGAAGAAATCGGGATAAATTTATTTCAATTGTTAGGCCAATCGAACGAGTCGAAAGATTTAAAAGATGGATATATAAGATTTCAAATTAATGATTTGCTTGAAAAATATTTACTCAATTTAACAGAGTCATTTACAAAATCAGAACTAAGCAATTTTATTAAACTTAATCAAAGTTGTAGCCGTCAATTATATTTATTTTTTAGGAGTACATTAATTAAAACTACAAAAGTTATAAAAGCAATAACATTTGATGATCTTTCTAATATGTTAAACAAAACATATACAAATTTTTCACAATTAGAAAGGAAAATTATTAAACCATCTGTAAAAGAAATTAATGAAGAGACAGATTTATCAATAACTTACAAAGGACTAAAGAGAGGTAGAAAAATTGCTATAATAGAATTTACTATAAAAATTAAAAACAATTCAATTAAAGTTAATTTGTCTGAAAATGAAGAAGAAATAAATAAGAATATTAAAAATAGATTAGAACTGATAACTCAACTACAACACTATGGACAGCTTAACATTAAAGTATTGGATAAATTAATACATAAACATGGGCTTGATAACGTGATTGATGAAGTTAGGTATGCATGTCAAAATATAAAAGACATGGATAATGTTAATACCTTAAACAATCCAATTGGCTATATTTTAAAAAGTGTCAAAGATCAAGTTTTCCATAAAAAAGAAGATACAGATGCTAAACCTAAAGAGCAAAGCCCAAATTTATTTGATGCAGCTGACAAGGAACAGCAGCAAAATTTAGAAAATAATGACCAGGCCAAAAAAGCAGTAACAACAGATAATATAACTCCTAAATCTCCACCAGAAAAAGATATTGAAATATCAGAGGATCGTATATTCCAATATTTATGGAATGATATTATTTTTGATTTAGACAATAATCAAACTAAAATCATAAAATATTATAAAAATATAGGCAAAAACCTAGACGAAAAATTACAGCTCTTATCAGATTTTTTAAATAACGATTATTACAAAAGCAAAAGTAAACCATCTTATAAAATCATAAATAATTGGGTTCAAAAACATACAATTCCTTCTGAAGAAAATAAAGAATTTGGTACATATTTACACGCTCTTATATTTATTAATAGATATTATTTAGCGGAATATGATGTTGAAAATATATTGTCAGAGGAAGAAAAAGCAGCAATAGAACAGAAAGCGGAAGAAGAGCGAAAAAAGAACGAACCACTATTAACACAATCAGCTTTGAAGCAATTATTAAAGCAACTAAAAAAAGAAGTTAGAAAAGAGATAGATTTAAATACTGGTCTGACAGAATTTTACGAAAAATTGAAAGTGTATGCTACCGACAATGACGAAAGATTAATCAAGTCCTATATTGAGCCTAAACTTGCAACAATATTTTCAGATACTGAAAATTGGTATGTTAAAAATAAATTCTCTCTAGCGACTTTAACCGCAAACTTTGAAACCATTTTAAACCAAATTATAATAAAAAATAAGCCTACATCAGATGATTTGGAAATTTAATTAATGAACATATATTTATATTAATTTTCCACATATTAATTTTCTTTTCCTTATTGCCTTTTACCTATCTAAATAAAAATTTAAAAAAAAGACGTTAAAAAAGTTCGACGTGTTTGTATGTTTATTGTTTAAAACATGTTTAACATTTGTTTATTATTTTATGTTTGTATGTTTATGCGATTTTAAAACATTGATAATCAAAAAGTTAAACCACCTAACTATGCCCAATCGTGCGGTTACTATGCCCAATCGTGCGGTTACTATGCCCAATCGTGCGGTTACTATGCCCAATCGTGAATGAACTATGCCCAATCGTGAATGAACTATGCCCAATCGTGCGGTTACTATGCCCAATCGTGCAGTTACTATGCCCAATCGTGAATGAACTATGCCCAATCGTGCGACTAAGACAACATTCTGTTTTTTTATACTGTTTTATACTTTTTTCTCTTTTTTTATATCGCTATAAATACTTAATAATCAATGTGTTATATTCTAACTATGCCCGATCGTGCGAGAAAATATAGTTAGCTATATTGTAAATAATATAATACATATATAGCTAAACAACAAAAGTTTATAAAAAAAAATGACTCAATACTGTAATTATAACTATGCCCAAATTTCTCTTTTTTTCCTTTTTTTTCTCTTTTTTTCCTTTTTTGATTCATAAAAAAAGCCGATCAAACTTGATCGGCTTTTATCCTTTAGAAATATTTTAATATAAAACGACTGATATATTGCTCTAAAATAACCCGAGCCTACAAAAGCAGACCCGGGTCTGCTTAGTAAAACTTAATTCAAAGAAAGATATTCTTAGAACAAGAATTACGGCTACAAGCTAAGAAAAAATTAACTTATATGTAATAGTGTAACTATTATTAATGCAACAATTGACTAATTGTTAAAATATGTGAAATGATAAATTTCATATTTATTTTACCTTACATTTGGACTGCTTAGTAAAAATTAATTTTAAATCTTTAATATAGAAAGAGCATAGTCTAATTGATTTAAAAAGTTTAATTTTTCTTGTTGCCGAACTGTGGGGAAAAACATTTTAACAGTATTAATAAGTCAACAGAAAGGAGAACAAATTTTAAGGTAGCTTAATTGCTTCCTTATACGCTTATAATGGCTTTTGAAAAAATGGCTATTGTAGGTACATATAAGATTATATTATTTTTTAAATAACATAAAAAAAAGTAAAACAAAACCCCGGATATAACCGCAAGCGGTAAAAATGGTCAACTTTGGTCGGTAGAACATTTATCGTTGGTGAATTGCTTTACTATACTTTCTTAACTCATAAGATATGAGTTAAGAAAGCAAAGATAGTAAAACTTAACAGAATTTGAAAGCTTAGATTTTGTGGTTAGTCCGGTGGTTTTTAAAAATATTTTTTAAATCATTTTTTAACCAAAAATTTAAACATTATGTTTAGTTTGAAATTTCGGGCAGCTACCCTTATAGCCAGCTTAAAAAAGCCAACCAATGGCTTTACTCCAAATTTAAGAAACCTACCCAATTCTAAATTCCTATATCTATTTATCGCAGGTTTAGTATTGATGATAATACCAGTCGATGTGTTAGCCCAAATTGATGTAGGGGGTTATGGAGAAACTATTGAAAAATTGAAAGATTTTACTAACGATACAGTTTTTCCAGCTTTAAAAATAATCGCCATAGTCTTAACAGGCTATCTAATTATTAAAAGTGTGCTTCAAGTAGCATCAGGTGATCCAAAGTGGATGAGTACTTTGTTATATGCTTTTTTAGCTGCAATAATATTTTATGGTGCGCCTACTTTAATAGAGAGCATAATAAATGGATGGGATGTTGACTACGAAATAGAATAGATTATGATACAAGTTCTGAAATCAATTGAAGGGGAGGGTCGTTTATTCGGCCTGCCCCTCTCATACGCTTATTACCTCATATACATTTCAATGTTTTGCCTGTTCATATTTTTAGTATTACGCAGCTTTGAAATTGTACATGGCCTATCCGTTTTATTAATCTTTATAATTCCGATAATCCTTTATGTTCTATTTCGGATTAAAACAAAAAAGAGTAATAGAAGAAAACAATTAGAAAGCTGGGTATCATATCGGCTATCTCCAAAAATTTTCAAATCACATAAAATTATAATCAATGATAGATTCAATAAAAAAGTTGTTGACAGGCAACAATAACAGGGAAACAATTAATAACGTTTTAATCTATAGTCACTTTGAAGATGGGTTATTATTTCTAAATGATGGAACCATTGTAAAAGCCTTTGAATTTAAAGGTAGCCAGATAGAAAGCAATGACAAAAACTACTACGAAACATTAAATATTCAATTAAGCAATGCACTTTCATTATTACCAATAAATACTACTATCCATAAAGTGGATTTGAAAGTTGCAAAAGTTTATAATGAAAAAGCAGAAAAATCCGATATTCTGCAAACAGATATCAACGACCATTTTTCGGGTCGAACTGGATTAGATCATAAATGCTATATATTTATGATTTTGGGAAAAGAGCCAATATTGAACCCACTATTAACTGGCTTATCCAAATTTAATTTAAACGTTAGTGCAGCAAAAAAAATAGATACTTCAAATATTAAAGCATTTGAAAATAGCTGTAATTCTTTTTCAGCAGCTATTCAATCTATAGGCTTTAAAATCAAAGCCGTAGACGATATAAATAAACTATATACTGTTATAAATAATTGTCTTAATTTAAAATTAGAAAAAGCCGACCGTAGCTATTGTATAATAGAAGGTGATATAGTAAAATCTAAAAACTATATAAATATAGGGCAAAACCTATGTACTTATATTACTATGGTAAGTCAGCCAGACAAATTATTACCAACCAGCCTAAATGAAAATGGAATAACGGTAAGTTATACTAACCCCTTATATAACTTACCATTTCCTCATATAATTCATACAACATTTCAAAAGCTGAAAAGGGATGAAAAATTGAAACAAATAGACAATGAGAAATTTTTGAATTTGTCAATGTTTAGCGGCAAAGAAAACAACATTAAAACAGAAGGAACACAAATACGATTTAAACAGATACAGCGAGATACTATTAAGATTAGAGAAGAAAATTTATCACTCTATAATGTTAGCATAGCCGTAGGTGTGTTGGCAAAAAATGAAAAGAAATTAAACGAAAGGGTTAATGATTGTATAAATGCTTATCACTATTTAGGTATAGAACCGCTACAAGAAACGGTTGACAATTTAAATATTTTTTGGTCATACATGCCTGGTAATGGCGGCAATGTTTACAGAACCTTATGCACCACTTGCAGATGTGCTGCCGTTTATTTTAATACGGACACTTACAAGGATTATGCAAACGAAGGAATAAATTTTATTGATCGAAATATGTACCCTGTAAAATTTAAATTTGTGTCAGATGTTACGGATAATCCCCACGCCCTTTTCATTGGCAGTACAGGTAGTGGAAAAACATTTACGATGAATCACCTAGTTAATTCGAGAGTGCAGCAGGGATCAAGAATTGTTTTACTAGACAATAAAGGAGACTATGAAGAAATTGTAAAATCATTAGGTGGTACGCACATCAACTATTCAGAAAATGATCCTATAAAATTTAATCCTTTTTTAATTGGCTCTGAAAAGTCAAATGACCGGGTAGAATTTTTGACTCAATTTATAGCCTCAATCGCTGGATTTGATACAGAGAATAAAATATTATACGCTGTAATACTTACTCGTGTAAATGACTATTTAGATATTGAAAATGATACAGCTACGCTTACAAAATTTTATGAGTGGAATAATACCAAAGCGAAGCATATTGATAATTTCCCCGAATCTGATTTTAGGGTAGCTCTTGAATTATATGCTACAGGACCTTACAGCCATTTATTCAATCATACAGAAATAGATGATATAACTGACATAAAATTACTTTCTATTGATTTTAAACCAATCAATAATGCAAAATATTTTAAGCAGGTGTTTATGATTGTTAACGAAATCTGCAAGCAAATAGTAAAGAAATATCCATATCAATTAAAATACATTATTATGGATGAGTGCTGGAAACAATTAGCCGATAATCCAAAATTTATAAATTATTATATGAGGGTAGGAAGAAGCTTAAACGTTTCACTAAATCTCGTTACGCAAGGAGCTTCGGAAATACTTGATAATAGCATAGGTGATACTATTATTTCTTCATGCGATACTGTTGTTCTATTTAGCCATGCAGGAAAATCTAAAATACAAAAACAACTCGGCAAAGCTTTCTCCTTGACCCAGCATGAGATGGATCTGTTTAAAAGTCTAACATCGGGCAAAAAGCCCACCTATAGAGAAATATTTATTAAACAAAAAAATAAATCTTTAGTGCTAGGCGTAGAAGTGCCTTTAAACTTGATTGGATTATATACTACAGTAGCAGAGGAAGTATCTGCATTTAAAATCCTTAAAAAATTAAATGACGGAGTACTTAGAAAAGCGCAAATAGATTTTGCCAAACTAATTAAAGAAAAAGCTAATTTTAAGATGATTTATAAGCTGCAAGAAAAAGGTCTTAATCCATTGAAAGAATTTAAAGCTGATAAACCAATTATTTCAGCAATCAATAATGGAGATTATGATTATATGTTAACTGAGTCCGAAAATAGTAAGGGGGTTTTGGTATGAATGAGTTTGCATTAAGAATGATCATGATTGATATGACAAATGGAATGGTGGAAATATGCCTTAACCTTGTGATCGCATTTTTTGGAATAGGATTTATAATGAATATTTTTAATTCCATTTTAAGAACAGGTAATCTTACTAATTTATCTACTATTATAAGCTTGTTCATCAGCGTAATATTATTGGTAATGTATATACCAATAGTAAACGTTGCAATAGGATTTTCAGAGAGTATAGCAAGTTTTTTCCCTTCACCAGATATAGGGGTACTCTGGTCAAACACATGGTCAGATTGGATGGCCTCGGCTTGGTCCTTCGTAAAGGGTGAAAATTCAAATATTCTACAAAAAATGGTCGCTGGAAACGTTACCTATTTGATTAGAAAAATAATTGAATATCTACAATTATTAACGATTTCTATTTTAGTAGTAGTAGGGCCTTTAGCCCTTTTAATGGATTTGATACCCCTTTTCAAGGGTACGGCTATAAAATGGTTTTTAGGCTTAATTTCCGTAGGAATGTGGTCGGTTACCTTTGGTATCTTAGATCAGTTTTTTTATGGCTATTTAAATTTATACGCACAAGAAAGGCCACATTTTTATTTATTTAATGTTGGTGGTCCTTTTGTAGATAGCGGTATGATTTTTCATACGCTTATATCATGTGTTTTTATGCTTCTTTATTTTTTAGTACCATTTATTACTACGCTATGGATAGGCCGTTCAGATGCCGCCAGCTTAGGCGGTAAGATGTTTAGTATAGGTGCGCTGGGTGCTGCAATAGCAATAAAAGGGGCGACAATGGGGGCTGGTGCTATGGCTACCGCACCAGCTGCAATAGCGCAAAAATCAGCCGCTGCGCTAAGCCATAGTGCCAGTATGGGCAGTAGGCCAGATTTAAGCCAAAGCCATCACCCTAGTAGCTATGGTAGAAATGGAAACAACAGCCAAAGACAAAGAAGATTACCCGAAGGAATTTAACAATTTAAATAATATTAAAATTTTGTAATATGATAGAGATATTTAAAGATAAAATAAAACCATTTTCAAAAAATGGAAAAACAAAAAAAATAAACGGTACAACAATAGAAAACGATGACCAACAAAAAACAACATCAAGCGCACCAGTACAAAAGTTTGAAATTTTAACACACAAAAGAGACATGCATAAGCTCTTAATGTTTGGATGGCTGGTAACTACTTTATTTTTATCCGCAGTAATTGTTTACCTGTTTAGCGGTTTTAATTCAGCATTAGCCGCCAAAGAAAGCCAAATGTTTGTGGTAAAAGACGGCAAGGTTTACGAAGCGCAAAAAGATGAAAATTTTAGCCGTTCCGATATTGAAATAGACATGTTCGTTACGACATGGTTAAGCAATGCTTTCAGCTATGACAAAAATTCTTATGAAGATAGAATAAACATGGCCTTGGAATGGATGGACAAAGAGGGGGCAGATGCTTTTTATAGAGGTACACAAAAAAGCAACACTTTAAACCGCTTAAACAATTACAATGCAAATACTGCAGTAAGTATTGATAGTATAAAAATTGATAGAACAAGCGAGGGCGCAAAAGCAACCGCCTTTTTTGCTTGGAAAACATATATAGCTGGTGATTTAAATTCAGCAAGCAATTATAAATTAATTACAGGTATAAAACCAGTAAGGCGCACCAGTAAACACCCTTACGCTATGATACTAACCGATACCGAATACAGAAAAATAGAAACACAAAAATAATTCAAAAAAAAATTATAATAAAAACAATATGAAATACATAATCATAACAATAACAGCCCTACTAAACTCCTTTTTCCTTATCGCCCAAACAAACCCAGCAAGCACCTATTTTTTAACAACAGGCGAAGTAACCGTTTTTGCGTTCGAAGCAGAACCCACTTTTATCAATGTCAGCACAGCAGAAATAATGCTGCAAAAGGAAGGTAACAAAGTAATGCTATTGCCACAAGGCAGGTTTACAAAAGCCACTTTAGTAGCAGAAGTAGAAAGCCGTTTTTATCAAATCAAATTAGACTGGACGACAGAGAAAACAAAAATCAGTTATTTTCAAGATTTTAGGGAAAATACAATAAATGATTGTATTGCTCCCGAAGATACGGCAGATAAAAGATATGTCGAGGGGAATAAATATTTAGTTACCAAAGAAGTCTTGCAAAGGGTATCGCAAAAATTAGATGCTTTTAGAGAGCATAAAATAATAGGAACAAAACTAATCAATAGTAAAGATATTAATGATGGTTTTTTAGCATCGCTTGTCGTTGCTTTTGTAGATCAAGATCACTTTTATTTTAAGTTTAAATTACAAAATAAACAATCTATTATTTATGATTTGAACCCAATAAGATTAAGTTTTACCAGCCGTCAAAAAAACAATTTATTCAAACAAGATGCAGTATATAAAGTAGAAGTAAAACCAACGGTATTAAGCAGCGATATAAAAAGCGTAGCAGCCAACAGCATAGAATGGTATTATATAGCCGTACCACTTTTTGCGCTTGATGCCAAAGGCAAATTGATGATAACCTTTACCGAACGCAACGGCATGCGAGATGTAACCGTTCTCATTTATTCCAATAGAATTTCCAATTTAAAAGTAGTGACTGACTACGATTTATTAAATGATGAAAACGATTCTCAAACAAAAAATTAAGCCTTATGATAAAGAAAGTATTAATAATTGGTGGTATTAGTTTGCTTGTTTTAATTGGTGCTATTAGCGTTACAATAATGCTATATAGCCCTAAACAATCACAAGCTTTTGTGCCGACCTTAGAAATTGAGCCAACAAAAGAAAAAGCTCAAAATGATGCGAAAAGCCGTTATGAGGTTTTAAAAGATGCGAAGTTTAACAAACCAAAATCGGTAGAAAAAAAGATTGCACCAGTTTTTGAAATAGCCGAAATTTTAACAAAAACAAAAAACAAGGATAGCCTAAAAATAGCTAACCCGATTGATAGCAACGCTTTTGCATCTATGGACACCGTGGCAATAATAGAACAGCTACTGGCAGAAAAAAGGGCCCAAATCAGTTTTAAATCTGCAAAGGCGAATAGTAGGGTAGGGGCTTCAAAATCAAAACGACCCACATCAAGTAAAATAAGGCCGAAAGCAAAAAAGAAAGTAGTAAAACCAGTTAAACAAGTCCTACCAGTAGATTCAAAAGAAACGGTAAAAGCTATGGATTATACAGCTGATAAAAAAGGTGATTATGACGATTTAAAAGGCGATAAGGAAAAAGAAACTTATAGTTTTAATTATATCAGTAAGCAAGCGGAGCAGGTAGATGAAAGTAAATTTGTTCGGGCGGAATTATCAGAGAAATTAAAAGTACGTAGCGGCTCAAATGCTATCGAAATAAAATTATTAGAGACTTGCAGCATCGATGATAAAGCCTATATAATGGGTGATGTTATGCACGGCTTTAGCCGCTTATCTGGCGACCGTGTACAAATTAATATCAGTAGCATTACGAGTAATGAAACTGGTAATACAGACTTTGTAAACTTGAAAGTCTACGATAATGATTTTTTAGAGGGCTTGGCTTATGATGCCACGGCCAATAATGAAAAGAAACGGATTATCAGCAGAACCAGCAGAGACCTAATTCCTAACCGGGTACCAGGGGCAAATACTGCCAGAGGTTTAGTTTCTACCATTGCTGGAACGGTAAATGGCAAATTTGCAAAAGGCTATCAAATAAGAATAGCGGTAAGTAATAGCCGCACCAATAACTATAACAATTATTCATACAACAACAATAAAAACAATTAATATGAACGCTTTATATATTATCGTAATCAGTTTTATACTTTTAAATGTTGCTTATTGTTTGGCTCATTTCAAATACCAAATTTTAAATATTTTAAAACTATTTATCAGCAATTTCAAAAAAGTACTGCTTTTACCTTTGCTGTTTATTGTGCTTCAATCCAGCGCACAAATTCCAGTAGTAGATTTATTTGCCGCTTTAATTGAGTCGCTTGAAAACCTGCAAAACGTGCAGGAAATTATGATTAAAGTTAACGAAAATGCAACGGGAAAACAAGGCGTACAAAATCAAAGAAAAATACAATTGCAGTTGCAAAAGATCAATAAATTGTATCGCACGGTAAACGAAACATTACATAATTCAGATCTAAATGACATTAGCAAATTATTACAAATTTCAGAAAGTTTAAGCACCGACTTAAACGATTATTTAGATATTAATGGAGTAGACGAATTAACAGGCTTTGGCAATATGGATAGTGATTTATCTAATATATCGGTAGCAGATTGGTTTGAAAATTTAGATTATGACATCATCGGAAAGCTTAGTACAGAAAATAGTTTTTCGGAAAACGTGGCTTTGCTACAAGCCAATTATGATAAAAAATTAAATATAGAAAAATTTGCATCTAAGTTTACATTACAATCTGCTATTTCAAATTTTCAATTAGCAGATGAATACGAAGCCAAGGCCATTGAGTTAGATAATCTCATTAATGGCGTAAGTCTAAAATTCCATTCTTTAGAATCTATGAACATTACCATGATGGACGTAATACCCGATTTAATGGCCATGGTGCCGGCCTTTGATAAAGATTGTGATAATTTGTCTTTTTGGGTAGATAGTTTGGCGATTTTAAATGAAGATTTAGAAGGTATTTTAATTTCAAAAGAGCTTGCTTTAGAGCAAGTAGATATGGAATATTACGAAGAATTAGTTTATAAAGAACTTATCACGATAGCTGAAATTGAAAACTACCAGCTTAAAATCAATAATTGCAATACCAATTCGATAAACGTAAAAAATAGAATAGACGAACAAATGGACGTGATACAGGGTTTCTTTGATGAAGTAGCTGGAGCAATGGAAGGTTTAGGTTTATTTGATGCCGTAGACGAAATTCAATCTGAACCCGATTTAAATGTTAATGATGGCGAACGCATAAAGCTAATGCAGCAGCGTGACGAATATTTTACGAAAGCAAAAGATTTACGACTCGAAGGGGCGCAATTGATTGAGGAAGCTAACCAAAGTACAGAAATGTCAAAACAGGAATTAAAGTTGCAGTCAATGCAAAGATATACAAATCAACTCACCGAAAATTTGAAATAGCGATCAATTTAAAATAACGAAAAAAATTTCGAATATGAAAAGAGCAATAAAAATCCTATTAATAATATTTTCCTTATCGCCCCTTTTAATGACTGCCCAAATTACCGATATAGGCCGTGGCACTTTAGAAATAATAGAAATTGTAGAAGATGTAGTAATGAAAATACAAGACTACAATCACCATCAATTAGAGGATGGTGACAATATAATGGATGAACAATTTACGATGGAATTTAAAAAAATGGAGTCTGTTTACAGAAAAGTAAACGAGTCTTTAATGTCGGGCGAATTAAACGACATACTTTCTATTGTAGAAAGCGTGGACAAAATAAGAGCCACGATTAACGAATTAGCAAAAAAACATCATTTACCAAAACTGGATAATTTAACTAAAAACCCTATTGATGTTAAGGTAAAAGATTTATTTGATTTGGGCGAATTATCTGTTACAGAACATTTTAATTTAAGTGATTTAAAGCCCTTAGAAGCGCATAGAACCAATCAATTTAATTTAGATAACTATGGCATAGAAACAAAATTAAATCAAGCCGTAGCCTTGTTTAATGAGGTGGACGAACTAAAGAAAAAAGCAGCCGTTTTAGACCGTGATTTATCGGCCAAAACAGTACGTGAATTTATTGTTGATGCCCTTGGTAGTGAAATTTTAAATTTTGGAATAGATGATTTTCTATTTGATTTATTAGAAGATAACTTAACGACTTGTGACGGCACGGAACAAGATATATTTATTGATGCTGCAGCTGATTATGCCAAATCAGCAGCCGACTTAAAAGCAGCTCAAATAGATAATATTGACATCGGTACTTACATGACCAGCAAAGCAATTTCAAAAACCAATTTTGATTATTCAAAGCAGGTTTATTATCAATGTAAAAATTCAAGTGGCGATAATAAGAAGAAACTGGAAATTATGAAAGATGCGGTAAGGGAATTAATAGAGCTACTATTATTTATATATGGCATCGATGTATCGGCAGTATATGAAGGATTAACGGAAAGCGTAGAAGAACCGCTATTAATTATGAATGATAGCCAACGTTTAGAACTAATGGAAATTAGAAATAAACACATTACGACCTCAATGGAAAAATCAAAAAAGGCAGTTGCTCTATTAAACGAAGCTGCAAAAACTACGGCAGTATCTAGTGAAAATATTGGCTATAAAGAAAGAAAAATAATTACTAATATTTTAACCTCATTCTAATGATTGAAAGAAAACATATTGAGTTCAACTATTCTATTTATATGTTTTTTATTATGATTAGTATGTTAATCATAATGTGTAAATATTTACTGGTTTTCTATGGAAAAGAAATTTTTATTATTGATCGCTTGTCAATCATAATTGAGGAGTATTGCACTTTATTATACATTTACGCAAAGGTTGTACTACTTGTTACTTCGGGCATTTTATTTTTAAAATATAATAGAAAAAAAAGTTATGAACTTGAAAGTAATACAACAGGATTACTTTTAAGTGGCCTTCTATTTCTAATTGCTATCGTCTGTTTATTAACATATATTTTCAGTTCCAAAATGTCAGTCAACTTTATAAGGTTAAGTGCTGAGGCAAGCTCATTTTTATTTCTAATGTTGAGCCTTCATTTTTTTATTCGGCTGGTAAACTCTTTAGATTTTGAAGATACTGCACCGATAACGGACATACTGAAACCAGATCTAAATACTAATAAAGCAGATTATTATATTGAGGTCGTACAGCCCCGAAAAACAAAAGTAGTTATTCCTAATATGTTTATGAGTACTTTGATTATTGGCGGTGCTGGTGCAGGTAAAACGGCTTCAATGATTAAGCCACTTATTTCACAATGTATTAAAGCCAAAACAGATGCCATGTTTTGTTATGACCCAAAATTTCCAGAGTTAACCAATATGGTAACTGCCCAACTTAAAAGCGAAAATCGGCTGGATAAGTTACGGATCATTGACTTTTTAGACCCACAAAATCAGATTAACCCTATTGATCCAATCTATATAAAAGATGATGAAGTTATTATTGAATTAGCAGAAGTTTTAGCCGATAATTTAGGCTTAACCGATACTGGCAATAATACATTTTGGCGTAACAATTTTGTGCAGTATGTAACGGCTGTGATTTTATTTTTAAAATATCAACACCCTAAATACTGCACCTTACCCCATTTGATTAGTTTAATGTTAGATGAACGGATCACTACAATTATAGGAATGTGCGAAACCGTACCACAAGCAGCTACCAAAATAGCAGGGGTAAAAGTTGCCGTAGGTTTCAAAGTAGATAAAGACGACGAGAATACGGTAGGCGGTTCACAAAATCAAACCGCTGGCGTGTTAGGAACGGTATTTACATCGCTAGGTAAATTAGATAGTCAAAAGATATTTTACACCTTGTCGGGCAATGATTTCAATTTAAAAATTAACGAAGCAGCCAACCAGTTATATGTAATGGTAGGCAACCACAGCGAATATGACAAAGCTTTTAAAGCCCCATTGGCATTAATATTTTCAACAATGATTAGATTAAATAACGTGGATGCAAAAAAGGACGAAAAGCGCATACCCTTATTTGTTCCAATGGATGAATTTAATACCATAAAAGTACCAGACATTGAAAAACTACCTTCTACTGGTAGAAGTAGAAAAATGATGCTTGGTATCGCAACACAAGATTTCTCATTGATACAAAGAGATTACGGCAAAGATAGGACAGAGGTTTTAATCGCTTCTTGTGGTAACATTTTCATTGGAAATAATGGCAACGAAGCTACGTTACGTAAAGCTTCTGAAATGATAGGTAAAAGAGAAACCATTAAAAAAACAAATAGCAAAAGCAAATCAAATTCAAATTTTAACGATAGCGAAAATAAAGGGCAAAGCAAAAGCGAACAGGATAAGCTGGTAATAAATCCCTATGAAATAGCAGAGTTTCAACCAGGGGAATTTGTAGCAAAAATTGCCAGTTCAAAACAAACCTTTGTGAAATTTAGAGCAAAATATATTGAATATCCAGAACATGATTATATTGATACTTACAAAGGTAAGCACGATAAAAGTGCCGCTATGTGGTTAAATTATATCGGGGTGAAAAAGGATGCTTATCAATTGATTACGGATTACGAAATAAAGTTAAAAGCTGCTGAAAATCCAGCAGAAAGTGGTATATTACATAGTGAAAAATCATTTAATTATTAAAGATAAAATTATGAGAAATTTATTCGTATTATGTTTTATAACATTGGCTGCAACACTAAGCACAATCAAGGTAACGGCACAAGATTTGCTTTTTGCTGGTCCGACTTTTCGTGTTGAAAATACGGCTATCGGTATAAATGCTGGTATAAAAAAAGACTTCGGAAATTTTGGGGCTATGGCACAAATCACATATTATCCTTATAGAGTTGAAATTGATAGTAGAGTTTCAGAAGCATATTTTACCTATGGAGATTTTAATTTAGTCGGCTTGTATAATTTCTATTTAGATAATAATTTAACAGTTTATCCAATTGCTGGTTTAGCGGTAAATACACGTAGATTGAAAGCAAAAGTTAAAAAGACACTTGAACCAGAAGTAGATAATGAATTTTCAAAAGGAAAAAGACAAAGCACCATAGGGGCTACTTTTGGAGTGGGTGCGACAAAGCAAATAGGTAAATTTAATTTAATTGGTGATTTGCGTTTCGATGCAACTGACTACAGCACTTTAAAATTATTTGTCGGTATCGCTTATAAATTTAGCACCGCTTCAAAAGCAAAGCAATAAGGAAAATAAAAACTCACATATAAAGTAAAATATTTTGTAATATGAACAAACAAAACACAAAAGCTAATGATATACCTTATAGCGAAATTGAGGATTTCAAAAAATCGGATTTAGCACAATTTGCGATTAATAATTATGGTTATGAAATAGATAAAAAGGGTAGTAGTAAAACCCTTACAAGGCTTGAAAAAATAGGCAATCATTCAGAATGGATGGTAATCCGAAAAAACCCAAATAGCGAACATGAAACCTTTTACAACCAAAATAATAAAAAAGGTACGGTTTACGATTTGATACAGCAAAAACAAGGGTTAAACTTTCGGGAAGCTCACTTAACCCATTATAATAATTCTGTAGTAGAAAGCTCAAAATTAGAAGTTTCAAAAGAAGCAACTAATATTAATGCAGCTACTAGAAAAAAATATTTAAGCTATGAAGCTTTGACTGATACCCGCTATTTAGAAAACCGTGGTATTGAAAAAGAAACGCTACAAGCAGCGCAATTTCAAGGCCGTATTTTCAACAAAGAAGTTACCATGCAAAGTGGGGCTAAATTTAAAAATACCGCTTTTCCTGTATATAAATTCAATGATAATAATACCATCGGTGCTAATGGCACACATAATGGATTAGAACTACATAACTTCAATTTCAAAGGTGCTGCCGTAGGTAGCGTAAAGAGTGGGGCGGTATGGATTTCAAACCCTAATGCAGATAAAGCAATAGAGCGCATTACAATAACAGAAAGCCCTATTGATGCGCTTAGCAAATGGCAACTCAAAGATAAAAAAGAGGCTAAAAATGAATTGTATATTGCTACTGTAGGGCCTGTTAGTGAAGAAAATACTAAAACGATTAATAGGATTATAAAAAATCATCCACAAGCGCAAATTATAGATGCGACCGATAATGATATAACTGGCGACCGTTATTCAGTACAGTTAAAAAATGCTTTCGGCAATAAGGAAAATAGAATTACTGAAAATGCGGTGAATGTAAAGCCTATAATTCGCGAAGGTTTAGGCGGTATTAGTATTGAGCTTAACCACGGTAAAGAAGGTGCAGCTGCGGACGTAAAAAACATTGAAAATGCATATCAAAAAGCGATTAAAAATAGTGGTTTAAACGCTGCTAATTACCCTATATCAATTGAGCAAAATAACGCTAATAAAACAACGGTAGAAATTCAACACCCAAACACCAGGGCAGATTGGAAAGTAAGCAATGAATTAACTACTAAAATTACTGGTGCTGAAAATATAAAAACCGACAAAGCTTTTTTAAAAGACTGGACACAAGACAGCGAAGTAAGCAAAGGCGTTTTTAAAAATACGCCAGACTTTAAATTAGAGGATATACAGCGTGGTAATGCACCACATATAAACCTAACTAACGAGTTAAATAAGGCTATTAAAATCCATCTACAGCCCTTAAAAGTTAATAGTAAAGGCATTACACAGGATATGCAAATGTAGCGGCCGAAAGAATAGTAATAAAATAGCTTATGCGGTTTCCGGGGGGTCTCCGCTTTGCTTTTAGATGGAATAGGTGACGATCTATTCCTTTTTTTATTCTAACAAAAAAATATTATATTTGGTGCATTGATGCTAAGGCTTCGTTTTTAAGAAGTGTCAACATCTTTAATAAGAATGATAAGATGTAACTCCCCTCGTTTGGGAGGGTAAACACATCATAATTTAGTAGTGCGTTATTTTGATTTGATAAATAGCCACTAAAAAATTGAGTAGGCCAGCCAGCAATGACTGGCTTATTTTTTTGTCGCTTTATGTAATAATACATCTATATTTCCGTAAAAATAGAAATGATGCCAAAGTTATAATCTAAGTAATTTACACATTAAAATAATACTTAACCAAGGATCAAAAACTGAGTTTTTTACATTAAAAAACCATAAGTAATTGAAAATGAGTAAAGTATTAATTGAGCAAGCGCAGCCGGTTCGGTTTCTGCAGCAATTCAATTATAAAATTATTGATGTGTAACTAAATATTAGGCTCATAAGGATCACCGCAGTCAGCACATAAAATGTTTAGACCAGGCTTTCCCCAAATATTTAGCTCACATACTGAATCAGTATATTTTATTTTCTTCTTTTTATCCGATGCATCTTCACCATCACTATCACTATCACCATCAGCATCGGAACTGGATAAATTCAAACTATTTCGATCATACCAAAGGGATTTGAACGCTTTTTGATCTAAGAGTTTTTTAGCAGCAATCATAAATTTACCGTTCTCAATAGCGTAATCATTCATATGTTGGCCAGTTGTTTTACCACCTGGTTCTCCGGTACTGGACGGCATCAATCCAATAGCTTGCATTTTGGTTGCAAATTCTTTGTTATGGTAGCCTTTTCGCCCTGGTGAACCGTGGTTGTATTGCCATTGGTGACACATTTCATGTACCAGCGTTTGCATAATTTCAAGTATTGGGAATTTGTCAAAGTACATCGGGTTTATGGCAATTTCATCAGATATATTATTGTCTTTAGTCCATTTCTGTTCGATGTAGCAACCCATAATTTTTTTTCTACGGGTTATGATAAACATAACGGGCTTTAGCTCATTATGAAAAAGGGCTTTGTTGAAATGATCATGTATTTTTCGTAGTAAGTCGTACAGTTCTTTTGTTGGTTTCATTTGCAAGATTTTTTGATGTTGTAAAGATATAAAATTGTATCGTACGATACAATTATTTAGAAAAAATGATTTTACTATTGGATAGGTTTACCCAAACCGTAATTCAACTTTTTCAAAATATATAGATAATAATTGTTTGAAAAAAACGTAAATGCTTTTAAATGAAATGGATCTGTTTTCAGGTGGATTATCCACCGTAGTTATACCCGATCTGTATCACTTTTGAAAACTCCTTGATGTCTTAAATAAGCATAAAAGGTACTGGATGATATTTTAAGATTATCGCAAATTTCTTTTATGCTATAATTTTGACTTTCATATAACGAAGCTGCCATTTTTGCCGTTGCTTTTGCTTCATCAGATAAGCCTTTCGGACGGCCACCTAACCTGCCTCTGGACTTTGCGGCCGCAAGGCCAGACTTAGTACGTTCGCTTATAAGCTCCCTTTCAAATTCTGCCAGAGAGCAAAAAATATTAAAAACAAGCCTGCCTTGTGCAGTAGTTGTATCAACTGGATCATTAAGGCTTACAAAGCCAATTCCCTTTTCGTCAAACAAAGATACAAGATGAACCAAATGTTTTAAGGTACGGCCTAAGCGGTCTAATTTATGCACTACTACAGTATCACCGGTTCGGATATTGTCTAACATTTTGTTTAGCTCTTTACGTTCCGCTTTAGCACCGCTTACCGCTTCTTTGAATATTTTTTTGCAGCCATAATTTTTTAAAGCGTCAAGTTGACGATCAAATATTTGATCTTTTGTACTTACTCGTGCATAGCCTATTTTCATGTTGATGTAAATATAAGGTATTTCGTTTAAATGTCAAATAATAGGTTTATCGAAATTAGATTAATCGAATGAGTTTTTAGCAATAGTATATAGGGTGATAAGGAAAGAAAAATCGTGGTGTAGATGTTTTGCTAAAATGGTCGTTTTTCCGAAATTCTAACCACTAACGGTGAGTATTCATTTCGTTGGGGCTTTTTCCGATTTCAAGATACCACGAAGGATTTCACCTTGCTTGCCCTTTCATTCACCGAACTACAAGGGACTAAGCATTTATGCCCCAATGAAAATGAATACATTGTTGTGGATTATTTTTTTTCTCTTTCAGGTAATTGTTCTAAAAGTGTTTCTATTTTATCTATATCATTAAAGCCATCTAACTTCTTATCATCTATAATTACAATAATGTTTTTTTCGTTTTCTTTATTTGATTTTTTTTCGTTTATCCACCCTTTTAATATGTCGACTATTCCTAAAGTTGAAGCTACAATAGTTACTGTTGCTTCTAGTACTTCTAACCAATGTCCAAATGATTCTTCATCATTATTAGAATCTACAGAAATTAAGTCACTATGTTCTTTGTATAAGTCAGCCAGCTCTTTCGCTTGTTCATTAGTACATTTAATTTTTACAACTTGTTTTTTCATTCTTCTTAAAAATTTTGATGTTGAAGGATATTTTTTTGAAATAATGTTAGATTTATAATTTTCTATCTTAGTTGGAGGAAATATTCTCAAAATAAAAGTACTTATCGGACTAATTTGATACTTTTCCTTGAGTTCCTTTAACTTACTTCTATATAATTCTTTGTCGAATGGTAAATATTTGTTAGTAATTCGATTAAGATTTGTTATATAATTTATAGACTCTTTCTCCGCTTCTGAAACATGAGGATTATTTATTTCTATATCCCAAAATTCCCCCTTATCGATTCTTCTTGAAGGAAAGGCAAGTACTTGTTGTATTCCTCCTTTTTCCACCAGTATATTTAAATGGTTACTGTATTCAATACGAATTTTCTCTAAGTATTCAACTATTTCTTTTTGTTCAATATACTTTGTAAGACATTCAATTAGGTCAAAAAAAACGTTATTCTTTTCAAAATCATAAAATCTATTACTTTCAGACTCAATCTGCTCAAAAATAATATATCTCGATAATGCTATAGGATTAACGCTTTCACGAGCATTTAATACAGCATTTCTATCATTAGTCCAAATAATAAAATTTCTCTTTTTGTAGTTAATCAGTTTTTCAGTGATTTCTATTAAAATTTGATCTGGTGTGATAAAATCAGATATTCTAATTTTATTGGCAAGCAGCTTTGAAATATCTTCAATATAATTTATGTTGCCTAGCTCATGAGTTATATTTCTCAAAAGAACCTCTGAGTAAGAGGTGCTTAAATTATCCATCAAGTTTAAACCCTTGCTATATGGAGTATCTAATTCCAAAAACTTGTTTAGTTCACTTTTTATTTTTTGAATATCTTGGTTGTCAAATTGATTCATTCTTTTTCTTTCATAAAAAGTAGCATACCCTTCTTGAGTAAAAACCCAACCTTTAATAAGGGTTCTAACAATAGAATTTAGTTTTTCATAAAAACTCCAATAACTTTTAAAACTATCAACTTTGTTACTCTCAAAACAATTTTGCATCAATCCAAGAGAAATATATCTAAGAAAGAAAATTATCTTCCCATAAACACAACTACTCAATCTCGCATGAGCAAATTCGTGGGCAAATAATACATTATAAACGTAAATATTTAAATCTGAAGGCACAAACATTAACAACGAACAAGGATTAAATAATGCCCCACCACCTAAATTATCAACATGATTAAAATTATGATAATGCTTGAAAAAATCTATATCTTTTTGTATCATCATAAGTTTTATTTATTTATCCACAACGGTTTGGTATATGAAAAGTAGGGCAGAAAGTAAGCTGTTCACATTCGGTTGAGCCACGAGCCATATTTTTAATTTTTCTTTTTTAACTTTTCAGTTATAAAAATACAAAATTAAAAATGTGGTGGCATTGTAAACACACAACTACCTTTCGATTAAGCCAAAATCGCCCTATTTTTTATATACATTGTTCTCTACTGGCTTTCTGCGTTCAGATTGGTTTTCAGCGTTGGCAGAGACATACTCTTTTACAGTTTGGGCGTAGCTTGGATGGCGCGACTGTGAAAGTGTATGACTCGTAGCGTTGGCTATTTCGTGAACCTAATCTGCAAGTTTAGATTAAAATAGAATTCGTTGTTCTCTTTATAAATCTCGCCAAATCCGTGTCTTGACGAACTTGCAGTATCGAGTTTTGTATTATTCAGCAAATAATCTTCAAATTCATTTCTGCTGTAAATGTGATAACACAAAATATCGCCATTTTCTTTGACAATTAAATATCCGCCAGTCGCATCATATTTTCCGCTCCAAACTTTCGAAGGCATCATTCCAAGTGCCACATCAGTTAAAAAGCGTTTCATTTTATATTCGTAAAATTTATGTTCGTTTTCAACATCAAATTCTAAAGGGTTTTTGTCTGAAGTTTGATTTACTAAATCTGTCAAATGAGAATTCTCACTCGAGTAAAAGTCAAATACAATTTGAGATAGAATTTGTGGTAACAAACTATCTATTAAAACAAGATTATTAGAGAATATTTGTCTTTCTGTTTTCACAAATTCAAATGAGCCACTATTAGCTTGAATTTCTGAAATTCTATCCATTATTTTACTTCGAGAAGAAATTGAATTAATGTCATCAATTTGATTGTTAGTAAAGTCAACTCCATTTATTTTGAAAATAAAATTAGTTGTCTTTCCAGCGTTTAATAGAGTAGAAGGACTTCCTAATTGCGATTTGATGCTAAAACCTAAAGTTGGTTGTTGGTTCGTTCTTTGGTCGTGAACGACTATTGTAATATCCGTTTTAGCTGACGAACTTGCTTTTAAGGAAATGCAATTTATCGATTGCATAAAGTCTTCAATTTCTGGAACAGAAAATGTTCTTTCTCGATTTTCTTTAATTGCATTGAGAAGAAACAGAGCTTTGATTTTGAATTGTTCTATTGGAATTTTTAAAACTTGTTCATCGCCTGAAATTAATATGATTTCGTCTTTGATAGAGTATTCAAAGTCGCCATTGTTTTCTGAACGCAGAATCTTGATAATTGGGTAAACTAACCCTTCAAGTTTTTCAATGTCTTTATCGCCAAGAAATAGTTGTTTGTCGCCTAATAATTTGAAAAGAGCATAAATTTCACTCCATTCGCCTTTATTTCCTGTAATCATTTGCAGTTAAGTTTTTCAATTATTTTTTCCGCTGTCGCTTGAATTGCTGGAACTGCAACTGAATTTCCAAATTGTTTATATGCTTGCGCGTCAGAAACTATAATTTTAAAATTGTCTGGAAAACCTTGTAATCTTGCCCATTCTCGTGGTGTCATTTTCCTAATTCCTTCTCGATTAACTTCGCCAGTGATGTGAGTCACGGGAACGAAATTTGTCAATCTATTATCTAAAACTAAATTTCGTTCTCTTCCCATTCCACCACAAACTACAGCATTAGCGATTCCATCATTTGCGATAATTTGGTACCCAAAACCATTTCCTTTGCTCTCGTGTCGAGCTCTGTGGTTTTTTAAAGTCTGAACATAAGTTGTAGATAGATAATATTTTACTGAAACTTCTTCTTGCTCTAAAATATCATCTAAAACAGCATCTTTGTTTGTTGGTTCTGGATATTGAAAATCCGTTATTCCCAAATCTTTTCGAAAACCAACAATGAATATTCGTTCTCTATTTTGTGGAACGCCAAACTCTTTGGCATTTAGAATTTGTGGCTCTGGCACATAATAATTTAAATCTTCTCGTAGCACATTTAATATTGTCGATAATGTTTTTCCTTTATCGTGATTTCTCAAGCCTTTTACATTCTCGAGAAAAATTGCCTTTGGTTTTTTCTTTTTGATAATCTCGGCAACGTCGAAAAATAGAGTTCCACGAGTATCTTCAAATCCGCCACGTCTTCCAGCAATTGAAAATGCTTGACACGGAAATCCAGCGCAAAGCACATCAAAATTATCTGGAATATAGCTTTTGGTTTTATCTTTAGTAATGTCGCCAAAAGGGATTTCTCCAAAATTTGCTTTATAAGTTTGCTTTGAATATTTATCCCATTCGCTTGTAAAAACGCACTTTCCTTTAAGATTCTGAAAAGCCATTCTAAATCCACCTATTCCAGCGAATAAGTCAATGAATTTAAATTTTGGTTTTTCAGGTGCTGGAAATGGGACACTTTTGTTTAAATCAAAGATTAAAAACTGAAGAGCATCTTCGGCAACTTTGTTTGTGATTTCGTCTGTTGGATATTCTTTTGTGAGAATTTCTTTTACAAATGCAAGTGCATCTTTTTTGTAGAACTGTGAAACTCCGTTTTTGTGGTTATATAAATAATGAGTGAAAGAAGCTGGTTTAGAATTATCAGGTTCAACTATTTTAATTTCAAATAGCTGTCCGTCAATGTTTTCTATATCAATTCTCTCTTTTATCATATCAATGTGATTTCAACTTCACAAGTTAAAAAAGTTTTGTACGCTTTGTTCGGTTTGTGCGTTTTTTTGTTCACATTCTTTTGTAGACAAACTTGCTCGAGCGCAAAGGCAGAAACAGCTCTTTTATTTTTTCAGCTTTGTGTGATGCGTTTGGAAAAATAAATGTGCTGTCTTAGCGGTGGCTTTTAGCTTGTAGAGAACGTTTAGTATATGAAGCGTAGCATCCCGCAGGGTGCTATGATTTCATATACATTGTTGTAAGGCGTTTAGTTTTTATGATTGTTAAATACATTGTCAATAGGATAGGACCTACAAAAATTAACCACTCGTCGGGTTCCTCAATCATTATAATCCATTT
>Ga0209831_1000427_pt1 | contig 40631 bp, 34 predicted proteins | sample Maine_Asex4_meta_FD_187451 | JGI IMG/M metagenome (GOLD analysis project Ga0209831, IMG submission 187451) | Marine algal microbial communities from Maine, USA - Maine_Asex4_metaG (SPAdes) (version 2) | ecosystem: Host-associated > Algae > Red algae > Unclassified | place: Maine, USA | collected... | reverse complement strand
TAAACTTTAGATGCAGGTTCGAGTCCTGCTGGGGCTACTATGTAAAATTATAAACCCTTTATAATCAATGAATTGTAAAGGATTTTTCTTTTCTATAAAAACATTATAAAAACAATTTGCTTGTTTTTTGCTAAGGTTCTCTTTTAGTCGGTCAATATAAAAACAATTGCTTTATACATTACTTCAATCAGTAAAAAGGTTTCTGCTGCTGACATACAGAATTAACTACAATCTAAAGGCTGCTATCTCTAATCTCTATTCAACAAGTGCCAAAAGAACCAATGCTTTTTAATGAAGGTTTAAAAACTAAATTGGGTAAAGTAATCAGCATAATTGACCTACCCCCCTACTGGCAGCGAATGGCGCAATTAGATTAATTACCAATACTGTTATAATGGTCTTTGACCCACCCCATGCAAATAGCATAAAATGCGAAAGTTAGAGGGTTTGATAAAAAGGGCTTGTTATATAATATCAAAACTTTAAACGATTACAGAGTAAGAGGGGGCGAAGTGGATGGATAGTTATTAATGCTAATCCAGTTAATTTATTGGAAAATTAGTAATTGCAATATGCCGTAAATAGATGGTCGAAGCCCTTGCGCTCCACACAACACTTTTTTACTAACTATAAATTAATAATAAAAGTGCTAAAACCCACGTCATTACTGAATTTGTGGCTAAAAGACCTGTTTTAAAATAATAATGATTGACTATTAAAAGTTTATTGGTGGAATTTTGAAAAAACTTTAAAATACAATCAACAAATAGTAAATCAAACATTTACACATCTTGATATTAATTAAAGTACACCCCTTTTTACAAAAGTGTTAAATTCTTGACTTACCCCTTATTTCTTTTGATTCGGGCTGAATTTCGTTTGACTTGTACGATTACTGATGCTGATAACACTTACCGCTTTTTACTTTTCGTTTACAATAACCACCAGTTTTGTTTTTAGCACCGCAAGTGGTGAAACGGTATTGCGTATTGCTGATTGAATTGTATAAACGATTAATAATACTATTCTGCTGTTTGGTGTGCTGATAGCAATAACCGTTACTCAATTTAGTACGGTGTTTACACCTTGTGCCTTTTTGGGTAGTGCCTTTACATTGTACACTTTCGGCTGTACCTACGGCTTTGTTTGTGCTGCCACTACTGGAATACAAAGCATACTTATTTGGTGGCTTACAAATCTTACAAGGTGTTAAATTATAATCGCTTATTTCTTGTTGGTTCATTAGTTGGGTAGAAACATTTTCAACCATCCGGCAAGTGCTTAAATGATAGCGTTTGCCGTTAGGCGTTTTATAAACATCTTGACCGTTGGCAAAGCTGGAAAGAAAAGCGGATAATACAATAATTAATATGATGGTTTTGCGTGGCATATTGAGTTAATGCATTGCTGTTTGATTTTCCATTGAAAAATTTTTATTTGCTATTTTAGATTATCGTTTTAACTTTTTTATGCTTGGGCTACTTAGTAAAGAGGTCATTTGACTAATCGCTATGCTGTTCAATTCTTTTAATCTATCTTTTTGGTTCATTCCTTTTTGAATGAGTAAAGCATTTATACTTTCTAAATTTGATAAAACCACTAATTGCTCAATGGTGGCATGATCTCTCATATTACCTTTTAGCTTACTATTTTGTTTGCGCCATTCGGAAGCTGTAATACTAAACAAAGCCATGTTTAATAAATCTGCCTCGCTTGCATAAACGTAGCTTATTTGTTTGGCTGAAAGTTTTTTAGGTATCAAATGTTTTTTAATGGCATCGGTATGTATTTTATAATTTACTTTTGCTAAAGTACGTTGTACTTGCCATTGTAATTGATGTTGACTTTGCTCTGCATCTTTTAATCGCTGAAATTCTTTAATCAAATAAAGTTTAAACTCGGCACTTAACCACGAGCCAAACTCAAAGGCAATATCTTTATGAGCATAAGTACCGCCATACCTTCCTGCTTGCGAAAACACACCTACGGCATTGGTGGCAGCTACCCACTTTTTAACTGACATAAAAAATCGGTTAGTACCTGCTTCGTTTTTAAAACCCTCGAATTCGGGGGTTTTAAAATTTGGATTATTTATTCTTTCCCAAATACCTAAAAACTCAACGGTATCTTTATTACGCAACCATTGTTCAATTAATGCAGCTCCACCGTCAAAATTTGTAGTCATATCAGTTAAACAGATATAATCAATACCGTTTTTCGATTTAATCGTTATCTCCGAATTTTGAACCGTAATTGTATTTACTTTCTGTTTCATAATAAAGTGTCAATTTACTGCAACTGATATTACTTTACTTGTGCAACATCGTGTTTTATGATGGGTTTACCAAATTTGAATACGGCATTTAGTTAAATGAATTATAATATTTAAATTGTGGCTTCAACAAAAATATTATGTAATGAATCACATTTTTAACTTATGCTTAATAGTAACTTGTTTACTTATTGTTTTTACTTCCAAAGCTGACCAACTAACTATAACTTTTACTAATCCTGTACCTGTTGCTCCCATTAATTGTAATGATACTTGGAGTGAGCAAGGGGTTGAGATGGAAATTACAAATGACTGTTACTTTGATTATGGTAATGGATATATAGAATTGTATCACGGAATACTAAAGATTGATTTGTCAAATGTAGGAATAGTAAATAAGATTTCTTTTAGTATTTTAAATACTTGTTATGAAATTGGATTTAAATATTATGATGGAAACGATTTGATTTATACAGAGTATTTAGACAATGAAAATAATGGCAATTTAATAATTTACGAATTTGAAAATATAAATAGTGCTTGGATAGAATTTTTAAATATTATATTAAGTGATTGTAATAAAGTAACTCTTTTTGATTTAACCATTGACTACAACCCAATTTGCGAAACAGAACCAATCTCAAATGTGCGAAATGGTGATGTGTATTTAAATGATGCTTGTTATGGTGTAATTATGACTTCGGCAAGTGGTAATTGTTTTAGAACAAAGGTAGCAGATAGTGGGATGTTATTTACAGAGCCGGTGGAGTGTCCGTAACACTAATAATCAAAAAGGTTTAAATACTCATTAAGATTTGATTCCGGTATGTTCTGAGATTTCATTTTTTGTTTAAAGAAGTACGTGAAAGAAATATTGGAATCAATTTCATTTTGGTTTGCAGCCTTCTTTTGAAATTCATCAATCATTTTCTCAAAAATAAATTTGCTTCTTTTATTTATTGCTTCATGCCATCTCAAGAAAATTTCAATATTTATTAAAGTAAGTGGCTCCGCATTTTTAATACATATTTCTGTTGAGTTGCTTTGCAATTCTTGTTTAAACCAGTTATTCAGTAACTTGTTAATTCCTAAACAATCAAACTGCCGATTGTGTGTAATAAGAATTGGATAAATTTTAACTTTCTTACCATCATACCCATTATCACATCTTTCAAATAAGTTATTGTATACTCTTTTAATGTTTTCAAGTAGCTGTAAAATTGCTCTTTTCTTTATTTTCCCGTTCGACTTAATCTCTTTGTAAAATTTTCTCATAAGCCCATTTTCTATTTCAGTATAGTCAAAAGACTGTTTTACAAAACCAGTTAAAGAAACATCTTTACATTCAAATAAAAAGACTGTGTTTTTAAATCTTAGGTAATAATCTGGTTCACTAACCTTGTAGCCTTTACTTTTAAATTTTTCACCTGATATATGCATCCATCTATTAGGGAATGACTTTTTCATCATACTATAAAAAAGGGTTCTTTCTGAAAAATCCTCCCCACTAATTGACTTGAAATTTACTTTCTCATCATAAGGTACATTAATTTCTTTTATAAAAGTAGTTTGGATATTCGTGTATATTTTTTCAACAAAGAATTGAGTACTAATGATTAGATATTTTTCTTCATCAATTTTATAAACCGGATATTCTCGTAGCGTAATGAAATTCCTTTTAAACTCCTTATTATTGTTTATATCTGAATTTATTGAAAGTTCATCGAAGAAGCGACAATTTTTTGTATAAAATTTATTTTTAGCAAGCGTATATTCAAAATAAGTCCTGTTATTGAAATCAGCCCTTATCTTGCTAAAATTATCGGGAAGTAGATCATTTTTGCCTGTCATCATTAGCAATGTTAAAGAGACCAAGTTTTTAATCCAATCTTCCCAATTATCTATTTCATATTTCTCTAAAAATGGCCTTAAATATGGTTTTAGTTTAGTAGAATTTTTTAAAAAAGAAAAGAACTCAACAGATTTAATTATTTGCAATTTTAGTAATACATATACCTCGGAAAGCTCAATAGATTCTAAATCATATCTATAAAAGGTGTAAAATATTGTTGATTGAATATGATTTAGATTCTTTTTCTCTACACCATCAGTCATCTCTTTATTTAGTTCATCATTTACAATAAGTATTAGTTTTAGCCAATTAATTTCCGCTTCTGCTTCATTAGCATTTGTAACTGTTCTTCTTTTCAATATCAATTCAGCGATTCGCAAGCAGCAAATAATATCATAGAATTTATAATTTTGTTTTAATTTGATTTCTAACTTAGGTAAAATATCATCTCTAAAGTGCTTATTTTCAGGAAGAAAAAGAATGTTCATCGGGTTGTTAAGTATATTTTTCGGGTTTGCAAAGCTTATTATCGCACTTGCCAAAAACATATCTTCAGGAATCGTTTTTAAATAAAACTCTTTGCTTTTCGGCTCATCATCAAACAAATCTTTATAGCCTAATCTTGCGTTTATTGTTACATTCATTTTAAGTTTTTTTTGTTTCCAAATACTTTTCTAACGCTTCCTTAATTTCATCTTCGCTTGGTAACTGAATCATAATACTGTTTTACAAAAATGCTTTCTTCTAAACCAGCGGTGGCATATTGTAGATCGGTTTTGTTTTGGTTGGTGACTAACAGTAAGCCAATTGTAAAATTACAAAATCAATTCTTCATTTTTTATTAATTGTAATTATTTCCTAACGTTAAAAATTAGGTGTTTAACCTTATTTTCACCAAACCAGTAAGACAAGTTTAGATGTTTATTGTAATATCATTTATTTTATATTCCATTTCAAATGATGTTCTCATATTCCATTGAAAATAATTAGGAATATTACAGCACCAACATTTCTTGTCCTCTTTTATGGTTTTTTGTAGGCGTACTCCACATTCTCCACACCGACCTAAATATTTTATGTTTCCGTAATATTCTTGTATTGACTTTTGATACTCCGTTGACATATAAATAAAGTCATCTTTATATAAATAGTCTTTCTCGCTATCTTCAAATTTTATTTTTAGTGCATTTTTGTAATGTTTGACATCATGTAAATAATAGTAATTTGTTCTAAGGGCTGCAAGAATCTGATACCAGTTAACATCCTCAAAATCTAATTTTTTAATCTGGTCATAAATATAAATTAGTGCCAATCGTTTGTTTACACCACCTCTCATTATTTCTGGCATTCCATTATCGTTAGTGTGCTTAGTTCTACATTTTCGACAGAGTAGTTTTATCTCATTATCGTAAATGATAAAAGCGTTTCCAAATATTGCCCAATCATTGATCTCTGAAGCACAATTGCAACAAACCCCATTTAGGAAACTTATAAGTGTATTTTTTTTAAATGGGCCAAACCCAATTTGAGCAATTCTAAATGCTAATTTCTTTTGAAATATTTTTTGGTATAAATTCATATTTAATTGAAGTAAATAATTAAGTCTATTTGAAATTATTAATTGAAGGTTTTATTCTGATTTCTAATATGGAATTTCCGCATAAAACTACAAAATCAATGCTTCATTTTTACAAGATGCTCATTATATGCTTCCTTTATCTTACCGTCCAATTCGGTAACTAATTCGATAGGATGAGTAAATTTGTATTGCTCTGCGCTTCTTAATTTCTTATTCATTTCATATCGCTGCTTTTTATCCGTATTTTGGTTTATTGCATTTTTCACAATCTCTCTTTGTTGTTGGTCATTCATTAATAATGCAAGTGCATAATTGTTTAAGTCTATAATACCTTTAGGTGCTTTATTCATTCTTACCGTCTGCGACTTTCTAAGGGTAGAATAAGCACTTTTATAATGTTTCAATAGCATTTTGTTGTTGTCAATAATATCTAATACCGTTGGCTTATGAGCTAACTTTAAGGCTTGTTTAATTACTCCGTTTGTTTTTAACCGATACTCATATTTTAATAAATTGTTAGTTCTGCATTTTGTGTAAAATGCTAATACCTTGTAATCAGTATCAGTATGAAAATAGGTGGTGTTTTTGTATTCGCTTTTGTAATAGTTAGGTTTATGGGTAAATAGGGAACGGTAAACATCTGGATTGTTTTTTAACTTTAAACAAGTACCTACATCAACACGGTTTACGATAGCTTCAAACACCTAATCCATCATTTTATTGCACGGCTTTCGATAAGGGTAACTATTTTATTTTTTGGTGATCATTTTTTTTTGATGAAAAAACTGTTGTTATGCAAAATAATGAGAACTTGCTGTAACATAAGTTTTACCCAAATCGTCATTGGGTTGTAAAGTGAATAAAGAAACATTTATATCGAAAGTGCTGCCTTTGCAGAATAGTTGGTTTAAGCTGGCAATGGGTTACCTAAAAAACGAATTTGCTGCTAAAGATTTAGTGCAAGATGTGGCTATAAAAGTTTGGGAAGAGAGACGGGAGTGGGAGCAGATAGAAAATTTTCCGGCGTGGTGTATGCGCATTGCTCGAAACCGATGTTTGGATTTGTTGAAAAAAGAAAAGCGAACCATACTTTCGATAAGTAATAATTACGATACAACTGATGATAGCCCAAACCCGCAAGAAGTTTTAGAAGGGAAAGATAGCAATCATCAAATTAAAAAATTAATTAGTTGTATTGAAGAACCTCAACGTACAATTTTAATGCTTCGGGAAATGGAATTGAATACTTACAAAGAAATTGCCGAAGTAATGAACTTGAGTATTGAGCAGGTGAAAGTGAATATTTACAGAGGAAGGCAAAAGTTGAAAAAAATACTCGAAAACAAAAGTAAAAATGACAATTAAAGAAGTATATATACTAATGGAGAAGTATTTCGACGGGAGTACTTCTTTAGAGGAGGAGAAAAAATTGCGTAATTTTTTTTCTAACTCAAGCAATAATTTACCAGATGATCTAAAGAATTATAAAATGTTGTTTAGCAGGAATGATAGCGAAACTATTCCGGTTTTAGACAGCAATTTTACAGAAGACATGTGGAATAAGATGAACCCCAATAAACCAAAAAGTAAAGTAGTTTCTTTTAATGCTTTTAAAAGGGTTTTAATTGCTGCTGCGTCAATTATTTTAATAATATCTGTTTACCAATGGTACAGTAAACCGCCAAACAAACAATTTACCGCAGCTCATAACCAAAAAGAAATGACTAAACAAGAAGCATTTTTAGCAACAAAACAAGTTTTGGTTTTTGTATCGGTAAAATTAAATGAAGGCCGTCAGCCAATGAAAAACATTGGTTGCTTTCATAAATTTCAAAACGTAATTAAAAAAAATAAAAATGAAGTTATATCAAAAAATAATATTAATTAGCATAAGTTTATCAGGTACTTTAAACTTGTCTGCCCAACACGATCAGCTGCATAAATTCTTCGATCAATTTCAAGGTAAAGATGGTTTTACAACCGTTTATATTACGCCAAAAATGTTCGAATTGTTTACAGACATTGAAACGAACGATGAAGATTTTAACGAAGTTTCGGATGCTATTAGCATGCTTAAAGGTGTGAGAATTTTAATTTTAGATTCGGTAGGTTCCTTAACTTACAATCCAATAAAATTGTACGATGAGGTTTCTAATGCAGCAGAAAAAATAAGCTATGAGGAGTTGATGATTATAAAAGATGGTGATACAGATGTGAAATTTCTTATCCGTGAACAATCAAAAATAATTGAAGAGGTGTTGTTGTTGGTTGGTTCAGAAGACAGTTTTGTGTTTATCAGTTTAATGGGCAATATTGATTTGAAGAAACTTTCGGCCTTATCAAAATCAATGGATGTTGAGGGTTTGGATTATTTAGAAGAACTGGAAACTTATTAATATGAAGCGAAGTACATTAGCAATTATTTTGGTTTTCTTTTTAAGGTTTACTTTGTTTGCTCAAGCAGATATAAGTGAGCTTGACAATGATTTTACTGAAGATGACAACAATAAAACACATTCAATATTTATTTGGGTACCAGGCGTTGTTACTAAAGGAGCATCACTTTTTATTAATAAAGATGAAGAACCAGATTTAAAACATACCTTACGTTTTTTAGGTGGAATGAGAATAAGAATTTTAGAAGGAAATTCAAATTCTGTAAAATGGAAAAGAAAAACCAACCGTTGGGAAAGAAAAGTAAAACGTAAAAATTTAGATGATTTAATGGTAGTAAAAAATGCAGATACTGTTATCCATTTAAAAGCGGGCTTCCCTGGCAATGGTAAAATTAGAAACTATGCTTTTTTAATTAACACAGATGGCACAGCTGTTTTATTACTTGGTAAAAGTAAATTAGATTTGAAAAAATTGGTGAAGTTAGTGGAGAAGTTTTCATCGTAAAAGATTGAATTGTTCCCGTAGAATTTGTGGATAGATGCAGCATCACACATGTACCAATCAGCAAAATTCTACGGGAAATTTATATTGAAATTTTCAAATTCCCTATCAGCTCCATTTTTTCTTTTTAACAGATCTACTTGCTCAGAATAAACCCAAAATTATCTTTTATGGTTGAATAGTAAGAAGGAAGTTGTTTTTTGTTTTCGTTAAGTAATGAAGCAATGAATTGTTGCTGTTGCTCCAAATCCATTTTTTCTTCTATCATTTGATTGTAGATATTTCTAATTTTATTTATTCGACCATTTATTAGGTTTTGCCCATTTAGATTTAGTCGCTGAATAGTATAATCTACTTGTTTAATCTCTGATTCTATTTTGGTAGATGCCTCTACCTCACCAACGTTGTTATAGTTTAAGAATTTGCTATTGTCATTTATAGGATTGAGTAAGCTATCATAATCTACTGAAACCCTTTCATGTCTGGTCTCTTGTTTATAATGTCCGCAGCAAGTGTTTTTATCACAGGATAAAAGCATATTTTTTTCATATTCATATATCAAGTTTTCCCGGTCACTCTGTTCAAAGAAGTGTTCAATATGACAATCAGTTTTAGTAATCCTATCCTCACAATAACAACAAATATATTTTTGAGATGGCAGGAGTTTATCTTTAATCTGGTTTTTAAATTTTGATTTCAGCCATTTTCTTGGAGGCCTCACTCCCTTATTAATTTTTTCTTGCTTGTTTTGAAGAAAACTTTGAAGAGCAGGCTCAATTGGTAATTTTTCAATTTGCTTCATCTGCCAATTGATTCAAAACGTCTTAAACTTAAATCAATGCGTTGCTGTTCTTCGGAGTTTGGAGCTAAATTTAATGCCTCAATCTTTTCCAATAATTTTTTGCCTTGCTCTTTTTTATGCTCGCCCTTTCTTATTAAGGTAAGATAGTCATCAACTAAATTATTGGCATACGTATTTCTATAATCCACATCCATTATTTCAGATAATACATAAGGTATAGAATGACCTTTGGAATATTTTGGATGAGAAGCCGTAATTTTTCCATTTTCGTTTTTGAGTAAGAAAACACTTTCGGCTTTGGCAGAACCAATAATGTGTGGAGAATGTGTTGCCAAAATGACCTGGTTATTTTCACCAATGTTAGAATAAAATTGCAACAACTGACTTTGCCATTTTGGGTGTAAAGAATCTTCGGGTTCATCAATCATTATAATGGTGTTGTTGATGTTTAGGTTCTTTAGCATAAAACCCATAAAGTAAAGTTGCTTTTCTCCACTTGAGAGTTCTTCAAAAGTAATACGTTGACCGTTTGCGCTTTCGAAGAATAAGTTATCATCATCAATATCTACAAATCTTGAGTTCAGCTCTATTCCATTGAAAATGGAATTCATATCAGCAATTTCGCTTTCAATTAATTGTTTAGGTGGGATTTCTTTGTTTTTAAACACTTTCTTTGTAATCGGTGTTAGGATGATTTCTTTCAAACTACCTTTGTTATAGTGCAGGTATTCTGGATTTGTACCAGGAATAACCCCAAGATCATTATCATAAAAAGATCGACCACTATAGGTATTTGCAACTTCATAAGAAATTTCTAATACATTTAAATTATTCAAAAATTTCTCATCTTTAGGATAGCTATTGTGAGTTTCTTTTCTAATTATTTCATTTCTAATTTTTGCTGGTCTATAAACAATTTTAATATTTTGATTATAAAGAAATGAACCTAAACTTTTTGAATTTGCATCATTAGGAAACTTAACATAATTGTCAAAATGTTTTGCTTCGACAAATACCTTTTCTCTGTATTTGTATTTTTCAATACGTTTGTTTCTGTCATTTGCAAATGTTATATAATCGAATGCTACACTAAAAACTCCCCTCAAAGCCTCCAAAACAGTAGTCTTCCCGGTACCATTCAACCCAGCCAAAACAATTTGGTTCAATGGCTGTCCATCTTTACCGGTAAAGTCCAGTTTCAAATCATCAAATACTTTAAATTTTTTAAGATGGAGTTTTGTTATTTTCATGGCTTTGTTTTATTTGTATTTTTCAAAGTTACTAAATTAGGTGTAAATGCTATTATAGTAATTATTGTAGGTATAACTTTGTGTCAAAGTCACTTACAACACAGCGAAGCATCCAAACTAGCCCCAATTGTAGTGGAAATGCAACCTTAGCAAAGCTGAGGTTGTATTGGAACGAAAAGTGGGACTGCCATTTATACGAGCGAAACTGTTTGGCTTCAAAAAAATAAAAGAGAATGGAATTGTGCCAAATTAAAATTACAAAAAATAGCTCCGTGAGTGAAAAAAAAATTAAACCAACAGAAAGTGCTTAACAAATTCAATAGGTCTTAAATCTCCACGGATCATCTACTTTTTTGAAATAGTGCTTTTTGGGAGATTGAGCAATTGCTAATGTTAAGCCAAAACCAAATTGAACAGCACTTGCAATAAGCAAATTTTTTCTGTTTGCTTTATTAGAAAATATTAATGTATTTAAAGAGGTAAATACACCACTTAATACCAGTATGCCACCTATAGCTGTCAAATTTTTCTTTGTTTTTATTGCCTTTTCTGATTTATACTTTTTTAAAACATAAATATCGTTTTGATGAAAAGACTTTAATTTATTTTCATTTTTCCAATCATAAAGAAGTTCCTTATTCATGTCTATGTCATCATCTATAAATACAGTTTTTAACTCAGATATTTCAATAATGATACTATCTTCTTTAATAGATTTAATGCTTCCTTTTATATTAATATAACCACAACAATTTTCTCTTATTGGTTTATACAATTCATCAAACCCACCAATGGTAATTTCAAATATATCTGACTTTTTTATTTTTTCTAGTTTGTTCGAATTGGCTAAACCAATTTTTTGACCAAAACAATTAAACAGTAATAAGCAGGCTATAAAAGTTAGTGAAATTTTCATAAATATTCTTATTATTGATGCTATCTATTTTTTGTAGAAAAGACAAAGCTATACATATATGCATTGCATTATTTTCATATCAAATATATTGTTTTTTTTATAAAAATCAATACATTAACTTTTATAGATTTCTAATAATCTTTTATCGCTAAATCAAATTATAAAAAAATAAGGCTGCATTTGAACAAAAAGTTGGAACTGATGCTTATGAGAACAAAACCGTTAAATTCTAAAAATAAAATAAATTATAATTGAAGGCTTAACTATGCATCAAAAGAAATTAAAACCTTACTTCTTAAAATTAAAATAGGTTTCGTATTGTGTAAAGTTGCCTTTCATATCTTCGGCAATTAAAATTAAAGTGTTGCGGCCATAAACGGCATTTGTAAAATCGTTAAAGCTTAGTTGCTTTTTACTTTTATCGTACAAAACTACTGCCCATTGGCCATTGAGATTAGCCTGGTAACTGCGTATGCCACTAAGGTTATCGGTTAAGCTAAACAGCAACTTACTATTTTTGTTGTAGCTACTGCCGCGCCTAAATTTCTTAGCATTTATTTTAGGTTTCTCTTCATCAAACTTAATGTAGTGTTTACCAAAGTTTTTGCTTTGGGCTTTTAAATAAGTTTCATCCCAAATAGTTTCGTGGGCTTGCTCTCTGTCTTTACTATCTAAATAACAGATTACCGCTTTTCTAATATTTGAAGCTGTTTTTTTGTTGGGCTTAATTTGTATTTCGTAGGTGTTGTGTGCCGGTACATCTTTATAATGCAATTGATATACGGGCGACAAAATATTTTTATCACTTTTTGCCTGCGTTTTGGCAAAGTAAAAACAAATATCTTCGTACAGCACGTTTTCGGGTAGTTGCAATGCAATTTCTTCGGAGGCAAATTGATTAACCTTATTGTAAGCCATTGGGTTATCGCAGGTAATAGTTCCCCAATGCTCGGGCGCTTGTTTTTTTTGTATTTTAAAAGAACAGAGGGTTTCGTTACCAGCATAATCTTTTAAGGTTAGCGTAACAGTTTGTACTTCGTTGTTACTTAAATTTATTGTGCCTTTTGTTTCTGCAACATCATAAATGCTAAGTTGGTTGCCCGGCAAACTAAAGCAACGTTGGTAGGTTTTATTTTGATGCTGTTTTTCGGCGTAATCAATATGTGCATTAATAAAGCGGCTTTCATCAAAACTCAATTTATCGTAAGTAAATTGGTATTTAGTTAAGCCTCCAACATCCATTTTAATTTCAAATACATTAAACTGATTACTGGCACCATCCATAGTATCAAAAGTTCTAAGGGCAATACCAATATTATCTGCGGGCAATTGTAAAATGTCTTCTTCTAAAGTAAAAACACCTTTGTTTGGTTTTAAAGTTTTTGCTTTATGAAACAAAGGTGTACTAATTCCATTTTCTATTTTATAAAACTGAACATCGTACACTATTGGGCTTTTTGCATCTGCCATTTTATAACCGAAAAACAATGGGTTTACCGGATGTTCGCTTTCTGTTTCTCTAATTTCAAAGTGCAAATGTGGTGCTTGCGAAGAGCCACTATTACCCGAAATAGCAATTACATCGCCTTGTTTAAAGTTAAACAAATCGGCAGGCAGTTCTAAATCAAGTTCAGACTTTCGGGTTTTATACTGTTCTTTTTTTATGTAAGCTTCTAAAGCATCATTAAAAACCTGTAAGTGAGCATAAACGGTAGTATAACCATTTGGGTGATTTAAATACAGGGCATTACCATAACCACTTTTAGAAATTTTTATGCGTGCCACCGAACCATCGGCAGCAGCTAAAATTTTTAAACCTTCTTTGCCATTGGTTTTAAAATCTACTCCGGCATGAAAATGATTGGGTCTTAATTCGCCAAAATTACCTGCCATTACCAAGGGTATCTCTAAAGGAGATTTAAAGTAGTTGGTATCGTAAGTACTTTGCTGCGCCCAAACATTTGTAGCCAAAAAAAATAAAACTACATAAAGGCTTAACTTCAATTTCATATAAAATGAAACATTTTTTTAATGATGATTTAAAAAGAGTACCTGATTAGTAAACAAAGTTAGGTTTAAGTTTGCTGTTGCCTCTATAAAAATCGTTTATTACTTTTATTACCTCTTCCGGCTCATCAATTATCTTAATTAAATCTAAATCTTTTTCATTTATATTACCGTGTTTTTCTAACATTGTGGTTTTTATCCAATCCATTAAGCCGCCCCAAAATTCGGAACCCATTAATATTACCGGCACTCTTTCTATTTTGTCGGTCTGTATTAAGGTTAGCGATTCAAACAACTCATCTAAAGTGCCAAAACCACCTGGCAATAATACAAAAGCTTGTGCATATTTTACAAACATTACTTTACGTGCAAAAAAGTACCTAAAGTTTAAGTTTTTATCGTGGTCTACATATTGGTTAGAGCCTTGTTCCATTGGCAAATCAATATTTAAACCAACTGATGGGCCATTGGCAGCCTGCGCGCCTTTGTTACCGGCTTCCATAATACCAGGGCCACCGCCTGTAATTACACCATAACCGTTTTTTACTAATTTATAAGCTATGTCAACCCCTAACTCGTAGTATGGTGTGCCTGGCTTAGTACGAGCCGAACCATATACTGAAACACAAGGTCCAATACTTTCCATTCTTTCAAAACCATCTACAAATTCCGACATTATTCTAAAAATTCGCCACGCCGATTCTGGCTTATCACTCGACCAATGTTTGCGTTCTAAATCGTTTTCACCGTTTATTATTTCTACTATTTCTTTCATTTTTAAAAATTCGAACCTTAAAGTTAATCAAAATCAACAAAACAAACGTAGTATAACTGAATATGTTACCCAAAATGACAAAAAAATATAGTTTGATGTAAGTAACGGGACTTAGGCTACAAATCATTCCACTCTACCAATTGCGCTCCATTATCGTTGTAGCCAATCCAAATTAAGCTATCGTTTATTACTTCAATAGCATTACTGCGCAGTTCAAAAAAATTATTGTCAGGATGTTCTACTCTTTTCTTTTCGCAATTATTTTGTTGACAACGTACTATGTTTTCGCAATTGGCAATCCATAAAACATCTTCAATTTTTGTAAAGCTTTGTAATTCTTCGTTGCCAAACACCCAACAATCTACCTCAGAGGTATATAAATTTTGAATACTGCTGGCATTTTCAATTCTTAATAAAGTATTTTTATTTGTTAACAGTACTTCACCATCTCTCAATAAAAAATTATACTTTATCAAATCAAAGGGAATGGCTTTGAAAGTATCGTTTTTGTAAATTACCAAATGATCATCAAATATTAAATAAATAGTTTTGTGTTTATCTACTGCTGCTTGTTTGTAAGTGAAATCAAGATTATCACTACAGATTTCATTTGATGGATAAACCCAACAACGAACATCACCCCATTTACTGCTATCAAAACCAATTTCGTTAAATGTTGATAATGTACCAAGGTCGTATTTAGCAATTTTTAATGCAGTTGGGTTTTCATTAAACTCATTTAGGCTAAAATCTATTAAGTTCCCATTGCTTAATAATGCTTTTGATTGAGAAAAAATGGTATCTCCAATTTCGTAAGGGCATTTATCAAATGACGTAAGCCAACTATCAGTATTGCATAAACTATTATATAGTTCCATCTCTTTCTCATTGTTAACTATAAATATTACAGTAGTATCACGTTGTATTTCTATCACTTCTTCAATACTAAAATTAAGTGGTATCTCATTAATTTTATCAAATATCATCGCATTAAAGTCATACTCTTTAATGTTGTTTCCATCTTTAATAATAAATTTTTTTTCATTATTTGTTCCGTAAGAAAAATCAATACCATGTTTTGCTTTGTTCCAATCTACCTCTGTTACACTACTTATTTTTTGTGTTGTTGTATTAAAAAGTCTATATGATGCATCTTTTTTGTATATTAATGTTTCCTCAGAAGCCCAATAAATTTCTGAAACATTAACAAGGGCGTTGTAGTTAGTAAAGGATGTGCCGTTAAAGCTTTGCAAACCTTCATTTGTTAAAAACCATATTAAGCCTGTACTTTCTTGATGTTTTATTGACTTAACATTATTGCTTAACAAATCAGAATTTTCTTTTTTTAAAACCTTCCAGACAATTGGAGGGTTATCTAAGTTGATGTCTTCTTCTGTAAAATTATTTTCTTTTTGGCAGCTAAAAAATGAAGTGGTAAAAACCGCCATTACTATAAATATTATTGATATTTTTTTCATGTTGCAATTATTTAATATTAAAAAATTAATTGAAAATTATGATTAAAAATTATTTGTATTTAATTTAATTTGTATACCAAGAGAGATGTAAAAATATTGTTCAAAATCAAAAAGTTGCTTGTTTAAGGGCATTATCCAATCTAACTGGGTAAACAATTTTACTGGTTTATAACCAAGGCTTGTTCTAATAGAAGGTTGCCAAAAAAATGCGGTGTTTTTTTCCTGTTTACTAAGTTGCCTTGCTTTCATATTATTTCTAAGCATTACTAAATTATTACCAATATTAATGTCGAAAATACGGTTCATTAAGTTGTAATTATTTTGCAAATACACTTGAAAATAGTTGGAATGATGTACACCTCTAATCCAAGCTCTTTCATTACTATTTTCGGTTGTCAGTCTTTGTAAATCTCCGTTAGAAATTGTATTGCCCGCACCAAAGCCAATTCCATAATATTGCCCAACTTTCCATTTTGCTTTTTTATCAAGCGTATCAATTAAATAGTAATGTAATGCACCTCTAAAATCGGTAGCACTTGCTTTAGCGGCATATTTCTCAACATCAAAATAGCCATCTCCCCCTCTTTTATTTTCAACAGTAATTAAGTTGTTAGCAGCCATGTAATTAATAGAACTACTTATAGCCAAATTATTGGTTAAGCCATAGCATAGCGAGCCTTGATAGCCATTTAATGATATTTGACGGCTTGGAATAGCAGCATTATTATCTGTAAAACTTGTAACTAAATTTCCAGATAGTTGAATATCATTTTTCTGCTGAATATCTAAATGATTTACTGCTGCACCACCGTGTTTACGTGCTTCAATTCTTTGTATTGTTGAACAAGCATTAAACAATAATGCCAGCAAAGCCAGGTAAACTATTTGATTTACTCTTTTGTAAAATTTCATAAACATTTTGTTTTGTATTTAGTAATGGTTGTAATAGTATTATTTTATCACTTCAATTACCTTATAAATTATTGTTTCAAATTAAGTATGTTTGGCTAATATTGCTTTCATACTTAAGTATGAAATTTGAAAATCATACTAAAGTACTAAGTGTTTTAATCACAAAAAAATGCTTGCTTTGTATAAAAATAGATTTACATTTTGAGAAGGATTTTAGTGTTTGTACTATTGTTTTGTTTATCATCTTGTTGGTTTGATGCTGTTCAATTTAATAGTGAAAAAAGCGATTTTAATAAAGTTGAGACCGAAATAAAATGGGCATCAATTTTAACTACTGAAAATTTTGTTTCACCATGGGACAGCAGAACATTTGGTAAAACCACATTTCAATATACAAACGATAAAGATTGGCTTTACTTTTTATTTGTTGTTAAAGATGAAGATATAGTACTTAATACAGACGAAACCAACAAAGAATTGGGTGTTTTAGAAGCTGACAGAGTAGAACTGTTTTTTGCAGTAGATAGTTTAATGCAAACTTATTATACTTTTGAAATGGGCGTTAGCGGCAACCTGTTTGATGCAAAGTGTTTTTTAAAAAACAATGGTAATAAAGCAACAAAAGTGGTTGATTCAAATTGGGATATTCCTAAAAATGTATTACATTTTACCTCTGCAATTATTACTAAGGGTTATAAAGTAGAAGGAAAGCTAAGCATCAATTTTCTAAACAAAATGAACTTAATTGAAGATAATAAAATAAACTGTGCCATACTGCGCGCCAACTTTTACAGCCAATCAAAACCACAATGGATTTGCCATAAAAACCCAAAATTAGATCGTCCAGAATTTCATTGCTGGGAAGTGTTTGAGCAATTGCATTTAAAGTATTGATATATTATTTAAGACTTTCGCCTTTTACTCTTTTTCAAAATTTAAAATTGTTTGCTATAACTTCCTCAATAGTTTCTGAAATGTAAACACCATTTAATTTTACAAACTCTATTAAATTTTTGTAGATCATATTCTTCAAAAGAATAGCATCGTTACCAATTAAAATAAGTTGCTCTTTTGCTCGTGTTAAAGCTACATTTAATTTTCTATCAACCGAACCTTCATCATTGGTATTAATAATTCCATTTAGTTGAAATGGACTATTAATGGCAAACGATAAAATAATAATATCCCGCTGGCTTCCCTGGAAACGCTCTACCGTATCAACCGTTATATCTTCATAATTTTTAATGTTGGCCTCTTCTAACTTTTGTTTAATTAATGCAATTTGATTTCTGAAAGGTGCAATTATTCCTATCGTTTTTGAGTTGTCAAAATTCTTACCATTTTTGTTATATAACATTTTAATTTCTTCAACAATTTTTACTACTAAGTTTGCTTCCGCTTCATTTTTCTTACCAAAAATATTTTCGTTTTTATTTTTTTTACTAGAAAAGAAAATCAATCTTTTTTTTGAGAGTAAATCTTCTAATGTATTTTGAGTGTTGGAATTTAAACTCAAAGGAACATCTTGCCTTTTTAACTCAGCTTTAATAGCTGGTTTTAAATTTGGAATATCAAAGGCTTGTTTAAGTGTTGCCCCATAAAAATAAATGCTTGGAAACAACGCAATTTCTTTATGCATTCTACCTTGATAAGTAAGTTTATCGTAAGCAAAATCTAAATTGTTTTTTTCGCAAAAAGTATACAGCCTTTCAAAAAGAGAGTTCTTTCTGTTATGCAAACCAATATTTTCTAATAATTCGTTTTCTGTTTTAGCAGCCTTAACGCTTTGTAAAATAATAGCGGGTAGTTGTTTATGATCGCCAATTAAAATAAATTTTTTACAGTTTGGTAAGATGCCTATAATATGAGGTTCTAAAATTTGAGATGCTTCATCTACAATAATAGTATCAAATTTTTTCAGTTTAAAAAGATCCATTTTGCTGGCCATAGAAGCAATAGTAGAAATGTAAATACGATGCTTATTTAAAAGCTCTTTCAAATTTTTTCGAGAAGCAACCTTACCACTTATATTTGATAATAAATTTTGTTTGTAGGCGCTTTTGCAAGAAAGTTCGTTACCAATTCTTATAAAATTTCGGCTCGTAATATTTACTTCTTCAATAGCTGTAATAGCTTGGTTTACGGCTTCGCAAATTTCATCAACCGCTCTGTTGGTATAAGCAAGTAGTAATATATTTGCATCTTTATTACCATACAATTGCTGTACTAATTCTTTTATAATTATAGAGGTTTTGCCTGTACCAGGTGGTCCATTTAACAGAAAATAATTTTCAGCCGATAGTGCCTTATTTAAAATTCTATTTTGTTCTTCAGAAAAATTTTTGTTGTAATAGTTTATGGTATTCCCTTCAATTGGTTTTACGGTTGTTAATATCAACTGCCGTTTCAACTTGTTTTTATAAGAAATAAATGCATATAGATTTTTATACATCGCTCTAAAGGAACTATCCATAAAATCTCTTTCTAATGCCCAAAAACCTTTTTTATTTGCACTATCAAATTGGGTGAAAAATTTAGTGTTTCTTTGCTTGTATCTAAAACTAACTATCAGCTTATTTTTTGTAAGTTCTTTTATACTACACTTTAAAATTTGGTTTGATGTTGCGGTATCGTTCTCCAAATTTCTTGGGTATAACACACAAATATCTCCCATTCTAAAGTTTACAAATTCGTTACTTTTATTAGTTCTTAAAAAAGTAATTTCTTTTTCTTTTTTGTTTATTTGGTTGCTAACAATAATGAGATCATACAAAATATCATACCTTTCTTTTTTATCGTAAAACGAATTTAACCAAAGGTTTGCCAAACCATTACCTTGTTGATTTGGATTATTAGAATCTCCAATTTTTGCTAAATATTGTTCTTTCGCTATAAAACTTATAAACGAATAAAAATAGTTTTCTTCTACTTCATCCATTTGTTTAATTGGCTTTATTAGCGCATTAATTTGTGGTTCAATATATTTTTGTCTAAAATTTGGATTTACCTTTTCTGCGTTTATTAAATTGTTGGGAGTAATTTGTGCAATCAACTTTTTAGTTATTGAAACATCATCTAAACTTAAAAAATATTCATTAACAATAATGCTATTTCTTAAATTTAGTATTTCCTGAATTTGGGTTAGGGTTGGCTTGTCGTTTCGTAAATTATTTTGTGCAATTTTTGAATATAAAATATAACCATCAATTTTTGAACTCACTTGATGGAAATCTATTTTTTGCAACAATGCAATTAATTGATAGTAAAGATATAACTGCGATTTATGATTTGGCTTTATACTAAAACCATCATCAGGAAAAGGAACTCCTCCAGATTTTAATTCTATAATTTTTTGATGTTTGTGGGTCTCCGATAGTTCTAAAATATCTAACCTTCCTTGTATGCCGTAAAGCTCACATAAAAAAGCAGGCTCCAAAGTTGCGTTTTCAATTGCAATGTTTAATTGTTTAAAATCATTTTCAACAACTCTTTTAATGTTAGTAAACTGTAGTTGAGCGTTTGCTAAATATTCAATAAATTTTGTTTTAGAATCTAAATCTGTACAAGTGGTATATTCAAAAGGGTAAGATTGAAAGTCTTTCTTTATAATATTATTAAAGGTTATTTGATCTTCTTTGTTTTCAGCAAACAATTCATCTATAACTAAATTAGCAAAGTTACCCAACCTAATATGTTTAGTATTTGGTATGGGTTCAAATTTAGATTTTAAGAAAAACAATTCACTTTTGCCATAGTCTTGTGAACATTCAGCAATTGAGGAAATGTCAATTAAATAATCCGGTTCAAGAATTATAAATTTTGGATAATAACTTTGTGCTTCATCAATTTCAATATTTACTAAAAATAATTGTGCACCATTCCAAAAGTCGGTTATACTTGTAAAGGTATTTAGCTTTTCAAATTTTACAGTTATGTATTCATCAGCTTCGCTATTGGCTGCTATGCAAATTAGTTTGTCTGCATGTATTGTTGCAATTTCAACCCTAAGTTTTTTAAGCCTTGTTGTTGTGGGTTTGTTTTTTGGTAAAGGTTTGTACTCCGCATTTGGGTATAGCTTTAATAATTGATTAGGTACAAATACCTTATAAACTTGAGCAATAAATTCACTTAAATATTTTAGATGACTTTCGTATTCCTGAGGCCTTGGAAGGTAATTATTACGAAGCACTTTATTAGCACATATTCTTAATGCTTGAATGTTTTTTGACAACAATAACTTTTCACAAACAAAGGAAAGCCTGGAAAATAAATTTGAAAATTGTATTGATACATCTTTAGTAAGATCTTTGGTTATTATTTCTAATAAAAATCTAAAGCTTGAATATTTGGTTTGTATTGTATTTTCAGCAGCGTGAATTTTAAACAATTCATCAAAATATTCAAATGCTTTCTCTGTCTCTATCATATTAGTTAAGGTGTGTTTTCAAACTTCTGCTTTGCAAAAAACAAATTTATCTAATAAACTGTTCCGTTTTATTTTTTGAACCTTTTTTTTAGCAACACATTTGCATCATACCAAAACGATAAAACCTAACAATGCTTTTATAACCTTAATTTAACTACTATTGTAACTGTTCAATAGAGGTCAGACGTCAGACCGCTTCGCCTTTTTCGCCTCAATTATGTCTGACTTCTGACAATGAAATGGTCTGACTTTTGAATAGTTAACTACTATTTTAAAATTGATTCGTAATCCACTCTGCTCCTATGCCGCTTATCTTTAGGCAATTTTTTTAATTGAAGCAACTTATCAATTGAGTATGGAAAATCAGATAACACTTCTTTAAATGCTGACTTTTCACCGGTATAAAAAGCGGTTGTTTTGCCTTTACTGTTTAAGCAAGTGGCTTCTCCAGCAAAGTTTTGTTCACTTGCAAATTTTTCTAAAGTTAGCGGCGATAAGAAATGATCCGCTTGTTTCCAGCAATGTTTCATCCTACCAAAAAAATAAAGTTGACCATTTTTAAGATAGCCAGCATCGCCCGTTCGGTGCCAAATTTGCCCTTCGTGTTCAAGCTTGTTTTTAGCGTAAGCCTCCACATCCTTATAATAAGTTTTTAGAACATGTGAACCAGCAACTATAATTTCACCAAGCTCGCCTTCGTCCAATTCTAATAACTTTCCTTCATTAATAGCAACCACTTTTACAGCTATGTTCGGGTGTTTCTTACCTACACAAATACCTTTTTCATTAGCCTTATTGTAATTTAAATATTCCGCTATTGTTAAGGTAGCGATGGGTTCGGCTTCCGTACTTCCATAAACAAATTGAATAGCATTAGCATAAGGTTTGTCTTTCAAAGCATTTACAAAATCAGGATAAATGCTTGCCCCACCAATTATTATTTTTTCAAAATGTTGTGTTAATAATTTTGATTGATACACACTAAAATAATGCGGAGAAGCAGATACAACATTTACTTTAAAGTCTTCCTTAATTTTTTGCCAAGCCTGTGCATCGCCATGTTTTGGTGCAATAATTGAAGTTGCCCCAACTGCCAAGTTACACAATAACACTACTGGAAAACTGGAGATGTGAACATCGCCTGCGGTGAGTTTAGTTTTATCAATAATGGTTTTTAATTGTATGTTTAAAAAACTGTGCGTTCGGTTGGCGGCTTTTGGTTGGCCTGTTGTGCCGCTGGTAAAAGTGATTAAGGCAGTTTCATCTTTTGCTACCGGTTCAATATTTGCAAATTCAGTTGCACCATTTTTTGTTAATGGTTTGTTTGCTTTCTTAGCTAAAAAAGAAAAGGGAGTAAGTAATAAACTCCATAAAAAAGGTACAAACAAAAACAAAGCCTGTATCAATTTACTAAAAACTATACGCTGTAATAAATTGCTTATCGGGCTTTGTGCATTAAACGTTAAACTTAGTTTTTGCCTAACTGGTTTTCCAAATAAAAACAATAAAGTATAAAGCGAAGCGGTTGATAAAACGCCTTTGCACTCTGCTTTTTTAACCGCATACAAAACTCGTTTTTTTGGTAAGATGTTGTCTACCAAAACGGCTCTCGCACCAATAGTGAAGATGGCCAGCAAATGAACATACAATTCTACCGAAGGCGGAATAACCACCAAAATGTTATCGCCTTTTTTGTAGCCTTGTTGCTTTAAGTAAGCTGCAACTTGCCTTACCGCTTTAGCTAAATCTTTATAAAAATAACTATATCCTTTTTCAAATATAGCAACCTTGTTTGGCTGTTGTTTTGCGGCTTCAAAAAAATGTTGCGCTACGTTCATAAATTTAAATACAATAATTCGTGTTGTTGAAAAATTTCTCCACCAAATTGTTGAGATAGTTTAACTGATTTGTTGCTGCCTTCCAAATAAGCATGCAACAATTTTTCACAACCTTTGTTGCTCGCTTTTAAATGCAAACGCTCTGTTAAAAAATGAGCCATACCTTTATAACTATCTCCAGATTTACGAGCAATTGTTTTAGCTATTATTTGTGTTGGATTATATAGATCTTGAAAGGCGAACAAAAAACCAACTATGCTTTCTTTATTGTTTTTTCGTTCTATTACTAAATCTATTAAATCATTTTTTAAATATGGTAAGATGGGTTGGTATAATGCTTTAAATTTAGATTCACTAATTGGCGTGTACAGCAGGTTTTCAGCAAAGGCTTCGCAGCAAAATTGATGTAATAAAGTTAAGTCATTTTCTGCATCGTGTATATTAAACTGCCTTAGTTTTAAATTTGGTTTATCATTTAACCAATTGAAATTTTGCGGATTGGGTTTGTAGGCTTTTAATGTTTCTTGAAAAGTAAAATACTTTGCATAAGTTTTAAAACCTGCGGCTTGCCATTGTTGTACATAATATTTTTTATGATGATGTTCTAAAAAGAAAGGAGCAACATTTTTTGTACTAAACCGATAATTATGCCAAGTGTTTCCATTTATTGGACCCAATAATTTTTGACAAGCTTTTGCTTGGGAGATGGCTTTTACTTTATTAAATAATAACTCTGCTACTTGTACATTATTTACGCATTGATAATTACCCAGCGTTAAAAAACCTTTTACGGTTTTATATAAAGCTACAAAACCTAACAGTTCTTTTTCATCTTTAACCAGCACAATACTTGAAGCATCTTCTAAATTATTTAAGCTTGGTTTTGGTTCATCAACATACAAGCGATTTATTAAATTTTGCAATGATGCCAATTCTGATTTTATGTGTTGTGTCTGTTTTACTTTCAAAATAATGTTATGGTTGTTTTGTTTTTTGAAAAAGTATTTGTTAAAAATTGTTGCGGTGCTGCGAGCTTTAAAAAATAGCCCCGATTGTAACGGAAATCCTTTTTGTTAAAGCAGGTTTTTAACCTGTTGTACAAAAAGATTGGAGTGAAAAGCGGGATAAAAATTTATGCGAGCCGCTATCTTTCGCTTCTAAAAGTAAATACAATTACTTATAATAAAAATGTTAGCCATAACGCCGATTGGTATGGTAAAGTTATCCCATCCCTTGGTAGAAAAAAATTCTAACAGGGTTATGGAAAGCGCAAATAAAGGTAAATACAACAACACGTTTTGGTATTGAAAATAAAAAGCAAACAGAATAAACAGACTGCTAATAAAAAATGCGATACTGCCACCAATGCTTTTGGTTTGCCCAAAAACTGAACGCACTTTGTAATTAAATCGCTTGCCAACAATGGTTGCTGCCGGATCGCAGATGGATAAAATTAATATAGGTAAATAATAATATAAACTATTACCCAATTGAAGTTGCACCCAAAAACATACAAACACAATTAACGCAAACAAGCAACTGCCATACGATTTTCTGCTTACCGAAGTTATTGATTTGAGCCAATTCATTTTTTCGCAAATACTCATCAACAATAAAAACGAACCACATAATATTGCCATTTGCCAAAGCGTATTTATAAATATTGGAAAACTTAATGCGATACAACCTGTTGCCAAGTGTACTATTTTTCGAGTACGTTCTACTTTTATGTTTTGTTTATGATGCAAGTATTCGGTAATGCCAAAAAGTGCAAAATAGAGTATGCTATAAATTATTAAAATAGTCATTGTTATTTTTTATAGGTTAAAAATCGTTTGTAAAAAAAACCGTTGTCTTTGTTTGGGTTGGCTTGAAAAGTTAAGTCGCTTACGTCTTCCATCTTTCTATCAACCATTAAATTCCAATACGCAAAACGGCTGTCTTTTGCTGAATTATAATACAATGTTTTTGTATTTGCCGCAAAGGTTTGAATGTTCATATATTCAAAAATGTTTGACAAATTGAAGCAATTGCAATGTTTATGTTGTTGAGTGGCTTGTTCTAAATCTCCTAAAAAGTAGGTGATTTTATTTTGCTGTAACCAATGTTTAATCGCTTTAAAATTTTGTTTTTTAGCATAAGGTGGTAACAAGTTGCCAAAACTGCCAGTTAAACAATATTGCAAAATATAGTTTTGTTGTGCAGCTGTACTTTGTAAATGTTGTGCTGCTTTTTTAAAAATTGTTTGCCCAACATTGTCTTTTACTTCTTTTAGTTTTTCGGGTTCTCTACCAAGGCTGCCCATTATTTTTTTACTAAAGAAAATATGAAATAAAAGTTTCCATCGCCAGGTATTCCAACTTTTATTATAAAACGTTGCTTGCTCTTCTTCTGTTTTATCAGCTAACAAAGTCTCTACTTTTTTTTGATTGTGAATAAAAGGCAACACACGCTTGGCAAAGGTTTTAAAATATTGTTCAAATTTACCTTGATGAATAATTCCACTTTCAATTAAGTGTGGCTGGTTATTGAAATAATTTTTGGCTGCTAAACTTAGGTGTGCTTTAATGCGGCTAAACAAATTCCAACGATCATCGCAATCTTTAAAACCTAACAATTGCAAAAATTCATTATATTCTAAATGCCGAATGGCTTGTTCTTTTAACTCGGTTACATATAATTGTATGGGATTTAAATCAATGCAAAGCATGGTGCTGGGTTTGTCTTTCAGCAGAAATAAACTGTTATCGCCCGCAGCAGCAATAGACATTACTTTCGAATTATTGTCAATTTGAATTGCGTTACTCAGTAGCGAAGCATCTTCCCAAACGTTGCTGTATTTTAATGGATTGTTCATGCTTTTATTATTTTATGATTTCTATTAACCCAGTTGAACCGTTCATTTTAATTTGGTCGCCATCTTTTAATAATTGAGTTAAGCCTTTTACGCCCACTATGCAAGGTATGCCCATCTCGCGCGAAACAATTGCTGCGTGACTTAGTGTGCTGCCTCTTTCTACCAAAATTGCCGATGCTGATTGAAAGATAGTTATCCAACCTGGATCGGTAGAAGTGGTTACTAAAATTGCGCCTTCTAAACTTTGCATTTCATTGGGGTTGTTCAAAATTTTTACGTTGCCTGTCACTTCTCCTGAGCAACATGGAATTCCTTTTAGCTGACCTTCGTGTACCACAGTTTCAATTTCTAAATCGTAATGATTGTCGTATTGATTAATTCGTTCTGGTAAGTTCTTAATTTTTTCATAGCCAGCAAATTCCACTTTTTTTTCTTGTATAATTTTTTGAAGATCGGATCTACTCAAAACATTTTCAAAATAATTATTGATTTCTGCTTCTTTTAAATAGAAGAAATCTTGCTGACTTGCTAACCAACCTTGTTGCTTCCATTTTGTGCTAATTGCCCACAAAAATCTGCGAACCATGCCAAAAGCCAATGTTCTGTCAAAGCGTAAATTTTCGCGATCAGCTACCATTTCGGCTGCTTTTCTGGCAATAAAAGATCGTTCAATAATTTTATAAACAAAGGTTTTATTTTTGTAAGATGCTTTAGTTTTATGTTCATTTTGGCTTTGATAAGTTTTTAAAATACGAATAAAAGCTGCTGGATTTTGGGTGTACGTTTCGTTTTCTAATTTTAATTCGCCTATGCTTCTATCGCCATAAAGGTTTATATATTGTAGTATAAGTTTACCGGTTTCACCAAATTGTTTGTTCTTGCATTTTTCCCAAGTCTCATTTTCGCTTGTCAATTGAATTTCCTCTAAAACATTTTCAAGCGCTGCTGTTTTAATAATTTTTTGAATTAACAAAGCAGGTTGTACAGATTTCACTTTGTGCTTACCCACCAACATTTCAGTATGTATGTAATCATTCTTCAACCAACGTTTACAAATTTTTTGTAATAAGCCAAAGTAAATCATCGCCAACAAATCATTTGCTAAAGGTGGCGACCATTCGTTTACTAAAATCGTTTTAAATTTTTGGTAAGCTTTCCATATTGCCTTGTCGCTTTGCTTGCTGTAATCTATTTTTTTATGAGCTTCAATAACTGCATTTACCTTTTCAGAAAACTGCTTTTTAATTTTTGGCAAACGGAAACTCAAGCGCAACAATCGGAAAACTGTTTTCAAAGTGTTCCAATAAGTTGCCCATTTTGTAGGTTGAGCTTTTATAGTAAAACCTACATTAAGTGGTGCTGATGTACCCATCATCTTATCCATAAAACTGGCATTTAATTTGTATGCTGGTAACATGGCCAATGCTTTGTGCCAGTTAATTAATTGATAATACACACGTCCTTTAATGTGCCCTAACATTTCTTCAAACACTTCTTTGTTGGCTTCAATTTGCTTTTGTGGTACGCCTAATAAACTGCTGAAATTCTTATAAACGGATTCATATATATCTAATATAAATGAAAAAGTAAACGGCGAAGTAATGCCTGGATAAGATTCTACAATATTAGAATTATCCCAAACGGTATGTTTTTCATAAGTTTGATTTGTAGTAATTGGGCGGCTCTGCAACAAGTAAAAAGTACTATTGGCAAAACAAAATTCTATATCTTGTGCTTGTCCGTAGATTGTTTCTAATTCATCTAAAACAGTATAAATTAAATTTAACTGCACTTCATTTAAACAAGCTTTATTGGTTAAACTGATTGGCACTTTTTTATAAATTAAAGTTGAACCATTATAGCAAAACTGTTCTTGCTTGTCTGCAATAGTTGTTACCCACTTAGGTGTTTTAAATCTTTTTTTGTTAGATGCTTTTTTTGCAACATAATTATCAGCATTTAATTTACCAGAAACCAAACCTTCGCCTAAGCCATAAACCGCCGAAATCAAATTTTGTTTGGCAAAAGGTTTAGCAGGATTTATACAAAAAGCCACGCCACTTACTTCAGCATTTATCATTTGTTGTACCACTACATTCATTTCAATTTTAGTAAAATCTATTTTGTGAATGGCACAATAAGCTTTCAATTGTTCACTATTTGTAGATGCTTGTACTTTTTCAATAGCATCAACTAATGCATCTTTACTTACAAATAATTCGGTATGAAAAATGCCTGCAAAACTATGTGTTGCACCATCTTCAACATTTGCAGAAGAACGAACCGCATAAAACGGACCCTCAATTTTTGAAGTAACCGCTGCAATAATTTGATTTGGTTTTAAAACTTGTAATAACAAATCTGTAAATACAATAAATGGAGGAACATTAAAACCAGCCTTTTGCAATTTTACCAATGCACCTGCTTTACCTGTAAGTTGTTCTTTTGTTTTTACTGACATCTTATATTAATTAAAAATTATGAAGTATGAAAATCTTTTGTGCTGCATTAATAGCCGTAACTGATTTCGTAATTACTGCTTCATAATTCATAATTAAAAACGGTAATGCACCAAGGTTAAGGTACATGCCCATCGTCCAAAGTCCAGCCGCTTTTTCAATTAATTTGGTTTTGTTTTGGGTAGGATGCTTTAGACACAACACCGCAGGCAAAGCACAAAGTATTGCCCATATTGCCAATGCCCAATATACCCAAACTGGGCTTGTAATAGCATAAGCCGCAGCAACAGCCAAACTTAAAGTAAGCAACAAAATTAGTAACCAATTTACAATGGCTTTATGTGTTCCCCACAATTTAGAGTAAGAAAGCACACCTTTTTCTTCGTGTTTGGGCAGTTTTATTTTTCTACCAATTTCCATTAAAATACCATTAAAAAAAGAGACTGCAAAAAACCAACCTAAGGCAGTTGGCGGACTAATGCCGCAAAAAGACCAATGTGCTGAACTAGCCACCAAATCTACCAAAGGAATAATTGCCATGTGCGATAACACGTAAGCTAACTGGTTTTGCTTCAACCATTTTTTAATGAAAAATTCTTTATACATTAAGCTTAAATAAATAAGACAAATTATATAAATAATAATAAACTGAGGATGTGTGATTAAAATAATAAGGTGACTTATAAATACAATTGCAGCCATTAACTTTAAATGGTTAAGTGTTAGTAAGCCGCGTGGTATTGGCAAATATTTTCTAAATTTTTTGTCTTCTTCGTAATCTTTAAACTCATCAGAAATTCTTAACAACAAAAACAAACCAAAGGTTAAAACAAATGCTAAAACGAAATGAAATATGCCAATAAAACTGCTGGCTTCTGTTGCCAATAATGAATAGCAGATAGCCGAAAAACTAAAAATAGCAATTATAGGAATATGACTTTGCAGCGGAAATCGCTCTGACAAATAGATGAAATACTTTTTCATATTAACGACCAAGGTTTTGATGAGCTGATGTAAAATGACCTTCAGTAATGGCAGCGGCAATAGATAATTCGCCGCACAATAATAATGCGCCACATATTTCTGCAAACTTTTTTGCTTTGCCAGCACCAACACAATCCATTATAGATAAACATTCGTTTTGCGTGGCAAATTTAGTTCCACCGCCAACCGTGCCTACAATTAAATTTGGAGCAGTTACCGAAACATATAAGTTTTTTTGATTACGAATTTCCATTCGAGTAATGCCAACGGCTGCTTCTGAAACGCATGCTACATCTTGCCCAGTTGCGAGAAATAATGCAGCTAAACCATTGGCAAAATGACCTTGCGTGCCAATGCTTCCACTTTGAATTGTTGCCATAGTACTGGCTCTCCAATATTGAGCAACTGCTTGGGCGGTGGTTTTCAAAACGCTTGCTAACACTTCTGATTTTACAACACATTCGGCAATCACCTTTTTGCCACGCACATTAGTTAAGGATTGTGCAGTAGCTTTTTTATCGCCAGAATAATTACTTTCGATATACCAAAACTGTGGTTTTATAGGCGAATTGTTCACTATATATTTACAGATAGCATCGGTACAAATAGTAACCATATTTTGCCCAGCCGCATCACCGGTTAAGTACTCAAAAGTGAGAATGACTTGATTGCCTTCAATTTGAAAACTTGTTTTATTAAGCTGCCCATGTTTGGTGTGCGCTTGGGTTATAAATGCGAAGTTGCCTTCAACCTGCTCAATCCAATTGGTAAAAGCCAAGGCCTTTTGTAAACTTTCAAAACCAAACAAAGGACAACGTTGCACGCCTTCGTTTACACAAGCAACCGAAATGCCACCCGAAAGTTTTGTGGCTTTTGCACCTCTATGGTAAGATGCTACCAAGGCACCTTCTGTTGTGGCTAAGGGAATGTGAAATTCGCCTTTGGCTTGTGTGCCGTTTATTTGTATTGGGCCGGCAATGCCGGTAGGTATTTGTGTATATCCAATAAAATTTTCGATGCTGCCTGATAATTTTTGAGCATCTGTATATTGTTGGTGATTACATAAATTATACAAAGTGGTGTTGCTTTGTTTTTCAATAAATGTTTGCCTTTGCTTAACGTTTTCAAAAGTGTATTCATTTTTTTTGCTTTGGATTTTTTTGCTTCTTAGTGCTTTATTATTTATTTTATGGTTGGTTATAACTGTCATTATTTTTTAATTTTAAGCGTTAGAGAATTATATTTCAATAATGTAGATTAATACTTCAGCGTTCTCTTCAAAAAGCTTCAAATTATAGTTTAAAAGAATATCCGGCGGCTACTACTTGCCCACCACCGATGCCTATTTCACCAAAAAAAGCGTGTTTGTTTCCTTTTCTAAATCCTATAATGGTTAAGTGAGAAAAATAAATAAAAGGAACCGCTATACTTGCTGCGCTATACAATTCAAAATTAGGTTTAACTATGTGTCTGTAATCAAATTTCACATAAGGAATCACATAGTGTTCATTTTTTGATCCTCTATCGGCACACATAGGAGATCTGACAGGAATATAGTTAAGACCTGCACCTATGCTCATTTTTTCATTAATTTTTCTGCCGTAACTTAACCCAATAGTGCCAAAGGTTATGTCTGATGGGCAATTACTTAAATTAAAATCTCGAATAAAATATTCAGCACCTGAGTAACCGTAAGATAGTTTAAGCTCATTCTTGTCACCAGCCATTATTATGTTTGAAAAAAGAATGCTTGTTAAAATTGTTAAGATCAATATTGTTGTTTTCATAATTATTTTATTCTTAAAGTTTAGCTTTTGAAATACTATATGTTTTCTTTCGTGTAATGATGATACAAAGGACAGCTTTTCGAAAACAATTTATTTCATCACTAAGTATGAAATGAAAAAAATCAATATTAAGTAGGAGTTAAAATTAATAAATGGCTTAAAGAACTATGGAAGTATGAAGTTTGAGTACTTCTACTAAAGTAGGATATTTTAGTACTTTAGTATGATAACTATTGAGACAATGGTTAAATGAAATCTGTTTCATTGAGCAGTAATAAAAACAAGTGAACAGGTTAATTTGGAGTTGAGCAAAATTTTCACTTGATTGCCTTTACAACGTTGTAATTTTTTGTAGCATTGTTTGTTTTTTTAAGATGTGTTGAAATTGCAAAAAAGGTTTTTAAAGCTAAGCAATACAAGTTTTATAAAAGGTGGTTTTGCTAAAGCTTCATTTCTACGAGCTGCAAAGTTTGCTGTTTAGCCCCGATGGCAGCGGTATCCTTTTTGTTTTACAATAAGATAAAAACCAAAGGACAGCAACAAAATATTTAGTTGATGTGTGTTACCCAACCTATTAAATAAAAACAAAAAGATTTAGCGTACAGCGGGGAGAATTTTAATGCGAGCAATAATGTTTCGCTACTAATTATTGTTTTTTGTTAACTATTCAGTTGAGGTGAGACCGCTTCGCTTTTAGACGTTAGATAAGTTCGGTTGAGTGAAGTCAAACACGATTTTTTTCGCCCAATTTATGTCTGACATCTGAGAATGAAATGGTCTGATTTTTGAATAGTTACGTTTTTTGCTGGTTTAAATTAATTGGTGCTGCAATTTAATTTGTATGCAAATTGCAGCACCAATATATTATTCTGTTATGCCTTCTAACATAAACAAAAAGGCATATTTTTTTGCGGTTTCTTTGTGGTATTCAAAACGGCCCGATGCGCCTCCGTGGCCGGCTTCCATATTGGTATCTAACAATAGTAAGTTATTGTCGGTTTTCAAATCGCGAAGTTTGGCTACCCATTTGGCGGGTTCCCAATATTGCACCTGCGAATCGAACAAACCTGTTACTACCAACATATTTGGATAGGCTTGTGCTTGCACCTGATCGTATGGCGAATAGCTTAACATATACTCGTAACTGTCTTTATTTTTGGGGTTGCCCCACTCGTCGAACTCGTTGGTGGTAAGCGGTATGGTTTCATCTAACATGGTGCTTACCACATCAACAAAAGGTACATCGGCAATAATACCGTTAAAACTTTGTGGACTCATATTGGCTATTGCACCCATTAGTAAACCACCGGCACTGCCTCCTTCGGCATACAAATGTTTTGCTGAGGTATAGTTATTGTCAATTAAATAGTTGGCACAATCTACAAAATCGGTGAAGGTATTTTTTTTGTTAAACATCTTTCCATTATCGTACCATTGGCGGCCCATTTCTTGCCCGCCTCTAACGTGTGCTATTGCAAAAACAAAGCCTCGGTTTAGTAGGCTTAGCATAGGCGAACGAAACCATGGATCGGTTGAGCTACCATAAGAACCATAACTGTAAAGCATAGTTGGTGTGCTTTCATTTAGTTCAGTATCTTTTTTATAAACTAAAGTCATAGGTACTTCTACACCATCGCGCACTACTACAAAAAAGCGTTCTGTTTTATATTCTTCCGGGTTGTGGCCTCCAACAATTTCCTGTTGTTTTAAAAGGATACGCTCTTTGGTTTCCATGTTATAATCAAATTGAGAGTTGGGCGTAGTTAACGAGCTATAACCAAAGCGCAGTTTATTGGTGTCAAACTCGGGGTTGGTAGAAGAATAAATAACATAAGCGGGTTCTTCAATTTCAATGTAATGTTCGCTTTTAGTTTTTTGATTAATTATTTTTAGTTGGGTTAAAGCATTACCACGCTCGCTTACTACTAAGTAATTTTTAAATACTTCAATGTAATTTAACAATACATCTGTACGATGTGGAATTACTTCTACCCAATTTTCCATAGCGGTTGCTGTTTCCGGCGTTTCCATTAACCGGAAATTTTCGGCTTCCCAATTGGTAACTATGTAAAATTTGTCTTCAAAATGATTTATATTATATTCGTGTTCAGTACCACGTGGTGTAAATTGTTGAAAATCATCATCGGCATTATTAGCATTTAAAATGTGATAATCGTTTACTAAAGTACTACCATTGTAAATAATAACATATTTGTCAGATTTTGATTTGTAAACGCCAATATAATAACTTGGATCTTTTTCGTGATACACCATTTCATCATCTTTTTGGCTATTGTTTAATTTATGTCGCCATATTTTTTCAGATAATAATGATACTTCATTTTTTGTGGTATAGAAAAAGGTTTTGTTATCGTTTGCCCAAGCACCAGAACCTGTTGTGTTGTTTAACTGCTGTTCAAACAAATCGCCAGTTTCTAAATTTTTAAATTTCATAGTAAAAATATTACGGCTTACGGTATCTTCACTAAAAGCCATTATTTTATTGTCGGGGCTAATTTCGTAGCTGCCCATTCGATAATAATCGTGGCCTTTTGCTTGCAAGTTGCCGTCAATTAAAATTTCTTCTTCGCCCTCTAAGCTTTCTTTTTTTCTACAATAGATGGCGTATTCTTTATCTTTTTCAAAACGGGTGTAGTACCAGTAACCATTATCAAAATAAGGTACGCTTTCATCATCTTTTTTAATACGATCTACAATTTCGGTAAATAATTTTTTTTGTAGATCTTCTGTTGGTTGCAAAACGCTTTTGGTGTATTTGTTTTCTGCATTTAAGTAATCCAACACTTGCTGGGTTTGTTTGTCAGGTTTTTCTGCATTTTTTTGTTCGTCGGTTAAGCGCATCCAAAAGTATGGATCAATACGCTTGTCACCATGAATTTCTAATATGCTATCTTTTTTTGTTGCTATTGGTGCCTCAACCATTTTTTCGGTTGTTTGTGTTTCTTTTTCAACAGTTTGTTCCATTGTTGTAGTGTTTACTTTTTCTACTTTTTTAGTAGTTTTACATTGAATAAAAAAAAGGGCGCAAAGTAAGATTAAAAAAAAGCTTTTTCGCATCACTTAAAATATTGGTTAGTTTGTAAACTTATGATTTATTTAGCAAACTATTATGGTATTAACATTAGAAATAATTGCTACTAATTTGGTTGATATTGCGGCAATTAACCAATCGAAAGCTGATCAAATAGAATTGGTAAACAATTTGGAGCTTGGTGGGCTTAGCCCAAGTTTAGAGCTTATTGAAGCTGCTGTAACTTTGAGCAAACTGCCAGTTAATGTTATGTTACGGCCGCATGCTAATCATTTTATTTATACACAAAGTGAGTTTGAAACTATATTAACCCATCTTACCAAAATAAAACTATTAAAACAGCCACCAAATGGTATTGTGTTTGGTTCACTTACAAAACATAATAAGATTAATGAAGTTCAACTTCAGCAAATTATTGAAAATAAGGGTGATTTGGATTTGATTTTTCACCGAGCTTTTGATGAATTAGCGAACCCAATAGAAGGTATTGAAACTTTAAATAAGTACGATGCCGTAAGTGGTTTACTTACATCTGGCACCAAAGCAAAAGCAGTTGATGGTGTGGCCATAATTCAAAAATTAGTAGCACTTTCTAAATCGGTAAAAATTATGGTAGGATCTGGTGTAAGCCTTCAAAACATAAATACTTTGAAAGCTACAACTGGTGCTAATGCTTTTCATATTGGTACTGCGGTTAGGGAAAATAGCAAGATTAATGGTGAAATTTTGGTGAATGAGATTAATAAGATTAAGGCGGTTTTGATGGAATGAAATGATTATTTACTCGAAGCGTCCTCGCTTCGAGTAATAAAGTTGCAGGCGTCCGCCTGAAAAAAAGTTTGTTATGGTTTTATTTTAAAGTGAGACACTTTAGCTTTTAAAATTGAAGCGAGCACGTTTTGATTAGTTAGTAGTAAGTTTATTTGTTAAAAACAAATTGATTTCAATTATCGCTCAATACGAATTAGTGGGATAAATGTGAGGGCATTTTCTTCATTATAAAATGTTGCACTACTATGCAACCAATGTTGAGGCAGCAATACCAAGCCTTGTTTTACTGGGTTATTATGAATGTATTCTAACCTCTGATCAATTTTAAAGTTAGTATTTAAAATTACAGGATGATATCCCTTTTCCCAAAATTGAAAATCGTAGTTGTTAACATTATAAGTGCCCCTAAATATAAATGTATTCATCATCCATTTTTTTCTACTTTCCACAGTTGTTTTCTCTAAACATAACCTTATTTGCCTTGAAGTATAAGCTTTAAGATCTCGTACAATGTCAGATAGTGAATTTTTATTTGTACTTGCAATTAAATGGATATGGTTTGTCATTATACAATATGCGTGAATCTGTAAGCCTTTTTTTCTAATACAAAAGTTAACACTTTCATAAAAAATATCTCTAAAAATATCTCTGGTAAATACATTAATCCAATTAACTACAGTAAAGGTTATAAAATACAACGCATTATTATCTGTTATTTTGTAACTTGAAGGCATAACAATTTATATGCAAGTTATTAAAATTGTACGTAGTTTTAAATTGAAAGTATTCTTTACTTTCAAAAAAAGCAGAGGGGATGTTTCAATTAATTTGATTAAAGTGAGACATTTTAAGCTTTTAGAATCGAAGCGAGGACGCTTTGATTAGTAAGAATTTAAGGTTATAACAGCTAAGATGGAATGGGCTGAACAGGTTATTTACTCGAAGTGTTCTCGCTGCCAATAATAAAGTGACGTGTGTTTCTCTTAGGTAAAAAACAAAATTATTAATGATAACTTTAATTTAAAGTGAGACACTTTAAGCTTTTTGAATCGAAGCGAGGACGCTTCGATTAGTTAGTTAAAAATGTTTTGATGGAATAATGTAAGTTGAGTTAGTAATTAATAGCCATTACATTTAGCACATCAAAACCAAATACTCAATTTAGTCTTGTTAAAGTAAAATAAACACTATCAATTACTTTGGCCATTTTTGTAATATCAAGCGTATGCATCTGATCGGTTTTTTCGTGATAATTTTTGTTTCTGTAAAAAGCGGTGTCAGTAATCATCAATGCACTAAACCCAAAGTGCCAATAATTTAAATGATCAGAAAAATCAATACCTTGCAAACTCTTTGGCCCGTTAAACATTTTTGTTTTAATAGTTGCCAACTTTTTAAATTTTGAACTAAAAATGCTACTAAATTTACCTCTGCCAAATTTATTTACAACAGTTATATAATCGCCTGTATTACCATAAAACCAAGACAATAATCCAATCGGATAATCTTGTGTTTTTTTATTACTATCAAAATAACCAATCATCTCTAAACAAACCATACCAAATACATCTCTGTTACTTTCTTTTAATGATTTTGCGTGTATATAACTGCCCATAAATTCAGATCTAAAAAAAGGAGGTTCTTCTAAGGTATAAGCTACCAATTCAATTCTATATTTTAACTGTTCGCCTTTTAACATTCGGGCAAGCTCTAATAAACCTACTGTGCCACTTGCATTATCATCAGCGCCTTCCTGGTCTCCGCATACATCATAATGTGCCCCAACCACAATGGTACGTTTATTGTTGCTGCCGAAAACCGCAATTACATTTTTATATTCTTTTCCTTCAACATCATATTTTTGATAATAAGTACTGTCGGCAAATTGTGTAAATTCTTTATAAATATAGCTTGCCGCGGCATTCAACGATTCCAAATTTTTATAGTTTCTTGCTTTTTCTGTTTTGGTAATTTCTTTTAAATGTTTTTTTATTATGATGGTGTCTGATTGATTTGCTATACTTAGCACAGGAGTTAAAGCAAGCAATATAATACATAGAAATTTTGACATTTAAGATTAACGTAAATCCTTTTAAGATTAGTATTAAATTTTTAGTTGATTTAACTCAAAACTCGAATAATTTATGCTTAGAACGGTTGAGCGGTAAATACTCGTCTGCAATAACTACCTACACCGTTTCAAACTGCAACTTTATTAACCTATTGTAATAGCCGTTTTCATTTTCAATTAGTTGGTGATGCTTGCCAGTTTCAATAATGTTTCCTTTTTCTAAAACTAAAATTTTATCAGCATTTCTAACAGTTGCTAAGCGGTGTGCAATTACAATTGTAGTTCGGTTGTCCATCAATTTTTCTAAAGCTTCTTTTACCAGTTGTTCTGATTCGGAATCTAAAGAACTAGTAGCTTCATCTAAAATTAAAATATTTGGATTTTTAAGAATAGCTCTTGCAATGGCAATGCGTTGTTTTTGACCGCCACTTAGTTTAATACCTCTTTCGCCAACCACAGTATCAAAACCATCTGGAAACGATTGTATAAAATCAATTGCGTTGGCAGCTTTGGCGGCTTCTATTATTTGTTGTTGTGTGGCGGTAATGTTGCCGTAAGCAATGTTTTCTTTTATTGTACCTCCAAACAAAATTACCTCTTGTGGCACAATAGCTATGTTGCTTCGTAAATGATGGTGTTCAATTTGTGAAAGAGGTTTTTTGTTTATAAAAATATCACCACCGCTCACATCATAAAAACGCATTAATAGTTGCGCTATGGTAGATTTTCCTGCGCCACTTGCGCCTACTATTGCCACCATTTCTCCGCGTTTTATATTAAAATTGATATTGTTTAATACTTGAACATCAGTACGGGTTGGATAATAAAAATTGACATTGTTAAACTCAATTGGTCCGTTAATTTCTATAGCTGTTATTGTTTTATTTTGGTTAGATGCATTGGCTTCACTATCTTCTTCTAAAATACCTCTAACCCTTTCTGATGCACCAATAGAGCTTTGTATAGTTGCGTACAAGCCACTCATACCACCCATAGAACCGCCGATAAAAGTAGTATAAATAATAAATGAAGTGAGTTGACCAATTGTCATACTGCCTGCACTAATTAAGGTTGCTCCGTACCACAATACCAAAACAATGCTGCCAAATAAACCCAAAAATATAAAGGAAACAAATAAGCCTCTGTACCTGGCAGCTTTTAAGGCATAACCAACAACGCTTGTAATGGAGTTGCCATATCTGCTGGCTTCGTACTTTTCGTTAGCAAAAGCTTTTACAATGTTAATAGCTTGAAAAGTTTCGTCTACCACAATATTGGCTTCGGCTAATGCATCTTGCGATTTTTTAGATAATCTACGAATAAACCTTCCAAACAAAATAGCAACAATAATTAAGGCCGGAAATACGGATAACATTACCAATGTTAGTTTAGGAGAAATAAAGACAATGAAAAACAAACCGATAACCAATGTTGCTATTTGCCTAAAAAATTCTGCTAAAGTATTGCTAAGGGTAGCTTGTAGTTGAGTAACATCAGATGATAGCCGACTTACCAAATCACCAACTCTGTTTTGCTCAAAAAAAACAATTGGTAAGGATATTATTTTTTGATATAAAGAGTTTCTAATATCGGCCATAGCATTTTCACTAACAATGGCAAATAGTACTACACGTAAATAACTAAATATAGATTGCAATACCAGTACGCCCATCATAGCTAAAGCAATATAGTTAATGCTGTCCATCATCCAATTACTTTCACCTGTAGCGGCATCTACCAGTTCACCAGTTATATAAGGAAATAGTAAAAACGTGAAGCTTGAAAATGCCAAAAAAACTAAACCAATAATAAACTGCCACTTGTAGGGCAGCACAAAGCTAAATATGTGCAATAGCTCTTTTACATTGAATTTTTTGGCTGTTTTTTCTTTTGTAGTTTGCCTGTTTTTGGCCATTTATATAATTGCTAAACTTTGCTTAATTAAAAAAGCTATCTTCATATTATTATAAAGATAGCTTTGTATTAAATATTAAATGATGTTACTAAACACCTGATAATATCTGGTTGTATTCTGCGGAATCATTTAACAATTCAATTGCTTTCAGTACCTCTTCATCTGTTTTTAAAGAAGATCTTATTTTACCTACACTATAATAGTACCTGCCAATAACTTCCAATTCTAACAAATCTTTTATTTCTGCTTTGTGTTTGTTAATATCATTCTCTTTATCCTCATTAATTTTAGCTACCAAATCTTTCAAATCTGTTTCAACAGCTTCAAAATAGTTTTCTTTCTCGGTAACTTCTTTTAAATCTTCTAATAACAATTCACTTTTAGTTTTGTAATTATATTCTTTACCATCTAAATATGTAACAAAATCTTCAAAATCAGTATCGGTTAATTTAAAATCTTCTGGGCCGGCAATGCTGTCATTTTTCAATACATATTCTGTTACATAATTAAAAATATGATTTTTCCTTATTAAGCTAAGGGTTATGTTAGCATATTTTTTTAATTCAATTTCAACATCGGGCTCTACACCACCGCCGTCATAAACCGTTCTACCATTTTTTGTTTTAAACTCAGTACGTAAACTATCTGGCATTTTTGCTACTGCGCCATCTTTACCTTTCTTACCATAATTAATGGCTTGTATACATCTGCCACTTGGCGTATAATATTTTGCAGTAGTTAATTTCAATTTAGAGTTGTAGCCTAAGTTTTTGGTAGTTTGTACTAAGCCTTTACCAAAAGTGCGCTGGCCAACTATTACACCTCTATCATAATCTTGCACTACACCACTAACAATTTCTGATGCCGAAGCAGACGATCTATCTGTTAAAACAACTAATGGAATTTCTGAATCAAACGCCTCTTTTTTGGCATTTAATGTTTTAGCCCATTCTTCTATTTTACCTTTGGTAGAAACTATTTCTTTATCTTTTTCAATAAAAATATTCGATACGTTTCTGGCTTCTTCTAACAAACCACCGCGGTTACCTCTTAAATCAAAAACAATACCAGTTAAGTCATTCTCTTCTTTTAGCAGCTTTAGTGAGCCCGCCACTTCATTACTGCAAGCTCTGGTAAATGAGTTTAACTTTACATAAGCAATACCTTCAGAAATAATGCCGCTGTAAGGCACACTTTTAATTTTAACCTGTTCGCGCACTAATTTTATTGGGATGTCTTTTTTTTCGCCTGGTCGCTCTACTTTAAAATTAACTTCGGTGCCTGGTTGGCCTCTTAAAATACGACTAATTTGATCAGAGTTTTTACCCTTGGCAGATTTGCCTTCTATTTCTTTTATTTTATCGCCAGCTTTTAAGCCTGCTTTGTCGGCAGGAAAATTTTCGTAAGGTTCGGTAATAATTACATAATCACCAACTGTACGAATGGCCGCACCAATGCCACCATACTTGCCAGTAGTTTGCATTTTGTAACCTTCAATTTCTGCCTCAGAAATGTAGTTGGTATACGGATCTAAAGATTTCAGCATCGCATCAATACCTTTGCGCATTAAATCTGCAGGTTCTACATCATCAACATAATAGGTATTTAACTCTTTGTATAACGAGGCGAATATGTCTAAGTTTTTGGATATTTCGAAGTAATTACTTTTGAAACTAAAAAAGCCCGCAGATACAATTACTACTAAGCCAATAATTCCAATCTTTTTTATA
>Ga0209831_1000426_pt1 | contig 40651 bp, 33 predicted proteins | sample Maine_Asex4_meta_FD_187451 | JGI IMG/M metagenome (GOLD analysis project Ga0209831, IMG submission 187451) | Marine algal microbial communities from Maine, USA - Maine_Asex4_metaG (SPAdes) (version 2) | ecosystem: Host-associated > Algae > Red algae > Unclassified | place: Maine, USA | collected... | reverse complement strand
AATCCGTTATGCATAAGCAGGAATATTATAATCTCTATAGTGAATCAACTAGCTTTTTGTACTAATTACATATTTATGTAATTTACTAGAGGAGTATGAAATTGATTTTATATATTAACTTAAGTGATTCATCAGAACAGAAAAATCAAAATAAATAAAATGAAAGGTTTTCTAATTTTTGTTTGCCTCACTCTCCCTTTAGTAACGATTGCACAATTTGAGTGGGAAGAACTTCCAATCCACAATGCAGAACAGATACGTGTTTTACATGTAACTAAAGATGACAGAATAATTGGCTATTATGAATACAATGGATTGATTCTACAGTCATTTGATTTCGGTGAGAGCTGGGAGTTTCTTGCTGACGTGAATGTATTAGAGAATTTTTCCAATAACTTTAATGAGCTAATAATTGAAAGAAACGATGGTGCCTTATTTGTAAGTATAAGAGAATTTATCTATGAAATTGACGAGATAAATAAAAAGCTAGAGTTGTTTTTTGAACCAGATTTATTTTTTCCTCATGATGCTTTTTTCTTTTTGGAAAATGATGAATTAATTGTGACAAATAGACAATACGTACAACGATACAGCAATGCGGGAGTATTAATTTCTAGTATTGCACGTGAAGAAAGTGGTTTTAGTAGGAAGCTAATCAAAGGCCCAGAGGATTTTCATTTCATTTACGACTCAAATGGTCTATCCAAATTCAGTACTGACTTTTCTTACTTTGAAGAAAACATTTCGGAATTGAATACTTCCTCCCCTTTTGTTATTGACGATAATTCAAGCTTATTTATAAATTCAATGTATTCCACAGATGGATTCAATTGGGTATCCTATCCTAACGATGTATCAGGTTTGCCGATTATAAATGAAGAAGGTAAACTAATATTGTTGGGACAAGATACAATCTATCTTTTCAATGGTGATATTTCTAATTATACTGCTAAAGCTCATGAAATTGAAAATTCGATATTTTATAATATAGATCGCTTATTCAATTTAAGTACTATTGGACTTATATTCACTTGAACTTCATGCCCTGGCGCATTATGGCACTCAGCAAATGGTTTGGATGAATGGGAAAATCTGAGTGAAAAACTTCTAGTGGGCAATCCTTTTGCTTTTTATGTAGAAGCAACTAATCTATCTTTTGTTAATACAAAAGGCTGCAAATTAGAAGAGTTTTTTATTTTGGATAATAATTCTTGGGAAAATAAAAATATTGATAATCAAAATAACTGTGAATATTTTAACGAAACTATCTCTTTTCCAAATGGGACTCTTCTTTCAGATTTTGGATGTATTTATAAAGATGAAGGACTTACCTGGCAACTTATTGATGGGGTATTTCTTTTTAATATTAATGGTATTGAAATAAACGCCTCTGGCATTTACCTATTTAATCGCTTTGAGATTTTAAAATCAACAAATTTAGGGGCTACATGGGAGTCAATTCCTATTGAAAATACTAATTTTTCCATTGATGATACTTTTGATGATTTTGCTGTTTCAGTATCAGAACAAATTTATTCTCCATCACCCTCTTCATTGGATCACATTATGTTTACGTGTGACTTGAATGGAAACATAGTTGAAGCTATAGAATCATTAGATCCAAATGCTACCTTTAGATCTATTGTTGCATCTCAAGATACTGATGTTGTATTTATGCATTTAAATTCAGGTACTAGTTACTCAAAACTTATGGTTTATGAAGAAGTAACTAAATCTAGAACATTAAAGAATTTTCCTGTAATACAATTATATTCTGGTGATAAATTATATGTAGATCATGATGATAATTTGTACATCATGACATCAAATCAGCTTTTTGTTAGCCCAGATCTAGGAGATTCATGGCAAGATATTTCACCAAACTATCCAGTAGTTTCAAGATTTACAGATGTAGATGTAAGTTGGGATGGATATGTTTATTTATCTTCAATTGGTGCTCCCATACTTAAATCAAAATCTAAGGTAGTAGATGGACTTAATGTATTTACAGATGAATTATATTCCTCTGATATTAAGGTGTTTCCAGTACCCGCCAATGATCTTTTGAATGTAGAATATTCAGGTAATGCCAAGATTACAAATTTTATAATTTTTGATGTCAATGGCAAACAATTAATGAAAGGATCTGCTGGGCAGGCTTTTCAGATAGATGTTTCTGATTTAAATTCAAACATATATCTTCTTAGCCTTAAATCTGAAACAAACATTGTATTTACAGAAAGGATATTGGTTGTCAGATAAGTTTAATTGCGAAATTAGCTTGCTACCTCAAATCTATAGCAAAATTAAAAAGAATAAATAAGAGTAAAAATATATTCTCGCCAAGCCAAATGGGTTTCGAATTTTTAAAAAAATACTGAGACTTAAAATGAAGAAAGCCTCAGCATAACAAGTAAAGATGACGATCATAGCTCCCCTGTTCAAAATACTTTAGTTGTTAAAATCTTATCTTTAAATAACTAACAAAAGTGGTTGCAAGCACAAGAGCTGCGACGCATGTCGCAGAACCGCCTTAGGCAGAAGCCAAAAATAGGTCCTTAGAAATAAGCTTATATTCCGAATATTGAACAAATAAGACTAACTATTTAGTCTTAAATGGATATATTTGTATTTTTAAGCCTAAATAAAGGACTCTAATGGCGTTATTTGAGATTACACAAGAACAAATTCTTAATAGAATCAGGTTTGAAAACCCATGGTGGAAGGATGGTGCAATAGACAAGTTCTATAGCGCAATGAAGAAGAGATTATACTTTGATGAGTTTTATCCTTTGGTTTTAGATAATTCGGTTAAAAGAGCAGCCGTATTAATGGGACCTCGAAGAGTTGGTAAAACTGTAATGATTTTTCATACAATTCAAGAATTAATCAATTCTGGAGTCGACCCCAAAAAAATTTTTTATTTATCAATTGAAACTCCAATATTTAATGGGATTGGAATCGAATCACTTTTTAATTTTTGTCGTAAAGCTGTTGGTAAAGAAGATGATATTGATGGATATTATATTTTCTTTGACGAAATTCAATATTTAAAAAATTGGGAAATTCATTTAAAATCTTTGGTCGACTCGTATCATAGATCAAAATTTATTGTATCAGGTTCTGCCGCAGCAGCTTTGAAATTAAAAAGTAATGAATCTGGAGCTGGTAGATTTACAGATTTCACACTTCCTCCTTTAACCTTTCATGAGTTCATTCATCTCAAAGATTTAGAATCTCTAATTATCCCAAAAATAAAAAATTGGAACGGGAAAGATTTAGAATTTTTTGATACTATTGACATTAATGAATTAAATGATCATTTTGTAGATTATATAAATTATGGAGGGTATCCTGAAGTATCATTATCAAAAGAGATACAAGCCGATCCAGGTAGATATATAAAAAGTGATATTGTAGATAAGGTTTTACTTAGAGATTTACCCAGTCTTTATGGAATTCAAGATGTACAAGAATTGAATTCACTCTTTACTACAATTGCATTTAATAGTGGAAATGAATTTTCATATGATTCTCTTTCTATTACTTCTGGAGTTTCAAAAAGTACAATTAAAAAATACATCCAATATTTAGAAGCTGCTTTCCTAATTAGAGTTGTAAACAGAATAGATCAAAATGGAAAAAAATTTAAACGAGCGAACTACTTTAAAATCTATCTAACAAATCCTTCATTACGTAGTGCTTTATTTTCTCCAATAAATTCTACATCCAGTATAATGGGAAACATGGTTGAAACGGCTGTCTATGCTCAATGGTTCCATAGGTATTGGCAGACTCCTTTCTACTCAAGGTGGAAAAATGGTGAAGTCGATATTGTTGGCTTAAAACCTTCTACACTAAAACCACAATGGGCGGTTGAAATAAAGTGGAGTAATCGATATTATGAAAAGCCCAATGAATTAAAAAGCCTATCTAGTTTTTTAATTAAAAACAATTTAAATAAAGCCATAGTAACTACAATTGACATTTCTGATGAAATAAAATTTGACAACTATATCTTTGATTATGTTCCTGCATCTATTTACTGCTACGCAATTGGAAAGCGAACATTAGAATAAACGCCAGTGCCTAACACTATATAAGACGGAATACTCCCTTTGGTCATACTCCGCTTACAATTATCCGTTACATGCTAGCTCAAAATAATTACCAACCCTCAAAAGCAAAGAGTCTTACAGACACATTGCTTTTATTCTCACCCGCAATCTTTACCCACCCTCCATTCAAAGGTTAGGAAAGGATAAAAATTTAAAATGATTTTAAATCAGATAATAATCAAATAAATATTATACATTTGTATTGAAATAAATTAAATGTTAAAGACTACACTACATCATCATCAAATAATATGCCTCCAGGCTAGGAAACGATAGTATGTAGTATTAAAATATATATTGTAAAACCCTGTCTGAGTAAATTTGGACAGGGTTTTCTCTTTTAGTCCGATTGTTACTCAGATAAATTATACGTTATGAGTAAACTTAAATTAGCTGTACAAAAAAGCGGAAGACTAAACGAAGGATCTATCGCATTGTTAAAGAAGTGTGGAATTGTCATTGATAATGGCAAAGATCAATTAAAAGTCTCTGTTCCAAACTTTCCAATAGAGATATTCTATCTTAGAAACTCTGATATTCCTCAATATCTTGAAGATGGCACTGTAGACTTAGGCATTCTTGGAGAAAACTTACTTATAGAGAAGGAAAAAGACCTTAAAATAATTGAGAAATTGGGGTTTTCAAAATGCAGAGTAAGTCTAGCCATACCAAAGGGGATTGAGGCAACATCACCATCTTATTTTCAAAGTAAGAAGATTGCAACGTCTTATCCTAATACACTTAGAAAATATCTAGACAAGCAAAATATAGAATGCGATATCCATCATATTTCAGGTTCAGTAGAGATAGCTCCTAACATAGGTCTTGCTGATGGAATCTGTGATATTGTAAGTTCGGGAAGCACACTTTTTAAAAATGGATTGAAAGAAATGCAAGTCATTTTGAGATCTGAAGCTGTATTGGCTAAATCACCAAAATTAAGCCAAGAAAAAGAGCAGATACTCGAAAAGCTTCTTTTTAGAATCAGAGCAGTTTTGCGTGCCAAAAATACAAAATACATTCTAATGAATGTTCCAAATGAAAAGATTGAAGAAATTACTAAAATACTTCCTGTATTAAAAAGCCCTACGATTCTTCCTTTAGCACAAAATGGCTGGAGCTCTCTGCACTCTGTTATAGATGAAAATCAATTTTGGGATTTCATAGATAAATTAAAATCCTCAGGAGCTGAAGGCATCCTAATTATTCCAATAGACAAAATGGTAGTATGATAGAATTAAAAAATCCTAAGAGATCTCAATGGGACAAACTAACACAAAGACCTTCTTTGCCAAGTGAAGATCTTCAGAATAAAGTAGAAGATATTTTAGAAAATGTAAAGCAAAGAGGTGATACTGCACTTATTGAGTATGCACAGTTATTTGATAGTGTTGCTTTAAAAAATCTACAAGTATCTGAAGAAGAAATACAATTAGCTATTGGTAATATCGCTGATACTCTTAAAAATGCTATACAATTTGCTAGAGAAAATATTTATGTTTTTCATGCTTCTCAAAAAGAAGAAGAAAAAATTATCGAGACTAGATCAGGTGTAACTTGTTGGCGAAAATCAGTAGCAATAGAAAAAATTGGTATTTATATTCCTGGCGGTACTGCACCATTATTCTCTACTGTCTTAATGCTAGGGATACCAGCAAAAATTGCAGGTTGCAAAGAAATAATTCTTTGTACTCCACCTAATAGTGAAGGCAAAATCGACCCTGCGATATTATATACTGCTAATCTAATAGGCATAGAAAAAATATATAAGGTAGGCGGTGCTCAAGCCATAGCTGCTATGAGTTTTGGAACAGAAACGATCCCAAGTGTTAGCAAGTTATTTGGTCCAGGGAACCAATATGTAACGAAAGCCAAAGAATTGGCTTTGAACCATGGTTTAGCCATTGATATGCCAGCCGGACCTAGCGAAGTGTTAGTTATTGCAGATGGCACTAGCAATCCAGACTATATCGCTGCAGACCTTTTGTCTCAGGCAGAACATGGAACAGATAGCCAAGTTATACTGCTAAGCACAAGTGATGATATTACAAAGAGGACTTTAATCGCCATCCAGTCACAGAAAAATAATTTACCTAGAAAGTCAATTGTCGAAAAAGCACTTGAAAATAGTTATGCTATAACATTTGATGATATGAAATCCTGTGTTGAATTCAGCAATCTCTATGCTCCAGAACATCTGATTATTGCCTCCGTTGATTCAAACGATTATATAGATAAAATTATCAATGCTGGTTCTGTATTCTTAGGGAATTACAGTTGCGAATCTGCTGGGGACTATGCAAGTGGCACCAATCATACCTTACCTACTAGTGGATATGCTAAACAATACAGTGGCACCTCATTAGATAGTTTTATCAAAAAAATAACCTTTCAAAAGATAAGTAAAACAGGACTTAAAAACATCGGCAGTGCCATAGAAGTCATGGCAGAAGCGGAGGGATTGATGGCTCACAAGAATGCTGTTTCGATAAGATTAAAATCCTAAGCGAATGTTTGATTTAGAAAAAATAATAAGACCTAATATAAAAATGCTTACCCCCTACAGCTCTGCTAGAGATGAATACAGAGGTGGCACAGATATTTTATTGGATGCTAATGAAAGCCCATACGGCTCTGCCCTTAACAGATATCCAGACCCTTACCAAACAAAACTCAAACAAGCAATTGGAAAGGCAAAAGGAATTGAGGTCTCAAGCATCTTTATTGGAAATGGAAGCGATGAGGCTATAGATTTGTTGTTCAGGGCTTACTGCGAACCTAAGGTAGACAAAGCCTATATTTTTAGTCCTACATATGGGATGTATAGAGTATCTGCTCAGGTTAACAATGTAGAACTTGTAGAGTTACCATTAACTGTTGAATTCGAATTGCCTTCTATAGACATGATAAAGGACAGCATAACTTCGAGAGGATTATTTTTCATCTGTTCTCCTAATAATCCAACGGGCAATATCTACTCACTGGACGTGATATCAGAAATAGCAAAGGCATTTGACGGATTAGTTATTTTGGATGAAGCTTATATCGACTTCTCAAACTCTAAGAGTGGCACTTGCTTGTTAGACAAAATAGACAACTTGGTCGTATTGCAAACAATGAGTAAAGCCTATGGTCTTGCAGGTTTACGATTAGGTTTAGCTTACGCAAATAAAAAAATCATAAGTGTACTTAACAAAATCAAACCACCATACAATGTCAATACTCTTAGTCAGGAAAAAGGACTAGAAGCACTAAATGAAAAAAATAGTAAAATACGTGAAAAACAAATCTCCGAAATAATCTGTCAACGAGAACGAATGTTCAAGGCATTGAATGAACTACCGATTACGGTTGAAGTCTTTCCTTCTCAAGGAAATTTCATTCTTGCAATTTTCACAAACCCACAACAAATATTAGAAAGCCTTAGAAACGAAGGTATAATAATACGAGACCGACGTAGTCAGATCAAGAATGGACTCCGTATAAGCATAGGTAATCCTGACGAAAACACCAAGTTGATAAATACTTTAAATGAATTATGCAAATGAAGAAAGTTCTGTTCATAGATAGAGATGGTACTTTGGTAATAGAACCACCTATAGATTATCAATTAGATAGTCTAGAAAAACTTGAGTTTTATCCTGGAGTATTTAATTGGTTGTATAAGATTGCTAAGGAACTTGATTATGAGTTAGTAATGGTGACTAATCAAGATGGCTTAGGTACAGACTCATTTCCTGAAGACACTTTCTGGCCTGCCCATAATAAGATGCTCAAAGCATTTACTAACGAAGGTATAGAATTCCAAGAGGTCCATATCGACAAGAGTTTCCCTGAAGACAATGCCCCTACTAGAAAACCCCGTACCGGACTTTTAAATAAATATATTCACGGTAACTATGATCTAGAGAATTCCTACGTGATAGGTGACAGAGCATCTGATATAGAACTTGCAGATAACTTGCAAGCTAAGGGCATATTCATTGGAAAGGAAAATTCTGAAGCTGTACTCTGTAGCCTTAGTTGGAAAGAAATCTATGAGTATTTAAAAGCAATACCACGTAAAGCAACTTGCATAAGAAACACCAACGAAACCAAGATAAAAGCAACTATAAATCTTGACAGTAATGAAAATGCTAATATTGATACGGGTATTGGTTTTTTTGATCATATGTTAGAACAGATAGCCAAGCATGGAGGTATTGGTCTGAATATAAAAGTTGCCGGAGATTTACATATAGATGAGCACCATACAATAGAAGATACAGCTCTAGCATTAGGAGAGGCCTTTAGAAAAGCTCTGGGGACTAAAAAAGGAATACAGAGGTATGGTTTCTTACTACCTATGGATGATTGTTTAGCACAAGTAGCTATTGATCTTGGAGGACGACCATGGTTGGTGTGGGATGCCGAGTTTAGCCGAGAGCTTATAGGTGAGATGCCCACAGAAATGTTCTTCCACTTTTTTAAGTCATTTAGTGATGCAGCATTATGCAATCTCAACATAAAAGTTGAAGGAGAAAATGAGCACCATAAAATAGAATCCATATTCAAGGCATTTGCAAAAGCACTTAAAATGGCTGTCCAAATAACGGACAATTTCGATATTCCAAGTACTAAAGGAAGCCTATGATAGCTATTATAAAATATAATGCAGGCAATATCCGGTCAGTTCAAAATGCTCTAATTAGGATAGGGCAAAGAAGCATTGTTACAGACGATTTATCTATACTAGAAAAAGCATCAAAAATAATCTTACCAGGTGTCGGAGAAGCCAGTACAGCTATACAATATCTAAAGGACCGAAAACTGGATCGCTTTATACTCGACACAAAGAAACCATTTCTCGGCATATGCCTAGGTTTACAACTCATGTGTCAGCATAGTGAAGAAAGTGACACTACCTGTCTTGGGATTTTCGATACGATGGTAAAGAAGTTTTCGAATAAGGCTAAGGTGCCTCACATGGGATGGAATAATTTTGAAAAGTTGGATAGTCCTTTATTTGAAAAGGTTGATAGCTTAGATGATGTCTATTACGTACATTCTTACTATGCCGATATCTGTCATTATACCATAGCAACTTGCGACTATATTACGCCGTTTAGTTCCGCTTTACAAAAAGACAACTACTATGCAACACAATTCCACCCAGAAAAGTCAGCTAGTGTAGGAGAACAAATTTTAAAGAACTTTATAAAACTATGAGAATAATACCAGCAATCGATATTATCGATGGAAAATGTGTAAGGTTGTCTAACGGAGATTACAGCACAAAAATAATCTATGGAGACGACCCATTAGAAATGGCTAAAAGGTTTGAAGATTCGGGCATAGAATATCTACACATTGTTGATCTTGATGGTGCCAAATCTAAGCATGTAGTCAATCACAAAATATTAGAACTAATTTGTAAAGAAACAAAATTGAAAGTGGATTTTGGAGGTGGGCTCAAGTCTCAAAGCGATCTAAAAATAGCATTTGAATCCGGTGCTAAACAAGTAACCATCGGAAGCCTAGCTGTTTCAGATCCTCAATTAGTACGACAGTGGATCGTAGAATATAGTGCCGATAAGATCATATTAGGAGCAGATTGCTACAATAGAAAAATCGCCACTACCGGGTGGACAGAATCTTCGGACCAGGAAGTCTTATCCTTTATACAGAAGTTCAATAATGATGGGATAAAACATGTAGTCTGCACCGATATCAGCAAGGATGGGATGCTAGCAGGTCCTTCGATTGATCTCTACAAAGATATTTTGACTCACACATCAGTCAACCTAATTGCAAGTGGCGGAGTTAGTAAGATTGAAGACTTAAAAAGACTCAAAGTAATTGGTTGTGAAGGGGCTATCGTTGGCAAGGCTATCTATGAAGGCAGAATCACATTGAAACAACTTCGAGAATTATGCTAAAGAAAAGAATTATACCGTGCCTAGATATCAACAATGGTAGAACCGTAAAAGGTGTAAATTTTGTTAATATCAAAGATGCAGGAGATCCTGTAGAGCTTGCTAAAAAGTACAGCACAGAAGGGGCAGATGAGTTGGTTTTCTTGGATATTTCCGCTACTGTCGAAAAGAGAAAAACGTTGATTTCTCTAGTAGAAAATGTAGCCTTGCAAGTCGATATTCCATTTACCGTTGGCGGGGGAATTAGTTCTATAGAAGACGTTGGTAAATTGATAAGGGCGGGTGCAGATAAGGTGAGCATTAACTCCTCTGCAGTAAAGAACCCTAAACTCATCGAGGAGATTGCAAAGGAGTATGGTAGTCAATGTCTCATAGTAGCGATCGATACTAAATTAATTAACAATACATGGAAGGTCTTTATTCGTGGTGGTAGAACAGGTACCAAATATGAAACATTGGCTTGGGCTAAACAAGTAGAAGAACTTGGAGCTGGAGAAATCCTACTAACCTCTATGAATAATGATGGTAGAGAAAGTGGATTTGCCATTAACTTGACTCAGCAGGTAGCTCAGCAACTCAGCATACCAGTTATTGCCTCAGGTGGTGCCGGGAAAGAAGTAGACTTCAAAAGTCTATTCCTACAAACTGAAGCGACAGGAGGACTAGCAGCTAGTATATTTCACTATAATAAAATCCCAATACCTAAACTAAAAACATATCTCAAAAACCAACAAATACCAATAAGATGAATATAGATTTTAATAAAGGAAGTGGATTAATACCTGTTGTTATACAAGATCATGATACGCTTCAAGTGTTGATGCTTGGTTATATGAATGAAGAGGCATTTATGAAAACGAAGAAGGAAAGAATTGTTACTTTCTTTAGTAGATCTAAAAAGAGATTATGGACTAAAGGAGAAACATCAGGTAACACACTTATTGTAAAAAGTATATTTATCGATTGTGACAATGATACCTTACTCATAAAAGCTCAACCACATGGCCCGACTTGTCATAAGGGAAATACCACATGTTTTGATGAAAATACTAGCAAAGGATTTCTTTACAAGTTAGAATCAATAATAGATAAGAGGATTGAACAAGATGTTAAAGCATCCTACACGAATAGACTTTTTAAAGAAGGCATCAATAAAGTAGCACAAAAAGTTGGTGAAGAAGCAGTAGAACTTATAATTGAAGCCAAAGATGACAACATAGATTTGTTCAAAAATGAAGCTGCTGACTTAATGTATCACTTATTGATTCTACTTAGGAGTAAAGATATCACACTTGAACAAGTGGAATTGATTTTGAGGAATAGGCAATAGAAAAAATTAGAAATACCATTGAGATTCAGAATAAGCTTTTTCTTTATTTGAAAATCAAATATGAGTAGCCAAAGGGGACTCTTAGCCCTTAAACCTCTTACATCTGTGTGCCGAAGTACTACGGTGCGCAGGCACAGAACCGTGCTTGAACCTCTCAGCTCACACGGCTCCCTACGTCAAATATAAGCATACATTATTTAGCAGGAAAAATTCAAAAGCACTAACTTCTGGTTAACTTCGTATCATGTCAAAATTTCGAAATATATTATTCTGCAAGAAGCTTTTTGCGAGTTTCTACAGTGAACTGCAAGATTCAGCACAGAGGAAGTATGATTATATTTTGTAATTATTATTCAAGCTGATCAAATTCATTTAAAGTTTTTCAAAAATTTAAAGATTGTAACAACTTGTATGAGATAAGGGTAGAATCACAATCAAGAACTTACAGAATTTTTTGCTGTTTTGATGGAAACAACTTAGTTATGCTTTCATAATTATTTCAAAAGAAGAGGCAAAAAACACCAAATGAATTGTAAAGAGCAATAATCAAAAAAGAGTTACTTCGATGAGAAAGAAAAAAATTGACCTCACCAAAGTAAATACTGCTTCTGATCTGCTAAATGCTAAGTATAATGAGATAGGATTTGAAAGTCGAAATGAGTTTCAAGAAAATGACCAAAAATTTTACATAAGTGACTACTTTAAAAAAGCTATGAAAGAATGGTTGATATGAGATTAGACTTACGGTACTTTGCTGATTATAACATTGAAGAAAAGTTTCCAGACCAATCCACCATTTACAAAACTAGAAAACGTATTTCTGAAGAAGTTTTTGAAATGTCTTCAATCATAAACTAAGACTATGTATTGAAAGAGGGCTAGCTAATGGTAATTTCCAAAGTTTTGATTATGCTAATATACTTTATAAGATGATTGCGACTTAAAAATTAGAGTATAGAAAAATAATAAATTTTATAAATATATCACCGCTGATGATACTTGAGAAAAAATTGCTGATAATAGTTTATTTCTCACATATAAATTAAAAATAAGCCATAAGATAACTAGAAATATAATGATCAAATCTCTTTTACTTAATAAATTACTCATCTATTTTTAAACTACTCTTCGTAATCTAAAAACTGATGTGGTCTTGTACAATTTAGAATTTTTATCTACATTTCAATTCGGGTAAAGTGGTTGTTCACCTTGCGAGAATTATCCAAATTTGTTAAATGTAAGCCATATATGACAGTAGAAATTCTAGTATTATTTGTTATTATCTTGATCATGATGGTCCTGATGATGACTGAAAAATTATCTGCAGATACTCTTTCCATCATTGTTATGTGTACGCTTATTGTTGGAGGATTTGTATCTCCAGAAGAAGGGGTGTCAGGCCTCAGCAATCCTGCTGTAGTTACCGTTTTGTGTTTGATGATTCTCACGGTAGGTCTAGAATCCACTGGGCTTATAAATACAATAGGAAATTTATTGAAAAATTTGTTGAAAGGCAAAGAGTGGAAGTCTATGTTTATATTATTACTGATTGTTAGTGTTTGTTCGGCGATGATCAGCACAACGGCAATAGTCATTGTATTTATGCGGATCTTATTAAGATTGTCTAAAAAGATGCCATTTAAGTTAGCTCGATATTTGATGCCACTTTCTTTTGTAGGCATAATGGGTGGTGCTTCTACACTGATTGGTACTTCTACCAATCTTATCGTCAGTGAAATGGCAAAAAACGATGGCTTAGAGCCCTTTGGTATTTTTGAAATTACTCCTCTCGGTATAATTATTACTATCATTGGAATCACTTACCTTATTCTCGTAGGTAGATTCATGTTACCAAAAACAGAACCTAATGGTTTGGTAAAGGATTACAATATTGAAGAATTTTTAACTGAAGTTAGTATAAATGAGGGTTCTGAATTGATTGGCAAAAGGCTACAAGAAACGGATATCTATAAGGATGACGAAGTACATATATTGGAGATTAAACATCATAATGAAAATTTTCATGCTCCTATGATAGGTGAGGTTTTTCAAGAAGGAGATGAATTACTTATCAAAAGTAGTGTAGAGAAATTGGCTGAACTTAGAAAAGGTAAAAATTTAAATTTACTTGTCTCAGATTCAGAATTTGATGATAATCGGATGATGAATGAAGACAGAACCATATGCGAGATATATATCAAACCTAGCTCTAGACTCATCGGAAAACGACTAGATAAGATTTCCTTCAAAAGCGATTATGATGCAATCCCACTAGCAGTCAAAACTAAGAACAAATATTATCAGTTCAAATTAGGTGAAATTAAAATCAATCAAGGCGACGTTATATTGTTAGATGTTGGGAAAGCAAACTTCGAAAGCTTATATAACAAGTTAGACTTTATAGTTCTTCAACAACATGAAGACATAAATATGCGGCAAGACAAGCAATATTTGGCAGGTGCAATTATGCTGGGGGTGATTATTCTTGCTACGCTAAATATCTTTCCAATAATGGTAAGTGCTCTATTGGGATGTGTAGTGATGTTGATCACAGGATGCCTTAAGTTGAAAGATGCCTATCGAAAACTTGAATGGAATGTTTACTTTTTATTAGCTGGGGTTTTACCTTTAGGAATTGCTTTAGATAAGACTGGAGCTAGTGATTTGATTGCAGAACAGTTTACTGCGTCATTTGGCTCCTTGTCTCCTCAATTTCTCATATGTGTTCTATACTTCACAGTCACCCTTTTCAGTTCTGTAATATCGAATAATGCGACAGCTATATTATTTACGCCAATAGCTATTGCCATTGCTGGTAAACTAGCCATTAGTCCAGAACCACTTTTAATTACTATTATGTTTGCAGCTAATATGAGTTTCATAACACCGCTAGGTTATCAAACTAATACACTAGTGTATGGTGTAGGAAATTACAGATTCAAAGATTTTATGAAAGTTGGAGGCTTGCTATCACTTATAATCTGGATAGTCGCTTCTTTACTTATTCCTTATTTATACATGTAGTAAGAAATTTGAAGCTCTTTTCAGTCTATACTCGTTCCTTTGTGCTAGCAAATAACAAACAAGATTAACTACTCTGAAAAATTGACCTAACTCTTCAATGAAGGTGAAAAAATGACAGCTAAAAGTGAAAAAATGACATACAATTTGGCTTGGTACAGTGATTGATAAATATTTAGTGAAATTCATTTTATAACTTTTAAAAAATTTAAGTCATGTTACCAGTAAAATCTAATTTACTTCCGACTGTCTCACAATTTTTTGAAGACGATTGGAACAACATTTTCGATTGGAAAAATCGAAATTTCACACAACACAATTTCACATTACCATCTGTCAATATTGAGGATGAAAACGATCACATTCTGATTAATCTGGCAGCCCCTGGAATGAAAAAAGAAGACTTCAAGGTAGAACTGAAGAACAATATTCTTACGATTTCTGGGGAATCCAGATATCAAGACTCTGAAAAAGAAGGTAAAAATTTCTCTTTAAGAGAATTTAATTACAGTAGATTTCAGAGGAGTTTCAACTTGAAAAATTCATATGTCGACAATCAGAAAATAGAAGCCCATTACAAAAATGGCTTATTGACTATTCGATTGGCAAAAAAAGAGGAGGCAAAACAAAAGCCTTCTAAGCAGATTGTCGTCAAATAAAACCTAGAATTCAAAACAAGTTTTTCTTTAATTTATTTTCTATCAATTAAAATATTTAACGATGAAAAGAAGTATGATCTTTTCGGGCTTGATTGCGTTAATTGTAAGTCTATCAAGTTACGGAGCTTTAAATTATTTTGAAAAAGACGATAAGTCAATTAAGATTGAGCACATCAATAATGTGCCATCGCAAAATGCAATGTTCTCTTTAGACTCCGATGGCAATCCTGTTCCTTTAGATTTTAATGAAACAGCAACAAATGTTCTAGACGGTGTAGTTCATATTAAGTCTACTCAGTTGTTTCCTAAATCAAATTCAAATTATCAATTTAGATCAATTCCAGATCCTTTCAAAGATTTTTTCGGTGACCATTACAAACGGGAATTCTATTTCCCAAACACTGGCAAAAAGTGGAATCAACAATCTCCGACAAAAGTGGGTTCTGGATCAGGGGTCATAATTAGTGAAGATGGATATATCATCACGAATAATCATGTTATTGATAATTCGGACGATATCGAAATAACATTGCATGATAATAGGAACTACAAGGCTATTATTGTAGGGAATGATCCATCTACAGATTTAGCATTGTTGAAAATTAAGCAAGATGGACTTCCTACTGTTCCTTTCATGAACTCTGATAAAGTAAAAATTGGACAATGGGTTATGGCGGTTGGAAATCCCATGGGACTTAATTCTACAGTTACAGCAGGAATCATTAGTGCAAAGGGCAGGAATATCAATATACTTAAAGATAAGTATGCTGTTGAGAACTTTATTCAAACCGATGCAGCCATTAATCCTGGAAATAGTGGAGGAGCACTTGTCAATCTAGATGGTGGATTAATTGGTATAAATACGGCTATTACAAGTCCAACTGGCAGCTTTTCAGGATATGGGTTTGCCATTCCATCAAACATAGTCCAAAAAGTAATTAATGATCTTATGGAATATGGCACCGTACAAAGAGGCGTTTTAGGAGTGATGATAAAAACCGTAGACAGTAATCTTTCTAAGGACAAATCACTAGACGTTATTAAGGGAGTTTATGTCGATAGCTTGATGGAGAATAGTGCAGCTGCCGCAGCAGGGATTAAAGTAGGTGATGTCATTCTGCAAGTAAACAATTTAGATGTTGCTTCATCGTCAGAATTACAAGGAACCATAGCCCAGTATCGTCCAGGCGAGACTGTTGAAATTTTACTTAACAGAAATGGGGACGAAAAGTCCTATAAGGTCAAACTAAACAATAGAGATGGGAATACAGAAGAGCTTAGCCAAGAGGCAGGTAAATTACTAAAAGTCTTTGGTGCAAAAATGGATAATCTACCTGAAAGTATGAAGGAAGATCTCAATATTAAATCTGGTGTTTTGGTTGATAAAATATTCCCAGGAAAAATTCGAAAGCAAACGCAGATGAGGGATGGATTCATCATCACCCATGTCGATAATAAAAAAGTCAAAGATATGGATGATCTTTTAGACAAGATAGAAGGTAAAGAAGGAGGGCATATGCTCGAAGGAATTTATAAAGACATTCCTGGAGAATACTACTATGCTATTGGACTTTAAATTTGTTAGAAATGAATGCACCTCAGCAACAAGGAGAAGATATTTCAATTGAATGGTATAAGAAGAATAAGGATAAGTTCATTGTAAAGTTTGATAGCATCAATATTCCTATAGAGATGAATGAGACTTACTTTGAAAGTGTATTGAAACATCTTCAGAGTTAGAAATTAATTGGCCACCCTTGGTATATTTGTATTAAGGGTGGCCTTTTATTATTAATATCCCTAGCTGGAACACAAATCACAACATTATCTTTCACAAAACTTTGTACTTACTCCCATATGTCATTGGTTGTCACTGATATTTCTTTGATTATTTCAAGATAATATTATAATACAAACTCAATTTATTTATCCTCTTGCTCCCTCTCCAGTCAATCAGAGTTAAAAAGTCTATTCATCATAAATGAAAGGCGCAATTAATTTCTTCCTCGCTTAATTATAAACTTTTCATACTGGCTGGAATTTTTCTGACAATTTCAGAATATTTGGCGAATTACACAGTGGCCTTGTTAGCGTAGATTCTTTATTTCTATTTACTGACGATTTAGATGTGCATCAGGGTTTTGTTGAATACAGGACTGATTCAAAAAATCTTATAATTAGTATTGGGCGAAAAGAAGTAAAGTATGGTACTGGCAGACTTTATGATTTAACTTGTGAAATAAAACAATAGTTTTGAACTTAAATCACTAAGCATCACAAGCGACATTAAAAATATTTGCGTAAGCAAATACATGGCAAATCGAAGCATCGTCAGTGCCAATCAATTTTTAAATAAAAAGTAAAATCTCTACTTCAAGAAAAATTTGGCTCTAGCAGAAAATTAAGTTATTTTAGTTGGTATGGCTACTGTCTGTACCAAAAATAAAAATCGAACTATTATAGTACTACTCCATATGCCGATGCCCAATACCTATTCGTAAATTTTACTAATTGGAAGCAGAAAAATCCTAAATTAGCACAAGAGGAAAATTGCAATCGGACGGAACATGTGATGTACGCCAAGATAGATCAGTCTTATAATGTAAAAGTTAGCGATGAACAAATGAAAAAAGTAAGGGAAATAGATGATTCCGCCTTAGGTATTTCAAGACGAAAGTGGGGAAGAGGTTTTGCGTTTTTTGATGAAGATGGCAGCAAAATTACCGATAAGCCAACTCTAAAAAGGTTAAGAAAATTGGTCATCCCACCCATGTGGACAGACGTATTAATTTGTCGCTTCGACGACGGCCATATTCAGGCGATTGGTCGAGATGCCAAAGGAAGAAAACAATACATTTATCACTCCGTTTATGAAAGACTAAAGCAAGAAGAAAAGTATAGGAAGATGGTTGATTTTTCTGAAGCCTTACCAAAGATTAGAAAAAAAGCACATGCCGATTTAAAAGCTAAAACGTGGAAAAAGAAAAAATTACTTGCACTTATTATCCTGATTTTGGATGAGTATGGTATTCGAATCGGAAATAGGGAATATTTAAAAAAGAACGGCACACATGGACTTACAACACTAAGAAGAAAACATTTGGCACTTGAAGAAGAAGAAATTGTATTAACTTTTAAAGGAAAGAGTAGTAAAGATAGAGAGGTTCATATTGATGACGAAGAATTAATTCCCTTCATTATAGCGGCTGCGGAATTGCCGGGCTATGAGATTTTTAGGTATAAGGATAGCTCAGGTAAATTCCAAGATATTGATAGCGATGATGTAAATACCTACATTCAGCGTTTTATGGGCTCTGATTTTTCAAGCAAAGATTTTAGAACCTGGGTAGCAAATAGATTGGCAATTGAATGCTATTCCGAAGCGATAAAGGATCAGAAAAAAGGAAGCCGCAAAAAGTTTAGTAATATCGTAATAAAAATGGTGGCGGCCGAATTGGGCAATACGCCTACGGTATGCCGTGGCTATTACGTACATCCTGCAATTTTTAATAGAATTGATGAAAAGTCGATTCCAATTCCCAACCCGTATAAAGATTCTCGCGGAAAATATACGCTGACCTCAAGCGAAAAGTTGGCACGCGATATTATACGGAATAGTTATGCTTAGGTAGCCACATTCAAGGTCAAGGCTTGGACTAAAAATTGAAAACTTTGAATCTTACATTTTTTAGATAGATAAAATTCTAGAAAAGATAACGTATATGCCTCCTCTTTTAAGATAGTATAAAATTCGACGGATAATATTTGTTATTACTAAAATTAGCCTAGAAAATTACGGTAAACTCATAGAGGTTTCAATTGTTCACAAAGTGCTCCCACAAATTTTGCGTTTTTTTTAGTCCTGATGACTTATTAATTTTTTTCTGCTAGTCAATTAATTTCTTGTAGTACTATAACTATTATGCTTATTCCGGTTAAGGTGACCCCTGTATACGCTAATTTGAACCCTATAGAAATTCACTGAAATATAGTTGTGTTAGAGACTTAAGTTTTTATCCCAAACTTTTTCCTTTTGGTTCTATTCTGTGGAATTTTGGTTCTAATTTGTCCAAAATAGCGGCAGCGATGGTTGGATCATTTAACCTTCGTGCCATTTTGAGATAGGTAGTTATGAACAAACGATGGTCGCACAATTCCCATATCGATCTTCTAATAATTACAAAAAAAATGTAGACTTGTTCCTGGCTAAGGTGAAATTCTTGACATATAATATAATAATTCGATTCCTGACAATCACATTCCCTTATGACTACAAATCCCATCAATTTATTATATTAATAAGCATATATAACAACCTAGCCCCAAGCTGTTAATCTAAATTTTACTGAATCTCATAGAATATTGTAACTTTTGATACACCGTATTCGTATTATTATTTTATCTCTTTATTTATCAACGAACCAACTATGAAATTGAATCAATTATCCTTTGCTTTCCTTATATTCTTGTTGCCGTCATTTTTGTCAGCACAAATAAGTGCCAAATTAATTCAAACTCCAGATGTGTCTGCAGATAAAATTTGTTTTGCATTCGGAGACGATCTTTGGTTGGTCGATAAGGATGGGGGTGATGCACAGCGACTCACTTCTCCTATAGGTAGAGAAGTCAATCCTAAATTTTCTCCTGATGGAACCATGATTGCATATCAAGCCAATTATGATGGCAATTATGACATTTATACAATATCTGTATTGGGTGGAGTGCCTTCTAGAGTAACAGGTCATGGCATGTCTGAGAGCATCCTCGATTGGTCATCAGATGGGAAACATATCTACTTCGCAAGTAGCAGCGAAAGTGGAAAGCAAAGGTGGGATCAATTCTACAATGTATCTATTGAGGGAGGCTTACCTGAGAAATTACCAATAGAGTTAGGGGCGAAGGCAAGTATCTCTGAAGATGGTAGTAAGATTGCATTTACCGATAAGACCAGGATATATAGAAACTGGAAAAGGTATAGAGGGGGAACGGCTCCAGATATTCATATCATGGATATGAATACGATGACTTCTGAAAATGTTACAAATAATAATGCCAATGATGAACTTCCGATGTGGCATGAAGATGTATTATATTATATGTCTGACAATGGTCCTGCACTAAGAAATAATTTGTGGATGTATGATCCAGCAACTAAGAGTAATACTCAAATAACAAACTATACAGAATATGATATTCATTCGCCTTCTATCGGTCCATCGGATATTATCTATGAAGCAGGTGGTGAGATGTACCTTATGGATATTGCCTCTAAAAACATAAAGAAAATAGATATCAATGCAGTAGGTGATTTCAGAGCATTAAAGCCTGTCAAGAAAGACGTGAGTGGTAATATATTTAATTATAATCTTTCACCTAGTGGAAATAGAGTGGTGATGGAAGCAAGAGGTGATATTTTCTCATTGCCCAAAAAGGATGGTTTTGTAGAAAATTTGACTAGAACTTCCGGTGCTGCAGAAAGATACCCTGCTTGGTCACCTGATGGAAAATCTTTGGCCTACTTTACTGATAAGAATGGAGAATATAATCTTGCTATTTATAATAATAAAGAGGAAAAAATAATCTCAAACCTTGGGGCTGGATTTAGGTATAATATCTACTGGTCGCCAGATAGCAAGCATGTTGTGTTTATAGATCAATCTATGACTATTTATACCATGGATGTATCAACAGGTACTCCAGTTAAGATGGATCAAGCCATAGATCTTTATGAAGGTGGCTTGCGTGGCTTCTCAGTGAGTTGGTCGCCTGATAGCAGATACATTTCATACTGTAGAACAATTGACACGGGTAATTCAGCTGCATTTATATATGATAGGCAGTTGAAAAAGAAGCATCAAGTAACCACAGGATTTTACAGTGACAATCAGGCTGTTTTTGATCCTGAAGGAAAATATTTGTACGTAAGTACGAATAGAGATTTTAATCCAGTTTATAGTGACTTTGATAATACATGGATATATCCCAACGCTACCGTCATAGGCGCAATTACGCTCAGAAAAGATGTCGCTAGTCCTCTTGCAAAAAAAAATGACGCAGTCGAAATCGATGAAGATAAAGACGAAAAGGATGGAGAGGATAAAGACGATAAGGGCAAAGATGAAAAATCTAAAAAGGGTAAAAAGAAAGGAACAGATAAGGATGGGGATAGCAAAGAGGTAGATAAAGATAAAGTAGAGGCCGTAAAAATAGATTTTGAAGGAATAGAGAGACGTATGGTCATGTTACCTATAAAGGGAGGCAATGTTGGACAAATATCAGCTGTAAAAGGCAAGCTGGTTTTTATGAAATATCCCAATAGTGGTTCTGCTGATGGAAAGTCCCTCTTAAAATATTATGATATCAAGGAGCAAGAAGAAAAAGCGATTATTAGTGATGTAAGAAATTATAAAATTGCGAGTGGAGGAGAAAAATTATTGATTAGCAAAAATTCAAATTATTATGTTATCGATGTATCAGCAGATCAGAAACCAGAAGATGAAGTACCGACCTCAGAGATGACTTCTATAATCAATCCACGTGAAGAATGGCGCCAAATATTTAATGATGTATGGAGATTAGAGAGAGATTACTTTTACGACAGTGAGATGCATGGTGTAGATTGGAACCTAATGAAAAAGAAATATGGAGTTCTTATTGATCAAGCGATGTCACGTTATGATGTCAATTATATTTTAGGTGAGCTCATAGCTGAATTAAATGCTTCACATACTTACAGAGGTGGAGGTGATAGCGAATATGCCAAAAGAGAAAATGTAGGGTACTTGGGTTGCGATTGGGTCAAAGAGAATGGTGTCTATAAGATTAAAAGAATCGTCAAAGGAGCTGATTGGGATACAGAGATCAGGTCGCCACTTGAAGAACCTGGGGTCGATATCTCAGAAGGAGATTATATCCTTGCGGTAAATGGCATTCCTCTTGCAGATTATGATGACCCTTGGATGGCATTCGCCGGCATGGCCGACAAAACAGTACAATTAACTGTCAATAAATCTCCTAACCTTAAAAACGCAAAACATGTATTGGTCAAGCCGATATCATCAGAGACAAGACTGCGTAATCTAGAATGGATAGAGGGAAATCGTAAAATGGTAGATGAATTATCAGGTGGTAAGATAGGCTACATATACGTGCCTAGTACAGGCTTTGATGGACAAAAAGAACTAGTCAGAATGTTTTATGGACAGCAAAATAAAGAAGGCCTTATCATCGATGAAAGGTTTAATAATGGTGGACAGATACCTGATAGATTTATTGAATTACTAAACCGAAAGCCATTGGCATATTTTAATGTAAGAGATGGTAAAGATTGGCAGTGGCCGCCCGTAGCACATTTTGGCCCTAAGGCTATGTTGATAAATGGATGGTCAGGATCTGGTGGAGATGCGTTTCCAGATTACTTCAGACGATCTGGTTTAGGACCTCTCATTGGTACACGGACTTGGGGAGGTGTTATAGGCATATCAGGTGCACCTACATTGATTGATGGCGGAAGTGTAACGCTACCAAGTTTTAGAATGTATGATCCAGAAGGTAATTGGTTTGCAGAAGGTCATGGTGTAGAACCAGACATTGAAGTCAAAGAAGATCATGCCATGCTAGCTAAAGGAAAAGATACGCAACTACAAGCTGCCATTGATTACATATTGGAAGAATTAGCTAAAAAACCAAACTTGCATCCAGAGAAACCGGCAAAGGAGGATAGGAGTAATTAAAAAATTGAAGTGTAAGCGATGTCGCCCAAGAAGTGTAAACTAGGTGCCTTGTAAAACATTTTCGAATTCTACAAAATCTATAACTAGCAAACAAGTCAATATGAAAACTATTAGTTATTTTGCTTTGCTGATTATACAGATGGTTTTGAATACTAATCTTAGTTATTCGCAAGAAATGCTTCCATTATACGAAGTCAATACTATCGAAGATGTGAGTGAAATTGAAGTTACGGTATCATATTACTTTATGGGATCTATGAATCCTAAGCCTAGCATGATAAGTAATTATAAAATTGACGACCAAGGTAGGTTGATCAATGAAAAACACACAAGTAACTTTGGAATAAGCGAATATCAACTTGAGTACGATTCATCCAATATTTATATAGAGGCAAAAGTGACTCAAGACGATTGGGTAAAAGAAAAATATTCAATTGTCCTTGAAAATAAACGCTTGTCTGAATTAATTATGAAAACCAACCCAGACTATATAGTCAAGGTCAAATATATACGAGACGACTACAAGAACATTATAGAAAAGCATTACTTTCTAAATGACTCTTTGTTCTTAACAAGAAAGCCAAAGATTGAGTATACTGCCAAATTTCTATCTGAGATTAGTAGGTTGACACAGAGCGATGCAAAGGGGATAGGTACAAGTCATAATTCTTTTTTAGAAGTACCAATACTAAATCCGCATGAAATAACAGTTGATAACTATGAAACAGATTTAGTACTTTATTCAAATCAAGAATTTCCCAAGGTAAATTTTAATCACACATTTCCAACTAGGAAAAAATATGATATTATTGGAGACACCATAAATATTAAAACCTTCGGAACAGAATACTTTACTCAGAGTACCAAACTATTGCGAAAAGATAATTTTATATTTCATAGCCAAGAAAGGAATTTGGGCGATTATAATTTTTACTTAAGAAGTACATCTCAAAAAGGTAATGCCTTTTCAGAATCTAAAATGAGTTCATTAAGTAATCCTTTGATAAAAGAACACATAGAGCGTACTGAAAACATTGATCGGTTTGAAACTGTACACATCAATAGAGATAATGGCTCAATAGATAGAAGTATAGGATTGTTCTACAATTATTCTTATGAATTTGACGAAGTCGGAAACTGGATAAAAAAGAATTATAACAGTGAAAATGAAACAAAGCGAGTGGTAACAAGGAAGATCCTATACAGACGATAACGTGGTAAGAAGCATTTTTTTAGAATAATCCCAAGAGGCGACAACATACTCGCAGAAGGTCTCCCGACCCAATGTCATTTAGTTAAGGAATAAACTAATGGTCCCTTTGGTAACGCCTCCCTGATTCTAATACCATTTTTCGCTGAAGGCGAATAAATGGTTTATAAACTTCCCTCCTTCCTTACGTCAGGAGCGGAAGTTTGTTTGCGAATACTATATTTAAATTAAATACTGATAAAACCGTTGAAAACAACTACTTGGAAACCTAAACTTATGACTGTTACTAGAAGGGGAAGCTACTCGATTTCAAAATAAATAGCTTAACTAAATGACATTGGTCTCCCGACCTCTCTGCTTAACGAGAAGCAGAAGCTCCTCCGACCTCTCTGCTTAACAAGAAACAGAAGCACTCCCGACCTCTCTGCCTAAGAAAGCAAGAAGCATTTTAAAAGAATCCCAAGAGGCGACAACATACTCGCAGAAGGTCTCCCGACCGTCTCCCGACCTCTCTGCTTAACAAGAAGCATAGGCTCCCCCGACCTCTCTGCTTAACAAGAAACAGAAGCTCCCCCGACCTCCCTGCTCAATAGTCTTCAGCGACGAATGAGCGAGTCTCCTAAAAATCATACCTTCGCATAAAACCAACACTCATAACCCCAATCACAAAATCATACCGCCAAGATATAAATACACTACGAGCTTTTGCCGTAATCTTAGTCCTGCTCTTTCACCTCGATAAAGATTCATTCTCATTTGGTTTTCTAGGAGTAGATATGTTCTTTGTAATCTCTGGATATCTGATTTCCAAAAATATTCTCTTTGATCTGCAGCTAGGCAAATTTAGTTTTAAGCGATTTTATCTAAAGCGAATCAGAAGATTGTTTCCAGCACTTCTTTTCACCTTGCTGATCACTATGTTTGCCGCTTATTTCTTTTTGGCCAATGCATCGATGCCTCGGCTTGGAAAAGTCGCAGCTGCTGCTATGCTTTCTGTTTCCAATTTTTTCTTCTTGGGCGAACAAGGATATTTTAATACTGATGCTAGTTTGAAACCCTTATTGCATACTTGGTCTCTTGGTGTGGAAGAACAATTTTATTTGATCTGGCCTTTCTTGCTTTTTGTACTTTATAAGTTGAGAGCCAAGGCTATGTGGGTTATTGTATTGTTGTTGATTACCTTTTCTATCGGAGGAAGCTTTTATTTTAATGCTCAGCATCCCAATCTGGTGTTTTTTATGCTGCCTTTTAGGCTCTTCGAATTTCTGTTTGGACTGTTTGCATTTAAGTTAGAGAGAAAAAAGGACGTAGGAGGGTTCACAAGAAAAGCAATAATTTTAATAGGTATATTTTTGATTGTTTCTGGCTTCATGGATTTTTCTCCTTTCTTAGCGGAGCATGAAACGATTATTGATCTTAGTGCCCTCAATATTATTTCACAAGTTCTTTGTTGTCTAGGGGTCATGCTGATCATTAGTTATGGCCTTGCAGAAAAAAATCTACTGAAGATCAATTTTTTTGATAAGCCACTTGCAATAATTGGCACAAGTTCATATTCAATTTATCTGGTACATTGGCCGTTGATTGTATTTTATAAAATGTACAAAATTGATGAGCTGGTTTTCTTAGAAAAGATAGTGCTATTTGCCTTGAGCATCGTACTTGGATATTTGATGTGGAGGTTTGTCGAAAACACCTTTAGATATCAGGAAAATGAAAAAGGGATATTCCGATTTAAATATTTTATTCCTGCAGGTATTTGTGTACTAGTTGCATTGGTTGGTTTTAATGTGAAGGGAGGAAATGTTATGCCTGAAATCAAACCTGCGAAATCAAATAAGCAAGCAGCACCTGCAGCATCCAAAGAATTGACTGAGGACAATATAGAATCTGAAATGAAGCGCTATTGGCAAGAAGCCGAACCCAATAGTCCAATCTTAAAAGGAACCAATGGTCATGATGTCATTGTGATGGGAAATTCTCATGCAGTAGATTTGATTTATGCTTTCAAACGAAATGGACTAGAGGCAGAAATTACTTCATTGCCTACAACTCATTTGTGTTATCATTTTGGAGCAAAAGCGATTCTTCCAAAGGATCATAAGAAATGTCTGCAACTTAAAAATAAGAACTTACGAAATAAAAAATGGAAAAAAGCAGATGCTATTTTTCTGCACGATCATTGGCCAGTAGAAGAGACAGAAGCATTGCAAACTTTTGTTTTGGAACTCAGAAAAATAACCAAGGCACCCATTTATATTTTTGGCCCTAAGATGGTTTTTAAAAGCACGATCCCTCAGATTGTAAAAGCAAGCGGCACTGATGATCCACATGCCATCAATGCCTTTGCGCTTAAATACTCAGACTTGAAAAAGCGATCAAAATATGATCAAGAATTAAATCAAGTCTTTGAGTCAAAAAATATGAAAAAACAAAACATCCATTATATCTCCCTTCTCAATAAGACTGGACTACGTCAAATTATGTCTCCACAAAACAATGATTATTACTACTTCGACAAATCTCACTTAACAGAGAAGGGAGCAATCCAATTGGGTAAATTGATCAAACGATCTTATCCCGAGTTGTTTAACTAGACTTCCGGACTTTCGGACTTTCGGACTTTCAGATTTATCCGCCGGAAGATGTGAAAACATCTGTAGGAGGACTTCTAGATGCCAGAAAAGTTAGTCTTGTTTCTTATCCTCTGTAATTACAAATGAACTTTAGCCTGCCTTTCGGCAGACAGGTCTATAGCGAGCCAGCCTGTCGGCAGACAGGCACAGCAAAGCGTGTCTGGAGTCTGGTAGTCTGGTGTCTTAAACGACCAAAGGGAGTGACCTTAAAATTCTATCCTATAATTAAAAAACGGAAACAAGCCTGTCTGAGTCACCGGTTCAATCGTCCCCGTATCTTCTTCAGAATCTAGGTTTCTTACATTTTCCCTGTTGGTTACGTTTTGGATATCAAACGAAATGGTGTGTGTCATTTTCTTTGTATTTATTTGATAGCTTACTCCAACATCTAGTCTGTAGTATGCAGGATTTCTTTCCTCATTGGGTCTATTCCAGTATCTGTAGGTGTCGCCTTCTTCTATAGATTTTGGTAGGTCAATTTCTGTAAAACGACTTCCTCCCGCAAGCACAAACTTGCCATTGAATCCTAAAATGTTATTTCCATTCTTGCCAACTTTAAACTCCTCGACCGACAGGTATATTTGTTATGCTAAAATCACCGTTGACATCGGTACTTGTTCCTATCGGTTCTCCTGCAGTTATCAGCATTACGTTGGCGCCAATCAATGCGATTTAATTTTCTTGATCAATGACTATTCACCTGATGGTTTGTTTTATTTCTTGAGCAGTTGCTATCTTAGTAATTAAGCATAGCAATGCCATAAAGCACAAAGTCTTTTTCATTTTCGTATTAGTTATGTTAGGTTGTATTTGGTCAGACTTGACCTCTGGGTATTAGTTGCAGTCGCTGAGCTGGCCGAGCCCATCTATATTTAATTCACCTATTGTTGGGTTTCCTCTGTAGCATACATCTCCTCCACCTTGTATATTTACGGAAAGAGTGCTGAGGCAAGTGACTTCAACCTCACCAAAACCTCTAATATCTACATCCGTATCATCGGCCTCTAGATTAAAATTTCTTACAGAGCCAGCGCCTTCAATTTTTATTTCTTGTGTAGTTGCTACACCACTGGCTCGTACACTTCCGGTACCATCAATATCTATTTTGATTTCTTCATTTACATTGCATCGGATATCTCCTGTGCCTTCGATTTTCGCTAGTACTATTTGTGCAGTCAATTCATCTGTGTCGATTTCTCCTGTTCCTTCTATTTCTGCTTTCAATTCTTGACAAGAACCTTCCAAAATTATTTCTCCTGTGCCCTCAATTTTAGCTGCTACCACTACTGCTCCTTCGATGTCCAAAGTTATTGTGCCTGTTCCTTCTACTTCAGTTTTTATGTCTTCTGAAGTTGTAAAGGTATTGGTTCCTACCACTGTACCGGTTCCTTCTATCTTTATAGCTTCAAGTGTAGGAACTGTAATTCTTATCAATATTTCATCTTCATCAAACTTCACACAACCGTTAATTTCTATATCCAAGTCATTCCCTGATTTTCTTGAGTCGCTATCAATTCTATCGATGATATTTGAGCTTGCTTCTATTATGACCTCATGATTATTGCCTTGAGTAATTTCTGTTATTGAGGGTATTGCGATTGTGATATCTGAGAAATCATCAAAGTTCAGTGTTCTTGTTTCGACGTCTCCATCCGGATCTAGACAACCTATATTGATACTTCTCTCGCATGACGAGAAAAGGAAAACTATACTTACTAGAATTATTATATTTATTTTTTTCATTTTTACTTTTTTTATTTATTAGAAATCTGTTCTGCCGCGGTTACAATTTAAAAGGTGTTTCTTTTTTTAATTTCGTTGCAGCTGATTAATTTTTTTAAAATAAAAGTGAAGAACTTACACCAAACATACTTACATGCTGTTTTTCAAAACCAAGAGGAATAAAGCTTTGTTCGCCCCATAAATTAACTTGGAAATGCAATCTCGAATTTATTTGCTTATCAAATCCTAAGCTTAAATTTCCTGATCCGAAATAAAATAAATATGTCTTTTGAGTGTAGTGTATGTCTGATTCTTGTGATAAACTAAATTCAAAATCTTGAGGAGTAAACAGATGCCATACTACTGATGGGTTGATAAAGAAATTTGCTTTATTCGGATGGTGATTTGGCACATACTTTATTCCCAAATTAAAATCAAGATACCTCGTTCGCGTAGAAATATTATTGACGTTAAGCTTGTCTTCTATACCGCCCGGATATCGTTCTAGACTTTCTCTAGAGAATGTTCCTTGCTCCGAGCCGATGCTGTATGATCGTTCGTTGTACATTAGGTCTCCTGTGATTCCCCATTTTTTTGCCAACAGAAATTCAGCTCTCAATCCTTGACTAAATCCTGGATTGACAAATTGGCTATTTTCTACAATGGTATTAAAGTATCTCGCCTTTAGTCCAACCCTAAATCTTCGATAACTTTGGTTCGAAGACATCTCGGTTTTTGTTGGTGCGTTAGGATTTATGGAATTTGGTTTGTTGATACTCAATAAATGACCTAGATTTATTATTCTATTAGATCTCACTCGAGGTAAATATTTGAATTGTGAACAAAATACTTCTGTTGTCCTGTTACTCGGGTTTATTTGTTCGAATACGTTTCTATTATTCAATGCAATAACTTCAGCTTCCTTGATTTTCAATTTTTCCTGTAAGTTTCTGATTTCACTTCTTAGATTTTGAAGTGCAATGGAATTGTCTGTATAATTATTAGATTTCGAATTTCTTAAAAGTTGATTGTTTTCTGATCTTAGTGATTTATTTTCTTGTAATAGCTTTTCTACTCTTAGCTTTTTGTCATTGGTGTTTTCTAAGAAATCAGTCTTCAGTTCTTCTATCTCTTTTATTTGACTTAAGTAAGAAGTATTTTCATCTTGTAATTGTTGAATGGTAGATTTTGATTCAGATATTTCATTTTTATAGTGGTCCAATTTGCCTTGAGCGTAAAAGTGATATGCTCCTACAAAGAAAGCAGCAATTATAAAAGGGTAGGCTGACTTTAGAACTACCAGAATAGGGTCATACCATTTGGTCTCAATCGTAAGACGATCGGAGATATTGGTCCAAACATCGTTGGACGGCGCTTCATCAAATTGTTCTAGCGAACGTTTGAAGAATTCTTCCATGTTGTTATTATTATCTTCCATCTTAGTTAAGTTCCTTGTTTAGCAGATGCTGCAACCTTTTTCTTGCTCTCAAATAATGTGATCTAAGGGTTGCTTCTTTTATATCTAGCATCGATGATATTTCCGCAAAAGAATATCCATCTATGCCTTTCAGGTTAAAAACAGTTTGCTGATTTTCAGGTAGGGTCTGTATCAAATGAATGATGGCCTTAGCTCGATTGCTTGATAGTAATTCAACATCAAATCCCAAGACTGCATCTGCCTCTGATTCGAATAACTCTGAATAGCTAAGTTTCTTGTATTTTCTGATGTGCATCAAACAACTATTGATGATTACTTTTCTTATCCAAGCTTGAAAAGGAACCTGTCCTTTATACTGCTTTAGATCTCTCAGAATTTTATAGAATCCCTCTTGAAGCATGTCTTCCGCTTCAAATTTTGTCTTTCCATATCTCATACATATACCATACAGATATACCTTATGGATCTCATATAATTCAAATTGGGCCTTTCGCTTACCCTTTAAGCACTGTTTTATCAGCTTTGTATGGTCTTTAATACTATGCACAGAATGCTCGCTTTCTTTTAAAGGTGCAGGAATTTAAGTCTTTGTTGCAAGGTCTATAAATTTTATTCATCAATGCTTAATATTCTTTTTAGACTTAGAATAGAACTTTACATTAGCCTTTGCAATATATCCATTTTCAATATTAACCCTTAATTGGTTTTGCTAGAATTGAAACACTAAGTTTGAAATGTACTTCTTAGTTTACTCTTCATTATATTGCTGGATGAGCAACGAAAGCAATTCAATATTATCTTCATTTTCAGCCATGTAGTCTTCTATTAAATTTTTCAGCAGCCCTTAATACTTATCATATTGCTTTCGATACAATTTAATTACCTAACTTAAGTTTTTAAGAAGTTGGATCTTCCTTATTGCTTACATACAATCTAATTTTGTTTAAAATTTACATTTCTTTCATGATCTGCTTCTTAATTGTTTTTAAATTATTCTCTCAGATTGAAGATTCAAATATTTAGCAATCAGAAGATAATTATTTGACTATTCATTTTAGAACTACTTCTATTTTTAGTTTTAAAACACCTAGAATAGGATTAGCAGTCGAATATCTAAAATCTGAAAGATTAGCATTTAGTTTTGATTATGGTTTTGCTAGTTCCTGGATAAATAATTTTAAAAGATATAATATTGAGCCTGAATATAGTTTTTTGGAACTTAGGCCTGAAATAATTTTTTTTTAAAAAAAACAGAAATCTAGATATTTGAGTTCAGAGTTCTTCTTTATTGATTATTCCAAATTAAAGCAGGGTGGTTATATTATAAGACCACCCAATAATGGAGGAGATATATCTTATGATTCAGTTAAGTACAAAAAAGTTAAATATGGGTTTCATGTTAAATTAGGTTCAAAGACTGAGCTTAATAAATATTTTGAACTTGATATGTTTTTTGGTCTTGGCTTTACAAACAGAACTTCAGAATTTGATAATATCATCCCTTCAGTTATTAATAGTATTCCTCCTGAAACTTTTAATCAGGAATCAAGAGGATACGATGGATTTGCTCCTCATGCAACAATCGGACTAAAGTTAGGATTCATAGCTTTTAGACAAACTAAGTAATCTTCATTTTGGTGTTTAGCACTTGCTTAGAGATAACTTCATTCTAGTGATACTCAAGTTAGTCTAGATTCAACAACAAATTTGCGTAAAGCATATTATAGCTCCAAATCATATACTTCGACGTTAAGGCTAAAATAATTACATTTGTGCTTTCAAAATAAGCCTTGAATTAAAGCGTTTATTTCCAATATTAACACAAAAAACTAGTAGTTCTATGCAGATGGTAGATTTGAAAGGGCAATATGCTAAGATCAAAAATGAAATTGATCAGGCTATGTCCGAGGTTGTTGATTCTTGTTATTTCGTGGGCGGTCCTGTCATCAAAGAATTTGAGAAAAACCTTTCGACATTTCTAGATGTAAAACACACCATTGGATGTGCCAATGGAACCGATGCACTTCAGATTGCATTGATGGCCTTGGATCTTAAGGAAGGCGATGAGGTGATTGTTCCTAGTTTTACTTACGTTGCTACAGCAGAGGTGATAGCTTTATTAAAATTGAAGCCTGTTTTTCTCGATGCCGACATCAATAATTATAATGTAAATGCAGATTTGATAAGGCCATATATTACCGCGAAAACAAAGGTGATTGTTCCAGTACATTTATTTGGACAATGTTGTGACATGGATGGGATTATGAAACTTGCCAAAGAACATAATATATATGTTGTGGAAGATAATGCTCAAGCGATAGGTGCAACTTATGCTTCCGCAAATGGTACAAAACAGATGGCTGGTACGATTGGTCATATAGGAACAACCTCTTTTTTTCCTGCAAAAAATTTGGGTTGTTTTGGTGATGGGGGAGCCATCTTTACAAATGACGACGTGCTCAATCAGAAAATAAGAATGATTGCTAACCATGGACAAAGTAAAAGATATTATCACGATAAAGTTGGTGTCAATTCACGATTAGATAGTATCCAAGCTGCAGTACTAAATGTAAAGTTGAAATACCTGGATGAATATGCAAAGGCGCGAAACACTGCCGCAAATTATTATGATTCTCAATTAAAAGGAGTAAGTCAACTTCTGACTCCGGTCCGTAGTGAGTTTAGTGATCATGTTTTTCATCAGTACACTTTGAGGGTAACAAATGGAAAGCGAGATCAGCTAGTCGATTATCTAAAAGAAAAAGGAATCCCGTCAGGGATTTATTATCCGGTTCCTTTGTACGAGCAATTGGCATATAGTGAATATGTTGCTGATGGTTTCAGCTTGCCAGTGACAGATCAACTATGTAAGGAGGTGTTTTCTTTGCCGATGCACACAGAGTTGACAACTGAGATTCAGGATACCATCATCAATGCCGTAAAATCCTTTTTTAGCTAATTGAGGAAACAATTCTATCTTTAGCATAGAAATAATCATGAGTCAAGAAACACAAAAATATTTTGCACACGATACTGCCGTTATTGATCCGGGCGCAAAGATAGGCCAAGGTTCCAAAGTTTGGCACTTCTCTCATGTGATGTCAGATGCGGTTATTGGACAAAATTGCAATTTGGGGCAAAATGTTTTTATTGCCAACAATGTTGTTCTAGGCAATCAAGTGAAGGTTCAAAACAATGTTTCAATTTATGATGGAGTCATCTGTGAGGATGATGTCTTCTTGGGTCCATCTATGGTGTTTACAAATGTGTACAATCCTAGAAGTGCAATTGCAAGAAAAGAGGAGTATAGAAAAACACTGGTCAAAAAAGGTGCTAGTATAGGAGCCAATGCCACAATTATATGCGGAGTGACGCTTGGGAGGTATAGTTTTGTAGGAGCAGGTACAGTTGTAAAATCTGATGTTGCAGACTATGCCATGGTAGTAGGTGTGCCAGCTGTGCAGAAAGGATGGATGAGCGAGTACGGAGAGAAACTACAATTTGACAAATCAAACAAAGCTAAGTGTGCACATACTGGCGACGAGTATATTTTGGAAGCAGGAAAAGTAAAAAGAATATGAAGAATTTTGCTTTGATTGGAGCAGCTGGCTATATCGCACCCAGACACATGCGAGCGATAAAAGAGACCAACAACAAGTTGATTTCTGCATTGGACCCAAATGACAGCGTAGGTATTATAGATTCTTACTTTCCGCAAGCTTCATTCTTTACCTCCTTTGAAAGATTCGATAGACACATTGATAAATTAAGGAGGACGGAAAGTAAGATTGATTACTTCTCTGTTTGTTCTCCCAATTATCTACACGATGCTCACTGTCGTTTTGCTTTGAGGAATGATGCAGATGTTATTTGTGAAAAACCTTTGGTCCTCAATCCATGGAACATAGAGGCACTGCAGAAAGTAGAAAAGGAAACGGGAAAGAAAATTTTCAACATCCTTCAGTTAAGACAACATGCTTCTATTTTAAAATTGAAAGAACAAATTGACCAAGGCCCTAAGGATAAAATATACGATATTGATCTTTCATACCTAACGTCGCGAGGAAGCTGGTACCATGTTTCTTGGAAAGGAGATATGGAGAAGTCCGGCGGTATCGCAACCAATATCGGCGTTCACTTTTTTGATATGCTCAGTTGGATCTTTGGTCCAGTCAATCAAAACATTGTGCATGTTCATGAAAAGGAATTGGCCGCAGGGTTCCTACAACTTGAAAGAGCAAATGTTCGCTGGTATCTTAGTGTTGATTACGCAGCAATCCCAGAAGCTGCAAAAAAAGAAGGAAAAACCACTTACAGAAGTATTACTGTTGATGGTACTGAAATAGAATTCTCTACTGGCTTTACTGATTTGCATACTATTTGTTACCAAACCATTCTCGATGATAAGGGTCATGGTTGTGATGAAGTAAAAAATGCCATTCAGATTGTACATGATATAAGGAATGGAGAAGCGATAGGAAAGGTAGGGGAGTATCACCCTTTTCTTTCAAGCTAAGTTCTCTCCTAGATATTTACTTTAGTGTGTCCAACCTTCTTGCAAACGAAAAATCTTCTTGTAAGATTTATAATTTCTTGCTATGGTTTCTCAGCCCTAGGAGTTGAAGTATTTGATTTAGTCAATACAACTGAAAAGGAAATTGTGATTTATGAAAATTCAGACCACAGTTTAATGGCCAATGAGTCAATTCAATTTACTGCTGATGTAGAAGAATTTATAGAAAGATATAAGTAATGAAAGGTATGCTTGTATCCTCTCATGCCTATCTACAATTCAACTTGTCATTAACTAGGTAATCTTAGACCAATCATTCCAACTAGTTGTATACTATGAAATTCATAGAAGTGCAAGTATTTTGTTTAGCCAAAATTTGATTATGAATTCTTTCAAGGGATATTAGGGATACGAATACTAAATAGCTAGCTCAGAAAACTATTTGTGTATTTTGATATTCATTAACCTCAAAACTCCAACGAAAGACGTTTCATCAACTAATTTTCATCGATACATAAATTCTCCTTTTTGAAAGGCTCTTCCTTTCGTAATTTAATTTATTGTCCTTTGCTTGGTTGATTAGCAATGCTTTCTTTTTGGTTTTGATCAAACAATCTAACCAATTATGAAACAATCATGTATCCGTTATCTATATAAATTTATCCCTCTTTTTCTACTACTTTTTTTTAGTTTTCCTTACAATTCTCATGCTCAAAGCTCATGTCTAGAGAACATGACGGCTGATGCTGACGGAGGAGCGTGTTGTGCAGTTGTATCTTTTGGAAGTAAGTCATTGGTTCAAGGAGTTGCTGAAGAAGATATTACTTTGTCTTCAGGTACAGTAACAACTCAAACAGGAGTCGCCTATAATCCTGATCTTGAATATTATTATCAAGTAGATGGTGGAAAGCCTGATTACTTTGTTAAAACATTTGATAAGGATGGGAATCTTTTAAATAGTCAACCTGGAAATTTTGATTACAGAGGACTTTGGTGGAATCCAAATGACAAGGTTCTACAAGGAAATGGATATAATACTTATGGCTATATCACGGATGATTTGGATGCCGATGGATATATGATTGGTGTTGGTTCAATCGTGCCAGGATATAACCAACCATATGTTCAATCAGTTATGGATTATGATTATGATACAGACGAGGTGATAGGATGGTATAGTTCTACTAATAGGATATCTAGATATGATTTGAATGGAAACTTTCTAGGAGACTATACCATAACTGGAACTCCTTCAGGAGCAAATTTTAATCGATTTACAGTAGGTTACTCAGGAGTTGTAGGAAATGAAATTATGTTGTATGATTATGTTGCTAAGAAAGTATTATTTTATGACAAGGCAACTGGTGCTTATCAAACTGAAATACCATTGCCAGGATCTGCATCCAGTGGATCCTATATGAATTCTTATAATGTCAGCTATGCAAATAATAGAATCTGGTTGTATGATACTGGAACCGATCTATGGACTAGTTTCATTATTACTACAGGTGAAGGTGGAGGTTTTGGCTCTGACTTGACAGTAGTGCAAACAGCTGGTCTTGAATCGGGCTCTTGCTTTCCAGTTGGAGAAACAACAAATACATTTACAGTAACGGATAATGAAACAGGAGCTTCTACTACATGCTCATTTACAGTAACAGTAATAGATACAGAAATTCCAGAACTATCTTGTCCACAGGATGTATTTATTGGTTGTGGAGATAGCACGAGTCCAGATAATACTGGTAGCCCTACTGCAACAACAAATTGTTCAAATATGTCCAGCCTCATCATGAGTTATAGTGATAGTAAAGAATACAATGCAGGTGACGAAATAATTACAAGAACTTGGACGGTATCATATGAAAGTGGGACTGTAACAGAGTCTTGCGAACAAGTGATTACCATCGAGGGAATAACAGATGCTGATTCTCAAAATTCATGGATACAAACCGTAGACATTGCAAATCTTTACAATGACTCAGGTAATGACGGAGGCTTTACTGAATTCTCTATGAATACACTTTTAACCATTGGCGAAAGCCACACAGCAATACTTACACCAGGCCTTATTGATCCCACAGAAAGAGCCTATTGGAGAATTTACATTGATTATAATAAAGATGGAAAATTTCATCATGGATCAGAAAGAGCGCTCCAGGCAAATGGCATAGGTGAAATCATAAAAACCTTAAATGTAAAGTCATCTGCACTTGAAGGAAATACGAAAATGAGAATTACGATGGGCACGGATGGATATGTATTTCCATGTGATGCAGGATTTACAGGCGAGGTAGAAGATTATGTGGTCGAAATGGCAGTTTGTAATCCAACAAGCTTTGCAGGCACAATAGGGTATGATCAAGCAATCTGTCCAAGCAATGATGATCCTAATTTTATAGACGATGTATTTGGTAATGCCACTCAAACTGATGATGGCGAGTTATTCTTTTATGAATATATATGGATGATGAATGAAACCAATTGCGAGCCGACGGATGGAACTGAAAGCAATGGATGGTCAATTATTGATGGTGCTGTTAGTTCTTTTTATAATCCAGGCCCTTTAAGTACTTCTACAGTTTTTGTGCGAGGGACTAGAACTTACGGCTGTCAAGAATATGTATGGAGTAATATGGTGGAAATAGTATATACGGAAGACTGTATTCCTGATTGTAGCTCCGAAGGATTGAGCACAGCAAACGAATATATTTTCAGAGTGAAATTTGGAAACGTAAATAATATCTCAGGTGATGATGGTGGTTATGGAGATTATACGAGCATGACTGCAAATGTGGATCCTGGTCAGAAAGTACCTTATCAGTTTAGACCAAAGTTTTACAATGGTAGCCACACAGTCTACTGGAGAGTATGGGCAGACTGGAATCAGGATGGTCATTTTTCCAACCTTTGCGAATTGGTTTTTGAAGGTTCTAGCAACCATACAGAAAATGGAAATTATACAGTTCCAGAAACTGCCTACTATGGCCAAACAAAATTGAGAGTAGCCATGAAGTATGGTTCTTATCCAGAATCATGTGAAAGCTTTGATAATGGAGAAGTAGAGGACTATTCCATAATGGTTGGAGATGATGTAACTGCACAGGCAGAAGATAATGATGAGCAAAATGCTGAGTTATCTACAATTCAATCGAGATCACTTGATAGTGATGCGTTTGATTACAGCATTAGTCCAAATCCAAGTACAGGAGTTATTGACATCAATTTGATCAATTTAGCGGAGGATAACAATCTTAACATCCATGATCAACTAGGAAAAGTTGTATTGACTAAGGTTAATATTATGATCGATCAAAAATTACAATTAAACCTAAGAGATCAAGGATTGAACAATGGAGTTTATTTTGTGAAGCTAAGATCAGGAAATAAATTTATCACCAAGAAAATAGTGCTGGTGGATTAGCATTAGAGCTAAGGATATGAATACTTGATTAGTAGTAAGGGCTGAGTAATTTGAATTACTTGGCCCTTTCTGTGTCCCACTAGCAGGCAAAGAATATTACAAAATTATACAAAGGTTAGGGTGTATCCGTTACTTGGGTGCTAAGTGTTGAACTTATTGAAATGGTATAAACAGCACTGAATACAATTTAAAACACATTAAAGTTTTTTCTATGTGAATATTAGAGTATTTTCACAATGATTTTACGTACCAGTTCAATCATTCATTCAATAGAATAAGGAAACTACAATCTCCTAGGAGCTACTTTATGCTATTGAAAATCATTGTAGCATAATCAAGTATGACTCAAGTATACAAACTACTACTTATAGTTCTAGTTTCAATCTCGGCTTTAAGCTGCACGCAGAATACTGGCAAAGTAAAGTCTAGTGAAAAAATTAAACCAAACGTAATTGTTTTCGTAACCGATGATTTAGGCATCGGCCGGTTTAAATATGCAATAGAAAATTATTCGCTAGAGCAATTGAAAAATTCATATATAAATACTCCTGATAGTATTTTGTACAAAGAATTGGAATACTCAGAGAAGAGTATGCCCTTTATGACCAAGATGGCAAAAGAAGGTGTCTACTTTACCAATGCGTTTGCGACTCACCCTTTTTGTTCACCATCAAGATTTGGAATACTCTCAGGGCAATACCAACAAAACTATGGAGTTTGGATGGGCCCTGAATTACTCTGGTCAGAAACTGTTATGAAATCTTCTACACTAATGCCTAAATATTTTAAAGATGCTGGTTATAATACCGGCCTGATTGGAAAGTGGCATTTGGGAAGTTCAGAATTAAATGGTGGATTGCAAAAATCTCAACATCCAGTGAGCAAAGGATTCGATACAGCATTCTTTTTTACAAGTGCTGGTACAAGAAATTATGATCCTTTGAGAATGTTCGAAAATTTTGAGGCAGTTAAGCCAATAGGAGAAACCGCAGAGCTATTTACCGAAAGGGCTATAAAATTTATTGATGATTCTGAGATGAAAGACGAACCATTTTTTCTTTATCTCCCTTATCAAATACCTCATGGAGATATGTCAACCTTGGTGGCACCAAAATATTTTCATGAAATCAGTAGTGAGCTTAATTATGAAGATAACAACCTAAAAGCTAGAATTGCAACTACCAAAGAGGGACGCAAGGTAAATTACAATGCTAATATTTTATCTATGGATCGCTCTATTCAAAACATATTTGAACATTTAGAAGCTTCAGGTCAATTGGAAAATACAATTTTTGTTTTTACAAATGACCAAGGAGCAAGACATGGACTTCCATTTCCAGCTAATAATCCATACAAAGGTCACAAAGGTCAGATTGAGGAAGGAGCCTTGAGGGTTCCAATCTTATTTTATGCTCCAGGATTCATCAAGAAAAATAAGCTTAGAGATGAACGAGTTATGACCTTTGATATTCTTCCAACTTTATTGAGTATGTGTAATATTGTTCCTGAGAATTTGCAAATAGATGGAAAAGATCTTTCAGGTAATTTTGCCAAGGTTGACAGTCAACAAGTGCAAGTTCATGATTATTTGGTATGGACTGGAGTTGAAAATGCATTACAAGGACGCAAAGAAAGAGGATACAAAAAACCTAACGTAAGTAAATTAAATTGTGTTTGGATGATTCAAGACGAATATTTCTGTTTGAGATATGAGTATCAAGTAGGATTTGAATTGTTTGAAATAAACGATATTGAAAGAAAGTCAAATTTGGCAGAAGTCATGCCTGAAAAGGTGCAAGAATTACTTACAAAGTATAATGGTTGGAAAGATAGGATGGTCGTAAAAGAACCTCTAAAGTCTAATTTTAAATGGCAGTGGGATCAGTTTCACAGTGACGAAGCAGATAGATGTGCTGAAGCATTATAAAAAAAATCGAAGCGACTGACTTACACTCCGATTTGTAAAGAACATTTCTAAAACTTTCTTTAGTATCGAGATTACATATTCTTATGGATTCTGTTAACCCTGTATTTTTAGAGAAGTAAGGACCGGATGATACGATTACCATCCAGTCCAACTACTAATCAAGTATACATATTCTTATATATCTTAAATTTATACTTACAAGATTAACTGCTTGTAAGTCTAATATTATATTATTATTAAGTGGAAATTTTTGTCGTAAATTGTAATCAAAGATTACTTAGTATTTGGGAGTATATTTTTATTTTTTTGAGGTTATATAATTACAAGAAAACAAATTGTAAAACTTTCCGAGAAATAAAGAGTTACTTTCTTGATAGCTCAAAACTACTATAAATTTTTGATTTCTTCAAGTATTTTTTCCAAAGGGTTTTTCTATTTGTTTAAAATTCACGGAAAATCATTACAATAATTGTTTATTTTTTAAGTGATTTAAAAGTTTTGAAATGAAAATATTTATAAGTTTATTTTTATTCATTTTAGGTTTTTCAAATTCTTCTTTGGCTCAAAAACTGAGTGCAAAAGAGCTATTGTCTCTGAGTTTAGAATACCATGACCCCCAAGGGAAATTGCTACAATCTGACTTGACTTTTGACTTCATCGAAACAAGACCAAATGGTCAAGATAGAAGCACAACTGTAAAATGTAATATTAAAAAAGAGAGCTTTGTTATTCTCCAAAGTAGGGACAGTTTCTTTATCGACTCCAAATATGATAAAGGTGAGATAAGCTTTAGAGTCAACGGAAGAGATGAGATTTCAGTAGATATAAAAGAAAAATTAAAACTAAATAATGATCGATTGCTTATGTTGCGTAATTACTATCAATACCTATGGTTATTACCTTTGAAGCTAGAAGATCCAGGAACAATCGTGCATGAGCCAGCATTTTTGAAGGATTTCTTTGGTACAGAATCTTGGGAGATAAAGGTTACTTACGATCCAGGAG
>Ga0209831_1000423_pt1 | contig 40668 bp, 32 predicted proteins | sample Maine_Asex4_meta_FD_187451 | JGI IMG/M metagenome (GOLD analysis project Ga0209831, IMG submission 187451) | Marine algal microbial communities from Maine, USA - Maine_Asex4_metaG (SPAdes) (version 2) | ecosystem: Host-associated > Algae > Red algae > Unclassified | place: Maine, USA | collected... | reverse complement strand
ACCGGTATTCAGATTAAACTGGATGTATTTAATCCTGAATCCAGCCGACAGTTTATCGAACGGTATTATGATGAAGATAAGGGAATGTATTGTTACAAAATTTTCTTTAATGAGGAATTGCCTTAGTTTGACTTTAGGAACGGTTCAAAAATAACTGTACACTTTTGACTGCTTTTTTTATATCAATTCATATTCAATAGGTTTTATTCTAAAATATTACGAGTAATCAACCAATCTTTTTATGGATATTCGAGCTACACTGTTGGTAGAACATTCTAAAGCGAATACAATGAAAGTTGTCAATTATATTGGCAAGGATCAAGTTCGTTTTGATATTCTGATGAAGCATTTTTTGGCTAACGAATATCGCGTCACTCAGCGCGCGGCTATGGCGGTGGGACACGCGGCTGATCTTCATCCGAAGTTAATAGAAAAGCATTTAGAAAATCTGTTGGAAAATCTTCGCAGACCGGATATCCACGATGCGGTCAAGCGGAACACGATCCGGCTGTTTGATAAACATTTTAATTTGCCGGAAGCACTTTTAGGAATTGCCGCAGAACTTTGTTTTGGCTACCTGGATGATCCGCAAGAAACCATCGCGGTGCGCGCATTCTCGATGGGCGTGTTGTATAAAATTTGTCTGCGGGAACCTGATCTGGGAAATGAATTAATCATGGTACTCGAAGATCATATTCCACAGGGATCGGCGGGCTTTAAAAGTCGGGGGAATAAAATATTAAATAAATTACGGAAGGAGCAAAGAATGATTTTATGAAAAAAAACAGTGCTATTCCGAACATAAAGAATGGCACTGTTTTTTATTCAATAATTTATCTGCTTTTTTTCTTTTGGTAATAATCAAAAACTTTAGTTACCACCGCATTCTGTAATTTCTTAGGATCCTTACGTAACTGCTTTTCCTCTTTCCCCATTGTTAGAAACAAGGCATCTACCGCTCGCTCAGCCAGGAAACCAGAAAGGTCGCTGTCTACTTTATTTTTTGCAAAAAGATTATAAGCGCCCGTCGCCATTGGCCAATATTGCGGTACCTCGGTTTTTCCTAATTCAGCATCTAACCGTTCGCTGTATCGCTTTTTCACACTACCATACATCGCGTTTTTCAATAACATCGTAGCCGCATCTTCCGCTCCCATTACCACACCGACCGCATCAGTAATCTTGATAGAACTGATCGCATCCTTCATAATACCCGCACTTTCACCCGCCACCATTTTTGAAATACCATTGATTTGTTTGGTGATGTCATCCACTTCTTTGCCTACGCCCAGCGTTTTCAAAGTACCCAGTACCGGGGCTAATTCTTTTGGCAGTAATCCTTCCACTCCTCCGGCAGCATTCATTTTTTGTAAGGCTTTGATGGCTCTGAATGAGCTTCCATCCATCAAGGCTTTTACCGCCTGAATAGATTCTAAAGCAGTGGGCGCAATGCCCAGTTTATTGAGGGTGCTACAGGAAGAAAGCATCATCGTGCATATAAGTAAAGGGATCATTAATTTTTTCATAACTGGTGATTTTTATTTAAGGTGATTAATTTAATTTTACGACGTAAAAATAAGCATATAGGGACAATAGCCATTTCAGCGTTTTACAAGCTGATTATTTTTTAATACTGCTGGCCAAAAAGACAGTTATTAAAAATCCCGGATTTCTATCAAAAAATCATCTACGTAAACTTCTGACTTTTCTTTATTCCAGATAAATATTTTTAGAATAGCATCCGGAGGAATATCCTTTAAGGACACTTCAACCTTAAATTCAACGGGCCACCAATTGGAATAGGCCTGAATAGAGGGTTGAATTTCTTTTCCTTTCCAAAAGTAATTTTTTCCCTTTTCATCTTCGATAGAAATTACTAATTGGGCTTTTGTTACTTGCGTCCAATAAGTAAATACCTGAGCGCGGATGCTGAATTGCGTAGAATTTTCGTTCTTGAGATTTTGTACCTCCGCTTTAAATGTAGCGGAATATTCGCCGGAGTGATGCGCGTAATTTCCATTGTATTTAATTGTGGTTATCCGTCGGTTGAGGTCCTCGCTCCAGTAAGCTGGGGTCAGTCCTTCAAAGCCTAGCTGGCTACGCAACAATACTGTTCCGAAAATTGACGGAACTATCACTTTGTTAAGCTCATAAATATAAATACCTAATTTTTTATAATCATACAACAATCTATTTTCAGGATCTACATTCCGAACATAATAAGGTAAGCTCTCATAATCTATATTGCTAAGAAAACGAGGATACCAGTTTAATAACAACAATTGCTTTCGGTCCTGTAAGGTATCGAAGCCATATTGGTCGTAAGACAAAAATGTATAGTCACCATAGGTTCCAAAAGCATTATAGTAATTTCCCAGATTGGCCTGCACAGGATTGGTAATAATATAAGCAGCATCGTAACGATCAAAAATCTCTTTTTTCAATACCTCCCTTTGTGTTCGAAAATTAATACTGCGCGCATACTTTACAGCACGAATGGCCGGTAACAATAATGTAAATAATAAAAGTCCAACAAATAGCTTATCATTCTTTTCTTTTTTTATAAAAATCCAAAGCAATAAAAGTCCAAAGAGCGGAAAATACTGCGTCCAAAAAATTAGCTCCGGCTTTCCATAGCTAAGTATCACCAAAATAAACGCTATTCCTACAATGCCAAAAGCCCCATTTTTGTTTGTAATAAATTTATCAACAATCAATGCAGCCGGAATCGCCGCCACGGGAGGAATAAATAAATAATGCCGAACGTCCAGACACATGGGAACATATGCCGAAAAAGAAATGGTCATAAAATTGGCTGATAATAATAACAATAATGCTGCGCTATAGAAAAATGAAAAAGGTGTTTCCATTTTAAGCACCTTCCCAATATTTTTTCTACATAAATATCCTAACAAAAACAGATACCCCGTCATCATGTTGTTGTTGAAAATTAATTCAAAAAACTGATACCCAATTCTTTTCATTAATATCGTTACGGATTGCTGGTCGTAGCTGCAAAAATTCAAGTAGCTATTATCCATAATGACCGAAAATCGCATCATAGGTTCGCCCGTCAAATGCCAGATATATGTAAAATAAATAGCCATAAAAAACACCATACTGACCGCCGCAGACCACCAAAATTTAATCTGCCGTTTATTAAAAATATCCACCAAAAAAAGGACCACCAAAACCGGAGCAAATAGAACAATGGTTCCTTTGGTTGCAAATCCAAAAAGAAAGGAACAGGACAACAACGAACCATTTATGATTGACTTATTATTCGTTAAAATAAATTTTTCTTTATAAATAAAATAAAGACTTGCCAAGACGGAAAGTGCCACGTAGAGATCGGGCATTATTTTATCTGAATAAAAAAGCATCCATTGAGAAAAACAAGCCAGTGACAATCCGATAGCAAGCGTCCGATTTCCGTAAGGAAAAAGAATTTTAAATATAATTCCTAATATCCCACCCGTGATGAGGAAAGAAGGAATAGCCGAAGCCAGATCATTGACGCCGAATATTTGATAAGAAAGCGCGGTGAGCCAGATCAGTGGAAAACGAAAACTAAAATGATCTGAATAGTCAGTAATACCCTGATTTAATCCGTGGGCCAGTTTGGCATAAGTAAGATCGTCATACCCAAAATGGCCTAAGTAACCGATGCTGTGATAGAGCAGCACGATTAAAAAATGGGCAAAGAGGATAAGGTAAGCGACCTGTTTTTTGGACATACAGCGGGTTTGGAGCAAGGTAAGGAGATTTTGGCAGTGCTATGGTTTCCAGGTAAATAATGAGACCGCTCATAAGAAAGAAAAGGACTTTCCACCAACAAAAAAAGCGCTTCGTGAGAAGCGCCTTTTTGTTGACCCACAAGGGCTCGAACCTTGAATGCCTGTACCAAAAACAGGTGTGTTACCATTACACCATGGGTCAATACTTTTGAAAGCGGGACAAAGATATAACATTTTACGTATAAAGAAAAGTTCCACAAGTGGTTTTTTTTCTTAAAATGACAGTTAAATGTATTATTAAATCTCTTATCCGCCCTTTAGCTGGTAAATATCCTTCAAGTTTCGCGCCAGACCGTCATAATCCAGTCCATAACCAATTACAAATTTATTAGGTATCTCAAATCCGACCTGATCAACCTTGACGCGACCCTTTAATACCTCAGGCTTGGTCAGTAAAGATACAAGAGTTACCGACTTTGGATCGTAAGTATCCAGAATTTCTAAAAAATGTGTTAAGGTATTTCCCGTGTCTACAATATCTTCCAGAATAATCACCTCCCGGCCAGCAATATTGTTGTCCAGTCCGATCAGTGTTTTGATCTTTCCGGTAGTTTGGGTACCTTGATAAGAAGATAACTTTACGAAAGAAACTTCGCACTCCATATCACAAGCGCGCATGATATCCGCTGTAAAAACAAATGATCCGTTGAGGATGCTGACAAAAAGTGGATTTCGCCCTATAAAGTTTTTAGAAATAGCTTTTCCTATTTCATCGACCCTTTCCTGAATTTTTTTGGCTGAAATGTATAATTCAAATGTCTTGTCATGTACGATTACCTCTTTCATAGTCCGTGTTTATCAATTAAGTAAATAAGTGCAGTAATTGCTGCCGCGCCTAGTTCAAGCTCTCGTTGATTGACCGCCTCAAAAGTATCCGTGGCAGTATGATGATAATCAAAATATCGCTGAGAATCAGGTCGAAAGCCGATCAATAATCCCCGCTGGCTTTTCAGTGGAGAAATATCTGCTCCCGATCCACCTTTAGACAACATCAATCCATAAGGCTCTAGCAAAGGTAACCATTGTTGGAGTTTTAAATAAAGGCCCGCAAAAACTTCATTCTCTGCATCACAGCTAAATCCACGGGGCGTAAATCCACCCGCATCTGATTCGACGGCGGCCAGATGTTGCTCGCCTTTTTTATTAGCTGCCTCCGCGTACGCTTTTCCACCCGCCAGTCCGTTTTCTTCATTCACAAAAAGCACGCATCGCAGGGTACGTTTCGGTTGGTAATTTAATTCTTTAAGGGTACGAATTACTTCCATTGCGTGTACACAACCCGCACCGTCGTCGTGCGCGCCCTGACCTACATCCCACGAGTCAAGATGTCCACCTACCAAAATAATTTCATCGGGATGCTTACTGCCTTTTATCTCGCCGATCACGTTAAAGGATTGGACAGGAGGAAGGGTTTGACAGTTTGTTTTTATATAAACCGTTACCTTTTTTTCCAATAACATTTTACTAAGCATTTCTGCCGAGTTGGTACTAATGGCAACTGCAGGAATCTTATTGACACCTTCTTTATTAACCATCACTCCGGTATGCGGGTGATCATCATGTAAGGTAGTCATGGATCGCACCAGGGTTCCTACGGCACCATATTTTGCGGCTTGAGAAGGTCCATTGACCCGTTGATCTACGGCACCACCGTAAGCGTTAAAGGTTCGGATCTGTGTAGGATTCATGGGACGATTAAAAAAAACAATCTTGCCTTTTATTTTTTCGGTACCTAACTTTTCTACTTCATCAAGCGTGCGTACTTCAATGACCTCAGCGGTAATACCACTATAAGGAGTAGATACAGAATTTCCAAGCGCCAGTGCTGGAAGCGTAATATTTGCAGCTGGTGTAACTATATGTACCACTTCTTTTTCTCCTCTAATCCAATGTGGCACCTCGCAAGGTTGTAACCATACTGAATCCAGGCCTAAAGAATCCAGCATTGCACGAGTGTAGTCTACTGCCTGGGCAGCCTGTGGAGAACCGGAGAGTCGTCCGCCAATTTGAGTGGTCAAGTGATTAAGCCATTGATAAGCGCTTCCATCCTGCAGTATCTTATTGTATATATTTTTAATAAAAATCGCATCGTCTGTTTCCTGGCTTTGTGCCATAGTAGTAAAGACTGATAATATTAAGCAACCGAATGTAAAAAAGGATTTAACCATCAATTTGTTTTTGTTCTTTCTGAAAAAATCTGAAAGCTTAAAAAATAGTCGAAAGATAAAAATAACGAAGGGATAAGTATTAAAAAATTAAAAAAAAGTCAAATAACCATCTTTTTTTTGAGTTCGCGTATCCCGAAAAATATTTGGTGGTTATTGTATTTACCACACAAAGTTTCGATTTGTTTCAGAAATTCTGAATATTATATTTTTTGCCATTTTTTATGGTGGATTAATGGAAAAAATCTAGAATAAAATTTCGTGTTATTGTTTTTATTTCATTTAAAATAGCTTAGATTTGTAGTGTTATTGTATTTTTGACACAAACCTTAACATATTAAAAAATAGACATCGGCCCGATGTAAAGAATATAATTTGGTTTTATTTGGTTAGGGCAGAGGTACACCTTACAGGTGGTACCTCTTTTTTTTTTAGATTTCTTTTCAGAATGGTATCTTTTCTATATTTAACCCGTCTAAAAGCTGTACTGTTAATTTAAGATGATTACTTTTGTGGTGATTACGATAATAAATTCAGTCAGGAAAATTTAAATAATAGGTGAAAACCCCATCTTCATTTCGTGGTAAGTCGGCGAAGAGTCAAATCTCAAAAAAGACAGATAGTGAAGTTATCAAATTGTATTTGAAAACGCAGCGCTCTGATTATTTTGGCATACTCTACCAAAGATATTCAACTAAGGTCTTTAGCAAATGTATTTCGTTGCTAAAAGATGAGGCTTTAGCACAGGATGCTACACAGGAAATTTTCACTAAAATATTTTTAAACCTGGCTAAGTTTAGTGAACGCTCTAAGTTTTCTACTTGGGTATATTCAATTACTTATAATTTTTGCATTGATTTTTTACGTAAACGAAAGAAAAGCAAAGCGCTTTTTTCGGATGAGATGGAAAATCCACCTGACATTGTTGATGACGTACCTGATAGTGCGTTACTAGAAATGGAGGTAGTAAAACTTAAAAAAGTACTTGAACTCATTCCGACGGGTGATAAAGCTATTTTATTAATGAAATATCAGGATGATATGTCAATTAAAGAAATAGCCGCAACACTGGATAAGTCGGAAAGTGCCATTAAAATGAAGATAAAAAGGGCTAAACATAAAGCACAAAATGTTTACCGGGATATATTTCCGAATAATCTAAACTAATTACTGGTCATGGCATCAGCAGATAATAACAACAACAACGGCAACAATAGTTTTAAAAAACTAGCAGCAATAGAAAAAAGTCAAGCACCTCAGCCTTCTCCACAAACTGAACGCAATGTCATGGGTACTGCCCGTAATATTGGCTTCATTGGAAATGTACTAGAGCTTTATTTTTCAAAAGCACTCGGTATGATCTCCGCCTTATTTGGTGGGTCGGATTTGCCCGACGAGAAATCTGAAAACATGGAGGATTTGCGTGACGGTAATTTTGATAATGATAATACTATTGAGCCAGGTGGCCGGGCTAATTAAAATAAAAAACCCTGCACTGATACAATTGCCAAAAAACAATCACTATGTATTTACTTAACGATTCTCCCGGTTTTGGGATGCTCCAACAAATGTTGGCCGACCTTATTCAAACTTTACCAAAGATCGTCCTTGCTTTGGTAATTCTGATTATCGGATGGATTCTTGCTAAACTAGTTGCGGGCATTTTTCGCAAATTGATAGTGAAAACGCCATTGGATGCAGCCGCTGAAAAATTGAACGCTATTGATTTGGTACAAAAAACCAATATCAAGATTGTTCCCAGCACGGTTCTATCCAAAATACTTTACTATATTATTCTTTTGTTTTCCATAGTTGCTGCCGCTGATGTGCTCAACATGGATGCCATTTCAAACCTGATTACTAATATTATTGGTTTTATCCCACGGATAATTGTAGCCGGTATTGTATTGATGATTGGGGTATTTATCGCAGATTTTATCAAAGATATTATTACCACAGTTTGCCAATCTCTTGGTATTCCTTCTGCAAAAATGATCGGTGGCTTTGTTTTTTGGTTTATTTTTCTCACCGCTCTGGTAAGCGCAATGGGACAAGCTGGAATAGAAACAGATTTTATCATGTCAAATCTTTCTTTATTATTAGCAGGAGGTGTTTTTGCTTTCGCACTCGGCTATGGAATTGCTTCGCGCGACATGATGGCTAATTTCCTGGCTTCTTTCTATAGTAAAGATAAAGTGAGCATTGGAGACAAGATTACCCTCGACGGAGTAACTGGAGAAGTCATTGATATGGATAACAATTCTTTAACACTCCAAACTCAAGATCGGAGAATATTTATTCCTCTGAAAAAACTTTCTACTGAAAACCTTGAAATTCACAACGAGTAATGAACTTTACTAGCTTCATTTAGTTATCCCACTTACAACATATTAAATTTTATTATTATCATTGCAAGAATGATAATATTCATAGTATTGCTTTTTAAATAATTACTAAATATTTAATTTTTTTTCAACACAAACTTATTTTAAAAATCAAAATTCAAAAATGATGAAAAAACTATTTTTACTTACCCTCACTGTACTGACTTTCGGATTTGCTTCCGCTCAGGACATGACTTTAGAAGAAATGAAAGTTTCAAAAGCGGAAATGACTGCAACTATTGATGCTAGTAAAGCTATTATTGACGCAACACAGGCAGATCTGGATGCACTCCAAAAGAAAATTAACATGCTTTCTGGCTGGATGACGGGCTTGACTGGTATCGTTGGTCTTAACTTCGGTGGATCTAACCAATGGGTTGCTAACCCTAACCCAACCTCATCTTCTCGTGCGATTTCTATCGGTGTAACTGGTTACGCTAACAGAGAAGCAGAAAAGTATTTCTGGAACAACAAACTGATCCTCAACAAAGCTTGGCAAAGAGTAGATATTACCGAAGCTGATCAGAATCGTACTGGTAATTTATTCGATTTTGGTACTGTTGATATCCTCAACATATCGTCTCTGGCTGGTTATAAATTAACTGAAAAATTTGGTATTACTGCTTTAGCAGAATTAAACACTTCATTAGGTAATTTCCTAGAACCTGGTACTTTTGATATCGGAGTAGGAGGTACCTGGAAGCCAATCCCTAACTTGGTAGTGGTAATTCACCCGTTGAACTACCGTATCGCTTGGTCTGCTGACGGAGATACTGATTCTGCTGGTTCTGTCGGGGCAAAGATCCGGGCAGATTACCAGGATGATTTCATGATCGCTGGTCGTAAAATTGCCTGGTCTTCTACTTTTACCACTTTCTTACCTTACAACAGTGATAAGAATATGGTACCAGCATTAAGCAAGTTTGGTGTGCCAGAGACTACACTAGTTGATAATGTGCCTGTAGCTGTTAACCGCGAAGCTGGTTTATTTGAATACACTTGGTTAAACACCTTCTCTTTCCAGGTATGGAAAGGAATCGGAGTAGGTGCTACTTTTGGTATTCGTGATGCTGAATTCGAATTTGAAGACTTACAGACGTTCTATACAATCGGTCTGACTTATACCCTCTAAGTATAAACGATTTTAACCTGGTGCTCCAAGCATTATTAAAACAAGGTTATAAAAAAGTTCATTCTGGCTTCTGGTCAGGATGGACTTTTTTTTATACAAAAATTGCTTAATTTCCCACCTCAATTAACAACCATGAAAAAACTTTTTTTACTGGACGGTCACGCGCTCGTCTACCGTGCTCATTTCGCCTTTATTCAGCGTCCGCTGATCAACTCTAAAGGACTAAATGTTTCCGCTATTTCCGGTTTTACCCGCTTGCTTTGGGATGTAATGAAAAACCAGGGTCCCACTCATATAGCCGTAGCTTTTGATCTAAATGGCCCAACATTTCGCAATGAAATCTATCCCGAATACAAAGCCAACCGTGAGGCACAACCGGAAGACATCGCTGCCGCCTTTCCTTATATCCATCAAATTCTGGACGCCTTCAAAATTCCTATTATTACCAAGGAAGGATTTGAGGCAGATGACGTCATTGGTACTATTGCCAAGCAGGCTGAAAAAGAAGGGTTTACCACATATATGATGACTTCCGACAAGGATTACGCACAACTGGTTTCTGACAATATTTATTTTTATAAACCGGGCCGAAAAGGCGGTGAAGTAGAAGTAATGGGGGTTCCCGAAATTTTAAAAAAATGGAATATCGCCAGAGTAGATCAGGTAATTGATATTCTGGGTTTACAGGGAGATGCGGTCGATAACATCCCGGGAATTCCAGGCATTGGTGCCAAGACTGCCGTCAAGCTCCTGAAAGAATTTGACTCCGTGGAAGGATTGATCGAAAATACAGATAAACTGAAAGGTAAACAAAAAGAACGGGTCATTGAATTTGCGGAGCAAGGATTGTTATCAAAAAAATTAGCCACCATCGATATCAACGTCGATATTCAATTTGATGCCGATGATTATAAAATTGTTCCTTTCGATCGCGAAGCACTTTCCAATGTTTTTAAGGAATTAGAATTTAGGGGTATTTCCAATTCTATCCTCGGACGCAGCAGCAAGCCCGAAGATATCGAAGCTGGTAAATCTGAAAATATTCAAAAAGATTTATTTGGAAATCCGGTAGGACATTCGGGACGGGTCAATTTTTCCGCACAACTTTCTGAGCATTCCGTCGCAGAAAAAAACATGGAAAATACGGAACAAAAATATATTCTTGCCAATACTCCAGACGCTCGTAAAAAATTAATAGCTGACTTACTGAAAAAAAAATCAGTTTGTTTTGATACCGAAACAACGGGCGTTGATCCCAACGTGGCCGAACTGGTCGGAATGGCATTCTCTGCCAAGTCAGGAACGGGGTATTACGTTCCGATCCCTGCTGACCGAGAAGAAGGAATAAAAATTGCCGCCGAATTTAAACCCGTTTTAGAAAATGATAAAATCGAGATCGTTGGACAAAATCTTAAGTTCGATATTTTAATGATGAAATGGTACAAAGTGGAAATCAACGCCCCACTTTTTGACACCATGATCGCACACTATCTTTGCGAACCCGACCACCGCCATAATCTCAACTACCTCGCAGAAACTTATTTGAAATATAAAATGGTGCCCATCGAATCACTCATCGGAAAACGGGGTAAAAACCAACTGTCCATGCGGGATATTGAGGTAGAAAAAGTAACGGACTATGCCGCCGAAGATGCGGATATTACTTTGCAGCTGAAAGCGCCTCTGCAAGAATTACTCAACGAGATTGAGGCCGATCAACTCTACCGCGAACTGGAAATTCCACTAATCAAAGTACTCGCCGATATAGAGTTTGAAGGTGTACGGGTTAACGCAGATTTTCTAAATAAATATTCGGTAGAACTCGCGGAATATATTGCAACAGAAGAAAAGAAAATTTATAAAGAGGCGGGTGTTAATTTTAATATTGCTTCGCCAAAACAAGTTGGCGAAGTGTTATTCGATAAATTAAACCTTCCTTACCGCTGGAAAAAAACAGCGTCCGGTCAATACTCCACCAACGAAGAAAAGTTATCTGAACTGGCCGATAAATTTGACATCCCGCGAATGATTCTGGATTATCGCAAACTGGCTAAATTAAAGTCTACCTATGTAGATGCTTTACCCCGTCTGATCAATCCAAAAACAGGTCGAATTCACAGTTCTTTTAATCAGGCAAGGGCGGCCACGGGACGTTTAAGTTCTGACAATCCAAATTTACAAAACATTCCCATCCGCGACGAAGCGGGCCGAAAAATCCGTAAGGCTTTTGAGCCAAGAGACGAAAATCATGTCTTACTGGCTGCTGATTATTCTCAAATAGAATTAAGATTGATTGCCGAAATTAGTCAGGACGAAGCGATGCTACATGCGTTTCTCAATGGTCTCGATATTCATCAGGCGACCGCTGCCGGTGTGTTTGATAAAAAACTGGACGAGGTAACACCGGACGAAAGACGGGCCGCTAAAACGGTTAACTTTGCGATCATCTACGGAGCTGGCGCAACTAATTTGTCTAAACAACTTAACATTAGTCGTAAAGAAGCCAGCGTCCTGATCGAAAACTATTTTAAGCAATACAAGGGACTAAAAAATTACATGACTGAAACGGTAGAATTTGCCCGTGAACATGGATACGTGCTTACATTAATGGGACGACGTCGCTACCTCCGGGACATCAACGCTCGTAACGGCTTGGAACGCAGTAACTCCGAACGAATAGCTATCAATACACCGATTCAGGGAACTGCCGCTGACATGATTAAGGTAGCCATGATCAATATTCACCGTGCGCTAAAAGAGGGTAATTTTAAAACCAAAATGATTATGCAGGTGCATGATGAACTGGTTTTTGATGTGCCAAAAGACGAGTTAAAAAAAGTATCGCCCATCATTGAGGATTTGATGAAAAATGCGATGCCACAATTGAAGGTGCCGATTTTAGTAGGAATGGATACAGGAAAAAACTGGTTGGAGGCGCATTAGAAAAGTTGATGTTTTTTACTTCTCGCTGTTTGCCCTCTTCAATCGTATTAAGAATGAAAATTAAGTACAGTCGGTATTTTCTAGATATAAAAATGCAGCTTTGAACGTAAAAATAACTATTTCCAATGGTCGCCGGAATTTTGAAATCGCAGCAGTGCTCATTACCGGGTTGGGTAGATTCCTCTTTGTGGAGTTCCTTGATCTTAGGTTCCTTTATATTTCGTCAGCTTGTATTTTTTGGATCGTTTATATTTTTCTGCGCAAAAAAGAGATTCCACAGATACTAAGTTACTGGGGGCTAACCTTTGATAATTTTAAAAAAACATTTTTAGAGTTATTACCGATAGCAGTAATCTTGTCCGTTGCCTTTTATTTTATAGGAAATAAACTCGGTACCAACATTTTAAATATCAATATCATACCCATTTTATTAATTTATCCGATTTGGGGGATCATTCAGCAATTTATCATGATTGGGATTTTTGCCAGAAATCTTAAAGATGGCGATCAGATAAATTTACCAACAGCAGGCGTTGTATTAGCCGCTGCTACCTTATTTGCCATCGTACATTTTCCTTTCTTGATACTGGTCGCTGCTACTTTTCTATTGGCGATCGTTTATGTCAGCTTGTATTTTAAAGGAAGAAATCTTTTGGTAATGGGAATTTATCATGGCTGGATAGGCGCCTTGTTTTTTTACACCATGATGGCAAGAGATCCTTTTCTCGAAGTTTTTGGAAGGAACATTTTCTAAGCAATGGCGATTAAATAAATGCAGATTCTAGGCGAACTATTTTTTTGCCAATCAAGGACGTAAAATGGGCGTTATGCCTAGCATAATAACCATTTTATGGACGCAGAGTGGCGGAAAAAGAGGAAGTATAGAATCGTCATTTATTTTGTCAACATTCCTAAGAATAAAGTATTGTATCTTAGTCAGTGAAATAGACAAGTCTTTAAATAATTATTTGTTAAATGAAATTTCCAACGCCCATACCCGTTACCGAACTTGCCCGACAATACGGCGCCACACTAATCGGCAATACCGAGTTACTGGCTACAGGCATCAACGAAATTCACAAAGTCCAACCGGGTGATATTACTTTTTCTGATCACCCAAAATATTTTAAAAAATCTCTGGATTCGGCCGCAACTATTATTATTCTCAATGAAACTGTAGATTGTCCCACCGGAAAAGCGATTCTGATTTGTGATCAACCTTTTGAAGTTTACAATAAACTCGTTAAAAAATACGCGCCCACCCGACACCTTTCCGCTACGATTGATCAAACGGCTCATATTCATGCCTCGGCTATCATCGAACCCAACGTAGTCATCGGCCCGCAGGTAACTATCGGCGCCTATACCTACGTGCAAGCCAACGTTACGATCAAAGGACCAACCATCATCGGCAGTCACGTCAATATTCAATCAGGAACGGTGATCGGTGCGGAAGCATTTTATTTCAAAAAGAAATTAGATCATTATAAAAAATGGCAAACTGGAGGGCGTGTCCTCATCAAAGATCGGGTAGATATCGGTCCTGCCTGTACCATCTGCCGTGGTGTCTCGGGCGATACGGTGATTGGCCAGGGAAGTAAACTTGACGGCCAGGTACACATCGGACACGGTGCAGTCATCGGCGAAAATTGCCTATTGGCCGCTCAGGTCGGAATCGGTGGAAAGACTATTCTCGAAAGCGATGTGGTTTGTTACGGACAGGTTGGTATTGCGCAGAATGTCGTCATCGGCCGGGGTGCTGTAATTGCCGCCAAGTCGGGTGTCTCCAAATCACTCCCGGGTGGAAAAACATATTTTGGTATTCCCGCCGAACCCTTGCGACAGCATCATAAAAAACTGGCTGCGCTACGCCAACTTCCTGACTTTATGAAACGTATGGAAGAAGAATGAAAATTGCCGTCAACACCCGCTTATTATTAAAAAATCGATTGGAAGGAATCGGTCGTGTCACCTACGAAATCGTACGTCGCCTGGTCGCACAGCATCCGGAAGACGAGTTTATCTTTTGTTTTGATCGGGCTTACGGTGAGGAATTTATTTTTGGTAAAAACGTCAAGCCGCTGGTGATCAGTCCTCCTTCCCGACATCCTTTTTTGTGGTATCTATGGTTTGAACAAGCACTTCCCCGTGCTTTAAAAAAACACCAGCCGGATGTTTTTTATTCCCCCGATGGCTATAATAGTTTGAATCTAAATTGTCCTTCTGTGATGGTCACCCACGACTTGGCGCACCTTCATTACCCGAAGGAAATTCCTTTTTTGGTTAGAAAATATTATGACCATTATGTTCCAAAATATTTAGAAAAATCGGATCAAATAATCAGTGTTTCCCACGCGACCAAAACTGATATTGTTGAACAATATAAAATTCCTTCGGATAAAATATCAGTTGTACATAATGGCAACCGGGATGGTTTTTTTAAAATCGAAAAAGAACAAAAAAAATCCACCCGCGCAAAATATAGTATAGGCTGTAAATATTTTTTCTATCTCGGTGCAGTTCACCCCCGTAAAAATCTGGAGCGTTTAATTTTAGCTTTTGATTTATTTAAACAAAGTACAGGAAGTAATGTAAAATTATTGATCGGTGGAAGACTCGCCTGGCAAAATGATGCCGTGCAGCGGATTTTTGAACAGTCTGTATACAAAGCGGATATTAAGTTTTTAGGTTTTATTCCGGAAGAAGATTTGCCTTTTTTATTGGGATCTGCGCTGGCAATGATCTATGTTTCGTTGTTTGAAGGATTTGGCTTGCCGATTCTGGAAGCGATGTTTGCAGAGGTTCCGGTCATCACTTCCAACGTCAGCGCAATGCCGGAAGTAGCGGGCGAGGCGACTTTGTTGGTAGATCCGCTTTCGGTGGGCGAACTGGTCTTAGCGATGCAAAAAATTTATGAAGACAAGTCACTCAGAAAAAGTCTGGTGGAAGCGGGGAAAATTCAGCGGGAGAAATTTAGCTGGGATCGGGCAGCGGAGCAAACTTATGCTATTTTAAAAAAGACCATCAATTATTAAAAATGATGGTCTTTTAAGTTTTTTACGGACTGAGGCATTAGTGCCTCATCCCGTAAGTAAATGGTAAGCTAGGCGACGTTATTTTTAGTCTGGTTGAGGCAGGAAATCCGGAGCTATGCCGTAGCATAGTGAGGAGTTTTCTAACGAAAAGCAGGCGAAAAATAACAAGCATAGATTGGTATGGATTTACGGGATGAGGCACTAGTGCCCTTAAGGCTATAACAGTTTATGCTGTTGTCTAGTTTTTTCTCCACAACACACCACATCCAATAATTCCAATCAACACTAAACTCAACGCAATGATCTCCGCTTGCGTAAGAGATGCACCGAGAATATTGTACTTTTCGTTGATTCTAATCTGCTCGATGGTAAAGCGTTCCAGACCATTCATGATGAGATAAATAAAGAAAAGCATTCCAGGAATAACAATTCTTTTTCTAATTCCCCAAAGGATGGCGCCAAGCGTTCCAGCCATTACTATTTCGTAAATTGGCGTGGAGAATACCGGAACGGGAAGTCGATTGCAATAACGGAAATTACAGTTTTCCATGCGGACACCGGCATCAATCACATTGTGGGGATAATCGTACGCCCATACCCAATCGGGTAGAAATCCGATGATGGCAGGTTTGGTATATTCGTAGACAACTTTTCCTTCTTCTACCAATTTGATTGGATCACCCCAGTCACCGTCACCGGAAAAATGGCATCCCATTCGACCGACAGCGTAAGAAACCATCAGCGCCGGAGCGACCGCATCCATTACGTGAATCGGTTTCAATCCAATTTTTTTAACATAAAAATAGGTTGCTAAAAAGCCACCGATTAATCCTCCGTAAATCGCCATTCCACTTCCCGAAAAAAGCGAAGCAGCCCACTGTCCAAAACTCAATCCTCCATTAAACACCAAGTCCAAATCTTCGAGCATCGCAAATATTTTTGCTCCGAGTACACCACTGATTGCGGCCACCATGGTGATATCACCAATCCGTTCGTATGGTCTGATTTTGATTTTTACGAGTTGTGGTGGATCTAACTTTTCCCGATTTTTTTCGTACCATTTGAAAACAGCAAAGAGTCCACAAAAAATAATTCCACCAATCAGACTACCCTTCGAAGAAAATATTATTCCTGCGGGATCTATTTTAAAATCTTCAAAATTTTGGGTAATAAATAAAAACTTAAATCCCAGGATAAAACCTAAAATTGCATTGCTGATAATCTCAAAAGGTGTGGCTGGTTTTCCCTTTATCTCTTCAATTATTTTTGATGGCAGTAATCCTTCCGCTTCTTTTCGACGGAGTTCCAACATCAGCATAAACGCAGCCGTCAGAAAGGCCAGTACCAAAAAAAAACCAAAAGTTTTGATAATGGAAAGTCCGTTATCGGGAGCCGTACCTAATAGATCGTGAAAAAAATAGGAGAGATCTGGATACATGTGTATAGTTTGTTTAATAAAAATGTAGACTGAATAAAGATTCGTGTCTCTGTGGTAGCTTTTATTTACTACTGAAATGTAAGAAACCAAGTCGGTGTTGCATCCGCATCTTCGTTGCTAACACAGTTAGAGAGTTAGACCGCTCTGCGATCTTTTTTCCAGTATTTTAAATACATAGGCGCTAGAAAGACTAATTAACCGATTAACTGTTTTAACCTAGCACCCGACGCACTAGCCTTCGTTACCCAATTGCCGGAATTTCCATGACATTGGCCGACACGTGTCCTTCTTCCGTGATGTTCATCAGCTGAACAGAACTGATTCTATTAATCATTTCTGGTTGTAATGGTGCTTCTATTTTTATGTAGTTATCCGTAAATCCACTCATCAATTCCGGTTTTCTATTTGCTTCAAAAAGCACTTCCCGGAATTGTCCCTGGTATTGCCGATAAAAATATTGTCTCTTTTTTTCTGATAAGATTCGGAGCATTTCATTGCGTCGACGACGTTCTGCGATCGGTACCGGATTTTCCATTTCAGCAGCGGGCGTATTGGCGCGTTCCGAATAGGTAAAAACGTGCAAATAAGAAATATCCAGTTGATTAAGAAATTCGTAGGTCTCCAGAAAGTCTTCCTCCGTTTCCCCCGGGAATCCAACGATCACGTCTACTCCGATACAACAGTGTGGCATCACACGACGAATCTCATCTACTCTTTGTCGGTAAAGATCGCGGTTATAGCGGCGACGCATCGCCTTTAAAATTTTGTCACTGCCTGACTGTAGTGGAATATGAAAGTGCGGAACAAAGCGTTCTGAGTTGGCTACAAAACTGATAATTTCATCTGTACAAAGATTCGGTTCAATCGAGGAAATTCTAAAACGATCGATTCCTTCGACCTGGTCAAGTGCTTTAATCAAATCAATAAAGAGTGCTTCTTTTTTAGGTTTCACTCCTTCGATCACTTCCGTACCATTACCAAAATCTCCAATATTGACACCAGTCAATACAATTTCTTTAACACCTCTAGACGCAATTTCTTCCGCATTTGCCACCACGCTACTTACGGTGTTGCTGCGACTCTTGCCACGTGCTTGTGGAATCGTGCAAAAAGAACATTTATAATTACACCCGTCTTGTACTTTTAAAAACGAACGGGTACGGTCTCCGAACGAAAAGGCATTAATAAAATCTTTAGCCTCCGTTACTTCTCCGGCTACGACCATTCCTTTTCCAGGAGCTTTGCTCAGATCATCAATAAAGTCGAGAATTCTAAATTTTTCGGCGGCACCCAATACCAAATCTACTCCAGGAATATCTGCGATCTCCTGTGGTTTTAATTGTGCGTAACAACCAATGACTACGACAAATGCCTGCGGAGCAGCGCGTAATGCTTGTCGGACAACTTTACGACATTTTCGATCCGCAAAATCCGTGACCGAGCAAGTGTTGATAACGTAAATATCAGCTCCCTCGTTGAATTTTACCTCCCGGTAGCCTTTATCCTCAAAACTGCGGCCGATGGCCGAAGTTTCGGAATAGTTGAGTTTACAACCCAAGGTATAAAATGCGACTGATTTTGGTGTTGCCATAGTACAAAATTACGGAATTTTGCTGGATCAGAAACGCTCGCCACGAATCACATGATCGTATTTTTTGATAGCTGCCAGCAACTTGGGTAATGCGTTGGTTTTCAGCAAAGTTTCCTCTTTGATTAAAAATTCTAAAAAACTGGTTCGCTCGTCATATCCTTCAAAAATAATGTAGGAAAGATACGATAGCGAGTCTTCGTATTTTCGAGCCCGGCTCATACGAAAGACTTTATCATGCAGGTCATATTCAATGATCAAAAACCGATTGTTTGATTTGTGGTGATAACAAGATAAAAACATGGGATAATGCACAAAATTTTCCTGATCTTCTCCTACCAGATTACGATCGTAGAGTGGATATAGAATGACCTCGCTGTGAATACTGTTTTTTTCTAGTTCACTACGTAACGTATATAATTTTTCTTTTAGAATTTCAGAAATTAAGCCTTCTTCCGAAAGGTCGTTGTATTCGTACCAGTCCTTTTTAAAAATATCAAAATAGGTGACATCTCCGATACGCAATTTATAGTCAAATCGGCCATACCCTGGTACTACATAACCAGGATAGTAAAACTCTTTTCCCATTTTTTTTGCCCACTCAATTTCCAATAACATAGTATAATACCCCAGACTGTCCGACCGATATTCCGGATCAAATAATCCCATAATACTGGCGATGGTCTCATCTCCTATATCGAAAAAACTGGCTCCTACGAGTCGGTCACCGTCATAAATACAAGTTTCCCAGGTATTGTAAATATCGCGAGAAGATTCGCCAAATATTGATTCTACCAGTGACCCGGCAATATAGCCTTCGAATCTCTTTTTGTGCGTTTGGTATAAAGCTTCTTTTGTTTCGTCAAAAACGGCTTCGCGGCAGACGATTCTAAATTTACGACCATTGTGATTCATCAACTTGCGCTGACCTCTTCTGAATTCAAATTCGGGCAAACTCAGTCTTACCCAAAGTGCCGTATATAACGCCCCGTGAAAACATAAAAACTGACAGGTAAAAATCATTTGTCCCATTCTAAACCAACCCTGTTCCAGATACTGGTCCAGTGTCTCGCCTGACATCGCACGTGGGTAATGAATTTGTGTAAACATAGCGTAAAATCGTAAATACCGAAAAAAACACGAAGATAGAAACTATAACGATCTCATTCCACTGTTTGCTTCTTTAATCGTAAAATATGTCACGATTATGAATTTAGATAGAGAAATTACCAGATAGCATAGTGATCCAGTTGCAGATGCTCGTTATAAAAAAGACGGGTCGTCTCCTCAAAAGACTGGGTGTAGTCTGAGACAAAGAACTGATGTTCGTTGTCTTTTTTATTATTTAGTAAATCCTGTTTACCAAGTTTGGTCTCAATAGCTTTTACCGTAACCAAGGTAGAATCGAGGACTTCAATCCCCTTTCCCAGATAATTTTCAATATCCGTACGAATAAGCGGATAATGTGTACAAGCTAGTAATAAAGCTTCTATTCCCGCAAATTTTTTATTAGAAAGATAGGTTTCGATAAGTACTTGACTTACTTTATTATGAAAATATCCTTCCTCAATCATAGGCGCCAGCAGCGGTGTTGGCAAAGCGACTACCTGCAAATGAGGTTGTTGTTCTCGCAACTTTCGCTGATATACGTCGGATCTAATCGTTGCTTTTGTCGCAATGATGCCCACTTTTTTATACTCTTTGGTAACCACGGATTCTACCAAGGGGTCTACTACATTGACAAAGATGGCGGCTCCGGGAAAGAAATCCACCAAAACATCATAAGCCGCCGAAGAAGCGGAATTGCAGGCAATCACAATCATTTTGCAATTGCGCTCTAGCAAGAATTTCACAATTTTTAGACAATAGTAACGAATGGCATCCGCAGATTTATCACCATAAGGAAGGTGGGCGGTATCACCGAAATAGATAATTTCTTCGTTGGGAAGGTGCGTATTAATAGCATTGGCGACCGTAAGGCCGCCAATGCCAGAGTCAAAGACTCCGATAGGTTGTTTTTTATGAGACGCCTTTGTCAAGCTCTAAAGACCTAATTTAGATTTCACTGCCGCCGTTGCATCCTGTGCGTCATCTGCGTAAAGCAAAATACCAGCACCTGGACTTCCATTGAATAACATGGTATAGCTACCTGCCTTTGCTACTGCCGTAATTGCATCATTAATTTTCACAAGGATCGGTTCCAGTAATTCATTACGCTTGGCAAGCAATTGCTGCTGCATCGTTTGCTCAAATTCCATAATTTTGTTCTGCTTATCCTGTAATTCTTTTTGCTTGGTCTCCTGCTGAATTGGGCTTAATTCTCCTTTTTCCAGCTTGGCCTGTGCAGCTTGTGACTCTCGCTGTAAATCTTCTACCATTTTTTGTCCTTTCTTCTGTAGTACCTTTTGTAAGGATTCCAGTTGTGGCTCCATTTGCTTGAATTCCGGAATTTCGGAAAGAATCAAATCGGAGTTGACGAATCCATATTTCTGTGCGCTGGCATTTAAACTTAATGCGAAGAAAGCGAGAAACAGGAAACTGATTTTCATAAGTTGTTTCATGATCTTATTCATTTTTTAATTTGTGTAATTTTTAATTCGCAACAAAAATAATTGCGGCAACAAAGATAATACTTTTATTTGGCTCTGAAATAGCCATTTCGTTACATGTATTTTATACCCTAAACAGGGGGGTTATCTTAGTGCTTCGATAATTTCTGTGGTCTTATCGTAACGCTCGTTGGCGAATATTAAACCAGCAGTACTGCTCTTGTCCAGGATAAAATCATATCCTTTGTCATTCGCAAAATCTTCGATCACTCCGTAAACCTTGTCTTGTATAGGTTGTACCAGATCTCTTCTTTTTTGAAAGAGCGCTCCTTCTGGTCCAAATTTGTCTTTCTGCATTTCCCGTACTTCTTTCTCACGCGCCATAATTTCCTCTTCTTTTTGACCACGCATTTCTTCACTCATCAATACCTGTTCTGCCTGGTATTTGTTGTAAAGACCTTTGATTTTGTCGTATTTTTCTGAAATCTGACGACGCCACTGAGCAGAAACCTCATCCAGTTCTGTTTGAGCAGCTTTATAATCCGTTAAGCTTTCCAGCACTACCGTAACGTCTACCGTTGCAATTCGCTGCGCTACTGCTTGGCTGGAAATAACTAGAAATAGTGCTCCAGCGAGTAAAATTCTTTTAAGGGTTTTCATAAAAATCATAATGTATTTTTTAAGTTATTGGAAGTTTTATTTAGTCTCCTAGAATAAAAGCGCAAAATTACGATTTTATTGTGAAGCTTTGCATACTACTATCTTAGACCATCTATTCCTTAATTGGTTGCATCCTTTAGAATGTGGCTAACAACCATCACCTTACACAACTTACTGTTTTTCATACAGTTATGTTCGAAGTATCGGACAAACTACCGACTGCTTTAACGATAGTTTAACGGAGATAAATAGCATTTAACTTTTTCTTAATTTTGTCACCGTCTTCTAACCTAGCACTTGTCAAAATAAATTTTAGTCACGCGCTTTACTAAACCAACTTATGCCAAAAGAATTGATCATTTCTACTCAGCCGCTGACTACGTCCGATATTTCTTCATTTTTAGAACCCCCTCGGCCGCTGCGACTAAATCAGCAAGTCAAAAAAGCGGTCAAAAAGTGTCATAATTTTTTAGCCGATAAACTTGTCGCCTCTGATCAAATATTTTATGGAATAAATACTGGTTTCGGATCTCTTTGTAATATTCAGATTAGTAAGGAGGAAACTACCGAACTCCAATCCAACCTCATCCGGTCCCACGCCTGCGGTACAGGAGATGAAGTTCCAGAAGCAGTCGTTCAGCTAATTTTATTATTAAAAATAAAAAATATGTCGCTGGGGTACTCGGGTGTTCGACTGGCACTGGTACAACGGCTCGTTGATTTTTATAACGCAGGAGTGCTGCCGCAAATTTTTCAGCTCGGCTCACTCGGTGCTTCCGGCGACCTGGCGCCACTGGCGCATCTGGCTTTGCCACTTATTGGTGAGGGAAAGGTCCGGATCAAAGGAAAACTTTGCGCTGCTAAATCTCTGGAGAAAAAATTTGGCTGGAAACCACTTAAACTACATGCCAAGGAAGGTCTTGCTATGCTAAACGGGACACAATTTTCTACGGCTTACGGATTGTGGGCCGTGCTGCGTTTTAAAAAATTATTGCAACAGGCCAATATGATCGCAGCGCTTTCTATGGACGTTTTCAATTGTCAAACGACTCCCTTCGATCGTAAACTGCATATTATTCGTCCTCACCCTGGCCAGCTCTCTACGGCAAAAGCCATTCGAAAATGGCGTAAAGGAAGTCCGCTTGCAAAATTAGAAAAAAATAGTGTTCAGGATCCCTATTCCTTCCGTTGTGTGCCTCAGGTACACGGCGCCAGTACGGATGCACTGAATCATGTGGAAAAAATTATTACCATAGAAATGAATTCGGTCACCGACAATCCAACCATCTTTCCCGACACAGATGATATTTTATCTGGTGGTAACTTTCACGCACAACCGATTGCATTGGCCCTTGACTATTTAGCGACGGCCTGCGCCGAAATGGGTAGTATTTCAGAACGAAGAACTTATCAACTCATCGGTGGAAAAAGAGGTTTACCGCCATTTCTAATTGAAAAACCTGGATTACATTCGGGATTAATGATTCCACAATATACTGCGGCAGCTATTGTCAGTCAAAATAAACAACTCGCTTCGCCAGCTTCCGTTGACTCCATCGTATCTTGTAATGGTCAGGAAGATCACGTGAGTATGGCAGCCAATGGATCTACTCGTTTGTATAGGATGATTGATAACCTGGAACGTATTCTGGCCATCGAATGGATGTCTGCAGTGCAAGGACTGTATATAAGACGTCCATTAAAAACCAGTAGTTCACTAGAAAAAGTAGTCACTGCTTATCGAAAAAAAGTAGCACCGTTAATCAGAGACAGAATCTTATCGAAAGATATAGAAGCCACCATTCAATTTTTAAAAAATCAAAAACTCTGATTTTATTTATGCATTTCAGGTCTCTACTACTGTGCTTTTTTACGCTAATTCCCCTGCTCGCTTTTGCACAGCGGAGTAAAGGTATTTCCGTCGAAACAACCTTACATGTAGGTAAAATTTATAAGCATACCGACAATCTGCTTTTTCCGGTAGAAAATTTCAGTTCGGGTTTTGAAATAAATTTCACCAATAAAAAATATGGTAAAAAAAGCTGGCATCAACAATTAAGCTTTCCAAAAAGCGGCGTCAGTTTATTCTATTATCATTTGGGAGACAATGATCTTTTTGGGCAAGCGATTGGTATTGCGCCAAATATTATTTTTCCAGTTTTTAGTAAAAACCGGATAGACAGTAATTTCCAACTGGGCTGGGGCATCGCGTACGTAAGCAAACGATTTGATCCCATTACCAATCCAGAAAACAATGCTTTAGGATCAAACATAAACAGTCTTAATACTTTTAAATGGCAGTTGGGCTACCAGTTAAATCCAAGATGGAAAGTAAACCTTGGTGCCAGTTTTACGCATTTTTCGAATGGTGCTTCGCAGCTGCCAAATTTTGGTATCAATGTGCCTGCCGTGACCATCGGAATGGCCTTCACCCCAAATCCAATCAAATCGGAAGATATCATTACGCATGAGATTGCGCCGCTGACAAGACGTTGGGGCTTATCCATGCATCTTGACCTGGCTTATAAAGAATTGAGTCCCGCCGGAGGACCACGTTATCCTTTTTACGTAGCTTCGCTGGCAGGAGTTTACCGGTTTTCCTCCGTGCAAGAACTGTCTTTTGGTTTAGATTATGAGTATAACAAAGCCGTATATACCTTTGGCTTACACACTGCGGGGTTTGCTTCGGAAGCAGAAGCCAAGCGTGCGGCCACGCGATTGGGTATATTTGTGGCAGATGAGTTTTTATTAGGAAACGTTGGTCTTTACGGTCAGGTTGGCACTTATCTCCCAGGCTATAATTTTAGCACCGGTTGGTTTTTATATACGAAGGTAGCCATGCGATATTATCTTCCGGGAATTGGAAAACCCACTACCAGATTTTACCTTGGCCTATATTTAAAGTCTCATAAAATAGTAGCAGAATATCTCGCCGTCGGTATCGGTGCGCGATTATAAATTTAAAAACACATTCACAAAAACAAATAGTATGAATATCAGGAACCTCTCTTTTCTCATTGTATTGATTGCTGCCCTCACTTCGTGGCATTGTAAATCCTTAAAGAAAATAAATCTCTTCTCTATTGAAGATGATAAAAAACTTGGCTTACAAGTCAATAACCAAATTCAAAGTGCGGGCAACGAATATCCGCTACTTCCCGAACGCGGCAACGAAGAAGTTTATCGGTACATTCGGAACATTACTAATAATATTCTCAACAGTGGAAATGTAAAACATAAAGATGACTTTGCCTGGCAGGTAAAAATAATTGACGATCCAGAGACGCTAAACGCTTTTGCGACTCCAGGTGGTTATATTTATGTGTACACTGGGCTTATCAAATTTCTGGATTCCGAAGATCAGCTGGCAGGTGTCATGGGACACGAGATTGCCCACGCAGATTTACGTCATTCTACCCGACAAATGACCAGTTCTTATGGAGTAGCTACCCTGTTGTCTGTAGCAACGGGTAGTGCTGAACCGGGTGCGGTACAGCAGGTTCTTTCGGGATTGACCAGTCTGAAGTTTAGCAGAAATCACGAAACAGAAGCAGATACTTATTCTGTTAATTATCTTTGTAATACCAAATACGATCCTGCCGGAGCAGCTGGTTTCTTTAAAAAAATTGCGGGTAGTAAGGGACAACCAGAATTTTTAAGCACACATCCCAGTTCAGAAGGGAGAGTAAAAAATATTGAAGCCAAAGCTGCAGCAAAAACCTGTAAGGCTTCTACTACCAATGTTGCTGAGCACAACCGTATCAAGCAACTTCTTAGATAAAAGTTTCATTGACAAAAGGCCAGAATCATTTTAAATGCTTCTGGCCTTTTGCTTTTGTCAAACGCAATAAAAAAAGCAGATGACAATCAGCAGGTAATTTCTCGTACAATTAGCAGCTTGTTTAAAAAATTGTCTAAATAATAATTCAATAACTCGCTACAAAAAATAGATTATGACCATCACCGGCAACATCATTGACATTCGGAATAAAACTATTTTTCACGGAACCATTACGGTTGCTGACGGAATTATACAGTCGATAAAACCGGTAGCGGGCGAAAACACTCAATATATTTTACCCGGATTTGTGGATGCGCATATACACATCGAAAGTTCGATGCTGGTCCCTTCTGAATTTGCGAAAATGGCCGTTATACACGGTACGGTAGCCACCGTTTCTGATCCACATGAAATTGCAAATGTAATGGGCATGGAGGGTGTAGAGTATATGATTAAAAACGGAAAAACAGTGCCACTTAAATTTAATTTTGGTGCACCGTCCTGCGTACCTGCCACGACTTTTGAAACGGCTGGCGCAACGCTGGACGTAGCGGATATTGAAACACTGATGAAAAATCCGGAGGTTTTATATCTAGCCGAAATGATGAATTATCCAGGTGTTTTATTTGCGGATAAAATGGTGATGGAAAAGATTGCCATGGCGCACCACTACGGAAAACCGGTGGATGGACACGCCCCTGGATTGCGGGGAGCGGACGCAGAAAAATACATTGCGGCGGGTATCACTACTGATCACGAATGTTTTACAAAAGAAGAAGCACTGGATAAGCTGAAATACGGAATGAAGATCTTGATTCGGGAAGGAAGTGCTGCAAAAAACTTTTCTGCTCTGGTTGATTTGATACCGGATTATTCGGATCGAATAATGTTCTGCTCGGATGATAAACACCCAGATGATTTGCTGGAAGGTCATATCAATCAACTGGTTAGCAGGGCACTTGCCAAGGGACACAATTTGTACGATGTTCTGCGGGTAGCTTGTCTGAATGCGGTAGAACATTACGGTCTCTCCGTAGGACTATTGCAAGTGGGAGATCCGGCGGATTTTATTGTCGTAGAAGATTTGAAGACCTTCGAAGTCAAACAGACTTACATTGACGGCAAACTCGTAGCCGATGATGGAAAATGCGCTTTTATCACGCAAGAAGCACCTGTGATTAATAATTTTAATACCTCAAAAAAGTCCGTTGCTGACTTTCAAATAACTACTGATAAATCCGAGATGCAAGTGATTAAAGCGATCAACGGAGAGATTGTCACCGATACAATTTGGGCAAAGGTTAAGCACGAAAATGGATTTGTCGTATCCGATCCTGAAAGAGATATATTGAAAATGACCGTGGTAAATCGCTACGAAAATCAGGCTCCTGCGATTGCTTTTATTAATAATTTTAATTTAAAACACGGAGCCATCGCCTCTTGTGTAGGCCACGATTCCCACAATATTATTGCCGTTGGTGTCGACGACGAATCCATTACCAGAGCAGTAAATCTTATCATTGACAACAAGGGAGGAATCTCTGCAGTCAGTAAGGAAACTGAACACGTTTTAGCTTTGCCCGTCGCAGGTATCATGACCAATGCAGATGGTCCCACCGTAGCGGCACAATATTTGGAAATAGATAATATGGTGAAGAAGCAGTTAGGTACTCAATTGGTCGCTCCTTTTATGACTTTATCCTTTATGGCGCTACTGGTTATTCCACAACTAAAGCTAAGCAATTTAGGATTGTTTGATGGTAGTAAATTTGAGTTCACTCCGCTATTTCGTTAATCGGTTAGTGGATGTTTTAATATTTGTTAAAGTCATATTATTATTTGCTTTATAAACTAAAGCCTCCTACTTTTGCACTGCATACTATTGACAACTTTCATTATTTGGCAAATTTTGCACGATTATGAAAATTTGGAATACACCAAATGCAAATCTAACCACACCCAATCGGTTTATTACACGTTCCTTTCTTGAATTTGTTATACCGAAATACATCTAGAAACATAACCTCATTTAATGTTAAAATAACTTGTTGACTTGCTTTTGTAGCGAGTCAACAGAAAACTAGTTTTTCCAGCTCCCCCCTGAGATATGTTTTGATATTCACTTAAATAAAAATTACTTGATTATGAGTTACTTCATGAAGGGATGGGGTTTACTTTTTATACTGACGGTTTTTTGTGCAGAATTATTTGCACAGCAAAAGCAAGTTGAACGATTAAATCTGGACATTAATACCAGGTCTTACGACGAAATCGCTCCGATTATTTCACGGGACGAACAAACCATGTTTTTCACGCGTCAAGGCTATCCCATTTATAATAAAACGTTGGTTGAAAAAGGAGTGGATTTATCAAAAACACTTTCGTCTGATAACTATCATAGAAAACTTTCCGAAATTTTTAGTTCGATCGCCGGTAAGCCCATTAGCGATGCAGCCACCAGTTCCTATAATCAGGATGTCTGGGTTGCAAAAACAAAGAATAATCTTCTGGATCAAGTGAGTCATCCTGGCGCACCGCTTAACAATGCTTTCCCAAATAGCATTTGTGCGTTGTATAATAACGAAAACTCCGCAGTAGTTATTAATCAGTTTCCCAAGGAAGGAGGTATTCAATCAGGTTTTTCTGTTTGTCATAAAAGCAAAGCTGGTAACTGGTCAGATCCACAACCGATCACTATTAAAGGAGTAGATAAAAATATCGCACCGGAAGTAAGCCTTGCAGTAGCCGAAGAAGGGGAAGCCATTATTTTATCACTTGATCACCAGGATGCATATGGCGGCAACGATTTGTTCGTAGCATTTAAAACAGGAGCAAATTCTTTTGGAAAACCGATTCATTTAGGACCAGCGGTCAATTCACAATCACACGAAAAAGCGCCTTTTTTGTCGAGTGATGGAAGGACCATGTTCTTTTCCTCCAATCGTCAGAATGTCATGGGTGGTTATGACTTGTTTATGGTTTATCGACTGGATGACAGCTGGACACACTGGACCGCTCCGAAAAGATTCCTGGCGCCCATCAATAGTTCGGCTAACGAAGGTTTTCCATGTTTCAATCGAACCTCTGGTTATCTTTATTTTTCATCAGATCGTAATGGCTCCAGTGATATTTTTCGGGTAAATATTGCTCCGCCGATCTCGGAGGAAGTCAGAGTGGTTGGTAATATTCTGGATAACTCTAATAAAAGAAAACAAGATGCTACCGTATTATTACGATCCAAGGAAAGTGGTATTTATCAAAGTACTTTTGTTAGTACTAATGGTTATTACGAAATTGATGTTCCGATGGGAAAAACGTTTCAAATTTTGGCTCAAAAGCCAGGGTATCAGAGCAATCGTAAAACCCTTAATTTCAAAAAAAGCGATATTTATTTTAAAGAATTTCATATCGATCTGGCGCTTAAACCGCTGGAAGAAGGGACGACTATTGACCTGAATACTATTTATTTTAAAAAGAGTACCGCAGTTATTCTACCCGAATCTTTTGAAGAGCTCGCTTATCTGGGTGAAATATTAACCCAAAATGAGTCACTCGTCATCTCTATCGAAGGACATACAGATAATCAGGGTGGTAAAAATTCTTTGCAAAAATTATCTCAGGAGCGAGCAGAGATAATTAAAAAGCATTTGATTACTGAAGGAGGGGTTTCTAAAAACCGGATTATTGCAGAAGGTTTTGGAAGCATTCGACCATTAAACGATAACTCTTCTGAAAAACTACGTCAACAAAATCGACGAGTAGAAATAAAAGTAGTTAGAATTGAGGCAGATACAAAAACAGAAGCTGCTACGGTACTTAAGGATAAATAGATATTTCGGATTTTATCAGGACTTCTTAGCTTGACTTTAGCCAAACTTTGTTGTTGGCTATTGGCATTTGGCTCCCCTAAAACGGGAAGGGATTAGTTGTTCACTTATAGTAATTGAATTAACTCAACTGTTAATAAATTGACCCTTCAGGCCATTATTTCCGATGATCAGGAAATAATGGCTTTTTTATTTGTTTCTTCTTGTTCGTTATAAACAACTTCATTAACTTTATAGTCTCAAGGGTAAAGCATATTGATTACAATATTCAACATTCCTTATCTACCTTTCACCGATACTATTTATCCGCATTATCAAACGCTAGTTCCCCCGTTATGAAAAATTCTTTCGGTTTATTGCTGAGTGTCCTTTGTTGTCTATTGCCATTTTTATCAATAGCGCAAAAAAAATACGAAGTTGAAAAGTTAAATACTGCCCTCAACTCTGATGGCTATGATGAGATAACACCCGTTGCAAGTCTGGATGGTAATACCCTGTATTTTACCCGCGTAGGATATCCGGATTTTGTAAAATCTTTGGTAGAGGACGGTGTTGAAATGTCCATAAAACTGGGTGAAACGGCGTTTAAATCTTATTTAGCCAATATCTATACCCGCATGGGACAAAGTAGGGTCAATGATCCTTCCCGGTCTGAATTTAATCAGGATATCTGGATTGCTCAATCGCTCAACGGTACTTTTGATCAGATTACCCATCCCGGACCACCGCTTAATAATGCCATGCCCAATAGTGTGAGTTCGGTCACTCCTTCGAGCAACGAACTAGTCGTTATCAATAAATTTGAAGAAGATGGAGGTATGAAAAAAGGGTTTTCTATTGTTCGTGATCTGGGCAACGGCGACTGGACTTTTCCAGAGCCGATCGGCATCGAGAATTATTACAATACTGGATCAGATGTAAACATGACGATGAGTAGTGATGGTAGAACGATGATTCTATCTTTAGAAAATTATGATTCACGTGGAAAGAACGATTTATACATTAGTTTCAAACAAGGCAGTAGTTCCTGGAGTCAACCTAAAAATTTGGGTAACATCATCAATTCTGCCGCTAGAGAAACTACACCTTATTTATCAGAAGATAACAAAACACTGTTCTTTTCTTCCAGTCGACGAAGCTCTGCGACTGGAAATGATATTTTTATGTGCCGCCGTGATGGGGATGGATGGGATAAATGGACGCAGCCACAAAGACTGATCGAACCCATCAATTCTGATCAGGACGACAGCCAACCATTTTTTAATTCCGCAACGGGTTATCTTTATTTTGCCAGCCGTCGGGATGGAACCAGTGATATTTTTCGAGTAAAAATAGCGCCGGCAGTACCACGGTTTGTTACCGTTACAGGTAGAATTGTAGATCCTAATACTAATAAAAAAGTGGATGCCCGGATTCTTTCTGGTGCTAAAAATGATACCTCCTACCGCAATGTTTATGTAGCCGATGACGGGACTTTCAGGCTTTCTGTTCCCAAGGGAATGGACTTTACGATCATGGCAGAAAAGCCTGGATATATTGGTAAAGAAAAAGTATTGAACTACCGAAAAGATTATGTTTATTTTAAAGAAAAAATCATTGACCTCGAATTGGTAAAAATTAAAGAAGGCGTAAAACTGGATTTACCGCCTGTCTATTTTGAACAGTCTACCGCTACAGTTAAATCAAGCTCTTTTTTAGCACTGGACGAACTAGCCGATTTTATGCGACAGCATTATAACGTCAGAATTCGTATCGAAGGTCATACGGATAATCAGGGTGATCCGGACGCGCTGCTAAAACTATCCGAAGATCGCGCCAAGGCAATTAAAAATTATCTGGTGGGTACCAAACGGATCAGTCCACTGCGCATTGCGACCACTGGATTTGGTGCTTCCAAGCCTTATTCCGACAACGATTCAGAAACGGACCGCGCCAAAAACCGTCGGGTAGAAGTGATCATTTCACAGGTGCACGAAATTGAACCGGATTTGCAAGCAGACAAGGATTCAACTGAAAACAAATAATCAGTATTTTGCGCATCTTTGCAATATGGATAAAATGCTCTCCCCAATTTTTTATAAAATGATTTTAAAAACTTTTGCTCAGTTTATTTCGATTGTCTTTCATCCATTATTGGTATTGACCTATATGATGGGATTGCTATTGATCGTCAATCCATACTTGCCCGGCCAGAATCAGGGAATTATGCTGATCAGTATTTTCTTTTCTACCTTCCTGATTCCGATGGTGGGGATTTTGATGATGCGGGCACTGAATCTGATTTCTTCCCTTAATATGCCCGATCGACAAGAGCGGACGATTCCGTATATCATGACGGGACTTTTTTATATTTGGATCTGCTATAATTTATATCAGGATGCCGGTACGCCGGTGGCCATCAAAATAGGGGCACTCGGTGCGACGCTCGGTTTGTTTCTATCTTTTCTTTTTAATTTATTTACAAAAATAAGTATGCACGCACTCGGTATGGGAGGCCTCTTGGGTTTTACCATCCTGACGGTTTTGTATTTTAGTTATAATGGTTTTTATGTAAATACCGGTTTATTTGGTGTCATTCAGGTGAGTACTACCGCTTTGCTGATGCTTGTCCTTTTTTTTACTGGCTTGGTTTGTACTTCCCGTATGCTGCTGGATGCGCATAGTTTACAGGATTTATATGCTGGTTTTATTGTTGGATTGAGTACGCAGTTTATTGCGACGATTATTTTAATTTGAGAGAACTAACATAGGCGGACAATTGATTTTGACGGGCTTTCAACAGGCGAATAATAGGCTTTCGATTGACGCTAATCTGATGCGATTTATAATAAAAGGATACGATTCAATAAATAAGGGATGAACAATAAATAACGATCCATTCTGACTTTCTAAAACACATTTATTTTATTTTATGAAAAAACTACAAGCAATTATTGAAAAAGCCTGGGACGATCGTTCTATGCTCAAAGATGCCAAGACAAAAACGGCGATTCGAAAAATCATCAAGCTGCTGGACGCTGGAGAAATACGCGTAGCCGAACCCGACGGAAAAGGAAACTGGACCGTCAACCAATGGATTAAAAAAGCGGTGGTGCTTTATTTTCCCATTCAGCAAATGAAAACCATCGAAGTGGGCGCTTTTGAGTTTCATGATAAAATTCCATTAAAGAAAAATTATAAAAAACTCGGTGTTCGGGTGGTACCACATGCGATTGCACGACACGGTGCTTTCCTCGCTCCGGGTGTCATCATGATGCCTAGTTATGTTAATCTCGGTGCTTACGTGGATAGCGGAACGATGGTCGATACTTGGGCCACGGTCGGTAGTTGTGCGCAGATTGGCAAGAACGTTCACCTCAGCGGTGGCGTCGGAATCGGTGGTGTGCTCGAACCATTACAAGCTACGCCCACCATTATCGAAGACAATTGTTTTATCGGTTCTCGCTGTATTGTGGTGGAAGGAGTGAGAGTTGGAAAAGAAGCGGTATTGGGCGCCAACGTAGTGCTGACGCAATCTACGCATATCATTGATGTGACGGGCAAAAAACCGAAGACTTTTAAGGGAGAGGTGCCGCCTCGTTCGGTGGTAATTCCTGGGACGTATACGAAGAAGTTTGCGGCGGGTAGTTATCAGGTGGCGTGTGCGTTGATTATTGGGAAGCGGAAGGAGAGTACGGATAAGAAGGTATCTTTGAATGATGCTTTGCGGGAGTATGATATGGCGGTGTAAGACTATCTGCTTTTGTGGAAAAAGCCCTTGTTATTTTTAGAATAATGAGGGCTTTTTTTATGGTAAAAAATTTATTAATGACTTACCATAAAGTGCGTATAAAATTTACTTTTTTCAAAAGATTTACTCTTGGTTAATTTCTTTGCGCGAACTTCTAAGTGCCACGGTTCATTTTCCAAACTGTTGCCACTATTCGTTAAATTCTCAATCTCACCAAATCCAAAATCAACTAGAATATCTCGTAGCAATTCAAAATAATATCCAAATTTATGCACATCGTATTCATCTTGTTGCCAGCCAAATAAACTTCCAAAACCCCAATAGCGTGCATTTTTTCCGGATTCCTTGTTAAAAAAAGATTCGTGACTACCTTCCAATACTTGTTTTAGGTGCCAGGTAAGATTGGGACAAATAATATAAATCGTTCCACTAACTTTAAGTGTTCTGTTCCATTCTTCCAACACTTTTAAGAATTCTTTTAATGTAAAATGCTCTACTACGTGGCGGGAATATATTTCATCTATAGTGTTATCTTTAAAAGGAAGATTATCTGCGGTACAGACATAATCAACATTGGGTAATGCCCGTACATCACAAGTACGATAACCGGGACGTGGTTTTTTACCACAACCAATTTCTAGTTTCATAAGTTTGTATTTTGCTGCAATATACAGTTATAAACAAAAAACTAAAATTTTTATTTTTGAACTACCTTTACTTTTAAATCCTAAAAAAAGATATATTTAGCGATAAAAAGTAACACATTGAATACATGTCCAATAGTCTCTCTTTTTTCAAACATTGGTTTTACATTACATTAGTCGTTATACTAGCTTTTGACCTTGGATATTCTTTCCTCCAACATTACAGTGAAGTGGTGGATGGTGATCTAGCTCGAATAACGTTAAGCTACGAAGAGGTTTTAAATGACCCGTTTGGGATGAAAGTAGTTTTAGAAGGGAAGCATTACCCTAATCCTAATCGCTATTTTGCGCACTTGGTGCATTCTGAATACTTTAAAAAAGTTCCACTCATACTACAGTCATTTTTTGATCCTATTGAAAGCATCTATATTTCCTGTGCGCTCCTGAAATTGTTGATTCAGATCGGATTTATCTGGCTGTTGACTATATATGCCAATGGAAGGACGAGCTTCAAGAGCTTATCCTGCTTATGGCCGACGGTACTCATTTTTCCATTTATTCAGAACACCCAATTTGTTGCCTATTTGGGATTAATTCTTCCGTCAATTACGTATACGATTAGTTATAGTTTATCTTTAGTTTTTTTTCTGTTATTTCTTTTCCCTTTCTATCAACAGGCACTACACGGAAGATCAATGCTACAATCGAACTGGATGAGATTATTATGGATAGGTTTGAGTATTTTTATCGTACTGAATGGGCCCTTAGTCCCACCACTAGTTTTAATAATTCTCCCAAGCATACTTTTCTTTTGGTGGCTAAGAAGCCTAGATTTTTCAAACCATCAAGGTATTATCACCAACTTGTGGAAAGGAGTTTTAAAAATGCCGCGTGGGCTCACCATCATTGGCCTTTTGACAATTTTATTTAGTTTGTATTCCTTTTATTTGGGTACCTACAATGTAGACAATGTAACAATTCCTTTAAGCGAGCGGTATCAAATAATGGGGCAGGGTTTACTCAAGCACCTTACTACGAAATTGGCCTTTCCACTGTTGCTTGGATTTTGCATACTAAATACTTTTTTATTATCTAAAATTAAGGACAAAGAAGCACAGTTTAAATATGGTTTGTTCAAGGGTATTGCCGTTCTTTCTATGATCTACATTTTATTATTACCTTTTGGTGGTTATCGTGCATATCGGCCGCTAATCATAAGTTACGATACGATGATGCCGATTTCTATTGCCCTGATTTTTTGTTTTTCCTCTTCTTCTCGATATTTGATATTGGCTTATCAAAATCGGGCGAAAAAACTTTTCCTAGCCGGTATTTCTTTTGTTTTAATATACTTTATGGTGGTAGATCATCCTAATTTTGGTAAACATGATTGCGAGAAGGAGATGTTGACACTTATTTCTCAAGCAACAACAAAAGAGGTGATGATTTCTCGCTCTTGCTCTGTTATGACCTGGGATCCTACCACTAATAAATACGAATCAACCTACAACTGTGCGTTATTGCAACTCTGGGGAATTACCGATGTAGTAGAATTTTATTATAATGAAAAAGAATAAAAAACGAAATAATTATACTCAGAAATTTTTCGATATCAGTGATGATACCAAAGACATTGAAATATCCAAAAACTTATTGAGCATCTCGGCTTTCAATATTAGAAATATTTATATTTTCAATGAGCGCTTTGACTTCATCATCATTCATTTTGGAGCCTTCAATTCTTGTGGAAGCACCAACACTTTGTATGGTAGCGAAGGATTTTAAGTGACGGAGGCTTTGTTTTTCTCTTTTTTCCAAAGTAGTCCAGGAAGCATCAAATCTATCTATTTTACTGAGCTGATCTAATAACCTCCAATTAAGGTCTATTTTAAAATTATATAACTTTTCTTCCATTATTCACAAAAACAAGAAAATGATACGATTTGATCCGATTTGATCCGATTTCTTTCCTTCATTTGGGCTCCACTCTTATTATTTGATAGTTATTCGTATTATTATTCGAATAATAATATCTAATCATACCGCACCCCTTCCAAATCCGCTCCCGGAAATCGCGCATTCGGCAACCGCGCTCCCCGAAAATCCGCTCCCCGCAAATCACAATTCTCAAAATCTACTCCCGCACAATCTGCATTTCTAAAATCTGCATCCCGCAAATCGGCTCGGGAAAAATCCGCATTGCATAAACGTGCGTCCGAGAAATTTGCGCCCACCAGCGAAGCATCCGTCAACAACGAATGACTCAGTTCAATACCACTCGCATTTAATTGATCCGCAAATACACCACACCAATTCGAAAAGGGAAGTGCCTGACCTTTAAATTTACAATTAGATAAAATGTGCGCATGTTCAAAATTGGCTTGTTTTCCTTTGCTCCTTTCTCCTCCGTCGTAGATCCCAAAAACCAGTCCTTTTAGCAAAATTGTTTTCCACTTTCCGCCCGCTCCACCACTCGCTAAAAACAAGTGATGCCGTGCAATAATTTGTGTCAATTTTTCCGGAGCCAGCGGTGGCTTTTTGCGGGCCAGCTGACGGGTCATCGCCAAATTAACAGTAGCTTGATCCGTGCCTTTTTGATCAGACAGGGGAAAATGATCATTATTATTTTGCGGCCGTCCATTATTATAAATCATTGTTTGTAAATTATTTAGTTAGCGTAATAGGATAGATAAGGGTTAAAAACTTAATCAAATATAACTAAATAAATGACACAATGCAAGTGTGTAATCAGTATGGTGAGTATCAAATTTATAATATTATCGCACGGTCCGTTTTCTACCTGAAAATATTTTAAATAGGACTATTTTTGCAGTTCAATCAAAACAGAATTACATGATCCGCTTTATATCCTTTATGATTGCTATTCTTTTAGTAGTCGGCTGTAAAACTCCAAAAATAGCCACCGAAGAAACCATCTTTGACGGTGGTACCATCGAAATCGAAGAACGAGATCTCGATACGTTGGTTATTTCCGCTGAAAAGCCGAATAGCTTAAAAACTCCCGAAGAATATCAGCTGCCCGTTTACCGTGGTAGCTATAAGCTCGAAAATGATATTATTCACACCGCTCTGGATCTCAAATTTGACTGGGCCAAAGAACATGTGCTTGGTAAAGCTACCTTGACTATTAAACCCTGGTTTTACGCGGTAGATAAAATAACCCTGGATGCCAAGGATTTTGATATTCATAAAATAAATTACGCCGGCCAATCTACGCCATTGAAATACGAATATGATAATCAGCGCCTCACCATCTTACTCGGCAAAACCATCAAAAGGGGAGAAGAATATAAACTGGAAATAGATTATACCGCCAAGCCCGCCGAATTGGGTGGCCAGGGTGGCAGTGCTGCGATTACTTCAGACCAGGGGTTATTTTTTATTAATCCCAAAAACGAAGATCCGGAGAAACCCCAGCAAATCTGGACGCAAGGAGAAACCGAATGGAACTCCCGCTGGTTTCCAACTACGGACAAACCCAACGAACGCTGTACCCAAGAAATGTATCTAACAGTAGAAGATAAATATGTGACCCTTTCTAATGGTCTTTTAAAGTCTTCTAAAAAAAATGCGGACGGTACCCGAACCGATTACTGGAAAATGGATATGCCACACGCCCCCTATTTATTTATGATTGCCGTGGGTGAATTTGCGGTGGTCAAAGAAACCTGGGAAAATATTCCACTCGAATATTACGTAGAGCCTGCTTACAAAGCCGACGCAAAAAAAATCTTCAATCACACCCCGGAAATGCTTTCTTTCTTTTCTAAAATTACGGGTGTCAAGTATCCATGGCAAAAATACAGTCAGGTAATTGTTCGTGATTATGTTTCTGGTGCGATGGAAAATACGACGGGTGTTATTTTCGGTGATTTTGTTCAAAAGACAGAAAGGGAATTAATTGATAATCACAATGACGGAATTGTAGCCCACGAGATGTTTCATCACTGGTTTGGCGACTACGTAACTTGTGAGAGCTGGGCCAACCTAACCATGAACGAAGGCTTCGCCAATTACAGTGAATACCTTTGGTTTGAACATAAATATGGTCGCGAAGAAGCGGATCGTCACAGACGCAATGAGATGAATGGATACCTGGGCAGCGTTGAACAGAGTGGTGCTCATCCTTTAATTTATTGGGGTTATGATAATAAAGAAGATATGTTTGATGCGCATAGTTATAATAAAGGAGGTCTCGTGTTACACATGCTACGAAACCTGGTTGGAGACGAAGCATTTTTTGCAGGACTGGAAAAATATCTGAAAGACAATGCGCTCACTTCCGTGGAAGCCCACGATTTGAGACTGGCTTTTGAAGAAGTAACCGGACAGGATCTAAAGTGGTTTTTTGACCAGTGGTTTTTTGCTTCCGGACATCCGCAATTAAAAGTAAGCTACGATCTGCAACCCAATCAGGTGGCTGTAACTGTAGAGCAAACTCAAAATCCGGACGCGTTTCCTGCTATTTTTATTCTGCCATTTGCCATTGATATTTATACGGCTGACGGAAAATCTACGCGTCATGATGTGGTTCTCGAAAATCGAAAACAAACGTTCAATTTAAAAACCAACGGCCAGTCTGCATTGGTCAATTTTGATGCAGATCGTATTTTACTGGCGGAGGTTGACGAAACACAATCGGCAGAAGACTATATTTTTCAATATAAAAATGCACCACTCTATGCTGACAAATACGAGGCGTTAAGCAATCTGGCAGAAGTCGAAACATCAGCAGCCAAAACAGTTTTTGCAAAAGCACTAACTGACTCTTTCTGGGAAATTCGTGGTCTGGCTATTCGCTCTGCTGATAAAGCTGATCCTGTGGTTATTACCAAATTAAAAAGCATTGCGCAATCTGATGTGAACTCAAAAGTTCGGGCCGCTGCCTTAAGTACTTTGGGTAGCACGGGTAATAAAGCGTTTCAACCTTTACTGGAAAAAGCAGCAAAAACAGAAAAAGCATATTCGGCAATTGCGGCAGCATTGGGTGGATTGGCAGAAGTAGATAAAGATGCGGCCTTAAAAATGGCAGTGCCTCTGGAAAAAGAAACCAATACTGAAATTCTTAATGCTTTAGGAGAAGTTTATAGCAAAGCGGGAGCGGTGGATAAATTGTCTTTTTACGAAAAACACTGGAATGACCTCGATATTTATGCGACTTTCGCTTTGTTTGAAAATTACTATAGCCTATTAAAGCAATCAGACGATACTACGATTACTGCTTCTGCTACCAAACTGAATGAATTTGCTACCAACCTGGATAATTCTCCATGGAAAAGATTCGGATCTATTAAAGTACTCCACGACCTAAAGTCAAATTATTTGGATCAGGGAATGAATACCAAAGCAGAACCCATTGCAATTATGCTCAACCGTATTAAAGAACGCGAGACCAACGAACAGTTAAAAGCGATCATTAATTCAAGGTTTTAGAAACCTTATTGGACGACATTCCTCACTTAGTGAAAAATTATACTGACGGACATCTACCCTTGTCCTCCTATTCTTTTCTTGCCTATTTTTTCAAATATGAGTAATTTACCGAGACGTTTAATGGTTTAATAACTATTAAACGTCTCGTAACAAGACGACCAACCAACCGTTTAAACCCTTATAGAACTTTACTGTTTAGCATAGACGGTGTGTTTCTGATATCTCAATCGTAAATAAATTATGGCTCAAGTAAAAGATAACTATCAACTTTTGATTGATAATTTAGATAGGTTTACACGTAAATATTACGTAAATCAACTAATTCGTGGTGCGCTCTATACCGTCGCTTTGGTCGTATTATTATTTCTCGTGATGAATGTTCTCGAATATTTTTACTATTTCAGTAAAACGGGACGTAAAACGTTGTTTTATTCTTTCCTGGCAACCAGTGCCATTGCGACGACCATCTGGATTTTAATTCCTTTATTCAAATATTTCCGATTGGGAAAAGTTATTTCCCACGATCAGGCTGCCAACATTATTGGTGAGCATTTCACTGGTGTAAAGGATAAACTCTTAAATGTTTTACAACTAAAAAGACAAGCCACTGGTCATGTAAACACATCACTCATCAATGCCAGTATCAATCAGAAAACCGAGGATATTAAATTGGTTCCCTTCAGATCAGCTATTAATTTATCTCAGAATAAAAAATATTTACGGTACGCATTACCCCCTTTACTCTTGCTTTTTGTTTTACTTTTTGCCGCACCGAGCATGATCCGCGACAGTACCAATCGTTTGATTAATAATAACAAAGAATTCGTTCGAGCTGCGCCATTTTCTTTTCAGATTGATGAAAAAGATTTGACAGTCGTTCAGTTTGATGATTACACGCTACAAGTAAAAGTAGAAGGGGAAGTATTACCCAACGAAGTATTTATTGATATCGATGGTTATAAATATCGTTTGAAAAAAGAAGACAACGCGACTTTTTCTTATCAATTTAGCAATGTTCAAAAAGAAACAGACTTTAAAGTTTTCTCCGCAGGCGTTAATTCTGAAGGTTATAAACTGGATGTTCTGAAAAAACCAAATATTGCTGGTTTTGATATTAAACTGGATTATCCAGCCTATACAAAACGTAAAGACGAAAGCCTAGCCAATATTGGCGACCTGGTAGTTCCAATTGGTACCAATGTAAGTTGGGTGTTTAATGCACAGCATACGGAAGGTATCGAGTTAAAATTTTCTGATACAAAAGACTTTCTTTCTGCGGAACGTTTCTCTGATAATCTTTTTTCTTATAAAAAAAGAGCGTTACGTGATCAGCGCTATAAGCTTTATATTTCTAACAAAGATTTACCCAATGCGGATTCCGTTGCTTACGCCATTAGTGTCATTCCGGATTTACATCCAAATATTAAAGTAGAAGAATTTGCGGATAGCACAGACAATAAATTGCTTTTCTTCGTAGGAGATGCATCTGATGATTATGGTATTCGCACGCTTACTTTTAACTATTCTATCAGCAATGGTGG
>Ga0209831_1000422_pt1 | contig 40682 bp, 40 predicted proteins | sample Maine_Asex4_meta_FD_187451 | JGI IMG/M metagenome (GOLD analysis project Ga0209831, IMG submission 187451) | Marine algal microbial communities from Maine, USA - Maine_Asex4_metaG (SPAdes) (version 2) | ecosystem: Host-associated > Algae > Red algae > Unclassified | place: Maine, USA | collected... | reverse complement strand
TTCGGTGATACCGAATAATAATGCATCGAGCTGTCCCGGCGAGACATTCGCGGAGAATCCGCCGGACACGCCCGCAAAAGCTGCGGCTATGCCCGCGAGCGGATGACGCCCTACAGAGGCGAACAGGATCGCTGCAAGTGGTATCATCACCACATAACCCGCGTCAGCTGCATGGTTAGACAGCATGGCGACTAAAGCCACGACTGGCGTGAGCATAAACAAAGGCGCACCGCGCACCGCTTGACGGATACCCGCCGCAAACAGCCCTGATCGTTCCGCAACGCCCGCGCCGAGCATGACGACCAAAACATAACCAAGAGGATGGAAATGTGTGAACGTTTTGGGCATTTCCACCCAAAGCCGCTGAATATTCTCCGCCGATAAAAGGCTGGCGGATTTGACTATGAGCGGCGTGCCATCTGCGTTTAGTTTCACAGGATGTTTCGCCGATACGCCAAACACCGCGCACAAGATAGAAATCACAATCAACACAAGAATGAGATAGAAAAAGATAAATACCGGATCGGGAAGCTTATTCCCAGCGCGCTCCACCCACCCCAAAAATCCTTTTTGCGTAGTCGGCGCTACAGCTGTTTCAGACATATGTTATCCCCTGTATGTGTTAGCTGCCTTATAGCCAAAAAATTCATACGCAAACAAGGGTGTTAATATTAAACGGCTATATACTCATTGCTAAATTCAAACATTTACGCATCACGGTTGGCAGTGCATATTTATCTATCTCGCTCAGGCCTGCCCACTCCCCGTCAATTCGCCTTGGCGTTTCTGCCATATAAACATTTAGCCTTAATTCAAAGTGCGTGAACACGTGTTTCACTTGCCCGTCCGCCTTTTCCCAATTCCGTTTTAGCGGCGCACTCGCAAGCGGGGCGCTTGGCACATCGCCCCACGGCGTCCCCGGAAAGCCCATCATGCCGCCAAGCAAGCCTTTGTCCGGGCGGCGTTCGAGTAAGATGGATTCTTTGCATTTCAATATGAAAACCGCGCCATGCCGCACGGGAAGTTTCTTCTTTTTTATCTTTTTAGGGTAGTCGGTTTGATTACCTGCTTTGCGCGCGGCGCAAGCCCACGACCACGGACATTCACCGCATTTAGGCGAGCGCGGCGTGCAGGTTCTCGAGCCAAGGTCCATAAGAGCTTGTCCGTAATCCCCGGGCCTATTTGGATCCGCTATCGTCCCCGCAAGCTTTCGGATTTCAGGGCGGGATTTTGGCAAAGGGTTTTCCACCGCAAACAAACGCGTAATCACACGCTCGACATTTCCGTCGACGATATTCGTCGCCTCATTAAAACAAATCGCAGCTATAGTCGCAGCTGTATAAGGGCCAATGCCCGGAAGCTTTAAAAGCTCGGCTTCGGTTTGCGGGAATTCACCACCGCATTCATCCCGAACGACCCCCGCACATTTATGCAGGTTCCGCGCTCTGGCATAGTACCCCAGACCTGCCCACATCGTCAGAACACGGTCACGGTCCGCATTGGCAAGGTCAATAACGCTTGGAAACTTCGCAAGGAACTTCTCCCAATACGGCGTCGCGTGCGGGACGGTGGTTTGCTGCAACATGATTTCAGACAGCCACACCGCATAAGGATCTGCCACAACACCCGCCGTACGCTCTTCGGGCCGAATACGCCAAGGGAGCGTGCGCCCATGATCATCATAATGAGCCAGTAAATCGGCACGGAGGCGTTTTATTTCTAAAGAAGATTTCATCACTGTTAGGAAACTCTATTTATTATAGATTGTACAATTTTTCGCGTTTGCACGTTACACGTCATGTTCTTGTGATGTTAATTGAGTTTGAGATTACCGAAACACCTAATATTTATTTCTAGTATGGTAATGTTGACCACGTTGAAAATAGTCTCTAACTCTGGTCAGAGTACAATCTAAAGTTAACAAGTTGAGACTAAGAATACGTCAAATACTATTTTAGGAATTCACTCAAATACTTCGGGTATGAGCAGTGGTGGTAGTGCAGGCGAACCGCTTTTGATTGACGGTCATGGATGGATTTCTGTTTTTTCGTCGTTAGGAATTTTGAGTGAATCCTATATTTAAATCTGCATTATTTCTGGCTCTATTTTCTGCATTGGCGTCTTGTAAGGCAACGCATATGAACATTTATGATGCAGATTATATTGACAAAATAGAGCTGAGAAGAGACGCAGCCCCGGGTGTGTTGCATTTAAAAATTAGGCCTAAAATGGATAGCGTTTACGCTATGGCTGGAGCTAAAATTTCGTTCGATGATGACATGCCTGTTTTACAATTAGTTCGATGTCACATGAAATCTAAATGTCCTGTTGATATGGTACCAGAACCCCGTGGTGAGACTTTTGGTGAATACGACTTCAAAATTAAATCAACAACAAACACAATTGCCATTGACTACCCCAGTGGTCGCCAGATCATTACTTTAGAGTAACTGCGCCTTAAACAGTTTTAATAAACTTATCACAGCGTTTCTCTTTACGGGTTCAGCCCAATAGGCCAAGTTGGTAGAATGGAAAAACCCACCTCCAACCTCTCCCGAGAAGACCGTGTGAAAATCGCGCGTTATCTCGAGACGCAGCGCGGTCGTCCGCAGGCCCGCCCGCCGCGCACGGCGGGGATTGCTGTGGGACGAGTTGTTCGGCCACTCGCCAAGAAATTTGGCTCCGGCACAACAGACCTTGATCGTCACTGGCCTCAAATTGTCGGTGATCGCTGGGCGAAAATCTCAAAACCGGAACGCTTTACCGGCGGGCGAGACGGACGCACACTTATTATATCTGCCCCCGGCGCAGCCGCCAGCCTCATCATGGCGTCCTCCGGCCCCATCATAGAGCGTCTTAACGGGTTTCTCGGCGAAGGGTCTGTCGCCCGCATCAAAGTTGTACAGCGCGCGATGAAAACTCCGCTTAAGACGAAATCTAAACCGCTTCCCCCGCGCGGGCTAACACCGTCAGAGGCCAAGGAACTGCAATCGGGACTGGAAAACGTGACCCATTCTGGATTAAGAGACGCCTTAGAAAAACTAGGCCGCGGTGCCCTGACGCGCTCGCCAAAATAGACACAGCTAGAAAGACATTTATGACATCGACATTTAAACGGTTTGCGACGGCGCTTGTGCTAACATCTTTTCTTGCTGCGCCGGCTTTGGCGCAAGACAATAGCGAAATCATTTCAACGGGCCAAAAGGCGCCTGTTTCGCATGTCTTCACTATTGCGCCGGATGACCACCTTGTCGGCGACGCGAACGCACCTACGACCTTGATCGTCTACGCGTCTGTCACCTGCCCACATTGTTCCGAGTGGTTCAATACTATGTGGCCAACAATCAAAACAGATTTTGTTGAGACCGGAAAAGCCAATGTCGTCATGCGTGAGTTCCCTACAGAGCCTGCCCGCGTGGCAATGACAGGCTTCATTCTGGCTAATTGTGCGCCGGACTTTATGACTCATATAGAATACCAAATGGGCATTCAAAAAGAACTCTTCGAACGGCTTGAAGCTGGAGACGGTGAAGCGGCTTATGAGGAAATGGGCGCAGAAGCCGGACTCAATAGCGAAGACGAAATGACCGCCTGCTTCAAAAACGAGGCCGCATTCAATCATATCACGACCTCTATGGACCGCGCCGAAGCCGCCAAGCTCAAAGGCGTTCCCGCATTTTATATCAACGGCGAGCAATTTGACCAAAAAACTACCGTGCATGAAGCATTAAAAGCCCTATCGGAGGGCGGAATGAGCAAAATCCCAGGAAAATAACTCATATACTGATTATTTTATCCACAGGCGCAAAGTTAATCCGGCGTTAACGAATTAACAAAGTGTTACCGGTAACTTGCGTTTCAACACCAAATTGCGAGAGTAACTAATGACATTTGATTTCCATACTGATTCGGTCCTCAACACATCATGGGCCAAGGGCGCGCGAAAACTGGCCATCGCCAGCACTGCCGCCATAATGCTCGCCGCTTGCGGCGGCAACGACACAGCCACGCCAACGACTGGCAGTTCTTCTGCTGCGTCTGAATACGAAGTCGCGGGCGATCACGCCATTGGCAATGTAGACGCCAAAGCTGTCGTCGTTGAATATGCCTCCGTTGTCTGCGCCGCGTGCGCTAACTGGCACAACACGGTCTACCCTGAGTTCAAAAAGAAATATATCGATAGCGGCAAAGTCCGCTTCATCTTTCGCGAATTTCCGACCGCGCCTGAAAATCTCGCGCAAGCAGGTTTCTTGCTCGCCAACTGCGCTAATGAAGACAAGTTCTTTGAAAACATCTCTCTGCAGTTCAAACGGCAACCCCAAATTTTTGAAGCCGCGCGTAATGGTAAAGTCCTTCAGGAATACCATGCCCTCGCGAAAGCCGCCGGTATGAGCGTTCCTGAATTTGAAGCTTGTCTCGCGAACGAAGAAGAAATTGCGAAATATAAAGCCGTTGTCCAAGCGGGTACTGATGCGGGCGTCACCTCCACGCCGACATTCTTTATTAATGGCGTGAAAGAAAAGACATTCACGCTTGAGAGTTTTGACGAGAAACTAGCGCCAATCCTCGGCGAACCGCTTCCGGCTAAAGACGAAACCGAAGAGTAGACCTCATGGGCTCGCTTCGATTTAATCAGATAAGGTTGGCGGGATTTAAGTCCTTTGTCGACCCGACTGATTTCATCATCGAGCCCGGTCTCACTGGCATTGTCGGACCGAACGGGTGCGGCAAGTCTAACCTTCTCGAAGCGATTCGCTGGGTCATGGGGGCGAACTCTGCCAAAGCCATGCGCGGCAAGGCGATGGACGACGTCATTTTCTCAGGCACGAAACAACGTCCTGGCCGTAATCAAGCTCATGTGATGCTCACGATCGACAATAGCGCGCGCATCGCCCCGCCTATGTTCAATGACGACGATATCCTCGAAGTCTCCCGCATCATCACCAAGGGCTCTGGTAGTAAATATAAAGTCAACGACAAGACCGTGCGCGCCAAAGATGTGCAGCTTCTCTTCGCGGATGCCAGTACGGGCGCGAACTCGCCGGCCTTGGTGCGCCAAGGACAAATAAACGAGCTGATATCCGCCAAGCCGGAAAACCGCCGCCGTATCCTTGAAGAAGCCGCCGGGATTTCTGGGCTCCACACGCGCCGCCACGAGGCCGAATTACGCTTGCGTGCGGCGGAAACTAATCTCGCCCGCCTTGATGATGTTCTCGCGCAAATTGAAAGCCAGCTTTTATCTCTGCGCCGTCAATCCCGTCAGGCCACACGCTATAAACGCCTCGCCGGGGAAATACATGAATACAAAGCCCTGCTCTGGTGGAAACGCTGGAACACAGCGCTTCGCGCTTTGGTGGAAAGCCAGCAGGCCCTGAAAACCTGCGAAACTGAAGTTCAAGATACTGCGGCCAAGGCCGCCGCACTGACTACGCAAACCGCTGAATTGTCAGGCCTGCTTGAGCCTAAGCGCGAAGAGCAAATCATCGCCGCCGCCGTTTTGGGGCGACTTAACGCGGCCAAAGACGCGCTTGAAAATGATGAACACGCGGCGAAATCAGAAATCGAAAAGCTTGAGGGACAGCTTGAGAATATCATCGCTGACCTGAAACGCGAACAGCACATCATTGAGGATGCGGGCGAAGCCGAAGGCAAACTTGCCGAAGAATATGAACGCCTCACTGCCGTTAAAGACACCAGTGCCGCGCTTGACGTTGCCGCTGATGCTGCCGAGCAAGCGATTGCTGCGCGGTCAATAATCGAGACTGAATATAACGAGCTGACCCGCAAAGCCGCCGATCAAAGCGCGCGTAAGGACTCGGCGGAACGCGAGCTCTCGCAAACGGAAACGCGCCTTTCGCGTCTAAGTTCAGACAAAGACAGCGCAGAAGCTAAGCTCGAGAAACTCACACAAGGCGGCGGGTCCTCGGATAGCCAAAGCCTCTTTGCCTCAGCTTCGAAACATGCTCTTACCGCCCTAGACGAGGCCCGGGAAACCGAACGCACATTATCTGCCGCAAAAGACGCCGCCGAAGCGGACGATCAAACGGCCCGGGATTCAGTATCCGACGCCAAACAGGCGCTCGGGAATTTAACGGCTGAACAGAACGCACTTTCAAATATGCTCTCACGGGGCGATACTGCGGATTGGCCAACAGCCCTCTCGCAGCTCGACGTGACTAAAGGTTATGAGCAAGCGCTCGCCGTCGCGCTAGGTGAAGACCTCGACGCGGCGATTGGACAAGACGCGCCGCTACGCTGGACAGGTGCGAACGCGCCGTCCCAAGACTTGCCCGCAAATGCCAAAGCCCTCAGTGACTTTGTCAAAGCGCCGCAGGAACTCGCAGCGCGGCTCTCGCAAATTGGCGTGGTTGAAGATGGTGATTTTGATACGGCTGCAAACGCTCTAAAGCCCGGACAGCGTTTGGTGTCTAAAGCCGGACGTTTCATCCGTTGGGACGGGTTTGAAATCCGCCCTGAAGCCGAAACATCTGCCGCGATTAAGCTCAAACAACAAGGCCGCCTCGCCGACCTAGATGCTGAAATAACTCATGCGTCTCAAACTGTCGAAACAGCTATGGCTGCGTTTGAAGCGAAACGCGAAGCCCGCCAAGCGGCGCAAAATTCCGCCCGTGAAGCGCGCCAGGCTTTGCCAGACTTGGAACGCAAGGAACGCGCAGCCAGCGCGGCCCTTACCCAATTTGAAACCGATATTGCCCGCGAAAATGCCGAACGCCGTGCCGCCGAAGAACGCCTGGAGCGTCTTACCCGCGAGATTAAAGACCTGACGACACAGCGCGACGCGGCCAAGGAAACGGCCGAAGGCATGGACAGTCCGGATGCTTTAATCGCGGAACAAGAGGCTCTCTCCGAAAAGCTCATCACGGCCCGCGAAACCGCCAATGAAACCAGCGCGCAATACCGCACGCTCAAAAACGAAGCCGATGCTCGCGCTGCCCGTCTCGCCAATGTTGAGACAGAGCGAGAAAATTGGGCCCGCCGTAGCAAGACTGCCGCTGAGCGCGTCGAGACATTATCCGCCCGCGAAGCCGCGACGAAAATGTCACTGCATTCCGCGACAGACGGCCCGGACCAATTTGAGGAGCGCCGTAATAAGTTGTTCGCGGACTTAAATGCCGCTGAAATGCGCCGCACAGCTGCCGCCGACACGCTCGCCGCTGCCGAAACCGCATTCCGCCAATCAGAAAACGAAGCCCGTGAAGCTGAAGCCGCTCATGGCAAGGCCCGCGAAGCTCGCGCCGCGAACGAAGCGCGCCTAACAGCCGCCCAAGAGCGCGTCACAGAATACGAAGCCCGCATCAATGAGACATTGTCTTGCGAACCGACTGAGCTTGAAGGTCAGCTTGGAGACCTTGATCCGGGCAGCAATCTCGCGGAAGCCGACATTGAAAAGAAACTCGAGCGCATGTCGCGTGAGCGTGAAAACATGGGCGGGGTCAACCTGCGTGCCGACGAAGAAGCGGAAGAGCAAGAGCAACGTCTTGCCGCTATGAATGACGAACGCCAAGACCTGATCGCTGCGATTGCCCGTCTACGTGAGGGCATTGATAGCCTCAACGCTGAGGGCCGTGAACGCCTGCTCAAAGCTTTTGATATTGTGAACGGCCATTTCGGGCGTTTGTTTACGACGCTGTTTGGCGGCGGCGAAGCCTCTCTCGCACTCACCGAATCCGATGATCCTCTAGAGGCCGGTCTTGAAGTTATAGTCAGCCCTCCGGGCAAAAAACTGGGTTCGATGTCCCTGTTGTCCGGCGGCGAACAAGCCCTGACGGCCACCGCGCTTATCTTTGCTGTCTTCCTGTCCAACCCAGCCCCGATTTGCGTCCTCGACGAAGTCGACGCCCCGCTCGATGACGCCAATGTCGCGCGCTATTGCAACCTGCTCGATGAGATGACGAAATCTACCGAGACTAAATTCATCGCCATCACCCATAATGCGGTGACCATGTCTCGCATGGATCGTCTCTTCGGCGTCACGATGGCGGAACAAGGTGTCTCCCAACTCCTCTCCATGGAGCTCACCCAAGCCGAGCGCCTTGTCGCGGCGGAATAGAGTCAATTTTCTTTGATTTTCACATTGTTCATGTGCCATAAATCCTTTGCCATGCAGGAGTGGCAGGAAATATTTTTACCGGGGGGTAAACGGTGTTAGGTTTAAGCGTTATATTTTTAATTGTTGCGATCGTAAAATTTCGGTCCATCAAAACGCACCGCGAGGACGCGGAGCTTATCCGCGTTGGCCGCGCTGACCTGCGCAGTAAATCTGATCTTGATAATAACCAACACGCCTATCACAAAAGTCTGCGCGCGGTGAAGTCTTCGAAATTATGGGGCAGCTATTGGCTCCTCCTCGCCCTCCTCCCGCCGCTTTTTTGGGCGCTGTACCGCTTTGGGGTGTTAAGCTAAAAGCTCTACAAAAGAACGTAGCCATTACGGGGATAATATGCGTTCGGTACATATCAACATAGACCTCCCGCCGGCACGCCTATTGACCACAAAGTCGATAATCTTGACCAAAACAATCTTGAGCGGAAATAATATAGGCGTCGGCGACCACGTCATGATTTATCCCGCAGCCGACGGCGGCACCGAAGTCTATAACCGGGATTTCAAAGGGCTTAGGCGGCAGAAGAAATTATTAGATTCAAAATGGCAGACAAGATTGATGGAATATCAAAGATGTCCCAACCAAAGCGCCTAGGCCCGATAGGGTCAGTGTATTTGCTTGCAAATGCGTAGACGAAATCAGGCAGATTGGGAGCGCCGGATTTCGCGTTGCTCTATCCGGCCTACGCGCAACCCACCTCAAAATCCGCAGACCCAAAAACACAAACCTCAACAAAAACAACCGCTTATCTTTTTTTCTCGGAGATACATCCGCAGAAACGATTTCGGGTGCATAGTTTCCCTCTCAGATCTAGCGCGGATTAAGGGTTTTAATGAAACCCGAAGACCAAACGGATTTGATTTCGTGAGTGTTTTCACGGGATAGGTAAGCGACGTCAGCTTGTCACAGAAAACACTCCGGCGTTTGTGGTTGAGGCTTGGCGATGACGTCCCAAGTGATCCGGACCGCGGCAGTGAGAGATGTACGCCCCTCGACTGGGCGAGAAAAGCGTCCGCTGCGAAAAAGACGCCGCCGTGTGGCCAAAGCCCCGCGAACTTACATTTGGTCTTTTTCCGACCTGCGGGTCGGCGGCCACACGGGCTTCCCACCCTTAACGGGCGACCACCCCGCTCTCCCAAGATGGAGAGTCGCAACGTCCGCCTGCCCTACTCACTCATAATCAATGGACAAAACCATTTTGCAAATACTCACAACACGGCGCAAATGCGCTCCAAAAACCAAAAGAGCGGGCAGAATCGTCGCACCCCCGACAATCAATGTAATGTGCAGGCAAATCAAAGGCTTAGCTATATTGCGAGACTGTTGACTTCGCAGGGGCTCGGACGTAAGTTGCGCGCGCTTGGACAGGGGATTCTTTGCCGAAGAATTTGGACAAGTAGAGTTAAGTTTATGACGGATCAAAACGGACACGCAAAACCAACGACTAAACCTTCCGATTTGGATGATTTTGAAAAGCGCCTCAAGACGGTGCAGGACAAACATAATCCCCCGGAAGATAATCGCGGCGATGACGGATCCTTGCTCGGAATGGCTTGGCGAATGAGTACAGAATTAGTGGTCGCTGTATTAGTCGGCGCGGGTCTGGGCTGGGGTCTAGACAAGCTCTTTAATACATCACCTTGGATATTAGTTGTCGGAATAGGGTTTGGTTTCGCCGCGGGTATAAAGAATACATTGCGAACGGCGGCCAAAATGGACGCCCTCACCGCAGATATACCGCTCGGGCAAGACATGCCGTATGACGACGAAGACGATGAATAGAGGATACGCCCGTGGCTAACCCTATGGACCAGTTCGAGATCAAGAAGATCTTCGACATGCCCGAAATTTTGGGCAAAGACATATCCTTCACCAATGCCTCTTTGTGGATGGTTTTGGCCGCGATTGGCGTGATCATATTTTTCAGCCTGACAGCCAAAGGTAAGCTCATCCCCGGACGTATGCAGTCCCTTGGCGAGATGTCTTACGAATTTATTGCGGACATGCTGAAAGACACAACTGGCCCCGAAGCCATGAAGTTCTTCCCTTACGTTTTTGCGCTGTTCTTCTTTATCCTCTTTGCCAACTTCTTTGGCATGAACCCTTACGCTTTCACCTTTACATCCCATATCGCCGTGACATCGGCGATGGCCATCTTCACGATCGGCCTCGTAATTGTTGCCGGGATTTGGAAGAATGGTTTGAAGTGGTTTAAAATCTTTGCGCCGTCCGGTTTGCCTTTCATTCTTTATTTTATCTTGGTCCCGATTGAGATTATTTCTTTTATTGCGCGGCCTATCACGCTGGCAGTTCGTCTCTTTGCGAACATGACCGCGGGCCACGTTATGTTGAAACTCTTCGCGACCTTTATTGCATTTCTTGTCGGCTCCGGCGGATGGATGATATTTGCCGCTATCGGACCCATTATTGGGACAGTTGGTATCATCGCGCTTGAGTTCTTGGTCGCCACTCTGCAAGCTTTTGTGTTTGCGATCCTGACCTGTGTTTATCTTAATGACGTTTATCACGTTGATCACTAATTCCATTTATCTAGGAGAACTATCATGGAAGCAGAAGCAGCAAAATTCATCGGGGCCGGTTTGGCCGCAACAGCTCTAATTGGCGCGGGTCTTGGTATCGGCAACATTTTCGGTAGCTATCTATCCGGCGCATTGCGGAACCCATCCGCAGCCGCCTCACAGCGCACGAACCTTCTGCTCGGCTTTGCGCTTTGCGAAGCGACAGGCCTGTTCGGCTTCGTATTGGCCATCATCATTCTGAATGGCTAAGTTTCGTTCCCTTTAGGAGGCCATAATGGCTGCTGAAACACCACAGACAGGCGCAACTGAGACCGCTTCCGGCGGGTTACCTCAGTTCGCCGTTGAAACATGGACCGGCCAGATTGTCTGGCTGGTTATCAGCTTTGCTGTGCTTTACTTCATGCTCTCCCGTTTCATTCTGCCGCGTATTGGCGGCGGGTTGACCGAACGGGGCGACCGCATCGCTGACGATCTCGACGCGGCCGGACGCATGCAAAAAGAAGCGCACCAAGCTGAGCAAGACTACGAACGCTCCGTCGCTGATGCGAAAGCCAAAGCCCACAACATTGCGGAAACAACCCGCAAATCTGTGGACGAAGAAATCGCAAAAGAAGTCGAAGTCGCCGAGCAAGAGTTTGCGACTAAGCAAGCCACTGCAGACGCCCGCATCCACAAAATCAAAGACGCGGCTATGGCCAAAATTGATACTGTGGCGGCGGACACAACTGCGGCCTTGGTCGAAAAGCTCATCAACAACACACCAGCCGCCGCGACGATTAAAGCGGCTGTTGCGCGGGCGAAAGGTTAGATCATGATAAATCTTATCCTCGCAGATGGCGGTTATGCTGTTTGGCACCAGGATGCCCGCATCTGGGTCACGGTCTGCCTGATCGGTTTCTTCATGCTGCTTGCGTTTAAAGGCGCCCACAAAGCGGCCGGTAAAGCGCTTGATGACCGCGCTGTGAAAATCGGCGACGAATTATCAGAGGCCCGCCGCCTGCGTGAAGAAGCGCAAACTTTGCTCGCCTCTTATCATCGTAAACAAAAAGAAGCTGAAGACTTGGCCGAACAAATCGTCACGCAAGCTAAACGTGATGCAGAAGTCATGGCAGAAAATGCCCGGACAAAATTATCCGAGCAGCTTGAACGCCGCGCAGAAATGGCCGAAGCAAAAATCGTTCGCGCCGAAGCCCAGGCCTTGTCAGAAGTGCGCTCCCGCGCTGCCGATATCGCCCTCGAAGCAACTGAAGATTTCCTTCGCACGAATGTTAAAGCGGCTAACCAAAGCAAGCTTGTCAAAGACGGAATTGCTCAAATGGGCAATCTTCTGAACTAGTTAGATAGCTGTTAATAAATCAAAAAGGCGCTTCCATTTTGGAGCGCCTTTTTTTATGAGTATCCATGATATCAACGCAGAACTTAGCCCCTACTAGGCTGTCGAATATTCAGGCTCTGAGAGGCGGGGCGGCACTTTTAGTAGTTCTTTTTCATCTGTATCAGATGGAGTTCGAACTCGGCGGCGCCACAATATTACCCAATTTTTTCAGCCTAGGGTATGTCGGCGTAGATCTCTTCTTCGTTATTTCCGGCTTTATCATGGTCTACGTAACATGGGATACACGCCCCGCCCTTAAAACATCTGCTGAGTTTTTCTTTGCCCGGGCAAGCCGAATTTATCCCATATACTGGCTTATGGCCTCAGCTTTACTCGCTATCTGGACGATCTATCCTAGCCTGTTAAGCGCAGAACACACGGTCGGTTCCATCATAAAATCATTTTTGCTTTGGCCGGATGCACAATTACCGATGCTCACAGTCGCTTGGACTTTGGTTCATGAAATGTATTTCTATCTGGTTTTCGCGATCATATTATTTGTGCCTAATAAATGGCGTCTTGCCGCTATCTTGTTGTGGACAGGGTTTGTGGCATTTGGAAATAAATTGGGACTCTCAGGAACCAGTCCCGAATTGCGGCTTGTATTCAACGCACTGGGATTAGAGTTTTCACTTGGCGCTATTGCGGCTTGGTTTTTCAAGGCCCGCGGGGGCGTAGCTGGCAGTACGGCTTTGATCCTCGGCTTAATCGGATGGGTCGCCGCATACATCTATCAGCTTGGATATTCGGGCAATGCTTACCCCAGTTTCCAGGACCGGGTTTGGTTATTTGGAATTCCAGGTGCGTTCATCACTTACGGACTCGCGGCCATTGAAATGCGCGGGCACGTTTTGCCTAAATGGTCAGAGACATTCGGAAACTGGTCTTACTCGCTCTATCTCTCGCATTTACTACTTTTAGGCGTGCTAGGTATGATTTGGCAAAAAGTCTCCCGTGTAGGCATGATAGATAATCTTATCGCCGTGCCGCTCATACTCGCGATTGCCATAGTCGCGTCTTGGCTAATTTATAAATTTACCGAAAAGCCGCTAATCAACGGCGCCAAAGCATTGCGGCGAAAGCTCTTTACTCCGCCGCTTCGGCCACATCCGCAGGAGGCGTCCAGCGAAGAATAGGCTTCCGGGCGGCTTGCGTTTCATCGAGACGGCGCATAGGCGCATGTATCGGCGCAGCTTTAAAACTCTCCGCTTCAGTTCCCGATTTCGCTTTTTCCGCGAGGTGCCGCATAGATTTGATGAAACGGTCAAGCTCGCCTTTGCTCTCACTCTCCGTAGGTTCAATCAACATAGCCCCGTGTACAACGAGTGGGAAATACATGGTCATTGGGTGATAGCCCTCGTCAATCATGGCTTTCGCAAAATCGAGAGTTTCGACGCCTGTATTTTTTAAGAACCGATCATCAAACAAAGCTTCATGCATGCAATAGCCTTCAAAAGCCGGGGTCATAACATCGGAGAGCGAGGCTTGAACGTAGTTCGCGTTTAGCACGGCATCTTCAGTGGCTTGCTTGAGACCGTCCGAGCCATGGCTCATCATATAGGAAAGCGCCCGCGTATACATGCCCATCTGTCCGTGAAACGCGGTCATACGCCCGAAAGCGTCTTCGGAGTCTCTAACGTCTTCGATGAGTTTGTATGCGTCACCCTCTTTCATCACATAAGGCACAGGGGCGTGGGCTTTCAATGCGTCCGACAAAACCGTTGGGCCGGAGCCCGGGCCACCGCCGCCGTGAGGCGTGGAAAACGTCTTGTGCAGGTTCATGTGCATCGCATCGACACCGAGATCCCCGGGACGAACACGCCCGACGAGCGCTGTAAAATTCGCTCCGTCGCAATAAAAATATCCGCCAACGGCGTGAACGAGATCTGCGATTTCAATAATGTCTGTTTCAAACAAACCGCACGTATTAGGATTGGTCAGCATGATGCCTGCGACGTTATTATCAGGACCCGGCGTACCTAGTTTTTCTTTAAGCGAAGCCAAATCCACGCGTCCATTACCAGATGCCGGGATTTCGTCAACGATGAAGCCGCACTGCACAGCCGTTGCCGGGTTTGTACCGTGCGCAGATTCTGGAACAAGGACACGGCGTTTATGGGACATGCCATCCGCATCGAGACGCGCGCGTATCGCCATCATCCCGCAAAGCTCGCCATGAGCGCCGGCTTTTGGAGATAGCGCCACGGCAGGCATGCCTGTCAGTGTACACAGCCAATGGGATAATTCTTCCATCACCTCCAGCGCGCCTTGCACCGTTGATTGTGGCTGCAAAGGGTGCACATCGGCAAAGCCCGGCATGCGCGCAACTTTCTCGTTGAGACGCGGATTATGCTTCATGGTGCAAGAGCCGAGCGGATATACGCCCAGATCAATTGCGTAATTCTTCTGCGACAGACGCACGTAATGGCGCATAATTTCCGGTTCGGTTAAACCCGGAAGGCCAATATCGGATGTGCGCTCATGGCCACCGAGACGAGTCTTGCCCCCTTTAGGTTCCTGAATATCCACACCCGTCCGGCGCGGCGTACCCGTTTCAAAAATAAGTTTCGTCGCTTGATTCAAGGCTTTTGACCCTGAAGCCGTTGGCTGCTCATTTGTATTTGCCGCGCTCGTTGGCGCCGTTGGCCGTCCTGTGTTTTTCATAACAACACCTCCTTAAGCGCCATCTCAAAAGCGGCGATATCTTCTTCAGAACTGGTTTCAGTAACGGCGATCAGCAACAGATTTTCATGTTGCCCCTGCATAATGCGGGAGGCTGGAACCCCGCCGAGGACGCCTTTGTCGGCAAGTGCATTTACGACGTCATTCGCGTTTTTGGGCAGGCGCAAAGTGAACTCGTTAAAGAAACTGTCATTAATTAACTCAACACCTTTGACCGCAGATAATTTATCTGCGAGGTCGCAGGCTTTTTCATGATTGAGCATAGCGAGTTTACGCAATCCCGCTTCGCCGAGGAGCGACATATGAATGGTAAACGCTAAACAGCAGAGCCCGGAGTTTGTACAAATATTCGAGGTCGCTTTCTCGCGGCGGATATGTTGTTCACGCGTAGACAGCGTCAGCACGTAGCCGCGCTCGCCATTCGCGTCCACTGTCTCGCCGCAGACCCGGCCCGGCATTTGCCGCACAAGTTTTTGGCGGCACGCGAAAAGGCCAACATAAGGTCCGCCAAAGTTTAAACCGACGCCAATCGATTGGCCTTCGCCGACAACAATATCTGCCCCCTGCTCGCCCGGAGATTTAATCGCGCCGAGCGCGACGGGTTCTGTAAATACGGCAATCAGCAGCGCTTTATGAGCATGAGCTTTTTCCGCTATTGGCGCGAGGTCAACGATTTCGCCGAATACATTTGGCGACTGCACAACCACACAGGCAGTTTCGTCATTAATTAAATCTAGCACGTTCATGTCTGCACCGGGCTGCGGTGTGACTTCGTTGATTTTGATATCGAGAAATTTCGCACTATTCTGCGTAACCGCTGCATATTGTGGATGCAGGCCAGGTGCAAGGACGGCCTGTTTCTTACGCGTCACGCGACTTGCCATAATCACAGCTTCACCGCACGCCGTCGAGCCGTCATACATAGACGCATTAGCGACATCCATGCCCGTCAACATGGCAACTTGGGTTTGAAACTCGAATAAGGCTTGGAGCGTCCCTTGAGAAATTTCCGGTTGATACGGCGTATAAGCCGTCAGGAATTCAGAGCGCTGAATGAGATGATCCACACTGGCCGGGATATGGTGTTTATACGCCCCTGCCCCGCAGAAAAACGGCACAGATGACGCTGCAACATTTTTCGCAGAAAGCCGCGACATGTGCTGCTCAACCTGATGTTCGGTCTTGTGAGCAGGCAGGTCAATTAAGTCTTTTAGCCGGGCAGATTTTGGCACGTCTTCAAAGAGCTCATCGACGTGGGTCGCGCCAATAACAGAGAGCATCTCTGCGCGGTCGTTTTCATTCAGGGGGAGATAACGCATTTATTTAATTCCTTATACTTTTGCTCCACCAAGATAGCGGGGGAGCTGTCAGCGTAGCTGACTGAGGGAACGACGAAGAGTAGTTTCAAATACCGAATTCGCAGTTGGCAGAGCTGCCCCCTCCGACCTCCCCCGCTATCGCGGTGGAGGATACTAAAGTCCGTCGCAATAAGTCTTGTACGCCGCTTCGTCCATCAAGCTATCCAGCTCGCTCGCATCCGCAATTTTCATTTTGAGGAACCATCCCTCACCATCTGCTGACGCGTTTACCGTTTCGGGCGCGTCTTCGAGCGCCGCGTTCACTTCAGTGACTTCGCCGCCAACAGGCGCGTAGACTTCGGACGCTGCCTTAACGGATTCGACAACCGCCGCTTCATCGCCTTTGGCAATTTCTTTGCCGACATCCGGCAGCTCAACGTAAACAACATCGCCAAGCTGTCCGGCGGCGTAAGGACTAATCCCCACGGTGCCGATATCTCCGTCTACGGAAATCCATTCGTGATCTTCTGTGAATTTAACTGACATAAGTGTCCTCCTATCCTCGGTGATAATTATGGGGTGCGAAAGGGAGTTTCGCGATTGTGGCGGGGCGGGGTTTGCCGCGGACAATTAATTGCACGGGCGTTCCGGCTTTGGTAAATTTGCGCGCAACATAGCCCATGGCGACAGGCGCTTCGGCTGTAGGGCCAAAACCACCGGACGTAATCTCGCCGATTGTGTTTCCGTCCATATCTTGAATTTCCGTGTGTTCACGCGCCGGGGCGCGGCCTTCGGGCTGGATACCAACGAGGCGCTTGGTTGTCTTATCTGCAATGTCCGCCTCAACACGCCCTGCTCCGAGGTAATCACATCCACTACGACGATGTTTTTGAATGGACCAAAAAAGACCCGCTTCGATGGGCGAGACAGTCGTGTCAATATCGTGACCATAAAGACACAGTCCGGCTTCAAGGCGGAGGCTGTCACGCGCGCCTAGGCCGATAGCTTCAACGTCGTCATGAGCCAAAAGCAAATCCGTCAAGCGTTCGACGTCATCATGTTTTACGGAAATCTCAAAGCCGTCTTCACCCGTGTAACCCGAGCGGGAGACATGCACCCACATGTCAGGGGTGAGCGGCAGATCGGTATGGGTCATAAAGACGAGATCTTTGACGGCCGCGTTCATGGCACCAAGAACGTCAGCCGCTTTGGGCCCTTGAAGGGCAATCAGCGACAGCGTGTCATCGGCAATATCAAGCTTCACATCTTCAGGAAGATGTTTTTGCATATGCGCAAAGTCATCAACCTTGCACCCGGCGTTTACGACCAGATAAAGCTTATGTTCGTGCCCGGCGAACCCGAGGCGAGAAATCATAAGGTCGTCTAAGATACCGCCGTCCTCATTTAGAAACTGCGAATAGCGTTGTTGCCCCGGCTCAAGCGATTGAATGTCTGCGGGCACAAGTTTTTCGAGCGCTTTGGCAGCAGTTTCAAATGTCCCGTCATTCGCAATGATAAAGCATTGCCCCATATGAGACACATCGAAGAGGCCTGCTTTTTCGCGGGTATGTAAATGCTCTTTGAGAACGCCCATCGGATATTGCACGGGCATATCATAGCCCGCAAATTCAACCATTTTAGCGCCGAGAGAGACGTGTTTAGCGTGAAGCTTTGTCTTAATTAAATCCATAGTCGCACATTACGGCAGGTGCCGTATCCTGTGCCACCAGCTGTCTTTTGAGCCTGAGAGATTGACCAAACGATTGACCTCAATCGTAAGACTTACTCCGTCGGCGGGGTCTTTCACCATTCCCTTATTAAAAGGGCCCTCGCTAAAGGGTGACCCGCTTTCCAGCGTTTTATTTTCAAACGGTCCTTGGAGCCTGAGCGTTTCCGGGGCGGTTGCGTCTTCGGCGGTCCTGTGATTGCTCTGCAATCATCAAGACACTCTCCCATTTGAAAAGTATAAGATTTTGTGACGGAGAATCACAAGAGAGTCAATGTGGATAAGCGTTATTTACTCAGACGGACTTCCGCGAGTTCTTGCCCAATAGCGCCAAATGCATCTTCGAGCGCGATGGCATCGCCAGCATTGAAATACTTACCACTATCCGTGGCGCAACCTTGCAGCATTGTCAGGGTTGCTGCATCGGTAACTTCAAATGCAACCGTGTAAATAATGATATCGTCTTCTTTAATTTTTGTACAAATTTCTGTTGTTGTCGCATCGGCATCAGCTTGATCTGAATTCCAATGAAAAACGCCGTTGAAACTATCATTCGTACCGCCGTGTGAGCGGGTATTATTACCATCAGTCATCAAAAGAAGCGCGCTTTTGCGGTCATTCCTATCTGGTGTATTCGCCTCGACGAGAGGGGCCTCGGGTGTCAATGTGCGCCACCCCCACATAAGCCCTGACGGGATATATGTCTTATCTTCAGCCTCGAAAGACGATATAGTGGATTTTACAGCTTCCATGTCTGAAGTGAGTGGTAACATTTCCGTATGGCATGACCCTCCACCCGCAAACCCTTGCAGTTTTTTCCCCGGATTATAATGGGCCCTCGTGTTCCACGGAGCCTCACGAGATCCCATGCAACCTGACCAAGATATTGTCGCAGTTCTTTCTTCATTGTTAGGCACACACGAGGGATCATCAATTTCTCCGTCATCATCATTATCGCCGCACCCATTTAAATCATGATTCCAAGTATTCTCCGAGGTTGGCTGAACCTCAAGCCACGGCTCTGCGATATATGTCATTGGTATTCTGACATATCTGGCAAAAGGGACGACGCTTATCATCACATTGTCCGAAGAAGACGCGTTTGCAGGCGTTTCAAAAGTATCAATCAATTCGTTAGCAGCAGTTTGTAATGCAGTGAGTTTACTGCCCTCCATTGACCCCGTTGTATCAAGAACCAAAGCTAAGTTGAGTTTACCATCACCCCGAGGCGGCGCTTCAGCCAATGCCGTGATACTTTTATTTCCGTGTCCAAAAGTCCCCATGAATTGCATTTCATAGGTTTTGCTAACGGTAACTTGAATAGCGTTTTCGGGCGTAATTGTGGCAATCGCGGTATAATCGTTTGGAATACCTGCATTGGCGTTGATGCTATTTTCTGCGACTTGCTGAATATCCACAAGCTCCTGTTCTCCTGAAGTCGCGGCAGCTAAAGCCGCCATGTCCGCAAGGTGCTGTGTGTGTTGAAATTGTTTTGTCGTACCAAAAGAATCATACGCGACGCCAGCGCCCATGAAGATAACCATTAACGAAATCGCAAACATCATTGCGACGTTGCCATCAGGGTTATTTAGATATTTTTTATTATCGAGCATTTATTTCGGTCTCCAGATGATACATCACCAAATCTGTTGATATGCTGCCTCAATATTCTGAAGCGGCCATTGAGAAACGAAGTAAACGAGTTGTAAATATTACGCGGTAGTTAATAAAAACATCCGCAGAAACATGAAATTGTAACATCGCGCTCATCATTTCATTGTGAAAATTTTAATCAAAGTAGATCTAATTTAATCCCCCAATCCCCACGTAATCTTAATGCCTTTGATTTACTGACACTGTAAAAGCAAAGGAAATAACCATGTCAGATCAACCCTCAGTAAGCGCTACAGGAAAGTCACAAGAAGAGGTCGCCTTTGATCTCGTCAGTAAACTTAAAGGTCAAGGCGTTTGGGGCGAGCGCAATATTGGCCAGATATTGGACATGTATGCGGAGTGTTTAATCGCAACTAAGGGCCAGCGCATTGTAGAAGGCCTGAAAGCTGCAGAGCAGCCCCTCACTGTCGTACGCGCACAAGCCCCGGCACCGGCAAGAGCACAGCAGGCAGAAGCTGCGCCTACACAAACCGCGTCACCTGTTCATGCTCAGCAGCAAGCGGTACAGCAAGCTTTCAAACAAGCTTAAGGACTGACAGTCCGCGTAGAATTACTCGCGGACCAACTCCCTCACTCTATCGGGATAAACGGACTTGACGTAAGTCTTTGCCAATTTTTCGAAACGCAAGATCAAGCGTGATATCGTCTGCGGCAGTTAGGAACTTGGCTGGGCTTGTGGCGCAATTCTCTAACAAAGTCAGAGTTGTTCCGTCTGCAATGCTTAAGGCAACGGCGTAGATAATAATACCTTCGTCCTTGATGCTCTGGCAGACTTCAGCCGTCACAAGATTAGCGTCATTGACATCCGTGCCATTATGAAATGTGCCGCCAAAGCCGGGCACTATCAGGCCATTATCGCCGTAAGATTTTGTATTGCCCCCATCCGAAACAAGCACCATCGCGCGGCGGCGCTCGTGGTAATCAGGCGTATCCGCCTCCACGAGCGGCACGCTGCGCGATAGTGTCCGCCAGCCCCAAACAAGACCCCCTGGCAGATACGTGTTTTCATTTGTATTAATAGACAAGATCGCGTCTTTCACGGCGAGAAGGTTTCCTGTGAGCGGCTGTAATGTGCCATGGCACTCTCCGCCTGCCGTAAATCCTTGAAGCCGTTTTGTTCCCCATTCGGGGCGCTTGTGCCACCACTCGCTACGTGATCCCATACAGCCGTCCCACCCGGTAGGAACATCAAGCCAAGGCTCGCCTTCATATTCAGTTGGAATTTTTACGTATTGTGAAAAAGGAACGACACTAATGCGGACTTCGGTATTGTCTTCAACGATATCAACAACACCTGTGTTCAGCGTATTAACGTAGTCATTCGCAGTCTCGATAAGACCGGATAACAAACCACCTGTTGAGTCATCCGTAATGTCTATAACGAGAGCAAGGTCGAGTTTACCCAAGCCAACGGGTGGAGCTTCCGCGGTAGCTGTATATGAAGCTTTGTCGCGGCCAAAAACATCCAAGAATTGATAGTCATATTCACCGCTCACCTGAACCGTCATGCTGCGGTCGAGGCTTAAGGTGAGCGTAACGTCATAGCCCGCATCAGCGGCGCTGTTGCCGTTGACGACGCTTTCCGCAATGTCTTGCAACTCCCACGGCGTCCGTTTTTCGGAGGCCGCAGCGGCGAGGACGGCCATATCAGCCAGATATTGTGCGTCATTCGAACGGCTAGTCAGGCTGAGTAAGTCCATTCCGATGCCCATCCCAATGGTCATCACACTTAGACTAAATCCAAACAGTGTCGTTAAGCTTCCGCGGTCGTCCTTTTTTAGATCTTTTAAATAGCTCATTGCATACTCCGATGCAGCGAACCCACGTGTTTCATATAGATAAGAAGTTTAAAGGACGCGTTCAGAAATTTACTGAACAAAGCGTAAATATTTTGAGCGCTTACATACGTTCCGGAGCGGTAAGTCCAAGGATATCCAGGCCTAGTTCCAACTGCCGCAATGTTGTTTCCGCAATGGCAAGCCGGGAGGCTTTTACCGCGTCCGGAGTTTCGTCCGCGAGGATTGGGCAGTCCGCATAGAAACGCGAAAAGCTCTGCGCAATGCGGTAAACATGATCACACAAAATATGCGGCGCGCGCTTATCCGCCGCCACCTCAAGCGCGCGGCCGAAAGCATCAAGGGACAAGAGGAGCGATTGTTCGGCGGGGTCTGAGATTACAATTTCACCTGCGCTCACGCCTTGCGTCGCAGCTTTGCGCAAGATGGATTTAATCCGCACAGCCGCATATAAAAGATAAGGCCCGGTCTTGCCCTCAAAAGCGGTGAAACGCTCGGGGTCAAAAACGTAATCAGTTGTCCTTTGGTTTTGAAGGTCGGCAAATTTCAAGGCGGCAAGACCAACTTTATCTGCGATGTCTGCTTGCTCCGCCGCGTCAAACTCTTGGCCAATACCGACTTCAAGCAGGCGTTTTTGTGCCGCTTCGCGCATCATAGAAACAAGATCATCAAGACGCAGCACACCGCCTGCGCGGGTTTTAAACGGCTTACCGTCTTTCCCGTTCATCGTCCCAAATCCGTTATGTTCCATTTGCTTTAGGTCGAACCAGCCTGCTTTAGCCGCGGCGCGAAAGACTTGCTCAAAATGCAGGGATTGGCGTTGGTCGACAACATAAAGAATAAGGTCAGGATTAATTTCAGCTTTGCGGTCAACGAGCGTCGCAAGATCAGTTGTATGGTAAAGCACAGCGCCGGAGGATGCGAGTAGCATCACAGGCGGCATAGGTTTCGTGTCGCTCTCTTCCTTGACCGGAATAATGAGCGCACCGTCACTGTCTTCGGTAATACCTTTAGATTTAAGTTCGTCGATCATGGCCGGGATGAGCGGGTCAACAGCCGCCTCCCCTTTCCACAAATCAAATTCAACACCGAGCGCGCCGTAGCCTTCTTTCAACGCCGCTATCGAAACCGTGATGAAATGTTCCAAGAGTGCGAGATAACCTGCTCTGCCCGATTGAAGCTCTGCCGTGGCCACGCGGGAGCGCTCCATACGGGCATCGTCGTCTTTCGCTTTGTTACTCGCGGCGGGGTAAAGTCTTGCAAGGTCTTCCATGTTGACCGGCGCAGTAGACGGGAAGCCGTCTGTTTTCGCCGCGTCGAAATAAGGTAAGTCCGGTTGCTCATCTTGAAGCTCTGTAATCAGGTGCCCCATTTGAAGGCCCCAATCGCCAAGATGGACATCACCAATAACGTTATGACCGCGGAACCGCATCAAGCGTTTAATGGCTTCGCCGATGACAGCCGAGCGTAGATGCCCAACATGCATAGGTTTGGCGACGTTCGCGCCGCCGTAATCTATGACAATTGTCTTGGGCGGCACAGTTTCCGCGCCGACCCGGTCATCGCCCGCCAGCACGTTCGCACGGCTGTTGTAAATGCCTTCAGTCGGTTGAATATTGATAAAGCCCGGACCGCCGACTTGAACCTCGGCAATGTCAGAACTCTCATTTAATATGTCCGCCACCTTAGCCGCAATATCGCGCGGATTAGCCTTTTCGCCTTTTTTTTTGAGAAAGCTAGCGGCCTGCATCGCCCCGTTACATTGAAAAGGAAGCAAATCAGGTTTGGCGGATTCGCTTATGCGGCCATAGTCCGCCGGAAACCCCAAAGATTCGAAAGCGGCAGCCGTATGCACTGCCAGCATATCTAGCAAAGACTTTGACATGACGGACCTAGTTTTGTCCGGCAGAAATACGGAAGCGTTTGCCTTCGGCGTTAAACGCGCGTTGTGCGTCCGTAACCACAAAACCAACAATGATCTCAAAGTTCACACCGGACGTATTCTCATTTCGGCGGGGGATAACAATATCCTTAAGTTCTTCAGTCATCGTGACGCGGTCAGACCCTGCTGGGAATCGCACTTGAATTGGAAAGACTTGTTTTTCGATAACGTCGATATTTTTACGCGTAACCGCAACAAAGTATTCATACGTCGCTTCGCTACTTGCCGCCGCTGGACCGCGTCCGAACGCAATGTCTATTTCCAGATCAGCACGAATGGGCTCTGTTCCGTAATATCGGCACAGGCTGCGCACTTTGTTGATTTCACCTGTAAAGCCTACATTTTTGTAACTCTCGCCACCGTTAAACTCAACAATCCGGGACGCGTCATACAATGCAAAGGCCCGCGGACATGGCCCCGGGTTCTTTTCTGCCGCAGCGCCAATCGCCAGAACTTCCTTCGTGCTGCGGCAGCCCGGCAAAGTCGTCGCGACGGCCGCTATCAAGGCTAAGGCTGCGCCTGCTTTAAAGACTGATTTTTTCATGGTGCGTCCTAATATCGTCATCATTTACGCGCACTGGTATAGCTATCGCGCGGTGTGTCTGGTAAGGGTCATACCGAGTTCCGGCTCGCCCTGCAACGCCCAAGGTGAGCTTATCGGACGCATAAGGAGAATTTAATGCAGCCTGAAAATGCTGTCGATACGCGGCCCAAGAAGGCTTTAATACTAGCCTCACCGCGCGGATTCTGTGCCGGCGTTGACCGGGCCATCCAAATTGTCGAGCGCACAATCGAAATTCACGGCGCGCCTGTTTATGTGAGGCACGAGATTGTCCACAATCAACATGTCGTAAAGCGCCTCGAGAACATGGGCGCAATTTTCGTGGATGAGCTAGACGATTGTCCCGATGAACGCCCCGTCGTCTTCTCCGCCCACGGCGTCCCAAAATCCGTACCTGCCGCCGCGCAGGCCCGCGAGATGACCTATCTCGATGCGACCTGCCCGCTAGTATCTAAGGTCCATGTCGGGGCCGAACGGCAGTTCAAAGCTGGACGGCATATTTTGCTGATTGGCCATGCCGGACACCCGGAAATTGAAGGCACAATGGGACAACTTCCAAAAGGCGCGATGACATTGCTAGAGACTGAAAAATGCGCCCGTGAATTTACACCAGAGGATGCGGACAATCTTGCGCTCGTCACCCAGACGACACTTTCGGTTGATGACACCTCCACCATAATTGAAATTTTGAAAACGCGATTCCCAAATATTGCTCTACCTTATAAGGAGGACATTTGTTACGCGACGACGAACCGACAACAAGCGGTAAAAGCCATTGCAGAGCGCTGCGATCTCCTGCTTGTAATCGGCGCAGAAAATTCCTCCAATTCCAAACGCCTCGTTGAGGTTGGTAAGCGCGCAGGCGCAGACCATGCCATACTCATTGCCTCGGCGGAAAATATGGATTGGGATTTGATTGAAAGCGTGAAAACCATTGGCTTGTCGTCCGGGGCGAGCGCGCCGGAGTATCTGGTCGACGGCGTTATCGCAGCTCTCCGTTCTCGCTTCGACGTCAACATCGAAGAAGCGATTGTGACCGAGGAAAATGTCGTGTTTCGCCTTCCGCGCAGTCTTAGAAAAGAAGATGTCAATGCCGCGAGCTAAGTCAGGTAAAGACCTCGTCATTTATACGGACGGCGCGTGTTCCGGCAATCCAGGCCCCGGCGGCTGGGGGGTGCTCATGCAATTTGGGGCTAAAGAAAAAACCCTAAGCGGCGGCGAGCCTGACACCACCAATAACCGTATGGAACTCATGGCCGCTATTAAAGCATTGGAGGCCGTGAAGCCGGGTTACAAAGGCAACATCACATTATGGACTGACAGCACCTATGTCCTTAAAGGTATCACGGAATGGATAGACGGCTGGAAAAAACGCGGCTGGAAAAAATCAGATAAGAAGCCCGTTATTAACACGGATCTCTGGAAAATATTGGATGATCTAAATGCCGCTCGCGACGTGAATTGGAAATGGGTCAAAGGGCATGCGGGCGTTGATGGCAATGAACGCGCAGATGAGCTGGCGCGGATGGGGATACCGGGGAAGTAGATAACCGCGTAGGCCGGATAGAACGCAGTAAAATCCGGCATTTCTTAGAAGACTTCTTGCCGGATTTCGCGAGGCTCTATCCGGCCTACGGAATTGTTATAATCCCGCAACCGCCCGCGCTAAATTCTCCCGCGCTTGCTCTTCCCGTTCTGCGAGAAAAACATCCGTTTTATATATCCGCTCCATGTCCAAAAAGCTCTTCAATATCTCTTTGCGTTTTTTGCGGAATATGAGTTTGGGGACTAATTTGTATTCTTTGCGTATATTGATTTCGAAGTCGTCGTAAATGTTCGCAGACGCTCCGAGGATAGAGAGGTCTATGTCGAGCATGAACTGCTCATCTTTGGTAGTCGGGTTGGCGTGATGTTCGGTGATGAGGATGAGGGTTTCAATACGTGCCACAACGTCATCCGCCGCGCCATTTTCGCGCAGAAATTTCACGGCCCAAACGGCGCTATCTTTTTCGTTCGTGCCAGAAAATATTTTATAAACCGCATCATGAAACCAGAGCGCAAGGCGGACTTCGTGCGGTCTATCTAATTCCAGTTTCACACGTTCTAAATGCAACAGGCAAGCTTCGATATGTTCGGTTGTGTGGTAAGCGCGGTGTGGTTCATCATAGGCCGCGATTAAAGCGGCGTGGGCCGGCAAATTTTCGCCGAACCCGAAGGCCGTCATCATGGACAACCAGTCTTGTTCCTGCATGAGGCTCGCTATGTGAGCGGCTCCACCATGAGCGTTGTGCCTTTGACGGACATGACTTTGAGCTCTTGACCCGCCGCAGCCGTTCCCGTGTCCATTGCTGCACGCCATTGTGTGTCGCCGACTTGGACGCGGCCTTGGCCGGTTTCGAAATCAGCAATCGCTTTGACGCGCATACCGACCATAGAGCGGGCGCGGTCATTAAGATCAGACGGCTCATCGCTACCCATTTTTGGACGAATATATTTGTGTCCGATCACAAGTAAGACAGCCGATAGAATGAAGAAAAGTAGAAATTGCATTTCCCAGCCGAGAGGCAAGGCGAAGGCTAAGAGGCCAACAATTAGGGCTGCGGCCGCAAACCAAAGGACATAGGTCGTTCCGGTCAGGACTTCGACAATTAAAAGGACCACGCCGATAACCAGCCATTTCGTTCCGCTCATGCCTTCGAGCATTTGCATAAGAATGTTAGTGTCTGAATTCATAATGGTCCCCTTTTATCTATTGTCTTGTGTGTACTGGTCCTATTTCTTTTTGTTAGTCGCACCGCCCGCATTCAACAGAGCGCCAATGCCGCCCACAGTTGCTGCAAGGCTTGAGAGTTCAGCCGGCACAATGATTGTCTTTTGGTTCGGTGATTTCGCGAGTTCCCCAAAGGCTTTCACGTAATCCTGCGCCACGAAGTAATTCACCGCGTTGACATCACCGCGGGCAATCGCCGTCGAGACCATTTCTGTCGCTTTGGCTTCGGCCAGTGCTTCACGCTCCCGGGCTTCGGCGTCGAGAAAGGCGGCTTCCTTGCGGCCTTCAGCTTCGCGAACAGCGGCTTCTTTTTCGCCTTCCGCTTTTAGAATTTGTGACTGCTTGTGACCTTCGGCCATCAAGATGTCAGCGCGCTTTTCACGCTCCGCTTTCATCTGCTTGTTCATGGCCTGGGTAATGTCAGCTGGCGGCGAAAGATCTTTAATCTCGATACGCGTAACTTTCGCGCCCCAAGGATCTGTCGCGGCGTCAATAATCGTCAAGAGCCTCGCATTGATCTCGTCCCGGCGGGAGAGAACTTCGTCGAGGTCCATAGAGCCAACAACCGTCCGTACATTGGTTAAGCACAAATTCTGAATAGCGTTATCAAGATTGTTCACTTCGTATGCGGCTTGGCGCGCATCGATGACTTGGACAAAGACGACCGCGTCGGCTGTGACCTGCACGTTATCTTTGGTAATCACGTCCTGCGATGGGATATCAATGACACGCTCACGCATGTTCATTTTGTATCCCACACTGTCCACAAAGGGGACGATGAAGGACAAACCCGGTTTAAGCGTTTGCGTATATTTACCAAACCGCTCGACCGTATATTCCATGCCCTGCGGCACGGCCTTGATAGACTTTAAAACAACAACCAACGCCAGAACGACGAGGCCAATAAAAATCATACTACCTGTATCCATGATATCCCCCTTTTAATTAAGTCTATAGAATGCCTTAGCTACAACGCGTTAAAGTTGACCTAAGAGATAATCTGCGGCTGACACTTTGAATTCGCCGGGGCCTTCAACGTGAAGACTTTCAACAACGCCGTCATTAACAACCATGGCGTAACGCTGTGAGCGTCCGCCCATACCAAAGCCGCTTGCATCTAATTCGAGACCAATCTCTTTTGTGAAATCGCCATTGCCATCTGCGAGCATAATCATCTCGTCCGAGACGCCCTGATCTTTTCCCCATGCATTCATCACAAACACATCGTTCACGGATATGCAGGCAATTTGGTCAACGCCTTTGGCCTTAAATTTTGCCGCGTGCTCTTTGAAGCCCGGCAAATGTTTCGCTGAACATGTGGGCGTAAACGCGCCCGGAACGGCAAATAAAGCAACGCGCTTTCCGCCAAACAAGTCGGCGCTTGTGATTGGCGCAGGGCCATCTTCGCCCATTGTCATAAATGTGGCTTCGGGTAATTTATCACCGGCTTTAAGGGACATATTTCTCTCCATTTGTTTCGCAATTATTTGCTTGTTCTTGCAGTATATATGGGGTTTTTGATAAACTTTGCAAGATGGGTTGAAAAAATATCGAACGCGCCTCATCTTGTCTCTATGAGTGATACGCCCACATCCTTGCGAGGAAAATACCTAATCGCGACGCCGTCCTTAGGTGACCCTCGGTTTGAGCGCGCGGTTGTTTACATGTGCGCCCATGATGCGGACCACGCGATGGGCGTTGTTATTAATAAATCTAAAGGTGAGCTGGTCATTTCCGATTTGATAAATCATATCGGTATAGAAGGCGCTGTTACCGTTGCGGACACGCCCGTTCTAGAAGGCGGCCCTGTCGATATTGACCGCGGTTTTGTGCTTCATTCACCGGATTATTTCTCAGAGGAAACGAGTCTTAAACTCTCTGATACGCTTAGCCTGACAAGTACCAAAAACGTGCTGGAGGCCCTCGTCACAGACAAAGCGCCCAGCCAAGCCGTTCTGGCCGTTGGGTATGCGGGTTGGGGCGAAGGACAGATTGAGCGCGAGCTTGTACAAAATGCGTGGCTAGTCTGCGAAGCTGATGAATCGCTAATTTTCGATACTAAAATGAATGATAAATGGCACCGTGCGTTAGATATTATCGGAATTAGTCCAGAGAGTCTGTCGTTCTTTGGCGGGACGGCCTAGACGTCACTGGACAAGCGCGCGTAAATGATATGATCGCGCCACTCCCCGTCAATCTTTAGAAAGCCGCGAGCCGTGCCTTCGCGTTGAAACCCTACGGCTTCGAGAACTTTGATTGACGCCGCATTCTCCGGTTGAACCCCCGCTTCAATCCGGTGCAGCCCCAAATCGTTAAAACAAAACTGACAGGCGGTTTTTACAGCGGCTCGAGCGAAGCCTTGGCGGGCATAATCTTCTCCCACCCAATATCCCAGCATAGCTGTTTGCGCGACCTGCCGCTGGACGCGGGTGATATTGCAGGCCCCAATCATGCGCTCATCATCTGCGCGGAACATATGAAACGGATAGCCCTGACCATTAGCAATCATTTTTTTAAACACGGCGAGACGCGCTTTGTAGGAGGCCCGCGAAAGATGCGCTTCGTTCCATTCCGGCTCCCACGGAGAGAGATAGGACTTATTCAGACGGCGAAGCTCGACCCATTGATCAAACTCGGCCCAGCGAGGCGCGCGCAAATGCACGCCGCCCCCAGCCGCTATTCCGTAAAGAGATTTTGGAGTCGCGGTCCGCATTAGGCAGGCTCGCGGCCAAAGCGTCCGCGCCGCTTATGCAGGATAAAATAGATAACCAGCCAGATCAGCGCGAAGCTGTACCATGTCAGCATATAATCAAGATGGTTATTGGCAATGTCAGGGCGTTTAGGGGTAAGGTCTGCCGCGCTCGAAGCGCCGTCACTAGCATCGATATAATACTGCGTTGTGATACCCGGCGACTTTACAGCCCACTCATTCGTCTCAGGTATCGGATTAAACCCGAACCAACGGTTTTGTTCAGGCGTGCTTTTAGGGGCGAGCCAACCCAATTTTTGCGCGCGGCGGACATAGCCTGCAATCTTCACAGGTCCTCGGGGCAAAACCAAAGGTGCCTCTTTATTTGCGTCTTTGACCGGGCCAATATTTACGAAGACTTCGTCCATCCCCTCACGAGCCGGAACATATTGATCCCAGCTAATCCCGGGCTTGGTTGGTTTATAGACGTGGAAGGCTTGATCTATGGGCTGATACTCAGCCGTAAATTCAATCCGGTGAAAGTCGAGTGGCATGTCGGTATCCAGCGCCGTCTCTACCGTCATGAGAGATTTCCAAGGAGCCGCATTCGCCGCCTCATCTATCTCAGCAAGGAGCGTAGTCTTCCATTGCAGACGTTGATATTGCCATGTGCCAAGGCTGATTAAAATAACAAGAAATATCGCCGTAATAAATGTCAGGCCGGGTAAGGGTCGAAAGTAAAGTCGCAAGATTTACTCCTTGCTATCCTTAGGGGAACTACGGTGCTCTTGTGCGTCATGTTTAAATTGCATGTTAAACATGACGCCCCGCAAGGGCCGTAGGAGGGCTAAGCAAAATGCAATTAAGATTGGTATCCAGATTAACATGGTCAGCCACATGGGCGCGTCCAGAATAAGTTGAAACGCCAGAGCGGCTGGAATGATTATAACACCCGCCGCAAAAATAACGAAAACGGCTGGGCCGTCGCCTGCATCTTCACTATCAAAACTTGTGCCGCAGGCTTGGCACTCATCTGCGAATTTCAGAAACCCGTTAAATAAGGAGCCCTCGCCGCAAACCGGGCACCGACCTCGAAGGCCGGTGGTCACCGGTGAGAGCTTTGTTTCAGACACCTATGGCGCTTACTGGAAGACGACGTAGACGAAGGCGAACAAGAAGAGCCATACAACGTCAACGAAATGCCAGTACCAAGCTGCAGCTTCGAGCCCGAAATGTTGCTTAGGTGTGAAGCTCCCCTTCATCAGGCGCGCCCAGCAGACCAGCAAGAAAATAGTCCCTATCAAAACGTGGAAACCGTGGAAGCCTGTCGCAAGGAAGAAGGCGGACCCATAAGTATTCGTTGAGAGCCAGAATGATCCGCCCGTGCCGTCTATAGCGCGATGCGCGTAGGCCTCAATATACTCAATGCCTTGGAGACCTGTAAATATGACACCCAGAAGAACAGTGAGTCCAAGGCCCCATTTAGCGTGCTTTCGGTTCCCGTGAACGAGCGCGTGATGCGCCCACGTGACCGTCGTACCTGACAAGAGCAAAACCAAAGTATTCATCAATGGAAGATGCCAAGGATTAATCGTTTCAATTTGCGGCGGTGGCCAACTGGCATAACCCGGCGCAGTTTCGAGAATGTCTTGGTTCCATCCTTCGCGTTTTTTGTGGAACAGACTTGTTTCAAAAAACATCCAGAACCAGCCTACAAAGAACATAGCTTCTTGCATGATGAACATAATCATGCCGTATCGTAGACCGATATCTACAACCGGCGTGTGATCGCCTGCATCAGCTTCACGGGCAACATCGCGCCACCAGCCATACATGACATACGAGGCAAAGAGGCAGCCTATGACGAGGATAATCCACCCCCCAGATGCACCTTCGCGGCCTTGGAGCGTATCAATGCCGCGGGCGAAGAAAAATTCCATCAGAGGGCTATCGCCTGTGCGCTCTACGAGACCAGCAAAAAACGCTACCATGCCCAACCCCCAAACAAGGGCTGCACAGCCAGATAGGAACGGCCAAGGGCTTGGCTCTACAAGGTGATAATCGTGTTCAACAGCATGATCTGACATGTGTGTCTCCGGCATTTAGAATCTATGTGGCTATAACGCGGCCCCCGCCGCGCGGCAACATAGATAGTGTTAGTTTAAAGCGTCGCGGGGTTGCACGGCAGCTTCGAGTTTAGGGTTTTCGACTTCGAAAAATGTATAGGATAATGTGATGTCGGTGACGTCCGCTAGGCGCTCTTCTTCGTTGAGCAGCGGGTCAATAAAAAACAACACCGGCATCATGACCTCTTGGCCCGCTTCAATGCGTTGCTCAGTAAAACAAAAGCATTCGGTTTTAACAAAATAAGGCGCAGCTTTGATCGGCGCGACATTAAATGTCGCCGTACCGACAAGCGGGTAATTAGAATTATTTTTGACTTTGTAATAAGCAAGACCGGACTGACCTAGCTTTACATCCATAGAGCGTTGTTCGGGCTCAAATGACCACGGAAGGTCACCTGACACATTAGCGTCAAAGCTGACCGTGACCGTACGGTCGATAATTTCAGAGAGGTTCTCTTCGGCGCGCGCCGTTGTGCCGCCGTAACCCGTCACCTTGCAAAACGTATCGTAGAGCGGTTTAGAGGCGAAGCCGAGACCGAGCATAGCCAATGCCGCGCCGACCAATATCAACCGCGTCGTCTTAATGTTGCCAACCATTAAATCACCCCCGAACGGGATAGCACGGTCAAGAAGGCAAAAATCATAAACGCTGCGAGTCCCAATGCGATCCAAACACTCCGTCTATTGCGAGCTTTGAGCGCTGCCTCATCAGGCTGGATGAATTCAGTAGGTTTGTCGCGGTATTCGGCCATTAAGCAAACCCCGCTAAAAGATTGTCCGCTGCGAGCGCGCCAAAAATGACAAAGAGATAGACGATTGAGAACGCGAACAGATTACGCGCAGCACGGTCACCTTTTTTTACATCGTAAAGCGAGGCCTCATCGGCGCTGTCGGCAATCTCGCCCGCACGGGATTTAAAGACTTTGTAAGCCAGCGCAATGAACGTCAAATTCAGAACGGCAGCAATGACAAGATACAGCATCCCTGCGAGCCCGGTGAGAACTGGCACGACACATATGCCTGCGAGGAGCACGGCATAGAACAGCATTTGCGCGCGAGTGGATTTTGCGCCTTTTACATTTGGCATCATGGGTATGCCGACTTTTTCGTAATCACCCGTCTTGTAAAGCGCGAGTGCCCAGAAATGGGGCGGTGTCCAGAGGAACGTGATCATAAACAGTACGACAGAGTCGATAGAAATATCGCCCGTCACAGCCGCCCAGCCAATCATAGGCGGGAAAGCCCCTGCTGCGCCCCCAATGACGATATTTTGCGGCGTACTACGTTTAAGCCACATCGTATAAACAACGAAATAGAAGAAGATTGTAAAGGCCAGGAGCGCAGCTGCGACCCAATTTGACGCCATCCAAAGCGTCGTAACGGACAAAGCGGAAATGATTGTGCCGAAAGCCAGCGCACTATCTGGAGACATTTTGCCTTGCGGCAGCGGGCGTTTCTTAGTGCGTGACATTTGCGCGTCAATATCGGCGTCGTACCACATGTTCAGCGCGCCTGAGGCCCCTGCCCCAGCCGCAATCGCGAGGATAGATGCGAAGGCGGCGAAAGGCGAGATTGTACCCGGCGCAACCAACAAGCCAACAAAGGCTGTGAACACAACAAGCGACATGACACGCGGCTTCATCAACGCGATGTAATCTTTGGGTTCAGCCAAAGATAGTGAGGCATTAAAGGCCGCCTTCGTTTCCGAAGCGGCCCCGCCCTTTAGGTTTATGTCAGCCGAGACGCTAATGGTCGTTTGTCTCTTCGATACGCGGAAGCGTGTTGAACTGATGGAACGGAGGCGGTGATGTCAGCGTCCACTCGAGCGTTGTTGCGCCTTCGCCCCACTGATTGTCACCCGCTGGACGTTTCACGATAAAGGCCTCAATGACCCAGACGAAGAACATAAATACGCCCGCGCCTGTCACATAAGCGCCCCATGTGGAGACCTCATTAAAGTAAGTGTACTCAACGGGATAATCCACGTAGCGGCGCGGCATGCCTTGCATTCCAAGGAAATGCTGCGGGAAGAAGATCAGGTTCACGCCGATAAAGAACAACCAGAACTGAATGCCCGCAAGCCACTTGTTATAGAGATAGCCGGACATCTTACCGAACCAGTAAGTAAAGCCGCAGAAGATGCCGAACACAGCGCCCATAGATAGAACGTAATGGAAGTGAGCCACAACATAATAGGTGTCATGCAAAGCCGTATCAATACCCGCATTCGCAAGTACAACGCCTGTCACGCCGCCAATAACGAAAAGGAAGATAAAGGCCTGCGCCCACATCATCGGGATGGTCATACGGATAGAGCCGCCCCACATTGTTGCGAGCCAAGAGAAAATTTTAACCCCTGTCGGCACCGCAATCACGAGGGTCGCCGCCAAGAAGTAAGCCTTCATGTTTACGTCCATGCCGACTGTGTACATGTGATGCGCCCAAACTACGAAGCCTACAACGCCAATTGCGACCATAGCGTAAGCCATGCCGAGATAGCCAAAGATTGGCTTCTTGGAGAATGTCGACACAACGTGCGAGACAATACCAAAGGCCGGGAGGATCATGATGTAAACTTCAGGATGACCAAAGAACCAGAACAAATGCTGGAACATAACAGGGTCGCCGCCCATGGCCGGATCAAAGAACCCTGTGCCGCCGTCGATGCGGTCGGTGAAGAGCATAAACAGCGCGGCAGCAAGAACAGGTAGAGCCAAGAGCAACAAGAAAGCTGTAACCAAAACGCCCCACGCGAAAAGCGGCATTTTATGGATCGTCATGCCAGGTGCGCGCATGTTTAGGATCGTTGTGATGAAGTTAATCGCGCCAAAAATAGACGAGAAACCCGCTGCGAGAAGGCCGATAATAATAAAGTCGAAGGCGGGCCCCGGAGAGCCGCTGGTCGAGAGCGGCGGATACATAACCCACGAGCCCCCAAATCCGTTTCCGCCCGACCCGCCAGGTACAAAGAAGGAAATCATTAAGCAGATAAGCGCCGTTGGCAAGAGCCAGAAGGATAAATTGTTCATGCGCGGAAACGCCATATCCGGCGCGCCGATCATAATCGGGACAAACCAGTTCCCAAAACCGCCAATAAGCGCAGGCATGACCATAAAGAAGATCATGATGAGGCCATGCATAGAGACAAATACGTTATATGTGTGGAGGTCTTCAAAATACTGAATGCCCGGCGCGCCAAGCTCTAGGCGCATCATAAACGACAAATACCCGCCAATCATGCCGGAGATGACACCAAAAATCAGATAAAGTGTGCCAATATCTTTATGGTTCGTGGAATAGAACCAACGCGTAAAGAAGCCGGGTTTACCGTCGCCATATGCGCCGTGATCATCGCCGTGAGGGATTGCTACCATGAGAGGCTCCTATTTCGGGGCCGTAGCTGTCGCTACGCCGCCTGAATTATTACTGGCTGAACTTGTGGAAAAAGCACCGTCGCTGGCGACCCACTGACGGAACGCGTCTTTGGAGACAACCTCAACTTCAATGGGCATAAAGGCATGTTTCAGACCGCAAAGCTCTGAACACTGGCCGTAAAACGTGCCCTCTTTGGTAACCTTGAACCAAGTCTGATTAATTTTACCTGGAATGGCATCAATTTTAACACCAAATGAAGGCACCGCAAATGAATGCAAATTATTACTTGAGGTGACGAGAACCTTAACTGTTGTGTCCACAGGGACGACAAGCGGCGCATCAGTTCCAAGTAAATAGGGCTTACCCGCCGCTTTGGCATCGTCTTCTAAGAGATAATTTGAAATAATGGAGTCGACGTTCTCGTAATCAGGATAGGCATATTCCCAGTTCCACGTATTGCCAGTCACTTTAATCGTCATGTCGGACTCAGGAATCACGTCTTGCATCCGCAAGAGCTGCATAGAAGGAACGACCATAACCAAAAGAATAATAACAGGCACAATCGTCCAGACCACCTCTATCATCGTATTGTGTGTTGTCTTGGACGGAACCGGATTACGCTTTTCGGAAAACCTGAACATAATAAAGGCCATCAAGATCATAACAAACACGACAACTGCGACCATCAGCCAGAATACGAAATTATGAAACTTGATTGTCGCCTCCATGACCGGCGTCGCCGCCTCTTGGAAGTTAATGCCGCCGTCAATTGGCACCTGGGCGAACGCCGCAATCGGTGCAAAAACAAGAGCTAGGGCTGTCGAAATAAGGCGTTTAAAACGCATAGGATTTACCTTAATAAAACAAGTGCAGACTCACCGCCTGCCAGATAGCTCGACTTATAGGCCTATTCATCAAGAAAATCAGGGTAGAAATCAGGCGCGGATTGTCGCATTCATACGGCTTCAACTTAGACAGAAATTGCTACTGGACTATCGCGCAAGGCTCCCTAAATAAGGCCTATGAGTGATTTTATTTTTGACGACTGCGAACTGACTGCTTCATTTGCGCAGAAAACCCTCGATACAGCCCTTTCCGGCGCAGATGACGGAGAGCTTTACCTTGAGCGCGGCACGTCTGAATCCCTGACATTTGACGATGGCCGCCTTAAAACGGCCAGTTTTGATACGAGCCGCGGCTTTGGGCTACGGTGCGTTGCCGGCGATACAACAGGGTTTGCTCAAAGCACCGATATGAGCAACGGAGCTCTCGCGCGCGCCGCCAGTGCGGTCAGTCTTGCAAAAGCCGGACACGCAGGCACTGTGGCCGAGGCCCCGCCCCGCACAAACACGCGTCTTTACCCGGACATTGACCCCGTGAGCTCACCTAATTTCGGCGGCAAGGTTGATATCTTGCAAGAGATTGACGCCTATTGCCGAGCGCTTGACCCAAGCGTGGTTCAGGTGTCTGCCTCGATCTCCGGCTCGCGCCGCGCCGTATCGATTCTGCGCGCCGGCGGAGAGCGTTACGATGATATCCGGCCTCTCGTTCGGATTAACATATCGATTGTGGCCGAGAAAAATGGTCGCCGCGAAACAGGTAGCGCCGGAGCCGGCGGACGCGCGGCTTACGATCAATATGTGACCGAGGACAATTGGAAGCGCCTCGCCAAAGAAGCCCTCCGCCAAGCGAAGGTTAATCTCGAATCTGTTCCAGCTCCCGCAGGTCCCATGGATATCGTGCTTGGCAGCGGCTGGCCCGGGGTTCTTTTGCACGAAGCCATTGGCCACGGTCTAGAGGGCGACTTCATTCGCCGCGGTACGTCAGCTTTCACAGGCATGCTGGGCGAGCGCGTCGCGGCTCCCGGCGTGACCATTGTGGACGACGGTACATTGCCCGGTCTTCGCGGCTCTATTACAATGGACGATGAAGGCACGCCCTCCGGCCGCACGACCCTAATTGAGGACGGCATCTTAAAAGGCTTTATGCAGGACCGGATGAATGCTCGGCTTCTTGGCGTTCCCGCAACAGGCAATGGACGGCGTGAAAGCTTCGCGCACGCGCCCCTGCCCCGTATGACCAACACATTCATGCTCGGCGGCGATAAAGACCCGGCAGAAATTATTGCAGATTTGAAAGACGGCATTTATGCCACAAACTTTGGCGGCGGACAGGTGGATATTACCTCCGGTAAATTCGTGTTCCAGTGCACCGAAGCCTACAGAGTTCGTAATGGTAAAATCGAAGAGCCCGTTAAAGGCGCGACGCTTATCGGCGACGGCCCAACCGTGCTCACACAAATCCGGCACATCGGAAATGACATGGCGCTCGATCCTGGTATCGGTGTCTGCGGCAAGGCTGGACAAGGCCTCCCCGTGGGCGTCGGGCAACCCACGCTTTACGTTGAGAACGTGACCGTCGGCGGCAGCGCAGCGGCATAAAGACCCCTTGTTAAGCGTCTGGGTTCGAGACTCGCTTATTTTGTCAATCTGGTTTAATAAAGCTCTTCAACTATTGGAGAGACGAACATGTCTGGAATGAACTTACTCGAAATGATTATGGGCGCGCAGGGCGGACAAACCGCACAGCAAGCCGGATCGCAACTGGGCCTAGACCCACAGCAAAGCCAAAGCGCAATCGCGGCCTTGCTCCCGGCAATCTCGTCGGCGCTTAAACAAAATACAAATTCACCACAAGGCCTCGCAGGATTACTCAGCGCGCTGCAAGGCGGATCGCACGATCAGTATCTGGACGACCCGCAAGTTCTGGCCCGCCCGGAAACCGTAAACGATGGCAATGCGATCCTTGGTCATTTGTTTGGCTCGAAAGACGTCAGCCGCGAAGTCGCGGGACGCGCCTCTGCGCAGACGGGTATTGGCGCAGATGTTCTTAAAAAACTCCTGCCTATCGTTGCGACGATGGCCATGGGCAGCCTGTCCAAGCAAACCCGTCAGCCAGATGTTAAATCGGGTCTCGCGGGTCTCGCTATGCAGCACATGCTCGGCAATGGCGGACAGCAACAACAACGCGGCGGCCTCGGCGGCATTTTATCCGGGATATTAGGCGGCGGAGCCAAGCAGCAGCGCCAAGCTCAACAACAAGCCCAGCAAAGCCATCAACAAGGCATGGGACTGCTCGGCAAAATGCTCGATGCAGACGGCGACGGCTCTGTCATGGACGATGTCCTGAAAATGGCAATGAACTCCCGCCGTTAGAACAAGACAAAAAAAGAAAGAAAAAGCCCGCTCAATTGAGCGGGCTTTTTTGTTGGGATTATTTCAGGTTTAGCCTTCAGGGTTGCCTGTAGGCGACATACGTTCGCCAACCATATCAACACCGTCCATCGTGATGCCATGCTTTTCATCGTAAGCCTTAGTATCAGCATCTAGGGTATCTAGGTGCATCATCTTCTTAATAAGCGGCGACAACACGACAAGTGCGATGCCTACGCCAATGGCGAGCTTTCCCACAGACGCGTAGACTGAAATCACTTGCTCCGCACCGCCGCCATCAGCGGTTGTGAGTTTGGCGATTTGAGCCGCGGCAAAGTTACCAAAGCCTGAAGCCAAGAACCAAGCTCCCATAATCAGGCCAACCATTTTGGGTGTGGATAGACGCGTCATCGCTGAGAGTCCTACCGGTGACAAGCATAGCTCGCCTGTCGTGTGCAGTAAATAAATCAGGAAAATGAATATCACTGGGGTCATGCCTGAGCCTGCGGCTGTTGCCCCCCAAACGAGAACCATGAAACCAAGGCCGAGCTGGATAACGCCCAGACCAAACTTCGCAGGTGCTGATGGATCCATATTGCGTTTACCTAACCAGACCCATAGAGCCGCAAATAATGGCCCTAGCAGGACAATGTACATAGCATTCAAAGATTGGAACACTGAGGTTTTAATCTCTTGCCCAAATATCGTCCGGTCCACTGAACGGTCGGTAAAGAGCGAGAGTGAAGACCCCGCTTGTTCAAATAAAGCCCAGAAAAGAACTTGAACCGAAATCAGAATCAAGGCTGCAAATATACGATTACGCGGATGTGGAGGTAATGTAAGCACAGACGAAATTATGATGTAGAGATAAACGATAGCGAAGGCGGCATAGAGCACCCACTTAACAGCGCCTTGGTCTTGAATGAGAAACCAGATAGCCCCAACGCCCACAAATGTAGTCAGATAAATTATCCATTCTGTTGAAAGACCAGCGAACTTTTTCGTTGTCAACGCAACTGGGTTTGGAGGTTCGCCTGCACCTTGCAGGAGCGGTTTACCCCACATAAAGGCAATAAGACCAAATAGCATGCCTATACCTGCAAGACCGAAACCATATTTCCAACCGAATGTTTCACCTAGACCGCCTGCGATCAACGCGCCGCCAAAAGCACCGAGGTTGATACCCACATAGAAAATAGTGAAGGCGCCATCCCGGCGCTCATCTGTTTTCTCATAAAGTTCGCCAACAATTGCAGAAATATTAGCCTTCAAGAAGCCAACGCCCGCAATGATCAGGGCCAGCGAGAGATAGAAAATGTTCATGATACTATCGCTGCGTTCAGCCGCAACTTTTACAGGTTCACCTTCGAAAGCCATGCCTAAGTGACCCAGCACAAGTAAAATGGCTCCGAACAGAACAGCTTTTCGTTGACCGAGATATCTATCAGCTAATACGCCGCCAATTACGGGCGTGACGTAGACTAAGGTCGTATAAGCCCCGTATATTCCGTAGGCTTGCTCATCAGTGAAGAGAAAGTGCTTCGTGAGATAAAGAACAAGAAGCGCGCGCATCCCGTAATATGAAAAACGCTCCCACATTTCTGCAAAGAATAAAATGAAGAGGCCTTTAGGATGATTGCGCATCTGGTAAAGACACATCAAAACACCCGCAAGCGCTATTGAACCAAGTAGAATATAGAACATGAGAAAATTACTCCCCTAGAGTATTTGTATTTTTCAAACGGTTTGCACCCCCACAGCAGAAACCTCAAGTATTTTCTGTATTTCGTAAAAATTACGACACCTGTCGCATTTTTAACTTTTAAATACGACGTCCGTCGTTTATAGGTACAATGAAAGGACGACTCATGGCAAAAATTATTAAACCGTCTGATGCGGAAACCGCTATATTGCAAGTTCTCTGGAACGAGCAACCTTGCAGCGTTAAAACTGTACACGAGCGCCTCGGCGCGACGAAAGACGTGGGTTACACGACGACGCTGAAGCAAATGCAGAGATTACTCGACAAAGGCCTCGTGAGCCGTGAGCGCGGATCTGGGAAGTCATTCTTATATACCGCCGCAGTCGGCGAGACGGAAACGAAACAGCGCCTCTTTAGTCGTTTTGTCGAAACAGCTTTTGAAAACTCCGTTAGCAATCTCGTGATGCACGCGATGAGCAAGGGCAAACCGTCGGACGATGAAATCGCCCAAATTAAAAAATTCATTGAAGACCTAGAAAGCAAATAGGTCTGACCTCAATGGTCACTCGGGGAGAGATAACATGTCACTAGATTTAATTTTAGGCAGCTTAGGCTGGGCCCTTCTACACAGTATCTGGCAAGGGTTCCTCCTGGCAGGCGTCGTTTATTTCTTGCGGGTCTCGTTTAAATCTCCAGGCGCAAGTTTACGTTACAGTTTTCAATTTCTCTGCCTTATCACCTGTTTCGTAGCCTTTGCCGTGACCTTCGGGGTTTATGCACTCTCAGGCCTCTCCGGCGCCGGCGTAGCGTCAGTAACCACATCGTTTACTGAAATCATTCAACTCGGCAAACTCACCCTTACCCCACCGACAGACGCAGCCTCTAGCGTGAGTTACGCAGAGATTCTCCAAAGATCTTCGCCGCTCATCGGGGCCGTTTGGGTTTTGGGCTTCGTTATCGTCTCGCTGCGATGCGCAATTTTGTTTCACATGACACAAACCTTGCGCATATCCGGGCTGAGCCCGGCCCCGCAGTATTGGGAGAACCGCTTTAGAACACTTGTCCTCAATGCCGGGCTCCCCCGCATG
>Ga0209831_1000418_pt1 | contig 40886 bp, 22 predicted proteins | sample Maine_Asex4_meta_FD_187451 | JGI IMG/M metagenome (GOLD analysis project Ga0209831, IMG submission 187451) | Marine algal microbial communities from Maine, USA - Maine_Asex4_metaG (SPAdes) (version 2) | ecosystem: Host-associated > Algae > Red algae > Unclassified | place: Maine, USA | collected... | reverse complement strand
AATACGTTAGGCGCATTGGTCTTGACCATCTGAGTCACGATCGCTTGGGAAACGACATCGCGCGGTGCGAGTTCCAATCGTTCGTCGTAGTCAACCATAAAACGATAGTCATCACTGTCGATCAGGTAAGCGCCTTCGCCTCGAACGGCTTCGGTGATGAGGCTGCGGCTGCTACCGGCGATGTACAAAACAGTCGGATGAAACTGCATAAATTCCATGTCACGCAGCTGCACTCCGGCGCGGTAGGCCATCGCGTGGCCGTCGCCGGTGGCAACAGAGGGATTGGTGGTCTCACGAAAAATTTGTCCTGCGCCGCCAGTGCAAAGGATCGTTTCGCTGGCCCAGAAGAGCGTCTTTTGATTGTCGTCGATCGCGACGACGGCGCCGCGGCAACGTTGTTCGAATTTTAGCAGATCCAACGTGAAGGCATTTTCGATGACTTGGATATTCTCCGCCGAACGGACTTTGGCGATCACCGCCCGCATGATTTCGGCTCCGGTGGCATCGCCGTTGGCGTGAATGATGCGGTTGTGGCTGTGTCCGCCTTCACGTCCGAGGGTCAGTTCCGATTGGTCGACCTCGTCGTGATCGAACTGCGTACCCATTTCGATCAGTTCGCGGATCCGGTCGGGGCCTTGGCTGATGACGGACCGGACGGTATCGAGGTCACAGAGATTTCCGCCGGCGTCCATCGTGTCACGGATGTGGAATTCAATCTTGTCCTCGGGGCTGATGACACCCGCGATTCCACCTTGAGCGTAGGTGCTGTTGGACTGGCGTATCGCATCCTTTGTGATGACGATCACGGTCAAGGAAGCGTCGATCTCAAGCGCCGCTCGCAGCCCCGCCAGCCCTCCGCCGATAATCAAAACGTCGGCGAAACGATGAGCAACTTTTTTTGGGGCGAAGTTGGTAAGGTACCGGGGAACGCCGGACGAATTTAGAATCATGCGACCAGCTCATTTCGCGTAGCGGATCCTCTTAAAGAAATCCTCGGGCGTTCAGACAATACTGCTAAATCCAGTTATCGCCTTGTGACTCACATTTAATAGTTAGGCTACGAACCGACGGCTAGCGCTTTGTCGCTCACAATAGCCTTGTCGCTCACAACAAACGGGAAGACCTTTCAAAAAGATTCACTGCCCGCGTTACGCCTTCTTCTTTTTCTTCGCGGCCTTCTTGGTCGCTTTCTTTGGCGCCTCTTCGGCTGCATCGGGATCGTCTACTTCGACTTCCTCGATTTCCTCTTTTACCTTCTGAACGAAGTGAGGCGGCTTGCCCTCAGGGCTGAGTTCTTGAGCGCGCTTCTCAGCTGCCTTGCGTTGATTGAACTCGTAGAGGGCGACGCGTTTCATGGCGTGATTGAACACACCCCAGTAGGCTCGCAACCGAATATCTTCGAGTGCCTGCTTTTTAGTTTTGCGTTTGGCCTTTTTCTTCTTCTTTTTGACTGGAGCGACATCATCCTCTTCGCCCTTCTTCTTTTTCGTGGCTTTCTTTTTAGGAGCGGCCTTTTTGGTTGCAGCCTTCTTGGCGGCAGCTTTCTTAGGCGTAGCTTTATTAGTCGCAGCTTTCTTAGCAGCTTTTTTTGCCATGATGATCTATGTCAGTCGAATTGGGGCCCGTGTTGATTTTCAAGGGCAATAATATAACGACGCGTGAAGACGTTGAATAGCCGGTTACTGGGGCAAACCGCCCCTTATCGCCATAGAATTTTAGTCGCTGGGAGGGGTGCCTTTGCCCTGATCCACGTAGTTTCCTTGTAGGTTAGCGTATTGCTGAGGGGAAAAGCCGTTCAAAGAGATCTGCTCCTGGTTCGTGGAAGTTATCTTTATGGGACGGAAGTAAGTCGCACATACACATACTAAGTCGCCGCGACGAAGGGCTCGGCTTACCAGTAGCCAAAGCGAAAAACGTACTTTCGCGTGATGCTGGAAATTTTCAAACCTATGACAATCGAACGAAAATACTCTTGTCATTTTATGGCACTTGCCCATTGGTGCATCGCCGTTCTGTTTTGAAATGCATCAAGCACTGCTACTGGCAGGTGCGACTCTATTCGATTTGAAGGTTGGGAGTTCGTCACTCCAACGATCTTCGTAAGAAAAATTCTGCAGTTTGTTAAAAAGACAAAGGTGTTGACGTACGCGAATCGTCCCTTATAACCAAGAATGATTCGGAATTGAGAGATTTAAGTACAGATCGTTGTTATTATTCGTTAAAGGATTGCCGAACCATGCCCAAATTGCCCCCCCCTCGCCAAACTGTTTTCTCTCGTCCAGCGTCTGCGTCATTCTCGCGGGACTCGGGCCCGCTTTAGGTACGTCGCCCCTTCTGCCTTGGTGTTTGAAAAACTTGAGGATCGGAAGATGCTTGCTTCAATTACTGAAGATGCTGGCGTAGTTACTGTCTTCGGCAGTTCGCTGGATGATGTAATAGTTGTGGCTAGCGATGATTCGATTGGAACAAATATTTCTATAAACGCCGGCCAATCAGGTGCTATCTTTGCGGTTTTTAACAATCTTTTGATTAGTGAGATCCTTGTCTATGGTGGAAATGGTAATGACGCGATCTACAGTAGTTCACCGCTAACAAAGAAGATATTTGGTCATGGCGGAGATGATATCCTCAGAGGTAGCGCGGGCGTGGATCTAATATTTGGAAACGATGGCAATGACCGAATTATTGGCAATGCCGGCAATGATCGCTTGGTAGGAGGCAATGGCGACGACATTATTATAGGTGGTGCCGGTGCGGACACGCTTGAAGGTGGTGCAGGCAATGATAGGCTTTCTGGGAACTCGGATAGTGATTCTCTCGTTGGTGGCGGAGGAGACGATATACTTTACGGAGGTGCGGGAGCTGATGTGTTGCTTGGGGGTACCGAGGCCGACCGATTGTTTGGTCAGCAAGGTGATGATGTGCTGTTTGGGCATGGCGGCGACGATTTTATTTATGGCGGGGAAGGCCGTGACAATCTGAGCGGAGGGCCAGGCGTCGATTGGATTAGCGGAGGAGAAAATGCGGACACTCTTTCCGGCGGCTCTGGAGACGATCGCTTGTTGGGCGGTGACGGCAATGACGATTTGACTGGTGGAGGCGGCATTGACCGAATAGATGGCAATTTTGGCGACGATGTGTTCACCGAAGATGGTCTTGACATCTTCGCCGACATTGGCGGCGGGGATCGAGACAGAATTAGGTTTGGTTCGGTAGGAGAGACCGTTTTCTCACATGTATACGACAATGGCTATATCGATATCTATGGCACTAATTTGAGTGAAGACATCCGTATATTCAGTGACCAGGTGACGATCAATGGCACATCGATTCCATTGGATGTTACCAATGCAGGTTTTGTGAGAGTTTTTGGTCTCTCGGGTAACGATGATATACGGGTTGTAGGAAGCGCCCGGTCAAGCTCTGCGTATGAGTTGGCCGGTGGAGATGGCGATGACATTCTAATAGCGGGGGCGGGAGACGATTCGTTAAATGGAGGTTCCGGCAACGATGTAGTGATCGGCAGTGACGGGGATGATCGCTATGTCTTTGCTGGTGCGGAGGATTTGGGCAATGATTATATTTCAGACCGTCAGGGCTCTAACTCTGTTGACTTTAGTTTTTTAGAACTTGGAGTTGGAGTCAATTTTAATTTGGAAGGACGAGAGTATCAGAACGTTGCAAGGAATGCTGCTGACGGAAGAAAACTGAACATTCGCTTAGACTACGGCCCCACCACCACGTTTCAACACGTGTTTGGATCGGCTTACGATGATTATCTTGAAGGAAGTAGTGGAGGCTATTCTGGAGGGCGAGGAGATGATACTTACCGCATAGGTCAATTTGGTGTAACGATCTTCGAGTCGCTTGACGAAGGTTACGACACGCTAGATTTTTCTGGTGCGAATTTCACTGCGCCAATCGATCTGACCGATTCTTGGGCGAGTTCGGCTGAAATCGAAAGGGTCTTGGGCAGTGAAAACAAAGACATCATTACTGGCAATCAATATACCAAAGAAGTTGTCGGAGGCGGAGGAGATGACACATACCGCTTTACGCCAGATTTTCGATACGAAGACGTTTTCATAATTGAAGATGTCGGCAGTGGAAATGACACATTTGATTTTTCACAATCTGATGAGCCTTTGAATATCGATCTGAGGTTAGCTCCAGATATTGAAAATATTATTGGAACCAATTTTCACGATACGATAGTCGGAAATGCAAATAATAACCGTCTTTTAGGGGGATCAGGCAACGACCATCTTCAGGGATTAATAGGAGATGATCGCCTAGAAGGCCAAGAGGGAATCGACATCTATGTCGTCAACTCAAATGAGAACGACACAGTTACAGATGATTCAATAGGGGAAGTCTTGTTTGAATCGGGCTACGATGGAGATGGTGACGGCTTAACAGCAGCTGAAGAAGTTGAAATTGGTACGGATCCGGAAAAATTTGATTCTGATGGCGATTTACTGGGAGATGGATTTGAGAATGGATCTGACAATCTTGATCCAACCCAAGAAAATGATCCGTTTGGTGATTTTGATGGCGATGGGTTGACGGAGCTACAAGAGCAAATTTATTCTACCGATCCCGACAGTAGCGACAGCGATGGGGATGGTACTAGCGATTTCGATGAAATCGAGCAGGGAAGCGATCCCAACGATTCTGAAGATGGAGGTCTTGAGCCGCGCTTCGAAGACGTCACCGAATTATTGTTAACTGTAGGCGATCATAGTGGCAGTCATTCCGAACGATACGATTTGCGGGTCGGGCCTGTGCTCCATCAGGCTACTGTATTTGGTAAAGTCGAAGACGGCACGTACACGCTGGAGCGAGGGAAATCCCATGAAGTGCAGATTATTCACCGGGGCTCAAATTTAGATACTCCGGACTATGACTACACTGCCAAAATCGAACTTCCGGATTTAAGCCAGTCTTTAGTTATTCTCGAAGACCAAGAAGAAATCCTGGGGGTAGAAGATGATTCCAGCGATTTATTTGCGGTGCGAGGAAAGACTGCGACGGTTCACCTACCGCAAGTTGATCTCGACGTGATAAATGTGGATGGCTCGGAAGTTACCGATGAAAAGGAGGACGTCTTCGGTGGGTTCCTTCAGCCGGTGCCTGAAGACGTTAACCAGTCGCGAGAGCTTACGGAACTGAAGATCCACAAGGTTGATTCGCCCGTCGCGGGTCACACTCAGCTTATCTTTAACGGCTCACAGGTGCGAATTTGGAAAGACCGAAATCGGACCGAAGAGGTTTTTACTCGCAATACAGAATTTGACGGCGCAGTCGATCATTCCGTATTTGTGGAAAGTCTATTCGAATCCAATGACCACAAGGTGTTGTTTATTCGAGCCAAATTTGAAGTTGACAACGTTGATGTTGGGTCCCAGTTCACTGTTTTTCCGGGAGAAGTTCAAGATCGAATAAAACTAATCACACTTTCCTTCGATCTGGACATTGATAGCAACAACAATGACGGTTTCAATTTGCCAGAAGACGACAAATACTCAGAGGAACTGGAAGACAATGAGTACGGGTTGGGGAAGCTGGTCTTCAAGTCTTCCAATCAACAAGGTGACAATGATACTGAAATCGTTGATCAATTCACGCCTGTGGTGATTCGGTTGCCGGCGGGAATTGATCCTGATGAAAACGATTTAAAAGTGAGGTTTGATTTTGATCCAATCGCCTCAGGTATTTTTTGGGTTTGGACAAAAGACAAAAACGAGAACCCGATAGATCAGGAAGTGGGGCAGGGCGGGGACCGGATTTTTGTAGAAGGCGAGTATTCTCTGGCGGATCTCAACTATGACTCTGCCACAGGAGAAATTGTCTTCTATGTTGACGGAAAAGCGGTGTCCCTGGGGGCGACATTGGCTGAGCTGGAAAATTCGGTTGGACGTACGAATCTGTTTATCAAAGCCACACTCGTCATTGACGACGACGGAGCTGCGACGGATGTGCTGACAGATGAAGTGAAGTTTCTCGTTGTGCAAGACCGCCATTTTTTCACCGCCTTGCAGCAGCGCGAAGAAGTGCGTGGGGAGCTGACGGCGCGCGGTGTCTATGGTGTAAACGATGTACCGTCTGATCTCAAAGACTTTTCTTTGAAGCGGTTGTCGAAAGAAGAACTAGATGATCTTGAGCTTGGAAACGAAGCGAAACAGCTTCTTTACAACGAGCAATTCCTCGTCACATCCGGTTTCAAGGCGGCACTGTACCAAGACTATTTGGCTCCCGAAGATGAAACCTATATCGTTGCGTTTGCAGGAACCGATCCATCAGCTGTCGATATCATTGATGATATTCGGCAAGGGCTAGGCTTAAGCTCGCCTCAGTACGCAAGTGCTATTCGGCTCGCGGATTTGCTGAATGACGCCGAGGAAATCACAAACCTTACATTTTCTGGGCATTCATTGGGAGGCGGATTAGCGTCCGCTGCTGCGGTCGTGACAGGATTTCATGCCCTAACCTACAATGCGGCAGGCCTCAGTACTGACACGTTGTACCGGCGTAATTTGGCGGGGAAAGTTTTAGAAATCAATGGCCAAAACATTGAAATCGTTCCTGGCTCGATCGCGCGATACCAAAATGCGGCTGGTTTGATTGATGCCTATTATGTGGATTTCGATGCGCTCAGCAATTTCCAAGACTTCGCTCCTGGAATTGTATCGGCGTTAGGAACACGTCACTTGATGGACGGTCCGTATGATCGAGCGATGGGGGCCGTTGCAGTCGCTTCAGTGACCGCATCGTTCTTTTCAGTTGGATTAGGAGGAGCGATTCTTGCCAATACTGCCGGCGCTTCGTTGATGGGGTTGTCACATGTTGGAGACGCTGTACTGCACGGATTGCTGGTTGATGAAACCAATGAGATCGATCTGTTGGGGTACTTCGTTGGTTCTGACTATCCTGTCTTCAGTGGAGAGTAATCAGATGCTCGAGAATTGCAATTTTTTTATCGTTGCCGCAATGCTATTGTCAATGCTGTGCGTATCAACCGGATGTGATGCGCAGGTTTTTGAAAAGACCTTGCACCGGAAGTTGGGTTGGAAGGCGGAGGGTTTTTTCAAAGATCCACAAGTGATTGAACTTTGTCACGCCATTGAAAAAGACGATTTGAAATTGATCGAATCGCTGATCGCGACGGGCGTTGATGTCAATGCGAAGGGGAAGGGAAATATGACGCCGTTGATGTGGGCGTTCCCCGATGAAAAGCTGCCGCGGTTTGAAATGTTACTCAAGGCAGGCGCTGACCCAAACGTCTACATCACCAGTGACTTAGGAGTACCCAATGGTTTCGCGAAGGGCGATTCTGTTACCCACATGTCATGCCGGACCTATTTTCCTCACTTTTACGCCGTCTTTAATCACGGTGGCGACCCGAATTTGATTGATGGACGATTGGTCCAGCGCGGCCAAACCCCGATTTTCTCCGTTATTGAAGGTGCTGTTCCCGATTCTAAAGAGCGACTCAAGCTGTTAATTGAAAAAGGAGCAGACGTAAACCATTGCCTGAACGATTTTTCAGGAGGGGGCAATGTTTTGCGGTACGCTGCTATTCACTACGGGCAGTATGACGTTTGCAGTTTTCTAATCGATCATGGGGCTGATCCGGACTCCTATAATTTTACCTTCAGTACTAAGCTTACTCATGTTTTGGTAAGGGCGAACATCTCTCCCGACTTTGCGAGTCCTCAGCAAATCGCAGATTATCATAAGCTTGTAGAGAAAATTGAAGCAATGGGAGAATCAGTGGAGGACGCCCGCGCGGACTTAAAAAAATGGCGTGACCCAACGATCAGCAAGGCAGCAAGAAAAAGGCTGAAAAAGAAACAGCAGGCAGCCAACAAAGCGGCATGGCTTGCCAGACAGGCTGAGAAAGATAAGGCAGAAAAACGCAAAAAAACAATCCACTGAATAACGGCACGATACGAAATACTATGATGGAAAACTGCTTGGGTTGCTTCGTTAGTTCTGACTATCCCGATTTCAGAGTGCTCAGGTCTAATTTGGCCTTCTACCCTGACTTTTTTCAAGATAGGTATTCCTTAAGTCTGCGTACGCGTTGGGTGAAATATTTTCTATGCCTGTAGCCGGCCTGTCATCTAAAAGCGACTTTTGTTGGTGTGCGGAGGGGGATTCGATGGCAAAACTGGACTCGGCGGTCGGATCAGTTCCCGAGACCGAATCGGATTCGGCGAGTAGTTTCTCGAGGAACGGGCGGCACCAGCCACACCCAGTTCCCGCGCCGTAGCACTGGCTGATCTGGCTGGCGCGGACAGGTTTCTCGAGCCGAATGAACTTTTTGACCTTCCGCAGGGACACGTGGAAACACATGCAAATGTTTTCATCTAAATCCATGGGCGTGTCCGGATTGGTTGGGCTGTGCGATTGCTAACAGTACTTTAGGTGTCGGTTGTGTAGAGTAGACTGCTAATTGAGGTCCATTGAAACCGCATCGCGAAGCTGGTCGTAATGAACGCAAGACGAGAAAATTCACAATTGCGTCAACGGTTCTGGATGGGAGCCGTTCTCTGGATCTTCAGTTTAATGGGCTGTTTGAAACTGACCAGTGTACCGATGCCTTCGTTTCATTGGATCTGCGGTGGCTGGGGCTGACTTCCGGAGACGAGTGCATTGGTTGCGATGCACGCATTTTGGACAGTTTTATTGATCCCGTTGTGCGTTATCGCAGCACGGTTGACCAATCGTTTGGTCAAACAGCGGGAGCTGAATCTCGCCCACGGATCTGCCGCCGGCATTTGGCGAATCTTTGCCGTGCTTGCGACGGCACTTTTGGTTTTATTCCTCACAATTGATGTCGTGGCTTGGGCCATGGAGTTGCCGGGAGCGCCTTGGCGCTCAAGTCAAACTGTCTCTGAGGCTGATTCTTTGCTTTTCAATATTCTTATGAGAGCTGTCTTTCGCGGGCTTACTGCCACTAATTTTCCCATCCTGCAAATTTGGATCGGAGCGATCGTCGGTCTTGTTGTCGTTCACCAAGAAGCAAAATCCAAGCCCTCACAGAGCGGCGAAGCGTCTCTGGTCTAAAATGTCTCAAACAGGCGCGTTGGCATTAGGCAGGCATCGGCTTAAGCTATACCGATGCCGACCGATGAAGAAAAAAAGGAAAGACTGGCCAAAAAGTACGAACTGCTCGACCCCGACGTTCGCTTAATGCTCAGGGTGCGGGATGACAATGCTGCGGCGTTTGAGGAACTTGTCCAAAAATACCAAAGTCGCTTGGTCGGAATCTTGCGACATCTGGTTTCAGATAGAGACCAGGCCGAAGATTTAGCTCAGGAAGTGTTCCTCAGGGTATATCGAGCCAGAAAACGCTACGTGCCGATGGCGAAATTTTCAACGTGGCTGTTCACGATTACTCATAATGTGGCCAGTACGGCGCTGTCCAAACGTTCGCGTCGAAAAGAAGTCAATTTGACCAATTCGCCGTCGGGGACAATGCCAACTCGGCCTTTGGATACGATGGCGAAAGAGAAGAGCGCGTTGATGCCGGCTCGACAAGTTGCTCGTGATGAGATGGTGGAGATGATGCGTAGCGCGATCGACCAGTTGGGCGACCGTCAGCGAATGGCAATGTTGCTGTCGAAGTTTGAAGGAATGAGCTACCAGGAGATTGCAGACACGATGGAGCTGAGTACGCAGGCGGTGAAATCGCTGCTGTCGCGGGCCCGATTGCGGCTGAAGACAATTTTGGAACCCTATGTTGAAAATGGGATAATTCCCGGAGTGATTGCCTCAGCCGAAGATGATGAGAATTCGTAGCGGGGCTTTGGGCCTTCGCTACCAAAAGAGCACGATAGTTTTTAGGTATTTCGGAAAATTTAATGGCAGATTTCGAAGGTAGTTTAACGACAAGCCGGAAGGCGACCGTGTTTGGTAGTGCGAAACGCCGACGCCTTCCGGCTTGTCGTTAAACGAATGAAATTTCCGAAGCCCCAATTTTTTAAGAACCCTACTGATCACGAAGAAGAGCACTCTGTTTGATGTCTGAAGAAGAAACACAAAACCTGATCAACGAAGAGCTGACGGCGTTCCTCGACGGAGAACTTTCGGGGGAAGAGTTGGCTGAGGTTGAGCAACGTTTACAGGATGACCCGAGCTATCTTTCTCAAATGCAGAAGCTGCAACAGAGTTGGGATCTGCTAGAAGTGTTGCCGCCGACTCAGGGATACGACGCGTTTGTGAAGACAACGATGGAGTTGGTGGTTCAAGATTATGATCGCGACTTGAAAAAGAAGTCGTGGATGGGCAAAGGGTTGTTGACGAAGTTAGCGGCGTTTCTCCTGTTGCCAGGTGCCGTGTTCGCGTCGGGGTACGCGGTGACGAATCAGCAGATCACCGCCCCATATCGCCAGTTGATACGCGAATTGCCGCTGATTGAAAACTACGACCGCTACTCAAAACTGAATTTTGAGATCGACTTCCTGAAGCAATTAAACGAGGCGTCGTTGTTCACACGCGAAGTCGTGCTCTCATTTCCGGTGGACTCTTCGGAGATGATGCCGGATTTGGATGAAAAACGTGAAGATAGCTTGTCGCTTGAAACGATCAAAGACCGCGGGCTAAGGCTCGGCGACATGCAGCCGAAACAGATCGAAGCACTCAAACGTAAGCAAGAAAAATTTGATCAGTTGCCTGAGGATCGAAAGCAGGCGACCGCAGATTTTCATCAACAGCTTCTCAATCAGGAGGCGAAGAACCAGTTGGCACGGACGATGGTCGCCTACTACGATTGGCTTAAATCTCTTGGGCCGACTCAACGGACTGAGGTGCTGGACGAAGTTGATGTCACCTCTCGCATCAAAATGATCGCGGAAATAATTGAACAGCAGAACCTCAAAAAGTTCGGCAAGGCGGGGGCGACGATGTTGCCTGCGTACGATGCGGTGCCGTTTTTTAGATGGTACGAGGAATTTAGGAAACAAAATAACACTAAGATTCAAAACGCCGCAAACACCCTGTATTTCGATGTGTATCGCAAGCAGTCTGGTGGCAAAGACCCGCCAGCGAATCGTTTTCGGCAGTTCGAAAGGTCCTCACTGAGTCAAAAAATTGGGTTCATCTTTCAGTGGGATTCAGATGAAATGGAAAGTTTGATCGGCGAAAATCAGGTACTTCGTTTGCGTAAGCAACTTTCGTTAGATGCGAACGAAATCTTAGACAGTTATGAATCGCAGGAGATGCAAAAATCACTGGTCGTCAGTTGGATCGACGCTGCCAATCAGGCGAAGTTCAATATCGACCCAGCGCGGTTGCGGGAGTTTTATGAAGGGCTTGCCAAGACTCAGAGAGACCGACTTGATAGTTTGTCGCCCAGTGATTGGAAAGTGGAGCTGAAAGAACTGTATCGTAAGAAGCGTCTAAAACATCTTAAGTAAGGCGTCGAAAAGGGGCGGGCCGGTGCTCCCATTCACCATGAACAGCCGTGTTTTGTATTGGCCAGATGCCGTGCCAGTGCAAAAACGCACTGAAATCGGCCCGAAATTGACGGCGACTATGCTAGATTAAGATAGATTGGTGACGTTGCCGATACTTAAATTATGGGACACCGCCACTTGTGAGCTGCAAAGCGCTAGCCGCCGGTTCTGCCCGCCATTTACCGGCGGCTAGCGCCTTGCCGCTCACAGTTTCGTTACCGCGTTAAAAACAAACCAGTGTTTTGGTGTTTAAATGTGGCGCTGTCCAACGAATGTCTCTCTTCCACAAGGTATGAAGTACGGTCATACGCAAAGTAGGGCTGATTTAAGAAACGTTTCATTCGGCTGAAGCGTTGCGACCCAAAGCAAACAACCTAGGACTCAAGATGTCTACTCGCGCATCTAACAATGCTCATCGTTCGCAGTCTGCGAAAGTGCAAGGGTACGTCAATCGCCAGCTGGATAAGACTCGCCGGCAAGTCAAATCGACGGAGCTGATCACCCATCTGTTGATCGTCACAATTTTCGTCGTTGGGTTTCTGCAATTAATGGCGTTATTTGATGCTTGGGTTTGGTCATTTAATTCGGTCGCACGGTGGTTGAGTTTCATCGTCTTGGTCGTGGCGGCGGTTGGATACTTATGTCTTACGGTTGGCCCGTTGCTGCTGCGGAAGATTCATCCGGACTATGCGGCCAAGATGATCGAAGAAATTCAGCCGACCTTCAAGAACAGTCTGCTGAATTATGTTTCGTTACGTAAGCAGCCCAAGGCTACGCACGCGGCAGTCATGGACGCGGTCACCAAACAGGCTGCGATTGATTTGCAAACGGTTCCCGAGGATGCCACGGTTGACCGGTCATCGATTATTCGGATTGGTTTTTATCTTTTGGGCTTGATTGCGTTTGTAGCTTTTTATTGGATGCTTTCGCCGAAAGATCCACTGCAATCGTTTTCGAGAATTCTCTTGCCGTCTGCCAAGAAATCGGCTCCCTCGATCGTTCAAGTGGCTGATGTGAGTCCTGGTGACCAAGAAGTTTTCTTCGGAGATCCTGTCGTCGTGTCGGCGACCATTAAAGGCCAGTTCTCTCCCGAAGACGTTCAACTGGTTTACTCGACCGTTGACGGCCAGGTCATTGACCAGGTTGTGCCGATGCAACCACAGACAACCTCCAGCAATCGTTACGAAGCGACGCTGACGACAGGGCAGGGTGGGGTGCAACAAGGGTTGGTATACAAAGTGATCGCGCGCGATGGCGCTTCGCCGGACTACGAAATTGTTGTACGTCCTAATCCGTCGATCACTTTGAAGACGGTTGAAATTACGCCACCGGATTATACGCTTCTGCCGCAGGAGACCCTTTCGGGGCAAGGGACGATCGAAGCGGTGGAAGGTAGCCTGATCAAGGTGAATGCGGCCGCGAATTTGCCGATCAAGTTGGCTTACATTGAATTGTTGGTGAAGGACACCAATGACAACGCTAAATTTGTTTTAGTTGAGTCCGTTTCGATGGTGGCCAACGAAATGGAAGCTCATGGTGAGTTTCATGCCATTTTCAACTATCAAGCGCAGAAACAACGCGCGACACATTTCCGTTTGAAGTTTCTGAGCACCAAGGATGACGCAAATCAGAATGCCAATATCCATTCGATACGCGTCATCGCCGATCTCGCACCGCAGATCGAGGTACTCAATCCGATCCAGAATTCGGTTCGTATGCCGCTCAACGAAACGTTGTTGATTGACGTCAGGGCGATCGACATCGACTACGGTATCAGTTCGATTGAACTTGAGATGCAAAACAATGGCACGAATTTATTTCGAAAACAGAGGCTGCCGTTGCAATCTGAGGATGGTAAGAAACGCGTGCGCGCGCAATTTCAATTCACGCCCGAGAAGTATTATTTGCGCGCCGGTGAAACTGTTTTGTTTACAGCGACAGCCAGTGACAATCGAACAAGCTATCTAAGTGGTTCATTGGATCCCAATCAGACGGTGACTCGGCAGTACCAGATCGAAATTCTTGACGCCGTCGAAAATCCTAAGCGTTCTGCTGAATCTGATTCCAACAATGGTGAAGAGGATACGGAGCAGAAAGATTCATCCGAGCAAGGTGATGAGGGTGAATCGGAGAATGGAGACTCCGGAGAATCTGATACTTTAGTGGGCGAAGGCGAATCCGGCGACCAAGGTGAATCCGGCGATGAGGGTGAATCAGGCGATGAGGGTGAATCAAGAACTGCCGGTGAATCGGGTGACCAAGGAGAAGAGCCCAGTGATTCGGAATCGGGTGATTCGGCGACTGAAGGGCAACAAGGTGGTGATCAAACTGAAGCCGGTGACCAGCAGGGCAACTCCGGCGATTCAGATGGCGGCGATGGGATGGAGTCTGATTCGAACAACGGTGCTCAGGAATCTGGAGACAGCCAAGGCGCTAGGGAAGAGGGGGCAGAAGGCGACGGAGCACGGGGCGAAAGATCTGAAGGTGGCGGTGAATCGGGTGGGCAATCGGAGCCCTCAGGCGACGGAGCCAATGAGAACGAGGCATCTGGTGATGGGGCGCAAGAGAATTCATCGCAGGGAAACAATTCGCAAGGCAGCCAATCACAAAATGGAGAGGCCGGAGAGGCGAATGGGGCCGATGACCAAAACGCAGGTTCTGATTTCGCTTCTCAGGATAACACTGGCGGAAGTAAGGACGATGGCCAAACTGAGGAAGCGCGGAAGCCATTAGGTGATGATGCCGCAGATGGCGATGTGATGTCTCGGATGGAAGACATCATCAAAGAAGAGAAAGCAAAGGAAGGTGATTCCGCCGGCCAGCAATCCCATGAAGAAAACCAGAAGCCCGCCGAGCAAAATACGGGAAGTGGATCGGATCCGGACCAAGAAAATCCTCGTCAATCCGAGGGTTCTGGATCCATGCAGCAAGACGATAACCAACCTCCTGAAGACGCCCAAGGTGGCGACAACAATGCTCAGCGTGGCGAAGGCAAAAGCAGCGGTTCGCAAGGCGAAAAGAACGGCAACGCTAAAGGGTCTTCGGGCGATCAAACAGGGGACCAGTCACAAGAAGGTGCCAGTTCCGAAGATTCAAATACGGGGCAAAGCAATGAGACAGGCGGAAACGATCCCGGCAATGCGTCTTCGGAAGCTTCCGAAGGAAATCAAGCTAATTCTTCCGAGGGTGAAAGTGGAGAGGCGGGACAGTCTTCGGAGAAAGGCGCAAAGGCATCCGATGAAGCAGGTGAAGGTAGTGGCCAGCAAAAATCGGGTGGTGACCAAGCCGGTGAATCTGGAAGCGAAGGTCAACCCTCGTCTGAAGGAGAGTCAGGCGGAGAAGGAGAATCTGGTGGGCAAGGCAGTAGCAGCGGACAAGGGGAATCCATTGGCGAAGGTGCTACGGGAGGAGGGGGATCCGGCGGAAGTCAACAACCAACTCAATCGCAATCGTCATCCGGTTTTCCTGGAAAGTCTGGCGGCAGCGCCGGTGGTGGTCCCGGCGGTGAAACGATCGGTGAAAAGGAAAATATAGAACACTCCAAAAAAGCGACTGACATGGTGTTGAAGCGTTTGGAGGAAGAGCGTTTTGAACCAGATCCTCAGTTGCTGAAGGAACTCAACTGGAACAAGGAAGACCTGAATCAATTTCTTGACCGTTGGCAGGAGATGAAAGAGGCGGCGGGAACAGGCGATCCGATCGCCAAACAACGCTACGAAAAAGCGCTGAAAAGTTTGGGGCTTTCTTCGGATGCTCGCCAGAAAAAGGTGCGTGGTGTCAGCGACAAACAGGAAGGGTTCAACACCGATAGTGCGGTTAATCGGCCGCCTCAAGAGATCGCACCCGGTTATCGCGCCTTCAAACGTGCCAGAAATCGCAGAAAAAATTAAGCATTTGCCTTTGAAATGGGCATGCCAAAAAATTGCTTGCGTCGGTAACGCGAAAATCTACCCCCCGGTCGTCGATAAGGGGACGCTCCTGAAGCCTTGGCAAGTTCCGTGACAAATACCGGCGGTTGGTAGCTTTGAGTTGCTATTCGAACTCTGACGAACAAAGGTACAATAATCGTCAGATTTCTAAGTCACATTCCATGGATAGCAATTTGACAAATTTCAAAACCGTCAGTAATTTTGCGCGGACGAAGATCGTTGCCACGGTAGGTCCCGCCTCGCGCACTCCGGAAGTATTATCAGAACTAATTGTAGCCGGCGTTGATGTCTTCCGTCTCAACATGGCCCATGGAACCAAAGAAGACCATGAGCTGGCAATCGCCAATATCCGCAAGGTAGCGGATGAGATGCAGGTACCGGTGGGAATCCTAGTCGATCTTGCAGGGCCTAAAATTCGGCTGGGAAAATTGCTTAACGAACCGATCAATTTGATCAACGATGAAGTTGTTCGGTTCGTTCGAGGCACAGAGTCAAAAGCTCCTGATGAACTGACGTGTCTTTACCAGCCGATGATCGACGAAGTGAAAGTTGGCGACGCAATTGTATTGGCCGACGGAATTGCTCGATTGACCGTAACCAAGAAATCGGCGGACGAGCTCACATGCGTTGTTGTCGACGGAGGAACCGTTCGTTCGCGTCAGGGAGTTAATTTGCCCGCGACGACGTTAAGTGTTCCGGCCCTTGGCGAAGTCGATATCAAAAAAGCCATCTGGGCAGCGGGACAAAACGTCGACTTTGTCAGCCTGAGCTTCGTTTCTAATGCTGACGATATCAACCAGCTTAAAAGTTTGCTGGCCAGTAATAAGAGCCACGCATTGGCGATCGCAAAAATTGAGAAGGCAGAGGCGTTGGAGAATCTCGACGCGATTGTAAAAGCCTCCAATGGAATTATGGTCGCACGAGGTGATTTGGGCGTGGAGATCGCGATTGAGAAAACTCCGGGTGCTCAAAAGCGCATCATTAAGTGCTGCTTGCAGCATCGGACGCCTGTGATCGTTGCGACGCAGATGCTCGAGAGTATGCACACATCCAAAACACCCACGCGCGCCGAAGTGACGGATGTAGCAAACGCGATTCTAGATGGTGCTGATGCATGTATGTTGTCGGGAGAAACGGCGATTGGGCAGTATCCAGTCGCTGCGGTGAAGATGATGAACAACATCGCGCTCGAAACTGAGGCCTCATTTCAAGGTAACTCATCTCAAGTCACCGCACATGCTGGCAATCAAGGTTGGGATGTGTTTGATGCGGTTGTTTTTGGATCGGCGCAGATTGCAAGACGCGTCAACGCTGAAATGGTCGTTATCGTCAACACATCGACGACCGCCGCGCTGATGAAGTCAAAGCAACGCGACTTCATCCCCGTACTTTGCATAACTGATGATCCACAAAGCTATCGTCAGATGTGCTTGTTTTGGGGAATTATTCCAACGCTTAGCGCTGTTCCTATCACGGATATTCCAATACGGACTTACGTGGACGACTGGACAAAAAAATACACTGATTTCGAGACTGGGACTCCATTTGTCATCGTCACTGATATGGAGGTTCTCAAAGGAATTCATGATTCAGTGCTGGTAGCCACGACTACTTGATGTCTGGCTAAAGGGGCTCGCGGAATCGAAGCTTTTGCGTGTTTGCAAAATCGAGCAGGTAAAAGTTACACGGTACAATCGCCATCGCTGCTGCTAGCCCGCTTTCGCTTTGGAAACCTTCACCGTTTTTGCGATGAAATGCGCCAATCGTAAAATATTTATCAGTTTGGCACGGCCTATGCACTGGCTTTGATTCAGATGGAACTTTGATTCAGATGGAACTGATCTGTCAAAGTAAGCTAATTGATTGAAGTTTGGACAATAATGACAAGCTGTGAATCTAAGGCGTTTCACCAAAACGTGGACCAAGCTGATTGAATACTCAGCACAAGCCAGTTTTTCACAGGGAACCTAAGGGACTGAAAATGGGGCTCGTTCGATTCTTCGGACGAGCCTTTCTTCGTTTTCTACAACATTTGCTGTTTGATGAGGTCTGCAGGCCGTTCAAAAAGTGCAAGCAAGGCGAAAATACGCTTAATATTTTGCACATTTGAATACTGACCAGACTGCTATTGACAGCTTTTTTCTTTTATCCATGATTATTATTAGCTTGATGGATCAAGTTCCTTTCTTTGCATGGATGCTTCCCCGGGAAGTTCGTGTCTTTCATCTCCTTTGAAAGAACGACGAATTTCCCGCAAATCAGTATGGAGACTGTTATGCTTGTTTTGTCACGTCGTACCAACGACACCATCGTTTTGCCGGAGCTCAATGTTTCGATTGAGATCCTTCAAGTAAAAGGTAAAAATGTTCGAGTTGGAGTCGACGCTCCTGTCGAAATTAGAGTTTTACGAGGAGAGCTTGCAACCTCGAAGGAATCGGAGCAAAAAGTTGTTTCAACCTTCTCGTTAACAGGTGAGAATGAGCATGAAGTTCGCAACAAGCTCAATTCTCTCTCGGTCGCCCTTGCATATTCGAAAAAATTGCTCGAGCGGGGCGAAGTCAATCTAGCTGCGGAAAAGCTAAACGAGACGATTGAAAAGCTGCAGGGGCCTAATGCGGAAGCAAAAGAAGCCGACAAACGCTGCCGAGCATTGTTGGTTGAGGACATGGAGAATGAGCGTGAGATGCTTGCCGGATTTCTCCGCCTTCACGGATATGTCGTGGATACCGTTGGCGACGGATTAGCCGCGATGGAGTATCTCGAGTCTAATCCGCAGCCTGATTTTATCATGATGGACATTCGAATGCCGAAAATGAATGGTACCGAGTTGATCAAACAAATTCGTCAGAACCCAATCTTCGACCTTGTGAAATTGTTTGCCATCACTGGTGAGTCACCGCAGCAGGCCGAATTGAACCTGCAAGAAAATCGCATCGAAAAGTGGTTCCAGAAACCACTGCAACCTGCTGACCTGGTGTCAGAAATCAACCAGGAATTTTGCAAGTTAGAACCAACACTTAACTAACTGACCACAGATATCTTTCGCACGAAGCAACAACGTTTGGACGCAACATCTATTCATTTAGGAGCTGCGTCTTGTTTTTTGCTACACACAAGCCTGGCTTATCCCAGCAAAAAGGCGACAGTCTCACTGGACGCGCATCTAAAAGCGTGAGCCCCAGTCCATCGGATCCTGAATTTACTTTCGCGGACTGAGAATTTCTTTTTTGCAGCAGCCGTGGCCGACCGATACACCGTTATGGAGCGCGATGGGAGATCAGTTGCTCGCAAAGGTTGTGGACTGGTCAGGGGCATCGCAATTCCATTAAGTCCAAAGCAATGGAAAAGGCAGTTTTCTTAAGCTGTTTTAGATCTTTGCGGTATCTATGGGAGCGTGTCTTTCCATGTTAGTATTCTTTTCAACTTTTCATCAGACATGAATCTTCGTGACATGCTGCGAATTGATACCCGAGCGTCGCGGTTTTGGGCTTGCCTTGATTGAACGAGCTTTGTCTCACGAGCGTGATAACCTAAAAGGATTTCCTAATACGCTTGAAGCTTGGAATCACGAGTCCATCCGGAAGACCTCGCTGGAAATTGAAAGATTATCGCCGCAGCAATGGAAAATTGGACTGCTTTCGTTGCTGAGTTTCGGATGCGGCGCCGAGAGTCCGCGAATTGAGATTTTTTGCTGTGTAAACGATTAGCAATGCAGGATTCGATTTCAAGACAATGGAATCGGGATTTCAGAAGAGTATCATCTCCAGGTTTTCGAACTATTCAAACGACTTCATCATCGAGCGGATCATTTCGGAACGGGAATAGGATTGGCAATCTGTAAACGGGTTGTCGAAAGACATGGCGGTTCGATTGTTGTCGAGCCCAATGAACAACCCGGCACGTGCTTTGTGATTCGGCTACCGATGGCGGTTCACCGCGACCATCGAATTGCACCGAGTCACTTTGCTTTAAACACTGCTAAAACACAAAGAAACACAAAAAACAAGATGATCTGGTCACGATGATCTGGTCACGACGATCGGGAATTTAGCGCGTCTGCCAAGCGTTGGGTTGCTCGACGAGAGACGATTCGTTTTAAGGTGCCGTGGGTAGTCCCTAACTCGATTTATAATCCGGAGAGGTTGTTTGCTTTGCTACTTGTTTGCCAACAGACGCTCTGGTTGCCCGAGTAAAATACCATACAATCAGGCGAAATCTCATACCCCCGCCCAAATCTAACCACCTACTCGCTCCACTCCCAACCAAATCACAGCCCTAGGGAATCCAAGCGATGTCCACCGAATCGAAATCTCAATTCGAAAAGAAGCGATTGAGTTCGCTCAAAGCGTTAGAGATTCTTGATACCGCGCCCGATAAAGCGTTCGAAAATCTCGTCGAACTGGCGGCGCAGATTGCGGGGGTTCGGATCTCGCTGGTGAGCTTTGTCGCGGAAGACCGGCAATGGTTTAAGGCTTGCCTAGGGTTGGGCGTTAGCGAGACTCCTAGAAACCAGTCGTTTTGTTCCCATGCAATTGAGAACGCTGAACAACCGTTAATTGTTTGCGATGCGAGGACCGATCCCCGGTTTGCGAATAATCCGCTGGTTGTTGGCGAGCCGTTTATTCGTTTCTATGCTGGATTTCCGATCAAATCGCCCGTTGATGCGATGCCACTGGGTACGCTTAGTGTGATTGATCCGCAGATTCGGGAACTGGATGAGAAAACCATCGGATTGCTTACTGCGGTCGCCAAACAGGCCGAAAGTTTGCTTGAGCTCCACCATTGCATTTCTGAACACCAGAAAACTCAAGAGGAGAATGCCGATCAGCGGGCGCGGCTCAATCTGGCTTTGGAGACCGGCAATGTTGGACTATGGGATTGGGATACAACTGCTAGCAAGGTTTACACTTCGCCGACTTATAAAAAGCAACTGGGAATTCCAATTGAGGCGGACGCGAGTGACCCAAATGACTGGTTGCGGCGACTTAATCCCAAGGACAAAGACGAGGTCTTGGCGCGTAGGGACGCTTATCTGAGCGGCGATTGCGACCAGTTCGAGATGACTTATCGTTTGCGACACAATGATGGATTCTATCGTTGGATCTTTTCGCGCGGCAAGGCAGAGTTTGATTCCACGGGAAAGCCACTGAGGATGCTTGGCGTTCACATTGATGTGACCGAACGGCAAGAAGCCGAGAAGGCAGTTGTCTTTTCCAGACAGATGGCGGAAGAAAGTGAGCGAGAAAACAGGCTGTTGAGTGCTGCGATCAAAAATTCGAAAGATGCCTTCTTGATTGCGAGCGTCGAAGGGAATGTAGCATTGCCGAAAATCGTCTTCGTCAATGATGCCTTTTCTCAAATGACGGGCTATCAGATTGAAGAACTTGGTCAGGCTGATTTCAAGACGTTTCTCAACGGACAAGAAACCGATGGAACTTCCATTGAGCTGACTAATGCTCAGATTCGACATTGGCAAGTCGTACGGAAAGACATACTGGTCTACAAAAAAAATGGGAGCTCATTTTGGGCTAACGTCAGAATGACTCCGATCGCCAATGGCGAAAATGTTTTTACGCACTGGCTGATCTTTTACCGCGACATCGACGAACAAAAGCAAATTGAAGCGAAGCTGGAACTTGAACGTCATCTGCTGAAGGAGAGCAATGCGGACTTGGATCAATTTGCTTATGCTGCCTCGCACGATCTTCAGGAGCCGCTAAGGGCTGTCGGTGGCTTCCTGCAATTGCTCGAAACAAAATATGCCGATCAATTGGATGAACAAGCACGTGGGTACATCCAGAAATCGGTCGCTGGTGCGTCACGCATGAGTCAACTGATCAACGACTTGCTGTTGTTCTCCCATGTTAGCAGAAGCCCCGAAGGTTTCGTGGAGGTCGACCTGAATGAAGTAGTTGTCGAGGCGCGTCGGGATCATGAGCAGATTTTCGAAACGTCGCAGGCGCGGATCGACGCCGCCCCTCTCCCAACGATCTTTGGGGCTCGTCCGTTACTGATTCAACTTTTTCGAAACTTGATTGGCAACTCGATCAAGTATCGTAGTGAAGGGAGTCCGCGAATTGAAATTTCTTCCAGCGTTGACGACAAAATTTGCACGATTCGATTCCAAGACAACGGGATCGGCATTGAAGACAAGTATCGTCATCAGGTCTTCGAACTATTTAAACGGCTTCACCGTCGAGAGGAGCATTCCGGGACGGGAATAGGTTTGGCCATCTGTAAGCGCGTTGTCTTAAGACATGGCGGTTCGATTGAAGTAGAGCCAAACGGTCGACCAGGTACCTGTTTGATGATTCGGCTACCAATCAATGAGTCGGGATTGTAATGACAATTCATCACCGTAGCTTTTACCCGAAGAAGCTTTTAGCTATTCGTCGGAGGTGTCGCTTCGCTCAAACTTCGGCTAATAGCAGCAATTCCTTGGAAGTAACGGACGATTGAACAAGTTGGGAGTGAATTAGAAGGCAGGTAATTTACATTTCCGCCAAAATTTGATAAGCTCTTTTTTGAAAATTCGCTTTCCTCCTTTTCCAGCGAACCGATTTCTCTTTCTCTATAAGTTCGCCAATGAGCCAGCCAGAAAAGACAATTGACATCCTTCTGGTGGAGGACAGCGAATCGGACGCTGAACTCACTTTGTTAGCCCTCAAAAAGGGTAAGCTTCAAAACACCGTTAATCATGTTAAAGATGGTGAGGAGGCGCTGCGATATTTGCGACGCGAAGGAGAATTCGAAGACGTGCTCCGGCCAGATTTGATTTTGCTCGACCTCAACATGCCACGCGTCGACGGTCGAGAAGTCTTGCGGCAGATCGGCGACGATGAATCACTGAAGGTAATCCCAGTCGTCGTGCTGACCACATCCAGCCATGACAAAGACATTCTTGAATCTTACGGCTTGGCTGCCAACAGCTACATCGTAAAACCAGTTGACCTCAACAGCTTCTTCGACATCGTTAAACAGATAAGTAATTTCTGGGTGAAAGTGGTCGCACTTCCCCCGAAACTCGATTGAAGCATTGTCAGCTGGTGACTTGACCGGCAGTCCCACCGGAACTCGCTGTGTTCCAAAGAGACTTTTCTAATTCCATCTAGGGCTGGACGGAGATTGAGACCTTGACTGAAGATAGCGCAAAAATGTTTGTTGTCGGTATCGGTGCATCGGCCGGAGGGCTAAAGCCGATCGAAGAGTTATTTGATCACATGCCGATTGATAGCGGTATGGCGTTTGTCATTGTCCAGCACTTGTCGCCGGACTTTAAAAGCCTGATGGACGAATTGTTGGCCAGACATACCAAGATGGCGATTCACAAAGTCAGTGATGGCGTCGAGATCGAACCCAATTCGATCTATCTCATTCCGCCAGAAAAAAACATGGCGATGTCCGATGGGCGTCTACTGCTCACTGACAAATCGGAAGAGCGCGGCCTGAGCCTTCCGATCGACATCTTTTTTAGTTCGTTAGCTACCGAAGCGGGAGACAATGCGATTGCGATCGTTTTGTCAGGAACCGGAAGCGACGGCTCCCGTGGGATTAAAGATGTCCGGGAGGCGGGTGGTTTGGTTTTGGTTCAGTCGGCCGAATCTGCGCCTTTTGATGGCATGCCACGCGCCGCGATCAACACCGGCATCGTTGACTTAATTTGCACGCCAGGCGAAATGCCGAAACAAATCATTGGCTACGTCGGGCACCAAGATCGCGCTGCGCTGCAGCAACCGGATCCTTACCAAGATGATTTTGGAGGGGAAAGCGAACTGCTTCAGCTTTATCGCTTCTATCGGAAACGGGAAAACCTTGATTTTTCGCTTTACAAACCGGGAACGATTTCCCGACGCATTGAACGTCGCATGCGAATGAGTGCGGTCGCTTCGCTTGATAAGTACGTGAGGCAAGTCGAAAATGATGAAGCGGAAGCGGATCTGCTGTTCCGCGATCTGCTGGTCGAAGTGACCCATTTTTTTCGGGACGAGGAAGCATTTCAGCGGCTTCGGAAAACCATCATTCCTGAATTGATTCAACGATCCGAACCCGGAACTGAAATCCGTGCTTGGGTTTGCGGTTGCGCAACGGGGGAAGAGGCCTACTCGATCGCCATGGTGTTGCAGGATTGTATTGAGAACTCAAGTCGAAAGGGGCAAGCTTTCAAAGTGTTTGCAACCGACGTGCATCAAAAATCGTTGGAAGTTGCCAGCAGCGGATTTTATCCATCGGCAGCTCTGGAGACGGTGCCAGAGGAGTTTCGCAATAGGTACTTCGTCAACAACAATGGGATTTGCAACGTCAAACGTGAACTTCGGCAGAAAGTCATTTTTGCTTCCAATGACATAACGCGCGATCCACCGTTTACGCGAATGGATTTGATTTGTTGTCGAAATGTTTTGATCTATCTGGAGCCAAAGATTCAAAAGCGCATCCTGTCGATGTTTCATTTTGGATTGAAGACCAAAGGTGTACTGTTCCTCGGGCCAAGCGAAACCGTGGGGGATCTTGGTCACGAGTTTTCAGAGATTGATCGGCACTGGCGAGTCTATAGCAAGAAACGCGATGTGCGCTTGCCTGATTCAGCGCGATTGCCACTGACGCCAATGTTGGATACCGTTATTCGTGAGCGACCGTCGGCTTCGTTCGTGGATGCTCGAAGACCGGTCAAGGCTGAGCCATGGCTGACGACCGCTTACGAAGATCTGCTCGCACGGCATGTCCCTCCGAGTTTGCTGGTCAATGACTTCAATGAATTGATGCATTGCTTTGGTGACGCGCGAAAACTTCTGACGCCTCCTGAGGGTAAGTCGACCAACAATGTTTTAAAGATGTTAGAAAATGACTTGAGCGTTTCAGTCAATGCGGCCCTTCATCGGGCAAAATCCGAATCGGTTCCTGTCATCTTCAACGGAGTGCGGGTCAAGCGGGATAATACCCATCGCCTATTTCAGGTTACCGTCGAACCCTACGACAAGAAGGATCAATCGCTCTATTTGATCTCACTTGAAGAGACAGAAAAAGTCGCCGACGACTCTGTCATCGTCGAAAATTTCCAGTCTTTGGACCATTCCGGTGAGCGGGTGGACCAGCTCGAACGAGAGCTGAATTACACCCGAGAGACGCTTCAGGCGACCGTTGAAGAACTGGAATCCAGCAATGAAGAATTACAGGCTACCAATGAGGAATTGATTGCGTCCAACGAAGAACTTCAGTCAACCAACGAGGAACTTCACAGCGTCAACGAGGAACTCTACACGGTCAACACAGAGCATAAGGAAAAGATCGAAGAATTGACTGAGTTGACCAGTGACATGGACAACCTGTTCAAGAGCACCGACACGGGAACGATCTTTCTGGACAAGAACTTTAACATTCGCATGTTCACGCCGTCAATTACCTCCGGCTTCAATGTTATGGAGCAGGATATTGGCCGGCCCATCAATCACATCTCGTACAAACTTGACAGTCCCCGTTTGCTGACCGATGCATCCGATGTTTTGAACTCGGGTGTTTCCAAGGAAGTCGAAGTCAACGGGCGTGATCAACGGATTTACTTACAACGGATTCAGCCCTATCGCGTCGAAGATCGCATCGAAGGAGTCGTCCTGACGCTGACTGACATTACAGCGCTGCGGGAAGCCGAAAACGCACGATTGACGATGCAAACGCTATCGGAAATTTCCCAGGAGTTGCCGGACTTCGCCTACGCGGTCTCGCATGACTTGCAGGCGCCGCTGCGCCATATCAGTCAATACACAGAAATTATTGAGACGGCGCTCGCCAAAGACGATCGTCCGCAAATAGAAAAAGCGGCTCACGTATTGAAAAACAGTTCGCGCAAACTCCGAGAGATGATCGACGGTTTGCTGGCGTACTCACGAATCAACACGCTTGGTAAAAAACTCTCGCCTCTGAATTTGAACGTTCCCATTAATGCCGCGATTCTGGAATTGGGGACTTCTTTGGAAGTTAATAAAGCCATCATAGAAGTGGATCCCGATCTGCCAACCGTTGTAGGTGATTCCAAGCAGTTGAGACTTTTGTTTTATCACTTGATTGAAAATTCAATCAAGTTCCGAGGAAAACTAGATCCTCATATTCACATTTCTGCCAAACTCGTTGATGGCATGACCGAAGTCTATGTGTCGGACAATGGCATTGGGGTTCAAGAAAGGAATCTCGACGATGTGTTTACGATTTTTAAGCGGCTGGGTGTCAAGGAAGACGTGCCGGGCGCAGGTGTGGGGCTGGCGATTTGTCGGCGAATCGCGCTGCGTCATCACGGTCGAATTTGGCTGAAGCATGTGAAAGATGGTGTAACTGTTGGAATGAGTTTGCGGTTGCCTGACCAAACGCCGATCTCATCTCAACTAGAGCGTCCAAAATTATCGTTAGTGAAAAGCGAAGTGAAAAACAAAGAATCAAAGCAGGAGGCTTGACGTAATTGAGAGTTTAACAACCTTGTTTTGCTGGTTGAAAGTGCAGAGAAAGCAACTTTAGATCGCAATAGATTTTACGAAACGGATTGATCAATTTGAGGAAATTACTGCAGTCGAATTAACTACTGGAGGACACAGATGTCCACCGAACCAAAATCCGCAGATATGAAGACGCGACCCTCGAATGGGTTGAAGAAGGCAATGATGCCTATGGATGAAACGCTTTTACATGAAACGAGTGATCGGCTGGCCGATGAGTCTGGCGATTTGTCTGAAGTTGCGTTTGTTGTCGGGGTGGGCGCATCAGCGGGCGGACTTCAATCGCTGGAAAAGCTCTTGCGTAAGATTGAGCTCGGGACAGGATCGGCCTTGATCATCGTGCAGCACTTTTCGCCAGACGTTGTCAGTTCGATGGCTGAGATTTTGGGACGCTCAACCGATTTGCAGATCAAGATGGTGACCCATGGGATGCGGCTTGAGCCAGATACCATTTTCCTCATTCCACCTGGCCAAGAGATCCGGCTCAATGGAAACGATTTTGAGTCCAGAAATGCTGATCGCAAACAAGTCACCCGAGTGATCGACATTCTTTTTAAGTCTTTGGCAAAGTCACGTGGCCCTTCTTCGATCGGAATCATTCTTTCGGGCACAGGTTCCGATGGCAGCAAGGGAATCAAGGCGATTCGTGAAGCGGGCGGCACGACGCTGGTGGAGTCATTTGAAACGGCGCAGTTTGACGGCATGCCAAAGAGTGCCGCCCAAACGGAGTGTGTTGACTTCATTCTTTCTCCCCAAGACCTTTCGGTTTGGCTCAACCGACAATTTCGCGATCCGAGCAACCGGCCTGATGTTGAAAACGCAATTGCTCCTGAAACACTTAGTGGAATCGAACTTATCTTCTCCTTGCTGACCCAACGGCATGAACTTGATTTTTCGGCGTACAAGCCGTCGACTGTGGTGAGGCGTATAGAGCGCCGCCAGCAGATTTGCAAACAGAAGTCGATTCATGATTATGCTTCGTTTGCCAGCGAAAATGAAGAAGAGCTGGATCTGCTGTACCACGACTTGCTCATTGGCGTCACTAAGTTTTTTCGCGATACCGATGCGTTTTTGTTACTTGAGCGATGCTTGACCGATATGGTGAAAGAGATTCCCAACGGGGAGACTTTGCGGATTTGGTCGGCAGGGTGCGCTTCGGGCGAAGAGGCTTATTCGTTGGCGATGCTGACGCACGACACGTTTGAACGTCTGGGCCGGGCTCCAAATTACAAGATCTTTGCAACCGACATTCACCAACGTTGTCTCGATTTCGCCTCGCATGGAATCTATGCCAACGACACCATGGAATATGTCAGCAACGAAAGACAATCAAAGTTTTTTACGCAAGAGTCCTTATCGCATTACAAGGTATCCAACGCGTTGCGGAAGAACATGGTTTTTGCTCAGCATAACGTCTTCAATGATCCGCCTTTCACCAATATGCATCTGGTAACCTGCCGGAACCTGCTGATTTATCTCAAAACCGACGCCCAGTTAAAAGCGATCAGTTCCTTTCATTTTGCGCTGCAGGTGGATGGTTTGATGATGTTGGGTTCCAGTGAAACCGTTGGTCCACTCGCCGATGAATTCCGGCACATCGACAAGTCATGGCGAATCTTTCAGAAGATCAAGAACAAGCCTAACCTGCTTTCGCATTACTTAGGCAATGAGAACCGCCTCCCCAAAACTGGGCCAAGGCAGTTGGTCAACATTCTCAATCGCGATCGCCCTGAGTCGATGAGCTTCACGCGTTTGATTGAGTGCTACGACTTGATTCTGCGTGAGTTCGTGCCTTCTGGTTTGTTGCTCGACGAAAACCGAAACATTTTGCACGTCTTTGGTGATGCGAATAAGTACTTGAGTAGCAAGTCGGGTCGGTTCTCAGGTAACCTTGCCAGTTTTCTCGACGGCAATTCCAAAGTCGCAATTACCGCCACGCTGATTCGCGCTCAACAGGAGCTGGGGCGAAGGATGATTCTCGAAGGTCTCGAGCTCGTTGCTGGCAATGCCAACGAGACAATTGATGTTTCGATTCGGGCCTTCGAAGGAACCAGTTCGGTCAACAAAATTACCTGGCTGGTTGAATTTGTCGAACCCGAACTTGATCGGGCGGATAAGGAAGGGGCTCCAGCGTTACGGGTTGAAACGACAACAGGAAACTATGCAGAACTTGAATCTGAGCTGGTTTACACGAAAGACAGTTTGAACATTACGATTGGGGAACTGGAAACCAGCAACCAGGAGCTCTCGGCGGCCAACGAAGAATTGGTGGCTGCCAACGAAGAGCTTCAAAGCACCAATGAAGAATTGGAAAGCGTTAATGAAGAGCTGTTCACGGTAAACCTTGAGAACAACCGTCGCATTGATGAGCTGAAAGAAGTGACTGACGATCTTGAAGTGTTGTTAAGCACCACGGAAGTCGGCACTCTGTTTCTAGATGCCAATTTGTGTATCCGGAAATTCACACGTTCAATTACAAGCTACTTCAATCTCCTTGCACATGATGTTGGACGCCCAATTGATGACTTCACCAACAAATCGCATATCGAAGATCTTGACCAGCGTCTTAAAGGGGTACTTGCGTCTGGTGAAGAGTTTGTTGGAGATTGCAAAGCAAAGAATGGAAAAATCACAAAAATTAAAATCATTCCGCACATGCTAGACGGAGTTGTCGCGGGCTTGATTTTGACACTTTCGGGTAAAACAGAAACTTAGTGCCTGTCAAGTAGAACCACGATCAGAAAGTTGCTCGGTCACTTTTCTAACGAAATCTCAATGGCGATAACAGTGATTTCATTGTGCTATCGGAATGGCACTTGTTTTACTAGCGAAAAAAATTTACTAGCGAAAAATTTATGAAAATCTATTGCTGAAATTTCGAAGTCGAGGCTTGCCTTTTTATTTCCAAGTTTGCAAAATAGAATCACCTCAAATTGATGTTTTGACTTGCGATATCCACCAAACTTTCTAAAGGTTTGGTCCAAGTCTCGATACTCACCTACCTCTTTAATGGATTGTTATGAGCACGGATGGAATTTTGACTGAAGGCGGAGCATCGCCCGCACCAGCCACAGCCAGTTGTGATTCATCGCAAGAATCAGACCTTATTGTTGTCGGAATTGGTGCATCGGCAGGCGGTGTGGAGGCACTCGAAAAACTCTTTGCTGAGATGCCAACGACACTGAACATGGCGTTTGTGGTTATCCAACACCTGTCGCCCGATTTCGAAAGTCTGATGCCGCAAATCCTGTCCCGAAAGACGGAGATGCACGTTTCCGCGATTACCGACGGGATGTCTCTCAAGCCGAATCACGCCTATGTCTTGCCAAGCGGCAAAGACGTCATAATCGAGAATGGAATACTGGTAACGACCGATCACGCGGTTCAGAGACAGCAGCATCCGATTGATTCTTTCTTTGCTTCACTTGCCGTGGAATGTCGAGAAAACGCCGTGGGTATCGTCCTCTCAGGTACGGGCTCGGACGGTTCCAAGGGCGCGCAGCAAATCCATAAAACAGGCGGGCTGGTTGTTGTTCAAAGTGAAATTTCTTCGAAGTTCAACGGCATGCCACGCGCCGCGATTGCCACTGGCATTGCAGATGCAATTGTCGCCGTTGAAGAAATTCCCGATGCATTGGCCCGCTTTGGGGAATTCACTCGCAAGCCTGACGGAAAGACTCGCCAAGTGCTTTTTTCCGAATCGCTCAATGCAGAAGGGAGAATCCATCAGTTGCTTCACCGGAAGTTCGGTATTGATTTTGATCAGTACAAACCGGGAATGTTTGGACGCAGGCTCGCTCGGCGAATGTCTTTGCTCAAAGAACCAGAAGTTGATGCTTACGTTGAGCTGCTTGAACGGGATTCTGGTGAACTTAAGAATCTCTATGAAGACTTGCTGATTGGTGTTACCGAGTTCTTTCGGGACCCAGAAGCGTTCGATGAACTTCAACATCGTGTTCTTCCCGGCATTGTTGAATCAGCGATGGAGCATGGTGAGCTGCGAGTTTGGGTAACGCCCTGCGCGACTGGTGAAGAGGCTTATTCACTGGCGATCCTGATTGACGAAATGATTCAGCAACGACAGATTTCGTTGCCCGTGAAAATTTTTGCAACCGATGTTAACGAATCATGCATTGAAACCGCCAGTCGTGGTGTTTATCAGAAAGATCGTTTGGCCAACGTTAGTCACGCTCGGTTGAAAAAATACTTTACTCAAAACGAGGACGGCTATCAGATATCACCGGCGTTGCGACAGCAGGTAGTTTTTGCGACACATGATATTCTTCAGGATGCACCCTTTACAAAACTTAGCCTAGTTTCCTGCCGAAACCTGTTGATCTATTGGAAGCCGGGCGCCAAGAAAAAGGCGTTATCGCTTTTCAACTTCAGTCTTCATGATTCGGGCACTTTGTTTCTCGGCCCCAGCGAATCGACTTCTGAACTTGAGTCGGCCTTTGAGGCCGTCAATGAAGAATGGCGTATTTATCAAAAGATTGCGCCGGTTCGATTCTCGCAAGTCGAGATGTCCATCAACACTTCCTCCAAAATGCTCAAGCGACTGACTGATCCACCGCCGACGGAGAACATTAAGGAAAAGGAGCTTACTGCGGTTTACGATTGCTTGCTCGATGACTACATGCCTGCGGGATTATTGATCGATCAAGCCCATCAAGTTTTACACATCTTTGGAGATGCGGCAGAACTGCTGCAGTATCGCCGAGGCCGGCCAACCACGGATTTGATGGAGTTACTTCCTGTATCCTTTAAGGTTGCAGTAACCAATGGCTTAAAACGACTCAAGGTGGAATCGAAACCAGTCGTCTATTCTGGAATAGAGTACGAATTAGATGGTGCCACCAAGAGTTACCGAATCGTCATCAAGCCGTTGCGTACGGCTTACACCCCGAAGTATTTGGTGACTTTCGAGATCTTTGAAGCCGAAAACGAACTTGTAATTCCAACACAACTTGATGGCAAGGCCGATGTTGCTGCCAAAGAAATGCTGCAGTCGGTGGAAGAGGAGCTTCGAGAGACGCGTGAGAGCTTGCACGATTCAATTTTGAATTTAAAGTCAACCAATGAAGAGATGCAATCGACCAACGAAGAATTGATTGCCTCTAACGAAGAACTTCAGTCAACCAACGAAGAACTTCACAGTGTCAACGAAGAACTTTATACCGTCAACTCCGAGCATCAGCGCAAGATTACCGAGTTGACGCAGATGACCGATGATATGGACAACCTGCTGGACAGTATTCAAGTCGACACGATCTATCTCGATCGAGAATTGCGGGTGCGAAAGTTTACGTTGGGAATTGCCAAAACCTTCAAGCTGCTTCCACAGGACATTGGACGCGAATTCAGTTCATTCAACCACGAGCTGAAATACGACAATTTGATTGACAAAATTGAATCTGTGCTGAAGACAGAAAGATCAACGGATGAAGAGGTGCAGGATAACAGTGGCAATTGGTATTTGATGCGACTTCTGCCATACAATTCGCTTGGCAACATCGATGGTGTCCTGCTAACACTGATTGATATTTCACGAATTAAGCAAACCGAACAGCAACTCGAAGAACTTTCTGAGATCGTCCAAGCTTCCAACGACGCAATTTTTCGAATTTCAATGGATGGAGCGATTCGTACTTGGAACCGTGGCGCGGTCGAATTGTTCATGCATCAACCGGAGAACGCGATTGGTAAAAGCGTCGAAGTGCTCAATCTTGACAAACCTAGCGAAGACGCCATCTCGCACGCCTTACACCAGATCACCAATGGAGGGACGTTTGATCATGTTGACTTGAAGGCTTCTCGTCGCAACGGTGAAGAGTTTGACGTCCAATCAACGATCTCGCCGATTTACTCTCCTTCGGGAGTTCTTGATGGCGCGTCAATCATTTTGCGTGACGTGACAGCGCAGAAAAAAGCCGAGCTGCAAATTCGGGAGGAGGTCAGACGCCGCGATCATTTCCTGGCTGTCCTTTCGCATGAACTCCGGAATCCGACCGCAGCGATCATGAACGCATCGGCGATTCTCGGTGAGAAAGACGCCACACCAGAAATCCACCAGCAAGCTAACGGAATCATTTCCCGCCATGCTCAGCAGTTGGCAAAGATGATGGATGACTTGCTGCATGTCGCCAGGGTAACCCACGACAAAGTCCGACTCGACATGAAACCAACCGACTTGATTGCGGCCGCTAATCAAGTCGTGGAATGTATCGAACATCAAATCAATCAGAAAAAGCAGATCTTGACTTTAGAGCTTCCTCAAGGCCCAGTGTCTCGACTTGTTGACAAAACGCGGATCATTCAAGCACAAACAAATTTGCTGGTCAATGCATCAAAATATACTCCAGAGAATGGACACATCCGATTTGCCTTATGGGAAGAGAACGATGAGGTTGTTTTCGAGGTGAGCGATGACGGTGAGGGGATGTCTAAAGAATTGCTGCCCAAAATTTTTGATGTCTTCATTCAAGCCGATCAGCAACTTGATCGCGCAGCAGGCGGCATGGGGTTGGGGCTTCCAATTGTTCGTATGATCGCCAAAGCGCATGGTGGCAACGTCACCGCTCATAGTAATGGTGTCGGTCGCGGAAGCACATTCACAATGCGACTACCACTTGTAAGTGTTGAACCAAAGGCTGTTGAAGAGAATCCCGGCAATGATACGATCAATAGTAATCACATTTTTGGACAGAAAGTACTTTTGATCGAAGACAACGAGGGCGCTAGAGAGATGCTGGCAGGATATTTGGAGTTGGAAGAATTTGTCGTACGGACTGCAAGAAACGGAGCAGAAGGAATCGAAATTTTTCAAGAATTCCAACCGGAACTATGCATCGTCGATATTGGTCTTCCCGACTTAAATGGCTTCGAAGTAGCGCAAAAGATTAAGTCATCCATACATCAACCGGAATTGTTGATTGCCTTGACCGGATACGGACAGATTGAAGATCGTCACAGGGCAATCGAAGCCGGTTTTGATCTCCACCTGGTCAAGCCAATTCAACCCGAAGAACTCGTTGCCACAATTTCAGAAAGTTTTATTAGCCTCACCGAAGGGCAGTAAAGTTGTGAATGAGTTGCTATTTAAAATAACGAATGAAATTGCACTTAATGGACAACTTTTGAATCGTTTGCTCTGAAATTGGTAGCGGGACGCAATGACGCCACGATGGCTGAGCGTTGTCATATGGATACCAAGCCTCGCCGCGCTGATTGAGCAAACGACTTGGGCGTAGCACTTTCGGGTGCTACGCCTCTTTTTTTGTTTTAAATTGGACGAACAGTTCGCCGAACAAACAATGTCTGCAAATTTAAAACCCAAGCGGAAGGTTAACTACTGTTTTGGGGGCTGGTTGGACGTGGAGAGAGTCATTCTGCAAATGACTGCATCATACTTGTGGTAACGGCGTGAAAGATCATTTCCTGTTTGTCAAAATCTCTGTCCTCGGCCTGGTACCAAGCCAATATTTGGTACTGACGGGTCTGCAACGTCATCAGCTTGATCCGTACTAGAAAATCCAAACAAAAGAAGATCGTATCGACGGCGGTGCCCGGATGCTGGGGAAACTTATGCTCGGAGGTCGAAACTTCTAAATCAGGATAGGTTTCCTCGAGGGCCGCAACGGTGTCCTTAATCACAAAATCAGGATCCGTATCGGGGGTGAACAAATGAACTGACCAAATCGAGCCATCTGGCGTTTCCAACGAAACGACTCTTGGAAGGTCCACATCGCCTTTGTCCGATAAAACCCAGTTTTCAGGGTACATGAATTTCAAACCGTTGCGGTCGTATTGAGCTGGCATAACGTCGAGTCTTAAAGTGGGGAGAGCAAACGATGAAGTCCTGCTAGCGTTGATTGTAAAAACGCAAGTGCGGTCGGGACCAACAGCGGAAATCTTCGTCGAACGATATAGAGGCAAAATTAGCAATTTGCTACTTTCTACCGATAATAATCGCAAACTTGGGGAGGCCACACTTTAGTTGCGCCGCGAAAATTATTCAATCTGCTCAAAACTATGTCAAGGATTGACATCGAACCCTGCAAGGAAGTTTACCCGGTTGATTCAACGATTCTCTCAAATTCATTTTCGAAGGGTGACGACGCCAAGGGCGACCATTTCGCTGGGAACCATTGCGCTGGCGACGGTCTGTTTGATTTGTTGCGGTTGCCAAACGATGCAGACGTTTAAGGATGCTTCGACAACCAAAGTCGTTTCAGCCCGTAATTGGGCGCGATCAGGTTTTGAAGCAATGCACGAAGGTCGTTTCATACAGGCGAAGAATTTTTTCTCCAAAGCCGCCGACAACATGCCTGGAGATCCGTGGATCTTGGCGAACGTGGCTCGCTCTGAGCTTAAGCAGGGCAACGTGGAACGTTCGATTGCAGTTATGGAACAGGCTGTTGAGCAGTCCGATGATCCGTCAATGCGGTGTGAATTGGGAGAAATTTATCTCAGGTCAGGTCGCTGGATTGCTTCCAATCAGCACGCCGATAGAGCGCTCGAAAAAGACCGCCAACTTTCTGCCGCTTGGAATCTCAAAGGTAAGCTGGCGGCGGCCAAAGGCGAACATCAACGCGCGCTTCAACTTTTCCAGCGATCTTTAGCGTACCAAACTGAATCAGATGATATACAACTATTGATTGCTAAGACTTACATGAAACTAGACCAACCGATGCGGGCGCTCTCGGCAACCGAGACATTGCTTAATCGCCATCCGCCCAACCTTCAGCCCGAAACGGCGATTGTGGCAAAAAGTGAAGCGCTGCTGGCGATGCATCAACATTCTTCAGCGATCGACATCTTGGAAATCGCCAGTAACCGCCCTGATTGCTCGAAGGAAGTGTTTTTCCAATTAGGAAAAGCTCAACTGCACGCGGGCCAGCGATCACAAGCGCAGTTAACGTTGGCAAAAGGTAAGGAGCTATATCCTCAGGAGTCGCTTTTCACACAATTGGCTGGCTCGCTCACAGAGCATCCGGACTCCCAGTTCGCGGCGCCCCATCGGGTGGCTTCGGTGAAAGGGGGTGAACGTTCAAGGTAACACTGGGAAGTAGGTTGGTCACTTTTGCCCGAATACCCCTGTGATCTTTTTCAGGCAAGAGAGCCCCACAGACACTTAAAGATTGCCGACCACTACAATCCTTACAATCTCTCAAAACTGAAGTTTGCTTCAATCACAGACGCCGAATCGTCGTATTCCTCTCGGTGTTTTCAACCTTTTTTAATAGAAGACGTACACTTCACACGGTGAAAATGAATTTTCGCCCAATTTTAAGAAGCCAATCGGTGCGGAAGGTCCGCATTGATTTACGTAGGACTCTCTAAACCTGATTGATGGTATGATCATGAAATTCCCCTCCAACGACGCACCAAAAATCGATTCTTCTCGGGCCAGAGAATTTGAGGATCGCCGTAACGCCCTTGTTCGTCGCGATTCTCCCGGGCTCGAACGTCGTCAGTTTTCCGACAATCATGATAGTCTGTCCGGCGATGCGGCTGAACTTGGCCGTGCAGTAGATCAGTACAAACTCGAAAACCGCCGCCGATACGTATCCTATGAAGAGCTATTGGCCATTGTGCAGTCGCTGGGGTACTCGAAGTAGGATCCGATCTCCCATTGCGGGATGAAATTTTCGGACACGGAACTGGTCAACGGTTTGTCGACTAAATTAGCCATTTGGCGGTAGCCACGGTTGCGTTGTGCGAAAGAAAAGGGGCTAGCGCCCAACGGCACTTACTTTAGACGAAACGTGGGATAATCTTATCAGCCGCCTCGCGATAGCGTCCGGTCCTACGCGCTTAGGACCGGACGCTATCGCGTGGCGGCTGGTGGGTCGATGCGTTGCATCAATCTAAAGAAAGTGCTATTGGGGAAAGCGTCCAACCGGCTCATCCTCAAAGCTACCGGCGAAGTGAAGTCAACGTTCCCTTTAACAACGGATCGGTCAGCTGATCAATCGATAGCAGCCCGACCGTTTTGTTGTTGTCGCCGACGACGCGCACGATTGTGTGGTGCTGGGTTTGCATCTGCAAGAGTGCTTCGCCAAAAACTTCTTTTTCAGAAATCTCAGGAAGTGGGAGAACCTTCAGTTCGCCATTTTCCCGCAGCAGTATCTCCACCACACGTACGTATCCGATGACGTGCGGCTTTGTGCCACGGTAAATTGCAACGTCTGGTAATGCTCGCCTAGATGCCAATCTTCTTAAGGCTTTTGCATTTGTGTTCGCTGGCAGCGTGTAGGCTTTTGAGATGGGAGTACAGAATTCACCGACCGGCTTCGACGCCACCATCGAGAAATTTTGACTCAGTGCTCGTTGTGTCTTCGAGATGATCCCTGCTTCGATACCTTCATCGATTACCTCAATCAGTTCGCGGCGAGCCAGCGTCAGCCGAACACGTTCTGGGGCTTGCCCCAGTATTTTCTCCAACAGTTTGCTCATCGCCCACAAAATAGCTGACGCGGGCATGAAGAGGATTGTAAATACAAGAAACAGAGGCGCCGTTAATCGAATCAGCGAATTGGGCGCTTGAAAAAACAGACTCTTGGGCATCAGTTCGCAATATACAAATAGCAGCGGAGCCACCACGATAGGTGCCAACATTTCAGCCCACGCAGAATGCCAGATCAGCGTTGTGATCAAAACGATCGACAGCGACGTTATGTAGTTGGCAACATTGTTTCCAATCAGCGTCGTAGCCACGAACAATCCTGGGTTGTTCACCAGTATTAGCAAATAGCGCGAGATGGAGTCGCCTTCTAAGTTTCGAATCACCAATCGCACACGACTGGCGCGGTAGAAACCCGTCTCTGAACCGCTGAAAAGTGCGCTTAAGAAAATACCCAAGGTCAACAGAAAGAAAGCAAAGAAGATCATGCGGAATCCCCTTCGGTCAGATCCAATGTGACTCGCAGCAGCATATTTGATCGCTGTGGAGCTTCGGTTACCAGCATTCGCAACGGTCCCCAATGAACGTAGTCGCCTTCTTCGACTAATCGCTGCATTTCGTCTTGGACGACGCCGCCGATGGTGACACAGTCAGTGGCCGGAAGATCAATCTTCAGATGTTTGGCCAGCTGGCGAACGCTCATCATGCCTGAGATTTCCCACGTGTTTTCTTTGACCGCCGTGATAGGGTTTTTGTCTAACAACCGGAGGCTGCGACTTGGCGAATAACTGAACACCGCTTCTAGAATGTCCTCGATCGTCAGTATCCCAATCGTGTCGCCAAATTCATTGACGACAACGGTGACTTCCTTGCTGCGATAGGACATTTTCTCAAAGGCGTCTGCGACTGAGGAGCACCAGGGCTGATACAAAACGGGTTCGCCAAGGCGTTCAATGTTTTTATCCGGCAATTCAAACTGATTGTCCAAACGGATTGCGCGTTCGATCTCCGCGCTGTCCAGTTCTGAGATTAACAAGTAACCACTGGGCGGAAGTTTCTTCATGTCGGCTAAGCTGACCGGCGGACGATACGTCACAAACTGGGTGCGCGGCCGCATCCATTCGTCGATGCGAATGTTTCCGAGGTCGACGATGTTTTGGAGAACGGCTTGCTCTTGTTCAATCAATTCGGGATCGGCGCCGGAGTGTTCGATGGCTTGTTGGACGTCTTGGATTTCCAAATAGGGTTCCGGTTTAAATCCGGGCCAGATCAAACGTCGTGACACCAAGCAGATCCACTGAAGCAGCGGCATCACTGGGTCGACAGCGCGAACCGCTATGGCCAGAGGTAGGCTGAGTGACGTGGCGAGTGCTTTAGGTTTGAGCACCGCGACACTTTTGGGCATCATTTCGCTGAAGAAGATAATTGCCAGCAACGAAGCTATGACAAATAGAACCGCTCCAGATTGCCCCCACGACTCTATTTGTTCGATGCGCAGAGAGCAGATCGAACTGATTGTAAAATAGACAATGTTAATCACAAGATTCCAAAATAGAATCGCGGATAACAATCGGTCGGGGGTTTCCAATAGTTTGGCGGCCGCTTTTTGAGCGGCCGAGCCCGACTCCATCGCGTTTAGGTCGCGCGGTCTAAGATAAAACAATGCTGCCTCGCTGGCTGAGAAGAAACCTGAACAGGCCATCAGGACAACCATCGCAATCAGCCACGGCGTAAGCGGGATCAGCTCAACCATCTTCAGCCGATTTCAAACGACGCGTAGAAACGAGGAACTCAGTTAGTCTTGGCAGCATGATCGCGATCGTTGAGTAACTGTAAACGCCCGTCATGACAATGAACGCGGATAGATAGTTTCCCATCAGTAAACTGGTAATCGAATAAAACATCGCCAAAGGAAGCGCCGCCGAAGCCAACGCCAGCGCCGAAGAAGGGCTATTCCAACCCAGCGCGACGTAGAGGCCAATAGCGCCACCAACCAAACACGCGAGGAAGGGGCCAAATTGAGCTTCAACGCTGCCTGTGAACGAGACCATCATCACCATGCTGGTGACAACGCCCAAGAATAAGAAAAACACCGTGCCGAGGCTGACGCTGATGGCTTGCCGCGAGAAATTGTAAGACATGCCACAGTGAATTCCCAAGGCAATTCCAAACACATTGACGGTAAGGAAACCGACCGAGAGGTAGAATAGGTTTTCTAAACTGATCAGATTGGAAAACCAAAGGTAGCCAACGATTACCAGCGGCAGCAAAATCATATCAGCGGCGATAATCATCACGCCAAATAACTTACCAAAGAGAAACTCTTTGGGCGAAAGATCTGTCACCATTAGTAGATCTAACGCGCGTCCGTCGCGTTCGGTGGTGATCGCCGTTACGGCCAATGCGTTGACCATTACAATACTGACCAGTAAAAACGGAGCAAGTGGTTTTGCATATGCAGGGATGAGAATGCTACTGCCGGCGCCGGCGCGAGTGGAAACGCCATTGGCGATCAAGGTGTAGACCGCCATGAACACGATTGCCGCCAGCAACCAATAAGCGCCGCGGATGAAGAGGATCTTTCTGCCGTAGGCCCACGTGCAGACTTCTCGCCAAAGAATTGGATTGTCCCAAACACGGCGACTTTTTGTGTCGGCGCTGCGTGTTCGATCATCCACGTGCCCCGAACGAAAACGTTCGCCTTCTGCGACGGCGCGTTGGCCAAGTGTGGCTGTGGTTTCTCCAGAAGTCGACGACGAGACCGTCGTCGATACATCAACTTGTGACGCGCTTTGAGCCGCTTTTGCTTCGTCTAGCACGCCGATAACAGAACCAGTGAAGACGTCGATGCCGTCGGTTTCTTCGCCGGAAGATTGGCTCTGGCGCACGTCGCGGTTTGGATTCCACCGACGTACTTTCAAAATCGCGATGCCGCAAAGTATGACAGACACCGTGACAGCAACGATTAGGAAAGGGAGCACCTCAAGGTGCCACGTTTGGGTCACTGTAGGGTGACTGGCGGCGAGGATCGCGCGAAAGGGACTGGCCGTGGCGGCCAGTTGCTCTCCTGTGTAACCAGCAATTTTGGTCGGAACGATCGCGATGCCTTCAAACAGTCCAATCCAAAACACCAGCAAGAGCGCAACCAGGGCAAGTGCTTGAAATGTTTTTTCTCGCCAGAACGCAATCGTGCAGCCGAGACTACCAGCGGCCAGTACTGCGGCGGCGGTCACCGAGAACGTCCATGCGACTTGGGCAAAAGACGTGCCACCAAACAAGACGATCAACATGAAAATCGGCAAACTGGTCAACAGCATCACACCAAGGCTTAGAAGACTTGCAAATAGCTTTCCGAGGACCAATTCACTGTTGTTCAGACGGCTCATTAACAGCAGGATCAGCGTCTCGCGGTCTTTTTCCACCGAGACGTTACTGGCGGATTGAATCGCGGCCAAGAACAGCATCAAAGCAAGTTGCAGGGGAGCGAGAACCTGGAACAGCACCGCGCCGAAACGGGCCATATCGCCGACATTCACGATACGCTGGGTGCCGGTAAGGACCAGCCAAGCGGTAAAGATCAGCAGCAGCAAAGCCGTCGCGTAGACGCCGCGGGTCAGGAAATGACGTACGCGGCGGGGCGCGACGATTGCTTCGCGCGTGAAAACGGGTCCAATGAACAAGCGAGACGACTCCCAAAGGCCAAAAGGCGATGACTGTAATCCTCAATGATGACCTGATTTGGGGGGGCTCGCAAGGCGCCAATCAATAGCCCCCCAAACTTGAAATGATCGTAAGCGTTCTACTCCGACTACCTCAATCGTCCCGGCAATAATCGGCCATTGGAGACAATATGGGCTTAAAACTGGCTTATTGTGCCGAAGTTATGCCGAAGAGGAAGATTTGCCTATGAATCAGGCGGCCCAAATCAGAAAATTTCTGCAATCTCAGAGACAGTAAGTCAATAAAAGGTAGCTGCCGGACATCGTTAATGATAAGGGCTGATTCGCAATTCAATTTATGCCCCCAACGATCAACTTGTCTAAACGACCCAGCCAACTCGATTTGGACGCCCCTGTGCCCGATGCCAATGATCAAGATGACTTCGAAGCTCTCTTCGCCCGTCATCAACCGTCGTTGCGTCATTTTCTATTGGGCGTGTTGAAAGATGGGGCTTTGGTCCAAGATGCGTTGCAATCGACTTATATCAAACTTTTGGAAAAGGGTGACACGGTAGAGAATCTTTCCGCGATGAAAAGCTGGCTGTTTCGCGTCGGCTACAACGAAGCCATGCAGGTCCGCCGGAACCAAGCGACCGCAACCAAACATCTGGAAAAATTCGCTTGGCAAGTTGATTGGTCGGGGCGCGAAAAGAACGACCCCGATGCACAGATATTGGAGAAGGAACTGCAGTCGCAAGTCGCCAACGCGTTGCAGAATCTTTCGCCAGCGCAGCTGGAGGTTGTTGAAAAACGAATTTATCAAGGACTTAAGTTTAGAGAGATTGCGGAAGAATTGGACGTGCCGCTAGGAACCGTGTTGGCTCGCATGCACAGTAGCCTGAAAAAGTTGAAGCCAATTTTAGAGCACTTTCGAGAAGATGACTAAGGCTGAC
>Ga0209831_1000413_pt1 | contig 41159 bp, 33 predicted proteins | sample Maine_Asex4_meta_FD_187451 | JGI IMG/M metagenome (GOLD analysis project Ga0209831, IMG submission 187451) | Marine algal microbial communities from Maine, USA - Maine_Asex4_metaG (SPAdes) (version 2) | ecosystem: Host-associated > Algae > Red algae > Unclassified | place: Maine, USA | collected... | reverse complement strand
GCGGCGCTGATCTACGACCCAAAGGCCCGCGGGCTATTGTTCCAGATCATCCTGCTGCTCGCCGTCGTCGGCTTCTTCGCGTGGGTGCTCGACAACACGATCACCAACCTCGCGGTCCAGAACAAGAAATCGGGTTTCGATTTTCTGGGCGAAAGCAGCGGCTTCCAGATTCTGACGACGCTCGGCACGTTCCTCGTCGAGTCCCGCCCGGGCATGGCGACCTATTTCGACATCTTCTGGATCGGGGTGGTCAACACGCTGGCCGTCGCCGTGGTCGGCATCATCCTCGCCACCATCATCGGTTTCGCGATCGGCATCTTCCGACTGTCGTCCAACGTCATCCTGCGCGGTTTCGCCACCGTCTATGTCGAGGCGCTGCGCAACATTCCGCTCCTGCTCCAGATTCTCTTCTTCTACATCGTCGTCCTGCGCATCCTGCCCGGCAAGCGGGAGACAGGGTACACGATGTTCAACGGCTCCTTCGGCCTGAATATCGAGGGCCTGTTCGCCCCGTATCCGGCCATCAGCGAAGGCTTCGGCACCGTCTTTCTCGCTTTCCTGGGCGCGATCGTCCTCGCCTGGGCCGTCTCGTGGCTCGCCCGCAAGCGGCAGGAGGCGACGGGCAAGCAGTTCCCCAGCTTCTGGTTCGGCCTCGCCCTGATCGCTGCCATAACCATGGCCGTCTTCTACGCGATGGGCGAGCCTCTCGTGTGGGAATTCCCGCGCTTCCTGAACGCGGGCGACGAGTTGCCCGACGGGCGCACCGTCAGCCGCATCAAGGCGGGTTACGATATCGATCAGGGCGGCATGGTCGTCGTGCCCGAGTTCCTCGCGCTCCTGCTCGCCCTGTCGCTCTATACCGCCAGCTTCATCGCCGAGATCGTGCGCGCGGGCATTCTCGCGGTGCCGAGCGGCCAGACCGAGGCGTCCAAGGCGTTGGGCATGAGCAACGGCCACAACCTGCGCCTCGTCGTCATTCCGCAGGCGCTGCGCGTCATCATCCCGCCATTGACCTCGCAATATCTCAACCTGACCAAGAACTCTTCCCTCGCGGTCGCTATCGCCTACCCGGATATCGTTTCGGTCTTCGCGGGCACGGCGCTCAATCAGGTGGGGCAGGAGATCGAGATGATCTTCATGATGATGATGGTCTATCTCGTCATCTCCTTGGTCACGTCCGCCTTCATGAACTGGTTCAACGACCGCATGCGCCTGGTCGAGCGGTAGGGAAACAACCATGAGCGATCTACACTCCGAAGTTTCCCGCAGCCTCGCCTATATCCGCACGGAGGAGGCGCCGTTGCTCGCCCCCCCCGCCAGCGAGGCCGGCTTCGTCGGCTGGGCACGGCAGAACATCTTCGCGTCGATGAGCGATTTCACCTCGATCCGCGCGGCCATCGGGTCGATCCTGATGATCGTCCTGACGGTCGCGGTCCTCTATTTCGGCGTCGTGCTGGTCTGGGGGATGATCAAGTTCACCCTGATCGACGCGATCTGGACGGACCCCGAGGGTCTGAAGCGCGACATCTGCACGACCGTCGCGCAGGGCGGGGTGCAGGCCGCGGAATGGTTCGGCGCGTGCTGGCCCTATGTCGATGCGAAATGGAAGCTGTTCATCTACTCGTCCTATCCGACCGAGGAGATCTGGCGCGTCAACCTCACCTTCCTCATCGGGTCCATCGGCGTGGCGTGGCTGGTGTCGGATGCGGTGCCGAAGCGCTGGTTCTGGGGGCTGGTGATGCTGGCCGCCGGGATCGGGCTTGCGTGGTGGTCCTCGCAGCCGATTCCCAATGACGGGGCGGCGCTGTTCAACGATACCGACGTCATGACGCTCGACCCGGCGAAGACGGGGTGGATTCACGATACTGCGTTCTACCGCGTCTTCATGGACTTCCCCATAGGCGCATGGATCCTCGTCGCCGTAGGCATCCTCTACCTCGTCCTCGTCAAGCCGGTCGCGCGAGTGTCGGTTGCGCTGCTCATGCTGGCCGTCTTTCCCGTCATCGCCTTCATCCTGCTTACGGGCGGCGATCTGGAGGGGGGCACAGGGTTCTGGATCACTCTCGGCGCGCTTGCCGTGTTCGGGCTGGTCGTCTGGCTGATCGCGCGACTGTTCGGCGAAAGCGGTATCGCGGCCACGCTGATCGCGCTCTGCGTCATCGTCGTCGCGGCCATCGTGCTGCGCGCGCTCTTCCCGCCGTTGACGGGCCTGACACTCTTCGGTTTCGACCGCGTCGGCCAGGGGATGCTCATCAATCTGCCGATCCCCGCCGATACCGTCGGCAAGATCCAGAGCGGGCTGGGCCTCCTCGCCGTCATCGCCATCCTGACGCTCAGCGGCACGCTCGGCGCGGGCATGCGCGTCCTCCTTGCCATCCCCGCGATCCTGATGATCGCGAGCGGCTACGGCGAGGCGGGCACGTCGTCGATGCCCCTGCCCGTCGGCTGGGTGATCTGGCTGCTGCTCCTGCTCGGCCTGCTCGGCTTCATCCTGATGGCGGTCGTCGGCCTGTCGCGCCGCGAGTGGCACTCGGCGATGGACGGGTTCGGGCGCGGGACCGGCTGGACGCTGTTCCTTCTCGCCCTCATCGTCGGGGTCGTCGCCTTCGTCGGCGGACACTGGTTCGTCGACCTGATCGAGCTTGCCGCCGCCGGAGAGACCGGGCAGTTCCTGTCCGACCCGCATATCCAGCACCATAACGGGACCGGCGCGCGCGACTTCGAGATCGCGCGCGATCTCTGGCCCCTGCCGGTGGTCGAGACCTCGGTCTGGGGCGGCTTGCTCGTCACCCTCGTCGTCGCCGTCGCCGGGATCGTCGCGTCCCTGCCGCTCGGCATCCTGCTGGCGCTCGGGCGTCGGTCGCAGCTCCCCGCCGTGCGCATCCTCTCGGTCGGCTTCATCGAGTTCTGGCGCGGCGTGCCGCTCATCACGGTCCTCTTCATGTCCTCCGTGATGCTGCCCCTGTTCCTGCCCGAGGGGGTCGAGTTCAACAAGCTACTGCGCGCCCTCATCGGCGTGGCCCTCTTCGCCTCCGCCTACATGGCCGAAGTGGTGAGGGGCGGCCTTCAGGCCATCTCCAAGGGTCAGTACGAGGGTGCCGATTCGCTGGGTCTGGGCTATGGCCAGAAGATGCGCCTGATCGTCATGCCCCAGGCACTGACCCTCGTGATCCCCGGCATCGTCAACACCTTCATCGGCCTGTTCAAGGATACGACGCTGGTGCTGATCATCGGTCTCTTCGACCTGCTCGGCGCGGTCCAGCAGGCCAATACGGATGCCAGCTGGTCCACGCCGGTCCAGCAATCGACGGGCTATTTCATCGCCGCCGCGATCTTCTGGATCTTCTGCTTCGGCATGTCGCGCTATTCGATGTTCATGGAAAACAAGCTCCGCCGCGGGCACGCAAGATAAGGAATCCAGGCCATGACGATGACAGATACGGTTGCCGTGGATCGCTCGCGGATGCAGGTCGGCGAGAACGTCGCCATCGAGATCCGCAACATGAACAAGTGGTACGGCACGTTCCACGTATTGCGCGACATCAACCTGACGGTGCACGAAGGCGAGCGGATCGTGGTCTGCGGTCCGTCCGGCTCCGGCAAGTCGACGCTGATCCGCTGCATCAACCGGCTGGAGGAACACCAGCAGGGCACGATCGTCGTCAACGGCGTCGAACTGACCGGCGACCTCAAGAAGATCGACGAGGTCCGGCGCGAGGTGGGCATGTGCTTCCAGCACTTCAATCTCTTCCCGCACCTCACGATCCTCGAAAACTGCACCCTCGCGCCGATCTGGGTCCGCAAGATGCCCAAGAAGCAGGCCGAGGAAATCGCGATGCATTTCCTCGAACGCGTCAAGATCCCCGAGCAGGCGCTGAAGTATCCCGGCCAGCTTTCGGGCGGTCAGCAGCAGCGCGTCGCCATCGCCCGCTCGCTGTGCATGAACCCCAAGATCATGCTGTTCGACGAGCCGACCTCGGCGCTGGACCCGGAGATGATCAAGGAGGTGCTCGACACCATGGTCGGCCTCGCGGAAGAGGGCATGACGATGATCTGCGTGACGCATGAAATGGGTTTCGCCCGCCTCGTCGCGAACCGGGTGATCTTCATGGATCAGGGCCAGATCGTCGAGCAGAACGAACCCGAAGAGTTCTTCAACAACCCGCAGAACGAGCGGACGCAGCTGTTCCTCAGCCAGATTCTCGGGCACTGAACCGCCGGGTCACGGGTTCCGGGGCGTCGTCGCCTCGCCCGACCCGCGCACCAGCATGCCCGCGAGGACGATCAGGGCCATCCCCGCGAAGGTCATCGCGTCCGGGATCGTCCCCCATATCAGGAGGTCGATCCCCGCGACCATGGGAAGATAGACGTATTCCAGCGGCGCGACCCGGCTCGATTCCCCGACCTGATAGACCCGGGTCAGGAGGATCGCGCCGACCGTCTGCGTGATGGCTGTGACGGCCAGCAAGGCCCATGCGATGCCGTTCGCGCTCCGCCATCCCGTGAGGAGGAACGCGAACCCGTCCGTCGCGGTCGGGCGCAGCATGTCGATCGCGACGAGGGCCGCGAGGGCGACCTGAAGGTAGAGGATGTTCTGGATGCCCGTCAGGGCGATGACCGGGTCGTCGCGCAGGCGCAACCGGGTCAGCGCGCTCGCGCCCGCATAGCAGAGGGCGCCGCCGAGGGCGAGCAGGGTCATCACTTCCGGCGCGTCCGACCATGGCCTGACGATCAGCAGCACCCCCGAGAACCCCGCCGCGAGCGCCCCGACGCGCATCGCGTCCACGCGCTCCCCGCCCAGCGCCATGCCGATCATGGCGGTGAAGAGAGGCGCGGTAAAGAAGGTGGCCGCCGCCTGCGACAGGCTGACGAAGGGCAGGGCGCCGTAGAACAGCACGAACGCGGAGACCATCAGTGCCGCGCGTAGCAAGGCCCATCCCGGGGCGGCGAGCGACAAGCCGCCCACGGGGCGCACGACCATGCAATAGGCCGTCAGCATGCCCAGCACCAGAATCGACCGGACGATGTTGAACTGCCAGATCGAGACGCTCTCGCTGATGACCTTCACGAGGGCGTCCTGCACCGCGAGAATCGCCATCGCCGAGACCATCAGGGCCAGCACGGTGCGGAACGGGGCGTCGCGGGGCATGGTCGGTCAGCGATTCATGGCGTGGTATTCGCGGTTCGGCATCATGTCGACACCATGCGCCACCCGGTTGGTGTAGTTGAAGAACCCGGCCACGTCGCAGATGTCGAAGATGTCCTCGTCCGAGAAACCGGCCCCGCGCAACCCCTCGCGATCCGCTTCCATGATATCCTGCGGTGCGGTCGTCAGTTTCCACGTGAAGTCGAGCATCGCGCGCTGACGCGGGGGCAGGGCGGCGACGCGATAGTTGAAGGCGATCATCTCGCCCAGATCGGGGTCGTCCGACAGCGCGCGCACCGCCTGCCCGTGGGCGACGAGGCAGTAGTAGCACCGGTTCGCCGCCGAGACGGTGACGGCGATCATCTCGCGTTCCAGCTTGGACAGCCCCGACTCCCCGAGCATCAACTCGTTATACATGCGCGAGAACAGGCGCAGCTTTTCGGGACGCAGGGCATAGGCGCGCAGGACGTTGGGCACCATGCCCAGCTTCTCCGTGCATTTGGCGAAATACGCCTTCAGGTCGTCGTCGAGCGCGGCCTCGTCGGCATCGGTCAGGCGGGTGACGTGATCGGGCTGGGGCATGGGGTTTCTCCGGCTGAAAGGGGCACACCCGTCATGCGCCCGGCCCCGGTTTTCGTCCATGGTAAACTTTCTATGAAACAAAACCGGACCGGGCGCATTGCTCTCCCATGGAACGGGCCGCGTTCGTCGCGCCCGAGACGATACAAGGAGACAGATCATGGGCGAACTGACCAGCAAGATCAAAGGCGCGGCAAACGACGCGGCCGGCAAGGTCAAGGAAGCCGTCGGCGAGGCGACCGGCAACGAGAAGATGGCCGTCGAAGGCGATGACCAGCAGCTCAAGGGCAAGGCTCAGAAGCTGAAGGGCGACGTTCAGGGCGCGCTCGGCGACGACGTCTGATCGCCGATACGATAGTTCCATAGTGGAAAAGCCGCCCGCGCAATCGCGTGGGCGGCTTTTTCGTGAGCGGTCGGCAAGCGAACGGCGCAAGACTGCCGCCACCCGCACCCCGCCTCAGCGCGGGCTGCGCTTGGCGAGGATGCGCTGGAGCGTGCGGCGATGCATGTTGAGCCGCCGGGCCGTCTCGGAGACATTGCGGTCGCACAACTCGAACACCCGCTGGATATGCTCCCACCGGACCCGGTCCGCCGACATCGGGTTTTCCGGGGGCGGCGGCTTCTCGCTGTCGGGCGCGCGCAGGGCGTTCTCGATATCGTCGGCATCGGCGGGCTTGGCGAGGTAGTCCACCGCCCCCGCGCGCACGGCGGCCACGGCGGTTGCGATAGCGCCGTAGCCGGTCAGCACGATCACCCGCGCATCCTCGCGCGTCTGGCGAATCGCCTCGACGACGTCGAGGCCGTTCCCGTCCTCCAGCCGCAGGTCGATCACGGCATAGGCGGGCGGCGTGCGCCGCACATGCGCGATGCCTTCCTCGACGCTTTCCAGCGCCGTCGTCTCGAACCCGCGCCCTTCCATCGCCCGCGCCAGTCGCGTGCGAAAGGGTGCGTCGTCATCGACGATCAGCAGGCTTGCATCGGCGCCTATCGGTGGTAGCTCTTTGGTCGACATATCAGGTTCTCTCCCAGCACCCGTTGAGAGGCGAAGTAAAGGCGGAAGCACGCTTGTCCAGTCGTTTCGTCCAATGAATCTGCGCGGGGGCCTCGGCCTGACCCTCGGAACGGTGGCCGCGCCCCTGTTCGTCGTGCTGTGGAGCACCGGGTTCATCGGCGCGAAATTCGGCCTTCCGCATGCGGAGCCGCTCACGTTCCTGTCGATCCGCTTCGCCCTCGCCAGCGCCGCGCTCGCGCTTTGGACGCTGGTGATGCGCGGCGCGTGGCCGTCGCGGCGACAGGGCGCGCATCTCGCCTTCGTCGGCGCGTTGCTGCATGGCGGCTATCTCGGCGGGGTCTTCGTCGCGATATGGCTGGGCGTCGGGGCGGCGGTCAGCGCCTTGGTGGTCAGCATGCACCCGATCCTGACGGTGTTCCTCGCGCGCTGGGTGCTGGGCGAGCGGATGACGCGGGTGCAGTGGGCGGGCCTGTGCCTCGGCGTGGTCGGGGTCGTGCTGGTGGTCGGCGAGAAGCTGTCGGTCGGGGCGGGCAGCATGGCGGGTATCGGGCTGTGCCTCGTCTCGCTCCTCTCGATCTCCATCGCGACGCTGTACCAGAAGCGGTTCTGCACCGATGCGCCCATGGGGTCCGGCACCGCGATCCAGTTCGCCGCCGCCCTCGCCACGCTCGGCCCGCTCGCGCTGTGGCTGGAGACGAACGAGGTCGCGTGGACGGGCGAGTTCGTCTTCGCGCTCGGATGGCTGGTCGTCGTGCTGTCGCTCGGCGCCGTCGGGTTGCTGATGGTCCTGATCCGTCAGGATTCGGCGGGGCGGGTGGCGAGCCTGTTCTTTCTGGTGCCGCCCTGTACCGCGATCATGGCGTGGGTCCTGTTCGGCGAAACATTCGGAATCACGGCGGTCGCGGGGATCGTTATCGCTGTCAGCGGCGTTGCGCTGGTAATGCGCTCGCGTCCTTCCGGAAGTTGAGCCACCACGGGAGTTTTTCGATGTCGGCCAGCAAGATAACCCTCTTCGCCACCCTCGGGCTTCTCGCCGCCTGCTCGACCGGACCCGACCTGCCGACGCTGGCCGAACAGGCGCGCCCGCAGGTGCAGGCTCGCGCGCCGGTCGTCGTCTTCCTGCCCGGTACGCTGGCGGCATCGCTGGAGAACGGGGAGACGGGGGAGCGGGTGTGGGGGCGGCGCGAATCCCTGTCGGTCGATCCGCGCACGCCGGAGGGGCTGCGTCAGCTTTCGTTGCCGATTTCGCCGCCGGAAGCGGGCGATGCGGCGGCGCGCGATGCGATTCGCCCCGTTGATGCGCTGCGCCGGGCGGGGCGCACCTTTCTGGGCATGCGCGTCAGTATCCCGATCTACGAGGACGCGCTGGAGGCGATGGCCCTCGCGGGCCTGCCCGAAACCGCGCCCGGCGCAATCCCGGCCAGCGGTCCCGCACTGACGTCGTTCGCGTATGACTGGCGCCGCTCCATCGTGGACGGGGCGCAGGCGCTCGGGGCCGCTCTCGACGCGCGGGGGGAGGGGGCCGAGAAAGTCGTCCTCGTCGGTCATTCGATGGGCGGGGCCGTGTCGCTGCATTATCTGATGTACGGCACCGCGCCGCTCGACGTGGCGGGCGGCCCGCCCGAAGTGACGTGGGCGGGCGCGAGGCACGTCAAGCGCGCGGTCCTCGTCGCGCCTCCCCTGCGCGGGGCGGCGGTGGCGCTGCGCAATTCGATCAACGGCAACCATATCGCCGGTCCGCTGATCCCGACCTATCCGACCACCATGCTCGCCACGCACCCGTCGAGCTTCGAGCTGATGCCGCGTGCGGATGCGGGGGCGATGCGGGATGGCGACGGTGCCGTGGTTGCGGGGGGCGGTCTCGATCCTGCCCTGTGGGTGCGGCAGGGATGGGGGCTGGCGAACCCGCTGGAGGCCGGGCAGCGCCGGTGGCTCGCCGGGGGCGAAGGCGACCCGGATGCGCGCGGGTTGGCGCGGCAGGAGGCGCTGATCGCTCGCGGGCAAGCCTTCCACCGCGCGTCGGATCGCCCGATCCAGCCGCCCGAAGGTCTGGAGATCGTGCTGATCGCCGGGCAGGGCGACGAGACGCCGAACGCCGTGCGCATCGTCGGCAATCACGAGGTCGAGGTGGTCGAGCAGGTCGATGGCGACGGGACCGTGACGTTGCAGAGCGCCGTGGCGGGCTTCGAGGATTCGGACGCGGTCGCGGGCAAGACGCTGGCGGTCATCGAGGCGGGCCACGCGCGCATGGTGTCCGACCCGGTCGCCTTCCGCATCATCCTCGACGCGATCACCGCCGAGTAGCGGTCAGGCGGTCGACCACCTCGTCGGCAATCGAGAGCGAGGCGGTCAGGCCGGGCGATTCGATGCCGTAGAGCATGACGTGGCCCGTATGCCCGTGCGTCTCGCCCCCCTCGATGCGGAAATCGGGATAGGCATCGCCCGCGACCTTGGGCCGCACGCCCGAATAATCCGCCGTCAGCGCATCGTCGGGCAGGGCGGGCCAGTAACGGCGGATCGCGTCGTGGAACACCGCCCCGCGCGCCGGGTCGACCGTGTAGTCGATGGCGGCGGGGTCGTCGGTCTCCAGCCATTCGGTATCGGGACCGAACTTGGCCCGCCCCGCCATGTCGAGCGTCAGATGCACGCCCAGCCCCCCGTCGACCGGCACCGGATAGACCAGCCGCGTGAACGGCGCGCGCCCGGCGAGGGCGAAGTAGTTGCCCTTGACCAGCGCCCGGCCCGGCGGTGCGGCGAACCCCTCGATCCGCGCCGCGACATCCTGCGCCCACAGCCCGGCGGCGTTGATGACGTGGCGCGCGGTCAGGCACAGGGGCGCCTCTCCGCCGACGATCACGTCGATCCGCCCATCCTCGCGCAGCACGCCGCGCTCGACCGGCGCGCGGGCGACGAGCTGGCCGCCATGCGCCTCCGCCTCGCCGAGATAGGCGAGCATGAGCGCGTGGCTGTCGACGATGCCGGTAGAGGGCGACAGAAGCGCGCTGTCCACCCGGAGCGCCGGTTCCATCGCCCGCGCCGCCGCGCCGTCCAGAACCGTCAGGTCCTCCACCCCGTTCGCCGCCGCGCGGGCCGCGATGCCGCCCAGCCGCGCGCTCTCGGCGGCATCGGTGGCGACGATCAGCTTGCCGCAGCGGCGATGCGCGATGCCGTGCCGGGCGCAATGATCGTAGAGCATCCGCTTGCCCGCGACGCAGTGCCGCGCCTTGACCGAACCGGCGTCGTAATAGATGCCCGCGTGGATCACCTCCGAATTGCGCGCGCTGGTTTCCTCGCCGAACACCGCGTTCTTTTCCAGAACGAGCGGTTCCATCCCCGCGAGCGCGAGCGCCCGGGCGACGGCCAGACCCACCACGCCCGCCCCGATGACGAGCGCCTCGCATTCAAAAGTCTCCATGCGCGGACCCTAGCCGGACGGCCCGCATCGGAAAAGCACCGGGCACGAAAAAACCCGCCCACCGGTCGGTGAGCGGGCCGGGGCGAACCCCTGTGCAGCGTCCCTCTGCAATTCCTTCGTCGCGGGCCTAGTCCGCCTGCGCCACGTCGTCGTCGTCGGCGGCACCCGTCGGCAGGGCATCGCCCGCCGTGACCTGCACGGGCTGGGGCTTCTCGCCCTTGAGCGTCGCGACAACGGCACTCGCGACTTCGCTATCATCGACGCCGAAGACGAATCCGCCGCCATAGACGGCGGTTTCCAGCACGGGCGTGCTGACGGTCATCTCGTCTACCACGACTGCGAGCGGTTCGCCCGTCGTTTCGGTCGTCAGAGTGTAGAAATCCGCCGCCGCTTCCTCGTCGAGTTGCACGAAGACCGACCACTTGTCGCTTTCGGCGTCGTGGACCGGCGAGATCATCACCAGATCGTCGCGCCCGAGGGCGAGCGTGCCGTCCTGTCCCGTGAAGGCGATGATCGGTTCTTCCGGTTCGGGCATCGGAGTCGGTGCCTTCGGCGTCACGGTGGCGATATCGCCGGACTTGGCGGATGGCGAAGGGGTGGCCGATTCGTCGCCGGTCGCGGTCGCCACGGTGCGGTCGTCCTGCGTCGCGGTATCGGCGGTCGTCGCGTTGTCGTCGCCACAGGCGGCGAGGGCGAGCAACGCGATGGTCAGCGGCGTCGCGATCTTCATGGGGTTCTCCTGATCGAGTGGCGCCATGCGCCTTCTGCCGTCAGGTGTACGCGAAGGGTGTTGAAAGAGTGTTTCGCAAGTCAAAGACCCGGCCCGCGCGGGGCGGACCGGGTCGCAGACAACGGGACCGTCAGGTCTTCGGAACGGTCTTCTCCGCGCCGCTCGACACGCTGACGTAATCGGTCAGCATCGGCATGTGCTCGCTGCCGCCGCCCTGGGCGACGGCCATGTGATAGTACGACTTGATCGACCCGGCCATCGGCGCGGCCATGTTCGCATCGTCGGCCATCTGGCTGAAATACTTGATGTCCTTCAGGCAGTTGTCGAGCGTGAACAGGTGAGCTTCGGGGTCGCCGTCGATCACGTATTTGGTCATGCGCTGGAACATGCCGGAATTGTTGCCGCCGCCCGCGATCAGCTCGCGGAACTTGTCCAGATCGATGCCGGTCTTGCGGCAGGCGGTGAACGCCTCGGCGAAGAGGGCGTTGTAGCCGAGCGAGAGGAAGTTGTTGATCAGCTTGGCCTTATGCCCGTTGCCGACCGGTCCCATATGCGTGATGTTCGCCGCCCATGTCTCCAGTATCGGGCGCACCGTATCCATCGTCGCATCGTCCGCGCCGACGAAGGTGTTGAGGTTGCCGGTCGCCGCCTCCTTGGGCGTCTGGCCCAGCGGCGCATCGATGAAGGTCGCACCCTTCGCCGCGAATTCCTCGGCCAGCTTCATGGTCGAGGTCGGGTCGGCGGTCGAGCAGTCGATGACGATCAGCCCCTCGCGCGCCCCGGCCAGCAGACCGTCCTCGCGGCGGCACAGATCCTCGATCTGGACCGAGGAGGTGACGCACAGGTGGATGACGTCGCAGGTCTCGGCCATCGCCTTGGGCGAGGTCGCCTCCGTCGCGCCGCGCCCGACGAGATCGTCGACGGGGGTACGGTTGCGGTTGCCCATGACGGTGAGGGGGTAGCCGTTTTCGAGGATGTTCTTCGCCATCCCGTGCCCCATCAGGCCGACGCCGATGAAGCCGATATGTTGCTTGTCGCTCATGTTTCTCTTCCCCTGAAATCAGCCTACGGGCGTCTTGACCGGCTCGCCCGCGAAATGGCGGCGCATGTTTTCGACCACGAGGTCGCCCATCGCGCGGCGCGTCTCGACCGTGCCGCTGCCCTGATGCGGCTGGAGGATGACGTTATCCATCTTCAGGAGGGCTTCGGGCACCTGCGGTTCGGCGGCGAAGACGTCGAGACCGGCCATGCCCAGCGTGCCGCTTTCGAGCGCGGCGACGAGGGCGGCTTCGTCATGCACCGACCCGCGCGCGACGTTGATGAACGTGCCTTCGGGGCCGAGCGCTTCGAGCACCTGCGCGTTCACGATGCCGTTGGTCGACGGGCCGCCGGGGCAGATGGCGACGAGGAAGTCGCAGGCGCGGGCCATCTCCGTCAGGTCGTCGAAATACTCGTAGGATACGCCGTCCTGACGCGAGCGCCCGTGATAGGCGATGTCGCAGCCGAAGACCGTCAGCTTTTCGGCGATATCCTTGCCGATGCGCCCCAGACCGAGGATGCCGACCTTGCGGCCCCGGATCGAGCGGGCCAGCGGCGGATTGCCTTCGCCCGTCCAGCGGCCCTGCCGGACCCAGGCATCGTTGGCGACCAGCGTCCGACTGGTGGCCAGCACGAGGGCGACGGCCATGTTGGCGACGTCGTCGTTCAGCACGTCGGGGGTGTTCGTGACCGTGATGCCGCGCTCGCGGGCATGGTCCAGATCGATGGCATCGGTGCCGACGCCGTAGCACGACACGATCTCCAGCGCGGGAAGCTGGCCCATCACGTCGGCCCCGGCCCCGCGTCCACCATCGGTCGCGATGCCCCGAATGCGCGGGCCGACCTCGGCGAGCAGGGCGGCCCTGTCATCGGCCTCGAACAGGCGGTGGACTGTACAGGCTTCGTCGAGCGCCGCTTCGACATGCGGCATCATCGGACCCATCATCAGGATTTCGGGTTTCATCGCGGCTCCAGTGCTGGCGGGGGTTTGCAGGACATGCCCCCGTTATAAGCCGCAAGCCGCGCGTGGCAATGACGCTCGTACTAGACACGCTCCATATCGAACAGGACGCGTCCGGTCGAGACGGCGGTGCCGTCGGCGTTCATGCGGATGACCGACCCCTCGCCCGACCCCAGCAATCCACCGATCATATGGGTGGCGATGGTGGAATGCGTCACCATGATCGCCGGGCCGGGTTGCGCCGCCACCTGTTGGACGAAACGGCGAAGCTTGCGCAGCTTGGACGCCTCCGACCCCGGCATGTCGGCGATGGAGTTCAGCGCGATTTCCGGCACGACCGGCTCGAACCCCATCAGGGTCGCGGTGTCCATGCAGCGGCACCACTGGCTCGAATACACCGCACTCGGCGTCACGCCCTGCGCGCGCAGCCAGTTGCCGATGCTCACCGCCTGCGCCCGGCCCACGTCGTCGAGGTTGCGCTGGGTCTGGCAGTTGGACAGGTTCAGGTCGGCGGGGTCGTTATGGCCGGGCGCGAGGGCATGGCGCAGGAGGAGGGCGTGGCCGGGGGTCTTGAGTCTCGCGATGCTGGCCGCCTGTTCCTCGGGGGTGGGGTCGAAGAGGCTGGCGGCGCGCGCCCCTGCAGGGAGGAGGGCGGCGGCGGCGATACCGCCTGCGATAAGGGAGCGTCGGGTCGGGGTGGTCATGCGGCTTCGGCCTCGCTTTGTTAGACCAGTCCGACGATATCGGCCATGATCTTCGTCAGTTCGAAATCTTTCGGTGTGTAGACCCGCGCGACGCCCGCCGCAAGAAGCTGCGCTGCGTCGCCATCGGGGATGATGCCCCCGGCGATCACGGGAATATCGCCCATCCCCTCGCGCCGCATCAGGTCCATCACCTCCAGCACCAGCGGCATGTGCGAGCCGGAGAGGATGGACAGGCCGACGACGTGCACGCCTTCTTCCAGCGCGGTATTGACGATCTGGGCCGGGGTCAGGCGGATGCCCTCGTAGACGACCTCCATCCCGCAATCCCTCGCCCGGACCGCGATCTGCTCGGCGCCGTTCGAATGGCCGTCGAGACCCGGCTTGCCGACGAGGAACTTCATGCGCCGCCCGGTGCTGATGGCCAGACGCTCGACATCGGCGCGGACCTGCGCCATCGCGCTCTCGTCCGTCACGGTCGCGCGGGCCGAGGCGCTGACGCCCGTGGGCGCGCGGTACTGGCCGAAGACCTCGCGCATCACGGTGCCCCATTCGCCGGTCGTGACCCCCGCCTTGGCGGCGGCGATGGAGGCGGGCATGATGTTGCGCCCCTCGACGGCGGCGGCGCGCAGTTCGGTCAATGCCGCGCTCACGTCGCCGCGCTCCTCGCGCCATGCCGCCAGCCGCCCGACCTGCTCGGCCTCGACCGCCGGATCGACCACGAGGATATCGCCGCCCCCCGCCGTCAGGGGCGATTCCGCCGTCTCGGTGAAGCGGTTGACGCCGATGACGGTCTGAGCGCCGCTCTCGATCCCGGCGATGCGCTCGGAATTGGCCTCGACGAGCTGCCGCTTCATGTAGTCGATGGAGGCCATCGCCCCGCCCATCTCGTCGATCCGCGCCAATTCGTCCCGCGCGCCGGATTTCAGCGCCTCGACCTTGCGCTCGACCGCCGGGTTGCCGTCGAACAGGTCGTCGTATTCCAGCAGGTCCGTCTCGAAGGCGAGCACCTGCTGCATGCGCAGGCTCCACTGCTGGTCCCACGGTCGGGGCAGGCCGAGCGCCTCGTTCCACGCGGGCAGCTGCACGGCGCGGGCGCGGGCGTTCTTGGACAGCGTAACGGCCAGCATCTCCAAGAGGATGCGGTAGGGGTTGTTCTCCGGCTGCTGCTCCGTCAGGCCCAAGCTATTGACCTGCACGCCGTAGCGAAAGCGCCGCAGCTTGGGGTCGGTCACGTCGTAGCGCTCCTCACAGATCTCGTCCCACAGATCGACGAACGCGCGCATCTTGCACATCTCGGTCACGAAGCGGATGCCCGCGTTCACGAAGAAGCTGATCCTTGCCACGATGCCGGGGAAATCCTCCTCCGCCACGTCGTCCCGCGCGCGCATCCCGTCCAGTACCGCCGTCGCGGTGGCGAGCGCGTAGGCCAGTTCCTGCTCCGGCGTCGCGCCCGCTTCCTGCAGGTGATAGGAGCACACGTTCATCGGGTTCCACTTCGGCACCGCGCGGTAGGTATAGGCCGCGACATCCGTGATGAGGCGCAAGGACGGTTCCGGCGGAAAGACGTAGGTGCCGCGCGAGAGGTATTCCTTGATGATGTCGTTCTGCACCGTACCTTGCAGCTTCGCCGGGTCCGCCCCCTGTTCCTCCGCCACCGCGACGTAGAGCGCCAGCAGCCACGCGGCGGTCGCGTTGATGGTCATGGAGGTGTTCATCTGCTCTAGCGGGATGCCGTCGAACAGGGTGCGCATGTCGCCGATATGGCCGATCGGCACGCCCACCTTGCCCACCTCGCCCTTGGCCAGCACATGGTCGCTGTCATAGCCCGTCTGGGTCGGCAGGTCGAAGGCGACGGACAGGCCCGTCTGACCCTTGGCCAGATTGGTCTTGTAGAGCGCGTTCGAGGCCGAGGCGGTGGAATGCCCGGCATAGGTGCGCATGAGCCAGGGCCTGTCGGCGACGGCGCGGTCTTTCGTATCGGTCATCGAGCGGTCCTGCATTGAAATACCGGCGGATATTGCGATGCAGCGAAATCCGATGCAAGCGAAACAATCAATCGCGTGTCGTTCTTTGCGCGAAATAATCGTTCGTCAGATTTTCGGTTGCCGCCGTGCCGTGATCCGCCCGCGCTGGATGCGCGCCACCATCACGCCGCTGGCGACGATGATGCCCATGCCGACGAAGGACAGTGCATCGGGCAGCGTGCCGAACACCGCGAAGCCGATGGCGACCCCCGCGACGATCTCGACATAGGTGAAGGGCGCCAGTTCGGCGGCGGGGCTGCGCGCGAAGGCGATGGTGACGAATGTCTGACTCACGGCGGCCATGGCGGCGATCAGGGCGAGGCGCGCGGCCTGTCCTGCGTCGATCGCCTCCCATATCCACGGCGCGAAGGGTGTCAGCATCGCGGCCACCACGCAGGCGCCCCAGAACGAGGTGAGCAGCGGATCGACCGTCCCCCCGAGCCGCCGGTTGAGCAGCATCTGACCCGCGATCAGCACGCCGCAGGCCAGCGCGAAGGGCGTCCCCGCCGCCATCAGCCCGTCCCCGCTGGGCCGCGCGACCAGCAGCACGCCGACGAACCCGCCCGCGACCCCCAGAAAGGTGAGCAGGCGGGGCGGTTCCTTCAGGAAGAAAGGCGCGAGGAGGGTGATGATGAAGGGGTAGATATAGAGGAGCGTGATCGCCTCGGCGAAATCGAGCGTGCGGGTCGCGACGATGAAGCACATCACCCCCACGGCCATCATCGCCCCGCGCACCACCTGCATCAGCGGCATGACCGGCGACAGCATCCGCGCCCGCCCCTTGCGCCACCACACGACCGGCACCATCAGCAGCACGAACCCCGTGAAGCGCACCCAGACGATGAGCGCGGCGGGCAGTTCCTCCGCCAGTCCCTTCATCACCGCCCCCGACATCGCCGCCGTGGACAGCCCCACTATGAGCAGGGGAAGGCCCGATTTCGGGGATGCGGCGGGGGTCGAGTCCTGGGTCATGCTCCGAGGCGTATCCTGCCGCGTCCCCGGATGCGAGCGAAAGGCGCGTTGCGTTCCTTGCGGGGACCGGTGATAGTCGGGGCACAGGAGAACACCATGCATCCCCTCGCGGATACGACGCAGCCGACCATGACGGTGGAAGAGTTCCGGTCGTGGGCCGAGGGCCGGGACGGTCGGTGGGAGCTGATGAGCGGTGTTCCGGTGCGAATGCAATCCGAAAGCCGCCTCCATTCCCGCACCTCGCGCCGGATCGCCGGTCTGCTCGAAGGAATGCTGGACGGGCATGTCTGCACCCTCGACGAGCGGGTCGATGTCGTTTGCGACGAAGGTGAGGTACGCAATCCCGATATCCTGATCGACTGCGCGCCCGAAGCGGCGACCTCGACCGGCGCGCGGGCCATCCGTCCGGTGGTGGTGATCGAGATCGCAGTGACGTCGCAGGCTTACGATTTGGGTGGCAAGCACCTGATCTGTTTCCGCAACCCGCACGTCATGCATTACATCGTTGTCCTGCCGCTCGAAAAGCGGGCGATGCACGCGGCGCGGGACGGCGTCCTCCGACTGCTGGAACCGGGGGAGACGCTGGCGCTCACGTCCGGGCCGGGGATGCGGATTGCGGTGGACGACTTGATCGGATGACAGGATAACCCATGGCCCATTACCGCCATCGCCCCTTCAACACGAAGGACACCTACCCCGAGCAGAAGCTCGACAACGATCTGGCCTATGCGGTGGTGTCGCGGGGGCGCACGATCCACATGCGGGGGCATTGCCCGCAGGATCTGGAGACGTCGGAAAGCCTCGACAGCCACGACCCGGTCGAGCAGACGCACAGGGTGATGCAGAACATGCGCACCGTCATCGAGGAATGCGGCGGGCGGATGGAGCATCTGGTCAAGCTGGTGGTCTACATCACCGACCCGCGCCATCGCGAGGCGGTGTATCGCACGATGGGCGAGTATATCCGGGGCGTGCATCCGGTCTGCACGGGGCTGGTCGTCGTCGCCCTCGCGCGGCCCGAATGGCTGGTCGAGATCGACGGGACGGCGGTGATTCCGGACGGGGAGAAGTAGGAGCGCTCAGTCCCAGATATCCTTGATATCGTCGCCGATATCCTCGATCTCGTCCCACAGGTCTTCCAGTCGGTCGAGGAAGCTCTTTCGTTTCTTCGGCTTCGATTTCTTCTTCGGCTGGGCCGCTACCCTCTTGCCGATTGCCGCCCCGGTGCCGATTCCGGCCAAGGCCCCCGCGCCTGCCTTCCATCGCGGATCGAGCGTGGCGGCGCGGCCGCCCCATCCGCCGCAGACGCGCTTGGTCGGGTCGTGCCGCACAGGGACCGGCTTGTTCATCACCGCTTCCATGCGCGCCGAGGACAATCGCGCGCCGCAGGCGTCGCAGGTCAGCACCCCGCGCCCCAGCTTCGTCAGGTCGACCAGGGTCGATGCATCGCAGTAACAGCAGGCAATCGTTCGCACGGTCTTCGGCATCGTCTTCTCCTTCGCCTTTCCAGATAGGGCGGGGCGGAAAGGATTGAAAGACCGCGCCCACGTCGCGAAGGGGCGACAGTCTGACGGATTTGCACTGGCATCGGAATGCAGCATAAGCGATTACCGCCCTGTCATGCTATTCTTCGGACTTCCCAAACGCTGGACCCTGTCATGCTCCTGATCCAATGCCCCTGCTGCGGCGTCGAGGCCGAGGAAACCGAATTCGCCCCCGGCGGGGAGGCGCATATCCTGCGCCCCGATTCCGGCTGCGCCGATGCGGACTGGTCCGCCTACCTCTTCGAGCGCAAGAACCCCCGCGCGGTGCATCACGAACGCTGGCGGCATGCCTTCGGCTGCGGCAAGTGGTTCCACATGGCGCGGCATACCCATACGCTGGAGGTCTTCGGCGTCTACGGCGCGCGGGAGACGACCCCGCCGCAGGAAATCCTCGACCGTATCGCGGAAAGGACCGGCGCATGACCCGCCTCGCAACCGGCGGCGCCCTGATCGACCGCACGATCCCCGTGACCTTCCGCTTCGACGACAGGGAGTATCGAGGCGTTCAGGGCGATACGCTCGCCTCCGCCCTGCTGGCCAACGGCGTCAAGCTGGTCAACCGGTCCTACAAGTACCACCGCCCGCGCGGCGTGGTGACGAGCGGGCCGGAGGAGCCGAACGCGCTGGTCAATCTCGGCACCGGCAACCGCCACGAACCGAATATCCGCATGACGCAGATCGAGCTGTTCGACGGGCTGGAGGCGACGTCGCAGAACCGCTATCCGTCGCTGCGTTCCGATGTCGGCGTCCTCAACGCCGCCGCCTCGCGCCTCTACCCGGCGGGTTTCTACTACAAGACGTTCATCCACCCCCGCGCGGCGTGGAAGCATGTGTTCGAGCCTGCGATCCGCCGCATCGCGGGGCTGGGCCGCGCGCCGACCGAAGCCGACCCCGACACCTACGAGCATCAATACGCCTTCTGCGATACATTGGTTGCGGGGGGTGGCCCCGCCGGGTTGCTGGCCGCGCGCCGGGCGGGCGAGGCGGGCGAGCGGGTGATGCTTGTCGAGCAGACGGAGCGCTGGGGCGGGCGGTTGCTGGTCGATGACGATGCCGAGATCGACGGGCTGTCCGCCCGCGACTGGATCGCCGAACAGGTCGCCGCGCTGGAGGCGATGGACAATGTGGTGATGCGCCTGCGCACCTGCTGCTCGGCGGCCTTCGACCACGGCTACGCGCTGCTCTACGAACGCCGCGCCGACCACGTCGCGGCCCCCGGCGCCATCGGCCCGCGCCATCGCCTGTGGCGGGTGCGCGCGGGGCGCATCCTTGGTGCGACCGGCATGATCGAGCGGCCCATTGCGTTCTACGGCAACGACGTGCCGGGCGTGATGCTGGCCAGCGCCGTGCGCGACTACGTCAAGCTGTGGGGCGTGGCCCCCGGCAAGCGGACGGTGCTCTACACGACCAATGACGACGGCTACCGCACCGCCCTTGCGCTGCACGTGGCGGGATGCGAGGTCCCGGCCATCGTCGATTCGCGCGCCGATCCCGTCGGCATGCTGGTCGAGGAGGCGCGGGGCAAGGGCATCACCGTCATCCCGTCCACCGGCATCGGCAAGGTGAGCGGCACGAAGGACGGCGTGACGGCGGTCAATATCGTCCCGCTCGACCGGGGCGAGGAGCCGCGCCTCGGGCAGAAGATCGACTGCGACTGCGTGGCCATGGCGGGCGGCTGGTCGCCGGTCGTTCATCTCTACAGCCATTCGGGTGGCAAGGTGAAATGGGATGCCGAACGCGCGATGTACCTGCCCGACCCCGACCATTCCCCGCGCAATGGTTCGGGAGAGATCAACACCACCATGATCGGCGGCGCGACCGGTGCGCTGACGCTGTCGGACGTGCTGGCCGATGCCGCCGGAGACGGCGCGGCCCCCACGGTCGAGGCCGTCGCGGAGCAGCCCGCATCCCCCGTCTGGTTCACGCCGACCTTCGGCAAGCCCGCGCTGGGCGGCAAGCATTTCCTGGACTTTCAGAACGACGTGACGGTGGCCGATATCCGCCTCGCCGCGCGGGAGGGCTTCGAGTCGGTCGAGCATGCCAAGCGCTACACGACGCTCGGGATGGCGACCGATCAGGGCAAGCTGTCCAACATCAACGGCCATGCCATCCTCGCCGATACGCTGGGCAAGGCGATGGCCGATGTCGGCACCACCACCTTTCGCCCGCCCTACACCCCCATTTCGATGGGATCGATCGCGGGTCAGGAAAAGGGCCTGCTGTTCAAGCCCTATCGCCGTACCGCGCTGCACGACTGGCACGCGGCGCAGGGCGCGGAGTTCGAGCCGGTGGGCGACTGGCGCCGTCCCTATCGCTATCAGGTGGACGGGGAGGATCGCGAGGCGTCGATCACGCGCGAGATCCTGCGCGTGCGCAACGAGGTCGGCCTGCTCGACGCCTCGACCTTGGGCAAGATCGTCGTGCGCGGGCCGGATGCGGGCAAGTTCCTCGACCTGATGTACACGAACATGATGTCGACCCTGAAGCCCGGCAAATGCCGCTACGGCCTAATGTGCAACGATAACGGCTTCCTGATGGATGACGGGGTCGTGGCGCGGCTGGATGACGACACGTTCCTCTGCCACACCACCTCGGGCGGGTCCGACCGGGTCCATGCGTGGATGGAGGAATGGCTCCAGACCGAGTGGTTCGACCTCAAGGTCTTCACCGCCAACGTCACCGAGCAGTGGTCGCAATTCGCCATCGCCGGGCCGAATGCGCGCAAGCTGCTGGAGCGGCTGGACGGGGATATCGACGTCTCCGCCGATGCGCTGCCCTTCATGGGTTTTGCCAGCGGCACGATCGCCGGATGCCCCGTGCGCCTGTTCCGCATCTCCTTCTCGGGCGAGTTGTCGTTCGAGATCGCGACCTCGACCGCCTTCGCCGTCTCCCTGTGGGAAAAGCTGATGGCATCGGGCGTCGATCTGGGCGTCGGTCCATACGGCACCGAGGCGCTGCACGTCCTGCGCGCCGAAAAGGGGTTCATCGTTGTCGGCGACGAAACCGATGGCACAGTGACGCCGCACGATGTCGGCATGTCCTGGGCGGTGTCGAAGAAGAAGGACGACTTCATCGGCAAGCGCGCGATGATGCGGTCGGACCTGATCCGCAAGAACCGCAAGCAGCTCGTCGGCCTCCTCACCGAAGACCCCGGTTTCGTGCTGCCGGACGGGGCGCATGCGCTCTCGCCGGATGGAACGCGGGCGGTCGGGCACGTCACCTCGACCTACATGTCCCCGACCCTCAAGCGCTCCATCGCCATGGCGCTGATCGAGGACGGGGCGGCCCGCATGGGCCAGACCATCGAAATCGGCATCGACCGCAAGACGACGGTAACGGCGGTCATCTCCTCGCCGGTATTCTACGACAAGGACGGAGCGCGCCAGAATGTCTGATCTCGATCTCACGCTTGCCCGCCCGGCCCTGAGCGTCCCCCCCGTGCCGGATCTCGGCGCCGATGTCTCGGCGCTCCCCTCACGCGGGATGGTCAGCCTGCGCGGGGATCTGGCCGATGCCGGGTTTGCCGCCGCGCTGGAGGCCGCGACGGGATGCGCAATGCCGGATATGCGGCGCAGCAGCGAGGCGGGCGACAACCGCGCGCTGTGGATGTCGACCGACGAGGTGATGGTCTTCTGCGACTGGGCCGCCGCACCCGGTGTCGTCGAGGCGTTCATGGAGAAGGCGGGCGATGCGCATGTGCTGGCGCTCGACGTCTCCGACGCCCGCGCCGTCTTCGCCGTGTCGGGCGCGAAGGCATGGCGCGTGCTGGCCAAGGGCGCGCCGGTCGATCTGGCCCCCGGTCGGTTCGAGGTCGGCGAGGTCCGCCGCACCCGCATCGCGACGGTGGCCGCCGGGATCGTGAAGACCGGCGACGAGGCGTTCGAGGTGTTCTGCTTCCGCTCCTACGCGGAGTACATGTGGAACTGGCTGACCGTGGGCGCGGGGGCGGCGAGCCTGTCGGATCTTTGATCCGGCGGGTCGGCTACACCTTGGGCCGATCCAGCGAGAACACCTCCTCGACCGCCGAATAATCCATGTAGCCGAGCCGGGCGAGCGGCTTGTAGCGGGTGACGTCGAGCATGCCGTCGATCAGCGCCTCGTCGGCGATGTGGATGCCCACGACCTCGCCGAAGACGACATGCGAGCCGCGCACGCCACCCCGACCGGGCAGGCCGATATCGACGTGGTGGCGGCATTCCATCGCAATGGGCGCGTTCGCGATGCGGGGCGGCGAGACGAGGGACGAGGGCGCTTTTTCCAGCCCCGCGCGTTTGAATTCGTCGTCGTTATGGGCGTAGCCGCCAGAGGTCACGTTCATCGCGTCGCGCATGGCGTGGGGCACGATATGCACCACGAATTCGCCCGTGTTCAGGATATTCTCCAGCGTGTCCTTGTCCACGTTGTCCTGCGTGGGCGAGCTGGAGATCATCAGCATGGGCGGGTTGTCGGCCACGGCGTTGAAGAAGCTGTAGGGCGCGAGGTTGGCGACCCCTTCGGTGCTGAGCGTCGAGACCCACGCGATGGGGCGGGGGGAGACGATGGCCTTGAAGGGGTCGTGCGGCAGGCCGTGGCCGTCTTTCGGTTCGTAGAACATCCATGATTCCTTGGGTCAATCCAGCGCGAAGACGAGAACCTTGAGATAGCCGCTCTCGGCGAGGGCGGGATGCACCGGATGATCCGCCCCCGCGCGGCCCGAATGGATGAGGCGGCCCCGGCGGTGGGCGCGGTGGAGCATGCGCATGGCGGTCCCCATGAGCATGTCGGGCGTCACCACATGCGAGCAGGAGCAGACCGTGAGGATGCCGCCCTCGGCGACGAGGGGCAGGGCCAGCCGCGTGACCCGCTCGTAGGCGCGCAGACCCGCCTCCAGTGTCTCCTTGCGCGGGGCGAAGGCGGGCGGGTCGCAGACGACGATATCGAAGGTCTCGCCCTCCGCCGTCAGCGCGCGCATCGTGTCGAAGGCGTCGCCCTGCCGCGTGGCGAACCGGTCCGCGACATCCGAATCCCGCGCCGCCTTCTCGGCCAGTTCCAGCGCCCGGGCCGACCCGTCGACCGCCAGCGCCGACGCCGCCCCCGCGCCCAGCGCCGCGAGCGCGAAGCCGCCCGTATGGGCGAAAACGTCGAGGACGCGCTTGTCCTTGGCCAGCGAGGCGACGAAAGCGTGGTTCGGGAACTGGTCGAAATAGACGCCCGTCTTCTGCCCTTCCTGGATATCGGCATGGAGCCGCCCCGTCGCCGTCTCGACTGCGACCGGCCCGTCGAGCGCCCCGCGCACGACTTCGCGGCCCCCTTCCATCCCTTCCTGTGTGCGCCCGCGCGAATCGCGGTTGACGACGACGGTTTCGGGGGAGAGGAGGTCGTCGAGCGTGGCGAGGATGTGCGGGAGCATCGCTTCGGCCCATGCCGTGTTGGGCTGGATGACCAGCAGTCCGTCCATCCGGTCGATCACCAGCCCGGGCAGGCCATCGGCCTCCGCATGGACGAGGCGGTAGAACGGTTTCGGATACACCCGCTCGCGCAGGGCCAGCGCACGGCCCAAGCGTGCGGCGATCCACGCGGCATCGACGGTTGCGCGGGGGTCGCGATCCAGATCCCGCGCCGCGATGCCCGAACCGGAGTTGAGCGCAACGACGCCGACCGGCACGCGCTTGGCATCCTCCAGCACCACCGGCATCCCCGGTTCGATCTTCCCCGTGCGCCGGTCGAGGACCAACTCGTCCTTGTAGACCCACGGATGCCCGCCCAGATACGCCTTCCCCTTGTTGGGCCGCAGGCGCGCGACGGGATAGGCGGAAGGGTCGGTCTCGGCGATCTCGTCGGTCACGGGGTCGGTCATTGGGCGGGCAGCTTTCGTTACAAGGGGTCCAGGCGCAGGCGGTATTCGACCTCGCCCACGGCACCGGGGCGGAACAGGCCCCTGAACTCCCATTCGAGGATCCCGCTTTCGGGGCGGGGCAGGATGACGTCGTCCAGCGGTTCGGGCGCGATGCGCACCGATGCCGAATCGGAAAGCAACGTAGTACGCGATGACAGGGCGTCCCGGATAACGATCTTTTCGACTTCGCGCTGGCCGGTATTCTCGAACCCGATGCGCACGACGAAGCAGTCGCCCGGTCTGGCGTCCTTGCCCGGCTCGAACAGCGCGTCCTGAGCGCGCTCGTCGGTCAGGTCGCCGTCGCAGTCACGGTCGAGGGCGACGCGCTTCTCGGTGTCGATGGCGCGGGCCGACCCGGTGCCCGCGCGGATGACGAGGCGCAGGGCCGCGTCGAGCCTGCGCCCGTCCTCCGTCAGGATCGTGGCGCGCAGGCGCGAGGTGTCGACCCAGCCGAGGGGCAGCCGCTCGGGCGTCGTGGTGCGCATGCGGATGACGATCTTCGACCCGTCGGCGTATTTCCGGCCATCGACCCAGGGCCTCAGATCGCCGCCCCCGCCCATGGTTAGGAGCGACCAGTCCAGCCCCGTCGAACTGAGCGTCTCCAACGAGACGCTGAACGGTCCCAGTCCTTCGGGGACGGACAGCTCTACGGGATGCGAGATGGTCGCGTCATTCCCGAGCTGGATGGTGGTGGAAGGGCCGAGGCGCACGCTGCGGGCCTGGAACCGCATGGGAGGGGTGCGGATGGCGTCGTAACGGCGCGCGCTCGATGATTCCGCCGCGCCGGCATAGGCGTCGAGCGCGGCGAGCACGCTCGCGGTCGTGTCGGTCCCGGCGGGGTCGGGGGTGAGCGGGGCGGTCAGCTCGACCCCGATGCATTCTTCCGGCGCGACGGGCGCATCGCCGCGCACCAGCGTCACGGACCGTTCGTAGACCCGCGCCTCCACGCCTTCGAGCGCCTCGCGGTTCTCGTCGATCTCGTCGAGCTGTCCCTCGCGCGCGGCATCGAGCGGCACGGTGAAGACCCGCGCCACGGTTTCCTCGGATAACAGATCGATGCGCGGCGACGTGTCGAGGGTCAGGATCGCGCCATGCGCGGCGCTGTCCCCGTAGTTGCAGGCGAGGGCGACGACGCCGAACCGCTCGTCCGGCTCCACGGTCCGGTCGTCGTCGAGGGACAAGAGCTTGAGGCGCAGGTCCGGCTCCTCGACAAGAACGGCGATCCAGGTGTTGCCGGTCATCGTGCTGTCGCCATACGCCACGGTCTCGGCGGTCAGCTCGACCACGCGCCCCGCTGTCAGGCGGGGGTCGTCGGCGATGGCGATGTCGAAATCGGCGGTGAAGCTGCGCTTGCGGTCCGCATCGACCGTATCGCCGCGCAGGTCGAAGGCGAGGACATGTTCGGACCAGAGCGGCCCTTCCTTTTCGGAGTATTCGGGGTTCGTCCCGATCTTCCGCCCCTCCGCGCTCGAAATCGCCAGATCGGGGTCGGTGACGAGGAGCGTCGCGGGGGAGAGGGGGATGCCGGTCCGGAAGGCGAGCGCGCGGGCCATCAACCGCACCTCGCCGCGATAGCGCCCGGGGGGGAGCGAGCCGCTGATGCGCAGCCGTGCGCCCTCGCCGATGGTGGCGGCGAACCCCGTGTTCACCTCCTCGAAATCGCGCGCCTCCGTCACCTCCACCGCCGGGGCGACGTGCAGGGCCATGGCGATGGGCACGACCGGGAAGGGATGCGCGGCCACCGTGTCGCCGGTCAGTTCGAGCCGTGGCCCCGTCCCGGTCTCGAACAGCGCGTCCTTGCGCAGTTGCATGGTCAGGGCGACGTCCAGCGTCTCGCCCGCGTCGAGGGAGGGGAGGGCGATGGCCTGTCCGTCGCAGTCGCGCGCGGTCTCCTCCCCGCCGAACGTCGCGGAGATGCAGCGAAAGGTCTCGGTGTTCAGCACCGTCACCGTCGAGACGGCGAGGGGCAGGTTGCCCGTGTTCGCGATGCCCAGCCGCGCGACGACCGTGTCCCCGGCGCGGTAGCGCCGCCCGGGCGGAAGGGTGAGGCGGGTCGCGATGCGCGGGCCGCGAAGCTGCATGTCCAGTATTTCGCGCCCGATTTCCGCATCGCCGTCGGATGCCGTCAGCGTCACCCCGAGCGCGCGCCATTCGGCGAGGGCATCGCCCGTCACCCCCGGCGCCGCGTCCGTCACCGTCAGGGGCACCGATACCTGCACCGTCCGGTCACGGGCGGGTTGCGCGCCGTCGACGGTGCAGCGTCCGAGGCGCAGGATCGACCGCCCGTCCTCCACCGCCGGGGCCGGGTCCTCGTCGCAGTCGATGGCGGTGCCGACCCGATAGCGCCGGACCGCGCCGCCCGTGATCGCGGTCGAGAACGCCATGCCGACCCGGGCATCGCCCAGGATGGCACCGGGCAGGACCACCTCGCCCGTCATCACCGGCTCGCTCAGGACCGAGATATCGACCCCGTCGCTCGATTCCAGCGAGAGGGTCGCGGGCACCAGCGCGATATCGAACGTGTGGAGCGTCTTCTGCGGCCTGCTGCGCTTGCCCTCGGACAGCGTCGATCCGGCGGACAGGCCCAGGGTGGCGGTGATGCCGGGCGGGGCCGTCTTCGCCGTCACGACGCGCAGGGTGCGGGTCAGCGTGTCGCCGGGGTCGAGGCGCAGGCCGCCATCCGCGAAGCGCCACGCGGCGCCGTCGCCGCCGCCATGCCTGCGGAACGCCTCGTCGTCCTCGTCCGTCTCTCCGTCGCCGTCATTGTCGAGCGTGTCCGAAGCGGGGTCCAGGATCGTCAATACGGGATCGGCGTTCAGGACGATGCGGCGCAGGCTGACCGCCTCCTCGCCGTCGTTGCGCCACGTCACGGCGACATCGATCCCGGCCCCTGCCGCGAAAGGGCTGCCCTCGCCGGTGGCACCGTCGCGCAAGGTCGCCGCCTCCACCACGATGTCGACGGGGTCCGCGTCCTGCGCGGTCGCGGGGGACAGGGTGGCCAGAATCAGGATCAGGGCGCAGCGCATGGTCGTCATGGCGCGGGTTCTACCGCAACCGGTGTTTGCGAACAATGAATCGACGGGGTTCACCGCAACGCGCGCCTCATCACGCCCCGGAAACGCGCAGGCTCTCGTAGGAGACCATCGCATGGGTCCGGTATGCCTCCCTCTCGCACAGACGCGCGTAGTAGGCATCGAGATGCGGCGTCGACGGACGCTCGAAATCGAGCGTGTAGTAGCGGTAGAGCTGCACGCCGAAGGTAAAGTCGGCCAGCGAGATCATGTCGCCCGCGAGCCAGCCATGCCGCTCGATCCGACGGTCGGCAATGGGCATGACCTTCGCCATCGAGGCGATGCCGGAGCGCAAGGCTTCGTCGTCGCGCTCCGACGCGGACGTGCGCACCAGTTGCCAGAATATCCTGTAGATCAGGTCCGGCGCCACGTTCTGCTTGGCCCATTCCATCCACTGGTCCTGCGGCCCGCGGGCGCGGGCATTGCCGGCCCACAGCGCATCGCGCCCGTATTGCGCCGCCAGATAGCGCAGGATCGACTGGCTCTCGAACATCGTCAGGTCGTCGTCACGCAGCACGGGAATCGTGCCCATCGGATTCATCGCGAGGTAGTCCGGCGTATCGGTCCCCCCGAACGCGCCCCCGACGTCGAGCCTCTCGACCTCCAGCCCCAGTTCGGCGCAGAGCCACATGACGGGCTGCACGTTGCTCGAAGTCTGGCGACCGTAAACGCGGATCATGTGCTGGCTCCCCCCGGTACCTTGTACATTGTCCGTGCACGGGAGCGCGACAGGTGTCAACCGATACCGCGACATTCCGTCCCGAAATGACACCGAATTCCTGCTTCGGAACGGGAATGGGGGCATCGGCGTGACACGGGCGACCCGCCGCAACGCGGTACGGGACGAAGGTCGCAGGAGCCTCGACCGCCGATTCCCGTTGCAAAGGACGGATGCGTCTTACAGTATTCGGGGGGGCTTCCGCGACCCGCGCCTTTTGCGTGGCCGGGGCGCGCGGCAAAGGGAGAGACAGATGAAACTCGAAGGCGCACAGGTTATCGCGGCGGATCGCATGACCGTCTGGAACGCGATCAACGACCCGGAAATCCTCAAGCGATGCATCTCGGGCTGCGAGGAGATGACGAGAACGTCGCCCACGCAGTACGAGGCGATCGTCAGGCAGAAGATCGGGCCGGTCTCCGCCAAGTTCGAGGGCGCCGTCGAGTTGAGCGACGTGGTCGAAGGTCGGAGCCTGCGCCTGTCGGGCGTGGGCAAGGGTGGCGTCGCGGGCATGGCCAAGGGCGGCGCGCTCGTGACCCTGACGGATGTGGAGGGCGGTACGCAGCTCGCCTACGAAGCCGACGCCTCGGTCGCGGGCAAGCTCGCGCAGCTCGGCTCGCGCCTGATCGACGGCGTGGCGCAGAAGCTGGCGAGCGGCTTCTTCTCGAAATTCAAGGACGAGGTCGAGGGTGGCTCCGGGGGTATCACCATGCAGGGCGCCCCGCACGGGACCGAACCGGTGAGCGTGCACGACACCGGAGCAGGGGGCGTGGCGATGGCCGCCGCCGCCGGAGCCGTGGGGGTCGTGGGCGAGGCTGTCGCCACGCGAACGACCGATGCGGCGCAGGGCGCCTGGAACGACGTGGCCGATGCCGCCGGTTCCGTGAGAGACACGGGCGAGGCCGCCGTCGCCGACGTGACGAACGTGGCGCAGGGCGCGTGGAACGACGCGACCGAGGTCGCCGGCTCCGTGAAGGATGCAGGCGAGGCCGCCGTCGCCGATGCGAGCGGTGCGGCGCAGGGCGCGTGGAACGATGCGACCGAGGTTGCCGGTTCGGTGAAGGACGCAGGCGAGGCCGCCGTCAGCGATGCGAGCGGTGCGGCACGAGGAGCCTGGAACGACATGGACGCGCGCACCGGCGCGCTGCACGATTCCCAGGCCGAGCGGATGCTCAACCCCGCGATCGGCGCCGGGGCGGGCGATATCGACATGGACGACCCCGATATCGGCGATATCGACGTCTCCTCGGTCGATGGCGGACCCTCCGAGGCCGAGGCGAGCCTCGTGGCCGATACCCATGCTGCGGCATCGGCCCGCGCCGCCGGATCGCAGGGCGCGGGCGACGCGACGGTCGACGTCTCGGGAAACCTGTCGACGATGTCCGGCTCCTTCGATCCCGAGGGCGGCTCGATGCGCGACCATGTGGGCGCGGCGGGCACCGCCGCCGCCGCTTCCGTCTCCGAAGGCGCGTCGGACGCGATGGCCGCCGCCGACCGCGTGGGCGAGCAGGTTTCCGCAAGTGCCGCCGACGCGCAGGCGCAGGCCGAGGCGATGCGCGCCCAGGCCGCCAACGCCTCGCGCTCCGCCATGGAGGGCGCCCGCGAGGGAGCCGCCGACATGCAGGCGCAGGCGGCATCCTCCGGCGCCGCCCCGATCTCGACCATGCCCGGCGGTACGGTTCCCGAGGCCCCTGAAGCCCCCGAGGCCGTTATCACCGATTCGGGCGACCCCCGCATTTCCGGTGCGGGCATGGCGGCGGGCGCCGCTGCCGTCGGCGGCATCGGCGCGGCGGTCAGCGGCTTCGCCGCCCGTGCGCAGGGCACCTTCGACGATACCCACGACAAGGTGCGCGACCGCGTGATCGCCGCCGGGGGCGATGTCGACGAGAGCAAGTCCTGGGGCGACACCAAGGAACACCTCGGCCGCGCCGCCTCCGAGACCCGCGACACCGCCCAGGACGTCTACGACGCCGCCCGCGCCCGGATCGAGGGCGACAAGGACCGCGCGAGCGCCGAGTGGAACGAGGCGAAGACCAATGCGGGCGATACCGTGCGCGAACTGAAGGGCGCGGGCGAGGACGCGTGGACCACCGGCAAGGGCTACGCCGCCGAGGAAGCAAAGGCGCCGAAGGTCGGCCCGCTCGGCCAGCCATGGTACCTTTGGATCATTGGCGTGATCGTGCTTCTCGTGATCCTGTGGATTCTCTGACCTTATGACGCATGGGGCGGGCACCCGCCCCATGCCATCATCCGCGACAAGAACAAGATAAAGAATGCCCCGACGCATTCGATAGGGAGTGACAATGGCGACGATCTCGATGACCGTGAACGGCAAGCAGATGACCGGCGAGGCGCAGGGCAATACCCTGCTCGTCGAATTCCTGCGCACCGAACTCAAGCTGACCGGCACCCATGTCGGCTGCGACACCTCGCAATGCGGCGCCTGCGTCGTCCACGTGAACGGCGAGAGCGTCAAGAGCTGCTCGGTCTTCGCCAGCGCCTGCGACGGCGGGTCCGTTTCGACGATCGAGGGCATGGCCAACGACGACGGCACGCTCGGCGTGATCCAGAACGCGTTCCAGGAGGAGCACGGGCTGCAATGCGGCTTCTGCACCCCCGGCATGGTGATGTCGATCGCCGAATTGCTGAAGGTCAACGCACAGCCGACCGAGGGCGAGATCCGCGAATGGCTGAAGGGCAATATCTGCCGCTGCACCGGCTACCACAACATCGTGAAAGCCGCGCAATCGGCCGCCGCGACCCTGTCCGGCGCCGCCCAGGCCGCTGAATAACAGAATGAGTCGACCCCGGCACTGCGCCGGGCAATCAACACCGAATGGCCCCAGGCCATCACTCCGGGAGAGACGAAAATGGCGAGAGACAACGTGATGGGTACGCCCGTGAAGCGGCGCGAGGACCTGCGCTTCCTCAAGGGCAAGGGCCGCTACACCGACGACATGAACCGCCCCGGCCAGACCTACGCCTACATCCTGCGCTCGTGGAGCGCGCATGCGACGCTGAATAATGTCGACACCGCCGCCGCGTCCGCCGCGCCCGGTGTCGTCCGCGTCTTCACCGGCAAGGATATCGAGGAAGCGGGCCTCGGCAGCGTCCCCTGCGGCTGGCAGATCACCGACAAGCACGGCGAGCCGATGAAGGAGCCGGGCCATCCCATTCTGGCCATCGGCAAGGTCCGCCACGTGGGCGACCCCATCGCCGTCGTCGTCGCCGAGACCTACCAGCAGGCCCGCGACGCCGCCGAGATGATCGACGTCGACATGACCGACCTGCCCGCCGTGGTCGACATGCGCACCGCCGAAACCTGCGGCAACAACGTGCATGACGAGGCGACCGACAACGTCTGCTTCGACTGGGAACTGGGCGATGCCGCCGCGACCGACGCGGCCTTCGCGAACGCGGCCCACGTCACGACGCTCGAATTCGTCAACAACCGCCTCGTCGCCAACCCGATGGAGCCGCGCTGCGCCATCGGCGATTACGACGAGAACGACGGCCAGCACACGCTCTACACCACGTCGCAGAATCCGCACGTCATCCGTCTGCTCATGGGCGCCTTCGTCCTGTCGATCCCCGAGCACAAGCTGCGCGTCTACGCCCCCGACGTGGGCGGCGGTTTCGGTGCGAAGATCTTTCACTACGCCGAGGAAGCCTTCGTCACCTGGGCCGCGGCCCAGATTCGCCGCCCGGTCAAGTGGACGTCCGACCGCTCCGAAGCCTTCATCTCCGACGCCCATGGCCGCGACCACGTGACCAAGGCGGAACTGGCGCTCGACGCGGAGGGCAAGTTCCTCGGACTGCGCGCCGATACCTATGCCAACATGGGCGCCTATCTCTCCACCTTCGCGCCCGCCGTCCCGACATGGCTGCACGGCACGCTGCTGGCCGGTCAGTACGCGACCCCCGCCGTCCATTGCCGCGTGCGCGCGATGTTCACCAATACGGTGCCGGTCGACGCCTATCGCGGCGCGGGCCGCCCGGAGGCGACGTACCTGCTGGAGCGCATCATCAACAAGGCCGCCCAGGAAATGGGGATGGACCAGACGGAACTGCGCCGGAAGAACTTCATCCGCACCTTCCCCTACAACACGCCCGTCGCGCTGGAATACGATACCGGCGATTACGACGCGACGCTCGATTCGGTCATGAAGATCGCCGATTACGAGGGCTTCGCCGCCCGCAAGGCCGAAAGCGCCTCGCGCGGCAAGCTGCGCGGGATCGGCCTGTCCTGCTACGTCGAGGCGTGCGGCATCGCGCCGTCGTCTCTCGTCGGAGCGCTGGGCGCCCGGGCGGGCCTGTACGAGGCGGCGACCATCCGCGTCAACCCGACCGGTTCCGTCAGCGTCATGACCGGCTCGCACAGCCACGGTCAGGGCCACGAGACCACCTTCGCGCAGGTCGTCTCCGACGCGCTCGGCATCCCCGAAGACCAGATCGAGATCATCCACGGCGATACCGACAAGATCCCCTTCGGCATGGGCACCTATGGCTCGCGCTCCCTTGCGGTCGGCGGGTCGGCCATCGTGAAGGCGGTCGATAAGGTCGTCGCCAAGGGCAAGAAGATCGCCGCGCACCTGCTGGAGGCCGCCGAGAGCGACATCGTCTTCGAGGACGGCCAGTACAAGGTCGCGGGTACCGACCGCGCCAAGGCCTTCGCCGAGGTCAGCCTCGCCGCCTACGTCCCCCACAACTACCCGATCGAGGAAATCGAGCCGGGGCTGGAGGAGACGGCGTTCTACGACCCGAAGAACTTCACCTACCCGGCGGGGTCCTATCTCTGCGAGGTCGAGGTCTGCCCCGAGACGGGCAAGGTCGAAGTCGTGGCCTTCCACGCGTCGGACGATTTCGGCAACGTCGTCAACCCGATGATCGTCGAGGGTCAGGTCCATGGCGGGTTGGCGCAGGGCATCGGACAGGCGATGCTGGAGAACGCGGCCTATGACGAGCACGGCCAGCTCGTCGCGGGTTCCTACATGGATTACGCGATGCCGCTCGCGGGCGACCTGCCCAGCTTCAACGTCGTGACGGAGGAGGGCACGCCCTGCACCCACAACCCCCTCGGGGTGAAGGGCTGCGGCGAGGCCGGGGCCATCGGCTCGCCCCCCGCGCTGGTCAATGCGGTCGTGAACGCGCTGGCCGATCACGGCATCGACCATATCGACATGCCGCTCACGCCGCTGCGCGTCTGGACAGCGATCCAGAATGCCAGCGTTCGCCAAGCCGCAGAATAAGGAGAGGTCCCCATGTACGATTTCCAATTCACCCGTCCGGCCGACCTCTCCGTCGCCGTCGATGCGATGAAAGCCGAGGGTGCGCAGGCGCTCGGCGGCGGTCAGACGCTCATCCCCGTGCTCAAGCAGCGCCTCGCCCAGCCGACCACGCTGGTCGACCTGTCGGGCATCGAGTCGATGAAGGGCATCCGCCGGATGGGCGACATGCTCATCATCGGCGGGGGCACGACCCACGGCACGGTCGCGGCGAGCGCCGACGTCGCTTCGGCGATCAAGGGCCTGACCGAGCTTGCCTCGAAGATTGGCGACCCGCAGGTGCGCAATCGCGGCACCATCGGGGGCAGCATCGCCAATAACGACCCGGCGGCGTGCTATCCGGCGGCGGTCCTCGCACTCGGCGCCACGGTCGAGACGAACATGCGGGAGATCGCGGCGCAGGACTTCTTCCAGGGCCTCTACGCCACATCGCTGGAAGAGGGCGAGATCGTCACGGCGGTCAAGTTCCCGATCCCCGTGGCCTCGACCTACCAGAAGTTCGAGCAGCCCGCCTCGCGCTTTTCCCTCACCTCCGTCTTCCTCGCGAAGATGGAGGACGGCTCCGTCCGCGTCGGCGTGACGGGCGCGGGGGCCGACGGCGTCTTCCGGCATGAAGGGCTGGAGCAGGCCCTGACGAACGACTTCTCCACCGGGGCGGTCGACGGGGTATCGGTGTCAGCCGAGGGGATGTCGAACGACCTGCACGCGACGCCGGAATATCGCGCGAATCTCATCAAGGTGATGACCAAGCGCGCGGTCGCCGCTCTCGCCTGATCGCGATGGATCACCCCGAGGCTGAACGAATGGCGGCTCCCGGGCCGCCATTTTTTTGCGCGCCTTCCCCTTGAAGGGCGCATCGGCGCTTCCCAAATCCTCGTCATCGGAGGCCGAACAGGCTCCGAAACACCGCCCTGCCGCAGACCGGAGGGCATGAGACACCGTATCGCTTGAACGAGGATATGACATGCGTACTTTCGACCTTGCACCACTCTACCGCAACACCGTCGGTTTCGACCGGATGGCCGCCATGCTCGACCGGGCCATGACCGCCGAGAGCGGAACCCAGACCTACCCGCCCTACAATATCGAAAAGACGGGCGACGATTCCTATCGCATCACCGTGGCTGCCGCCGGCTTCTCCGACGCCGATCTCAACGTCGAATCGCGTGAGGGCCAGCTCGTCATCACCGGCAAGAAAGCGCCCCGCTCCGACGAGGACGCCGCGCGCATCCTGCACCGCGGGATCGCCGAGCGCGGGTTCGAGCGTCGCTTCCACCTCGCCGATCATGTGACGATCAGCGGCGCGCATCTCGAAAACGGGCTGCTCCACGTCGATCTCGTCCGCGAAGTGCCCGAGGCCCTGAAGCCCCGCACGATCCAGATCGCGACCGGCGACGCCGCGAAGACCATCGAAGCCGACGCTTCGTAAGCGGTCCGTTCCACTCCACGGACCCCGGCGCCCGCCTCGAAAGAGGTGGGCGTTTCGCTATGGATCGACCAGATCGACCGCTGCGCCCAGATCGACCGATACCAGCTTCGACACCCCCCGTTCGACCATCGTGACGCCGTAGAGCCGGTCCATCCGCGACATGGTCAGCGCATGATGCGTGATGACGAGGAAGCGCGCGTCGGAGCGGCGCGTCATCTCGTCGAGCAGGGCGCAGAACCGCTCCACGTTCGCGTCATCCAGCGGCGCATCGACCTCGTCGAGCACGCAGACCGGCGCAGGATTGACCAGAAACACCGCGAAGATCAGCGCCATCGCCGCCAGCGTCTGCTCGCCCCCCGACAGGAGCGACAGCGTCTGCACCCGCTTGCCCGGCGGCTGGCAGAGGATCTCCAGCCCCGCCTCCAATGGATCGTCGGATTCGGTCAGCTTGAGTTCCGCCTGCCCGCCGCCGAACAGGTGGGTGAAGAGGTCGCGGAAATGATCGTTCACCTGCACGAAGGCGGCGAGCAGGCGCTCGCGCCCCTCCCGGTTGAGGGCGGCGAGACCGACGCGCAGCTTCGCGATGGCGGTTTCCAGATCGGTCTTCTCGGCCCAGAGCGTATCGCGCTCCGTCGCCGCTTCCTCGATCTCCAGCTTCGCGCGCAGGTTGACCGCGCCCAGCCGCTCGCGATCCGCCCGCGCGCGCAGGAGGCGGGCTTCGACGGCTTCGGGCGTCGTATCCGAACGATCGGCAAACCGCGCCGCCGCCTCGTCCGGCCCTGCCCCGGTTTCATCCAGCAGATCGGCCTCCGCTTCCCCGGCCCGCTCCACCGCGCCTTCGGCCCGCGCCTCGGCCCGTGCGAGGGTTTCACGGGTCGTCGAGAGGGTTTTCGCCGCATCGGTCGCCGCCAGCGTCCTGGCCCGTGCGAGGGTTTCGGCCTGCGTCAGCGCATCGGTCGCGGCGGTCACGCGCGTTGTCGCCGTGTCGAAATCGCCGTCGAGCGCCGCGCGTTCGGCGGCGAGGGCCGCGGGGACGTCGCGCGCGGCGGACAGTTCCGCCTCGGTTTCCCGCGCGCGTCCGGAGACGTCGATCCGCCGTTTCTCCGCCGTGCTGGCTCGCTTGCGCCACCCTTCCATCTGCGTTTTGATGCTCGCCAGCCGCTCGGTGCGCCGTGTCTCGGTGGCGACCAGCGTCTCGTGATGCGCGCGCGCTTCCTGTTGCGCCGTGCGGGCAGCGGCAAGCGCGGCGCGGGCCGTTTCGGCGCGGGACAGCATGTCGGCGGGGTCGGCGATGGCGTCGGCGGTCGCGGCGGCTTCGGCGGCGCGGCGCTCCGCCTCGGTCGTGCTTTCGGCGAGGGCGTCGCGTTCCTCGTGCAGGCGGGCGGCGGCAAGGGTGCGACGCGCGTGATCCGCTTCGAGATCGGCCAGCCGCCGCGCCGCTTTCGCCGCCGCATCCTCGCCCCGCTTCAGGTCATCGCGCGTTTTCGCTTCGTCTGTCGTCGCCCGTTCCAGCCGCTCGACGGTATCGCGGCGGACCGCTTCCGTCCGGGTCAGGGCGGCGCGGGCGATTTCGAGTTCGCGGGTCAGTGCATCCTGCCGGTTCAACCGTTGCAGGTGCAGCGCGGCGTCCTCCTCTCCACCCGCATCGCCGCCCCGGAAGTAGCCGTCCCACCGCCACAGATCGCCCTCGGGACTGACCAGTCGCTGGCCGGGTTCCAGCCGCGATTGTCCCGCCTCGCCGGCATCGCGCGCGACCACGGCGGTTGCCGTCAGCACCCGCGACAGGACAGCGGGCGCAGTGACGTAGCGCGCCAGCGGCTCGCCTTCCGGCGCCGTGCCGAGGGCGCCGAGCGTGCGCCACCCCCGGGTATCCGGCGCGTATTCCGCGACCGGAGCCAGCGCCGCATCGCCCAGCGCCGCCGCGAGCGCGCGTTCGTAACCGGGGGCGGCGCGCACCTTCGCCATCACCCCTTTCGCGTCGCCGGGCATCGCGAGCGCCTTGCCCAGCCGCGCCGCTTCGTCGTCGAGAGCGGCGACCGCGCGTTGCTGCGCGGCATGGGTCGCGCGGGTTTCGGTATCCGCCTCCTGCGCCGCCTGCCGCTCCGCTTCGGTCCGCGCCAGCTGCTCCGGCCCGCCCGTGACGGTCCGCGTTGCGGCTTCGGCCACCTCGCGCGCTTCGGACAGGTCCCGCGTCACCGTCTCGACGCCGCGCGTTTCCTCGTCCGCCCGTTTCTCGACCGAAGCGAGGCGCCCGCGTGCGTCCTGCAATGCGCGGGCGGTATCGGCGCGGATGCGGTCGGCGGCCTTGCGCTCTGCGGCTCCGGCGGCGGCGGTCGCGGTGGCCGCGTCGCGCTCCGCTTCGGCCCGCGTCACCGCCGCGTCGGTGACGACGATGGCCCGGGCTGCCGCCGCGATGGCCCCGGCGTCGGTGACGACGGCGCGCATCTCGGCCCGCTCGGCCTCCAGCGCGTCGAGGGCGGTCTGCGCGTCACCCGAAAGTTCCGCCTCGCGACCCAGATCGTCGGAAAGCTGCGCCGCCTCGCGTTCCAGCCGGGCCAGCGTCCCCGCCGCGCGTGCCGCTTCCGCATCGAGATTCTCGCGTCGTGCGAGCAGGCGCTGGTGCAGGGCCATGGCGACCGCCGCCTCCTCGCGCAGCGCGGGCAGGGCGGCGTCGGCCTCCTCGCGCTCGCGGGCGGCGCGGCTTTCATCGGCAGTCGCCGCCGCCACGTCGCGCGTCGCGGCGTCCACCGCCGACCGCGCCGCCGCCGCCTCGTCCCGCGCCACGCGAAAGCGCAGCCACAGGAGTTCGGCCCCCGCCGCCTTGATCTCCCCGGTCAGCGCCGTGTAGCGCTCGGCCTGCCGTGCCTGTCGTTTCAGACCGTTTACCTGTGCGTCGAGCCGGACGAGGACATCGTCGACCCGCAACAGGTTCTCCTCCGCCGCGCGCAACCGTTGCTCGACCTCCCGCCGCCGTTCGTAGAGGCCCGAAATTCCGGCGGCATCCTCCAGAATCTTGCGCCGCCCCTGCGGTTTGGCGGCGATCAGCAGGCCGATCTGTCCCTGCCGCACCAGCGACGGCGACTGCGGTCCGGTCGCGGCATCGGCGAAAAGCACGCGCACGTCGCGCGCCCGCATCTCCTTGCCGTTGATGCGAAAGGCGGATCCGGCATTGCGGGTGATCCGCCGCGCGACCTCCAGCGTGTCCTGCGCATTGAAGGGGGCGGGCGCGGTGCCCGCCGTCTCCTCCAGCATCAGCGAGACTTCGGCGAAGTTGCGGGCCGGGCGCGTGTCGGCCCCGGCGAAGATCACGTCCTCCATCCCGTCGCCGCGCATCGACTTGGCCCGGCTCTCGCCCATGACCCAGCGCAGCGCTTCGAGCAGGTTGGACTTGCCGCAGCCGTTCGGCCCGATCACGCCGGTCAGGCCCGGCATGAGCGCCAGTTCGGTCGGATCGACGAAGGACTTGAAGCCCGAGAGGCGCAATGCCGTGAATTTCACGCGCGAATCCCTGCTGCGCCAGAACCGGTTCGCCCGTTCTTAAAGGGTTAACGGGGCGGGATGCATCAAGTTTCGTCGCTTTCCATATCGTCTCGCGATATACCTCGTGCGGTCAGCATTCGGGATTGAACGATATCTCCAGCGAGGCGACGTGGACGGTACGGTCGTTCGATATCGTGACGCGCTGCGCGGGTTTCAATTCGTAGGTGTAGCAACTCGATACACTTTCCGGCAGGGCCAGCGTCGCCAGCCGCGCGATGCGCGTGCCGATCTCCTCCCCCGCGATCGCCCGTTCGTTGCCGACGAAGGGTGCCGCGAGGCGGGTGAGGGCGTCGGGCGATGCGCTGGCCGAATCGAGCGCGCGAGCGGGCAGCAGCATCGTCAGGCCGACCGGCACTTCCTGCCCGTCGGAGAGAATGCCGCTCCGGGCGCGGGTATGGCCGTTCAGGCTTTCGGGAAAGGTCGCTTCCGCTTGGGCCACGAAGTCGGGGAAGAGAATCGGGGCGGCCCTTGATGCGCGGCTGGCGTCGTAGACGAACCACGCTCCCCCGGCGAGGCACAGGGCCGCGACAAGGGCCAGAACCTTGCGCGTGCTACCCGACGATCCCCGCCGTTTCCACCGCTTCTCGCGCGAGAGCGAGGCGCGGGCGTGGCGATTGGCGATGACGCGCGGGCGGCGTTCGTATCGCGGAGCGCGGCGCAGGGCTGGAAAGCGTATCGCGATGGCCATGATCCTGTTCGGTCCTCGCATGCGGGCGGGGCTGTCAGTCTTTCGCCGCCATCGTGATCCAGTCGTCCTCGGTCAACACTGCCACACCGAGGGTTTGCGCCTTCTTAAGTTTGGACCCCGCCGCCGTACCCGCGACAACGTAATCCGTCTTTGCGGAGACCGACATAGCAACCTTCGCGCCAAGTGACTCGGCTTTCGCCTTTGCCTCGGCCCGGCTCGTGCGCTCCAGCGTGCCGGTGAACACGACCGTCTTGCCGGAGAAGACGCCCCCCGCCGCAACGGCTTCGGCGTCCTCCACCGTCACATGCTCGCGCAGGCGGGCGAGCCGGTCGAGCGTCGTCGCCTCGCCGAAGACCGAGGCCAGCGTATCGGCCAGCACCGCGCCGACCCCGTCGGTCTCCAGCAGCGTATCGCGCACCTGTCCGATTTCCTCTTCCTGCAGGAGCCGCTTGCGCTCGTTTCTGGCATCTTTTTCGTTCATTCCGGCCACACGCTCGCGCACGGTGTCATCTTCCACCGGCAGTGCGATCATGGCCTCCTCGAACGCTGCCCACGAGCCATAGGCGCGGCCCAGCATCGCGGCGGTCGTCAGGCCCACGTGGCGGATACCCAGACCGTAGAGGAACCGCGCGAAGGGCAGGGTGCGCCGCGCGTCGATGGCCGCGAAGAGATTGGCCGCCGAGCGTTCGCCCCAGCCTTCGCGCGTGCGCAGCGCCTCGCCGTGACGCGCCTCCAGCGTGTAGATATCCGCGACCTCGCGGACCCATCCGTCCTGCCAGAACGCCTCGACCTGCTTGGTGCCCAAGCCCTCGATATCCGCCGCGTCGCGCGAGACCCAGTGGCGCAGCCCCTCGATTGCCTGCGCCGGACAGATCATCCCCCCGACGCAGCGCCGCCGCGCCTCCCCCTCGACCCGTTCCGCCGCCGAACCGCATTGGGGGCAGGTATCGGGGAAGACGAACTTCTTCGCTCCCTCGGGCCGTTCGTCCAGATCGACGGCGACCACCTGCGGGATCACGTCGCCCGCGCGGCGCACCTGCACCGTGTCGCCCACGCGGATATCGGTGCCGCCGCGAATCGGCTCGCCATTCCCGCCGATCCCGGCGATGTAGTCCTCGTTGTGAAGCGTCGCGTTCGACACCACGACCCCGCCGACCGTGACCGGGCGCAGCTTGGCTACGGGGGTCAGCGAGCCGGTACGCCCGACCTGTATCTCGATATCGTCCAGCACCGTCGTGGCGATTTCCGCCGGGAACTTGTGCGCGATGGCCCAGCGGGGGGCGCGGCTGACGGTGCCAAGGCGGTTCTGGTAATCGAGGCGGTCGATCTTGTAGACCACCCCGTCGATATCGTAGCCCAGAGTCGCCCGCTGCGCCTCGATCCGCGCGTGATAGGCGACCAGCGCATCGGGACCGTCGCAGAGCGTCATGGCCGGATTGACCGTCAGGCCCCAGCGCGCGATGGCTTCGAGCACATCCTGCTGCGTCTCTCCCGGCAGCGCCGAGACATCGCCCCAGCCATAGGCGAAGAAGCGCAGGGGCCGCGACGCCGTCACCGTCGAATCGAGCTGGCGCAGCGATCCGGCGGCGGCGTTGCGCGGGTTGGCGAAGACCTTGCCGCCATCCTCCCCGCGCGCGTTGAGGGCGGCGAAATCTTCGTGGGACATGTAGACTTCGCCGCGCACCTCGAACACCTCCGGCACGTCGTCGCCGGTCAGGGTCGCGGGGATATCGGCAATCGTGCGCGCGTTCGCCGTCACGTTCTCGCCCGTGCGCCCGTCGCCCCGGGTCGCCGCCTCGACCAGTTCGCCGTCCTCGTAGCGCAGGGACAGGGCCAGCCCGTCGATCTTGGGTTCCGCCGTGTAGAGGAGGGGGGCATCGGCGCCCAAGCTGAGAAACCGGCGCACCCGTTCGTCGAACTCGCCCACATCCCCCGAATCGAACGCGTTGCCGAGCGAGAGCATGGGCAGGCGATGCGCGACTTTCGCGAAGGTATCGGACGCCGCCGCGCCCACGCGATTCGCGGGGCTGTCGGGGCGCACGAGATGGGGATGCGCGGCCTCCAGCGCCTCGTTCTCGCGGCGCAGGGCGTCGTACTCCGCGTCTGTGATCGTCGGCGCATCGGCCCCGTGATAGGCGGCGTCGTGCAGCGCGATCTCGATGGCCAGCCACTTCAGGCGGGCGGCGGCCTTCGCGTCGGTCAGGGGGGGCGTGTCTGTCATGACCCTTGGTTTAGCGCCGAGACCAGCGGGGGCAAACCCGCCATCGTCTCGATGGTGTGGTCGGCATGAGGGGCGAGGCTTTCGAGCGTCGCCGGGCCGGTGCCGATGGCGACCGCGATGGCCCCGGCGGCGCGGGCGGCGTGCAGGTCGTGGGTGCTGTCGCCGACCATGACGATGCGCGCGGGCGGGGCGTTCAGATGCACGGCG
>Ga0209831_1000410_pt1 | contig 41249 bp, 35 predicted proteins | sample Maine_Asex4_meta_FD_187451 | JGI IMG/M metagenome (GOLD analysis project Ga0209831, IMG submission 187451) | Marine algal microbial communities from Maine, USA - Maine_Asex4_metaG (SPAdes) (version 2) | ecosystem: Host-associated > Algae > Red algae > Unclassified | place: Maine, USA | collected... | reverse complement strand
AGGATTGCTCAATACATTTTGTCCATAATTTTTACAAGTAGCACATCCTGGCACTTCTTGGAATAATAGTAATACTGGTTTATTATTTTTCCTTGACTGTTCCAATGCTTCTGAATAATTTCTCATCCAGTTCACCTCGCCGAGTTCCTCTGTATTCTGAGCAGAAAGAAAAGGAATAATAAAAAAGAAAAGGAAGAGCGTTTTCATCTTAGAGTTTTTTAGTATCAATGTAACTTTTAGCAGTTATGAATATTAACTCTTGTGAAAGCGAGGATATTTCATCACCATTCAACATATCTTCAACAAAGGCAAGTAATTCCTCTTCGTCATAACCCTGAAATATTTTTTCTTTTTTTTCTTCCCAGGTTCTTCCCTGTTCATTAAAATGCTTCCAATTGGCATCTTCTATTTCTTGAAATTTTTCTGGATCAAATTTACTGGCTTCATTTGCCGAAAGGCAGAAAAATAAAACCAGATGTATAAATAACATCGTTTCTTTTTCCTCCTCTGACAATAATTTAAAATCTTCCCCTAATAGGTATCCAGAAAATTCTTTCTCGCCCGTAACAAAATCATGAATTTTAACTTCCACATTTTCGGAAACAATATCAACTGCTTTATTGATGATTTCTACACTTATCATAAAATATCTTTTACAAGGAAAAATCCATCTTCTCCTTTCGTTTGGTATAAGGGCATTAATACTCTAGCATCTGCAGGGCAGAGTATTTTCCCAGTTTTATCGTGAGCCAATAATTCACCTTTCTTTACAGATTGAAAGTTTTTAAACCCAGGCTCCATGACAAACTCATCCCCGTCTTTCACTGGGTGTCTATGAATTAACTCCGTTACATCCGGAAGGTTCTTAGAATATTCTACTAAGATTTGATCATGAATATTTTCTACGTCATCAGACTTCACACAACCAATACTCCGCATCAAATTTATGATGGCAGCAATGGCCCTATTGATGGATTTATGTTCTTCGTGCTGACCAGATTCAAAGGTTACCGCAACGGTATCCACTGGCATATTCTCTGTATTGAAATAGTGAAGCGTTGTTCCTTGTATTCCCTTCAGCATTCCTTTAACTACAGGCGCATGTAACTGTTTTGCCAATGCTAAACTTTCTTTTGATTCAGCAGGAATGCTAAAGATACCTCCATGAGATGATGTTGTATGTAAATCCAACAAAAACAGTTTTTCTGGTTTATATAAATCAACGGCTTGGTGCAATGTGTTGATGATTTCCAACATCTCCCGATCTTCAGTATCTAGATTTTCAGGGTTTGAATTTTTGATGCGATCTACATTACTTGAGGACCATTGTCTATTTATGTCCTTGTCAATAAATCTTTCGTTCTTTTTATAAGCGGTCATGTTACCAATCATACCTATAAAGTGTCCACAAAATTCAAAATCATGATTGGTTATTGGTTCGACTTCTAGCATTTTTTCTAAAATTGCGATGGCCTTTATACCCATTGGTTCATTGCCATGCATTGCTCCTAAAACTACCAATAATGGTCCTTTTACTTTACCGTGAAATTGCGCTATGATTCTTTCCTTATTTAATTTTCCCTTTTCCATGCCCATAAATACCTTGATGCTATTGATCGATATGGCCGCCAACTTTCAGCGATGTGCGTCATATCCGTTAGTAAATCTTTTTTCTCACTTTTAATATCAAATAATGCTTTCATTGCAATCTGTATTCCTAAATCTTTTACAGGAAAAACATCTGGTCTTTCAAGTTGAAAAAGTAAAATCATTTGAACCGTCCATTCCCCTACTCCCTTAATTTCTGTGAGTTCACGCAAAATATCAGCTTCCGATTTATCCTCCCAATCTTTATCGCGATATTTCTTTTTTATAAAGTTTGTCGCGATGTTCTTTATATAATTTACCTTTTGGTAAGATAATCCTACAGATCTTAATTCTTCTTCTGTTTTACTAAGTACAGCCTTTGCACTAAAATTATCACGTCTCATTAATTTTACAAACCGGCCATGAATATTCTCTGCTGCTTTGTAAGAAATTTGTTGAAAAACAATGGATTTAACCAATTCGTGAAAAACTGTCTTAGACTTTGGTAATTCTAAAAATGCATAGTTTTTTACTACCTCTCGCATAATGGGATCCTTGGAAAGTTGCTTTTTTGCCAATTTTACTTGAGATTTATCCATGGTCGATATTAATCATTGATTCTGTGAAATTAAAATATGTAAACTATTTGGCATAAGATTTGAACCTTAGTATGAAAACCTCCTAGAGAAATGATTTTGCTACAGATACTTTTATGTCTGTGGTCTGAACCCGCGTTGACAACCTATTCCCCCGAAATGGTTACAACCTCGTACATTGAACAATATCAAGATCTTGCAATAGTTGAAATGCATAGATCTGGTGTTCCGGCAAGTATAACCCTTGCTCAGGCAATCATCGAAACAAATTCTGGTCAAAGTGATTTGGCGACTAGAGCAAACAACCACTTTGGCATAAAGTGTAAAAGAACCTGGAACGGTGACACTTATTATCACAAGGACGATGACTTAGATACCTCTGGTAAACTTGTTCCTTCTTGTTTTAGGGCTTACGATGCAGTCGTAGACTCTTATGCGGACCACTCCAATTTTCTGAAAACCAAAGAAAACTACATTGCACTCTTTCTTCTAGATGGCAAAGATTACAAAAACTGGGCACATGGATTAAAAAGGAGCGGATATGCTACTAACCCAGAATACGGCAATATGATCATTAGGATTATAGAAAAGTATAATCTTCATCAATATGACCATTGGCCGAGTCCATTTAAATAATATATTTACTTTACCAAAGCTGTTGATGATAGACTAAGAGCAATAAACCAATCTAACGATTGATTAATAGAATCGAAATCAACCTACTCGAGGCCTTATTCGACCAGCTTTGGTTTTTCTTTATTCCTTGAGGCTTCTTTTCCCCATTTTCTTGTTCTTGCTATATCCATCGCATTGAATATGGCCGTTCTAAAGGAAGACAGTTCTACCAAATTTTTTCCAACGATATCATACGCAGTTCCGTGATCCGGTGAAGTACGTACAATGGGCAATCCAGCCGTAAAGTTAACTCCAGAGCCAAAGGTCAAGGCTTTAAACGGAACCAATCCTTGATCATGATACATGGCTAAAATTGCATCGAATTTCTGAAATTGAGAAGAACCAAAAAATCCATCTGCTGGATATGGTCCAGAAATAAGTTGCCCATTTTTTTTAGCCTCTACAATCACTGGTCTAAGAATTTCTTGTTCCTCTTTTCCTATGGTACCATCATCACCTGCATGAGGATTTAAGCCTAATATGGCAATGTTGGGTTTTTCTATTCCAAAATCCTTTTTTAAGCTATTTTCTAGGACTTTTATTTTCGATGTTAATTTTTCTTTGGTGATTTGAGACGTTACATCTTTAAGTGGTGTATGATTTGTGACCAAAGCAACTCTAAGACCATCAGAAACCATCATCATCAATGATTCTTTAACACCAAAAGCATCCTGTAAAAATTCCGTATGACCAGGAAATCCAAAGTCTGCTTTAGCCATTGCATTTTTATTTATGGGCGCAGTTACGATGGCATCCAATAATCCCTCCTTAGCATCAGCCACAGCCTGTTCCATTGCTATGGCAGCAAATTTTCCACCTTCTGCTGTAGCTGTTCCTGCCTCAATGTTGGCTTTATCTTCCCAACAATTCTTTATATAGATGGTATTTTCCTTTAATCTTCCGTTTTTCTCATAATAAGAAGGATGAAAATCTTGAGCATTCACAATGTTTCGGTAGTAAGATATGACCTTGGAGGAACCATAAATCACCGGAATAAATTGACTGCTGACCCGCTTATCTTTAAGTGTTCTGATGATTAATTCAGGACCGACTCCATTGATGTCTCCGATCGTTATTCCTATCCTTAATTTCTCCATTTTGTTCTTTTACTTATGTAAAAATAATTCTAAGTGTACCTTTGACAAGTGAAAACCAAGAAAAAGTACGGCCAACACTTCCTAATTAACACAGGGATAAAGGAAAAAATCAACGATTCTATAAAATCTCTTGTTCCGGAAAACTCCAATGTACTTGAAGTAGGTCCTGGTCAAGGGGTTCTTACCAAATATCTCCTGAATGAAAACTATAGGCTAAAGGTAGTTGAAATTGATGAAGATATGGTTACCATCCTCCATAGAGATTTACCAGAATTAAAACCTGAACAAATTCACTTGGGTGACATGATTCGGATGCCAATTGAGTCATTTTTCGGAGAGGAGAACTTTTATTTAGTGGGAAACTTCCCTTACAATGTGTCCTCTCAATTATTGATAAAAATGTTTGAACACCACCAACGCATTCCCGGTATGGTAGGTATGTTTCAAAAAGAAGTAGCCGATAGAGTGGTTGCGAAACCTGGTTCAAAAACTTATGGAATTCTGAGTGTCTTGGTTCAGAGTTACTTTGATTGTAAGAGACTATTCTTAGTTTCTAGAGGGTCTTTTAATCCTCCTCCTAAAGTGGATAGTGCTGTTATCAGCGTAGAGCGAAATAGTATAAAAGAGTTAAACTGTAGTAAAAAATTATTTAAGCGAGTCGTTAAGTTAACCTTTAATCAACGTAGAAAAATGATGAGAAATACGCTGAAAGAGTTGGTTCCACATTCTGAGTTACTTCATCAAGAAATCTTTACGAAAAGACCAGAACAATTGTCCGTGGACGATTTTATATACATAACACAATTAATAGAAAAAGAAATATCATGAGCTTAGAAGAGAAAATTAATGCTGATTTAAAAACAGCAATGAAAGAAAAAAATCAAGTAGCATTACGAGGTATAAGGGCGATAAAAAATGCACTTCTTTTAGCTAAAACTGATGGAACAGGTAGCGAAATAACAGAAGAGGTAGAGATAAAAATGCTTCAAAAACTCATTAAGCAGCGGAAAGAATCTCTAGACATTTACCTAAAGCAGAATAGAGAGGATCTTGCAAAAGTTGAACAAGAAGAAATAATAATCATAGAAAAATATCTTCCCACGCAACTATCTGCAGAAGAAATCACTCCTATAATTGAAGAAATCATTGAAATGACCGGAGCAGAAGGGATGAAGGACATGGGCAAAGTTATGGGAAAGGCTAGTAAAAGGCTCGCAGGACAAGCAGATGGCAAAACTATTTCTAATATTGTCAAAAAACTGTTAAGTTAATTTTGAGATATTTATCTTGCGGATTAAGAAACTATATTTACTTAGGAGAAACCCGAAAATCCTAGAAAGAGTAGGGGGCGGAAGCTGAAAAGCCGTAGAGTAAGCAAAAAACTTAAAAATACTGATCATTATGAAGTCTATCTTTACGACTATGGCTTTTTCGTTATTAATGGCTATCTGCATGGGAACAACAGCTTATGCGGTAAATCCGGTTAACGATACGCACCAACCCGAGTTGTCTGAATTAACCGTTGACCAAATAGTTAATATGACAGCAAGAGATTTTGAGGAAATTTCTGGAACCAACTTGACCTTAAAAGATAAGGTAGTGTTCAAGATGGCACAGAAAAGATTGAAAAGAGCTCAAAGAAAAGGATCTGATGAACCAGACAAGATTTTAATTTATGTATTGTGTTGGTTTCTTCCACCATTGGCGGTAGCTCTTCTTTACGATATAGGTAAAGAGTTCTGGGTAAATGTAATCCTTACTGTACTCTGTGTATTACCGGGAATTATACATGCATTTGTACTTGCTTCTAGGTACTACAAATAATATAAACCATACATAGGAATGAGAATTAAGCGTTCACTACTAGCAATAAAACTTGCTGCGTACATTCTCATTCCTATTATTTTATTTATTCTTCCTTCAGACTACTTTGATGGTGGTCGAGATACTTGCCTTTCCGTTATACTTTTTAATGAATCTTGTTATGCTTGTGGTATGACCAGAGCAATGATGAGAATGATACACTTCCAGTTTGATGATGCAACTGATTATAACGTTTTAGTACTCGTTTTTTTTCCGTTGCTTGCCTTTATTTGGGCAATGTGGTTCTTTGGTGATTTGAAGAAATTCAGAAGCTATTCTTCCGCTAATACATCAAAAATTTCATCCAATTGATCAAAACTTTTTAGTCCTGTTTTTATTTCTTCGCCTCCTTGAAGTCCTAGTCCTACATCAATAGGTATTGACTTTATAATATTCAAGGGTAAAGCATTTCCATGCAAATATACTTTGTGTCCAGACTCACGATATACCTGTTGATGCTCTAGCTTACAGATTATAAGAACTTTCGTTTCACCAATGAGTTCAAAATTATCCGTTTCATAAAATACAACATCCACAGATTTTGACAATTCCTCAGCATACATTTTATTATCTATAATGACTCCTGATAAATTAAGTTCTTTACAAGTTTCAACAATAAAATTAAGATCTGAGTGTCCTGAAAAATCTCCTAAAAAAGTCGGGCCTGCAAGCCAATTAATAATCTCCGTTACATTCTTTGCCCCAATGAAATTGATGCTATCTTTCCTTAGGTCAAAACTCATATATTTCACCATCCAAGCTGCAAAATATCTGGCATCTGTAAGATTCTGAACTGATCGAGCAATTATATCTCTTCTTGTCATTGCAAAAATGGGTTCGTTCTTTTTTCATTTCCGATAGTCGTTGACGGGCCATGACCGGAATAAACAATCACCTCATCACCTAAAGGAAAAATCTTGTCCTTTATTGACCTTATAAGAGTTTCAAAATCGCCTCCTGGTAGATCTGTTCGCCCTATACTGCCTTGAAATAAAACATCTCCGGCAATTAATTGATTGCTTTCCTTATGAAATAGTGAGATGCTCCCAGGAGAATGCCCAGGCGTGAATAACACCTCCAATTCAGAATTTCCAAAGCTCAATTTCTCACCTTCGGAAATAAATTGGTGAATTTCAGGGCTATCTATATACTTTATGCCATATAAATCAGCAGAAATACGAGCTGCTTCAAGAACGATCTTTTCTATCTCATGCGCGACTAGATGTAAATTATACTTATCAGCAATAAACTTATTACCTAGCACATGATCTATGTGACAATGGGTGTTTAAAAGTGTTACTGGAATTAATGAATTTGCTTCAATAAAACCAGTAAGTATGGCCTCTTCGTCCGAGCTATTGCATCCCGGATCAATTATTATGCATTCCTTAGAGTCATCATACAATATATAAGTATTCTCAGAAAAGGCGTTAAATGTAAATACTGCGACCTGCATCCAAAACGATTTAGTTTGCTAAATTACTATCTTTAAAATAGAGATAACACTCATGAGGTTTTTAGTTCTACAAATATTTATTCTTACAGGGTTTTTAAGCCCGGCTCTTACGCAGAGCATCAATACCAAATTTGGTAAAAATCGGGTACAATACCACGATGACTTTGATCAATGGGATAAGTATGAAACTGAAAATTTTATCACCTATTGGTATGGAAAGTCAAGAAACGTTGGTCAGGCATCAGTTCAACTTGCGGAACTTGATCATGATGAAATTCAACGTATTTTAGAACATAGAATTAATAAGAAACTTGAAATCATAGTCTACACAGATCTCAGTGACCTCAAACAAAGCAATCTGGGAAATGAAGAGGCATTTTATTCTGTAACAAATCAAACTAAAGTTTTTGGAAATAAGATGTTTGTATACTTTGATGGTGATCATCAAAATTTGCGAAAGCAAATAAGAAGAGGTATTGCCGGAGTATATATCAATGCCATTTTATATGGTTCTAACATTCAAGAGCAAGTACAGAATGCCATCCTTTTACATCTTCCACCTTGGTTTAAGTCAGGTTTAATTTCTTACGCTGGAAGCAATTGGGATTACCAAATTGAAGATCAATTAAGAGACGTCATTTTATCTAAACCAAAAAAATATTTAGACTTTGAAAACTTAACCGAAGATTTTCCAGAAATCGGCGGGCATAGCATGTGGTATTACTTGGAACAAATGTATGGTGCTTCTAATATTGCGAATCTAGTATACCTCACTAGAATTAATAGGAAGCTAGAAGAAAGTTTTTACTACATTCTAGGCGTTAGTTTTGAGCAGGTAAAATTAGATTGGTCAGAATATTATTCCACTGGATTTAATACTGATCTAAATCTAGTAGATGAAACACACCCAAGCAAAGAGTTAATTTCTTTAAAGAATAAACGCAACCTACCCTACACCTCCTTGGAGCTAAACAATAAAGGAGACTTTTTGGCCTATGTTCAAAATGATAAAGGCAAATATTCAGTCTATCTTTTGGACCTAATAACTAAGGAGAGACAACGTATATTTAAAAATGGGACCAAAAATATTTTTCAGGAAACAGATTATAACTATCCTCTATTAGCATGGCACCCTTCTGGCAGATATCTAAGTTTGATTTACGAGGAGAGAGATGTTATCTATTTGAGAGAAATTGATGTGGTCGACGGTGAAGTAAAAGAGGTAACATTCCCAGAAAATTATCAAAGAATATTTTCCTTTGATTATATAGACGCAGAAAACTTTATGATCAACGGTACTGTTGATGGTTATTCAGATCTATTTACATTCGGTGTAAAATCTAGATCAACAAAAAGACTGACTGAAGACTTCTACGATGACCTAGATGCTAGTGTCTGCGACTACAATGGGTCTGTAGGGATTTTATTTTCTTCCAATAGAAATTCCATAGAATTAAAAAAAGAAAGACTAGACACCATACTACCGTTGGGTAATATGGACCTATACTTTATGTCCCTTAAAAACCCAAAAGAATTAAGCCTTAAAAGAATTACAAACACACCTAACATTTCAGAGAGAGCTTCTTATCATGTCAGTGATGAAACCTTTCTTTATCTAAGTCATGAGGGAGGTTTAAATCAGCGTTATGTCCTCAATGAAAATGGAGTAAAGTTAAATAGCAATTACAGCAGAAACATCCTCGAACATGTCTGGTCAAGTAAAAATGAAGTCTATCTTCTCCATCAAATAAAGAACCAAGAACATTATTTATATAAAGACAAACTAAATCTTCAAAAGGCTTTAACAGGTAAGGAGAAAAGTACATTTGAAAACAATGGCAAAAAAGAGACACCAATTGTTATCGTCACTGAAGAAGAAAAGATTCTGCCAGGATATCAATTTCAAAGCGAATTTGATGATCCGAAAGTTCTAGAAAATATAAATGAAAGCGCAGAGAAAATAGATGTGACCGCTCGTCAGGGATTTGAAAAGTATTTTTCTAATTACTTTTCGGAAGCAGTTCATGATGGAAAACGGGTCATTAAGTTTTCTCCGATGAGATCCAATGCCGCTAGACTCCAATTTAGGTGGTTTGATATTAAATCTAAGCTGGATAACAGCGTCCTTTTTGAAGGTCTTGAAAGTTATTCTCAATCTGAAGAAGAATTGACTTCACAACCCTTGGGCTTACTTTTTAAGTCTGACATAAAAGATATTTTTGAAGATTATAAAATCCAACTTGGCTTAAGGGTTCCTACAAATTTTAATGGGTCTGAAATTTATGCGCTATTTGATAATGATAAAAGATTAATTGATCATAGATATGCGCTCTACAGAAAAGCTGAAACTAATATAGTACAGGCAGATTTTTTACCTATCATCAGAAATCGTCGGAATTCAATTTTGGCCTTATATCGATTGAAATATCCTTTTGATGTTTATCAATCCTTAAGTCTCACAAGTTCATTACGCTTCGATCGGTTTTTCTTTCTAGCGTCTGACGCAGAAACTCTAAATGAGGATCAAGACAGAGAAAAGAGATTAAGTTTAAAACTTGAATATATATTTGACAACAGTTATGACGTTGGATTGAACATAAAAAATGGTGGTCGGGCGAAAGCATATTTAGAAGCAATAAATGAATTTGATCTACAAGTAACTGATGGTTTTGAGTTTTCGTTGAGTAATGGGTTCACTACCATCCTTGGATATGATGCGCGGTATTACATACCTATTCTAAGGCACGCGGTACTTGCGCTGAGAACCGCTGGAGCTACGTCCTTTGGCTCCAAAAGAATGCTTTATTATCTAGGTGGCATGGAAGGAGCTTTCGGCGGAAAGTTCAACAATGACATTCCGATTCCTGGTGATGCCAATTTTGCATATAAAGCACTTGCCCCGCACCTCAGAGGCTTTGATCATAATATTAGAAATGGAAGCAAATTTATATTAGCTAACGCAGAGCTGAGAATTCCATTGCTCAAAATTCTTGGTGTGAAAAATGTAAGAGTCGGCTTCTTTAGAGATCTACAATTTACTGGTTTCTTTGATGCTGGAATGGCTTGGCATGGTAAAACACCATTCGCAGAAGACAACCCAATAAATAATAGTACCCTTGAAAATCCGCCAGTAGTCGTCTTAAATGTAAGGTATTATAAAGATCCACTTGTCATGGGTGTAGGTACTGGAATAAGGACCACATTGCTCGGCTATTTTGTGAAACTAGATTATGCTTGGGGAATAGAAACTCGAGAAATACAAGATCCAAAGCTGTATCTTTCTTTGGGTAAAGATTTTTAAATCAATCTGCAATCAATTGGCGTTTCATCTTTTCGATTCTGTCTAAGAGCGTTTCTGAAGACATCTTTTCGCGCAATCTATCTACCATTATTGGAAAGGAAAGAGGTGTATATTTTTCTGGAAAACTAATAAAAATCTTTTGTTCCTGAATTTTTTGAAGAGCAAGGCGAATTCTCATTTCTTCCATCTGAAATGAAAGTACTTCTTCAAAAGTTTGTTGAAATAATAAATTATCTGGTTCGTATTCCTGAAACACGTCAAAGAGCAATCTTGTACTTGTGCGCAGATGTCTATCGCGTTTTTCCTTACCAGGATAGCCAGAGAACACTAGCCCACTGATTGTTGCAATATCCCTAAATTTACGTCTAGCAATTTCTACTGCATTAATGGTCTGTTGAATATCTTGATCCAAGTTGCGATGATCAAATAATTTATCACTAAGAATATTTTTAATGTCAATTTTTTTATCTGACAACAATTCAAAACCAAAGTCATTGTAAGCAATGCTGAAACTTATCGGCAACATACGAGAAATACGTTGGCCGATTAGTGCGGCCATACCTTCATGTACATTTCTACCTTCAAAAGGATACATGATTAAATGATATCCTTCTTTACTTTGAAAATATTCTACTAGAAATTCATCTCTTGAAGGCATTCTAGAATATTCATTCTGAAGATCAAAAAGCGGCAGTAATTTTTTCATTTCCGGATCCTTTATGGTTCCTTCCTGATACTCATAAATTTTCTCTCTTAAAACTTCAGCCATTTGGGAACTCAAGGATAAGCGACCACCCATATACGATGGAATTTTTCCAGTCTTCTTTTTTGATTTCTTTACTTGGACCACCCCGTCTTTCATACGTACAAATTCAAGAGCCTGACCAGCAAACCAAAATGTATCACTCGGTGCAAATTGAGCAATGAACCACTCTTCAACCGTACCAAGAAACTTTCCTCTCACAAATTTTACTTTAAGCATAGCATCGCTTACAATCGTCCCAATCGATAGTCTATGCTTTAAAGCTATGCCTTTATGATTTACCAGATAAGTGCCATCTGCGGTAACACCTAATTTTTGATATTCATCATAGGCCTTTAAAGATTGACTGCCATGTAGTAGATAATGTAATAATTGCCTCCACTCTTCACGATCGATAGATTCATAGGCATAAGTCTTTTTAATTTCAGCATACAATTCTTTTTCTTTAAAACCTCCTCCGACTGCTCTTGTCATCATATACTGGATCAAGACGTCCCAAGAACGGATGAAAGGCACCCGATTCTCAATTCGATGTTCAGCAATCGCCTTTCTCAATGCTGCAGACTCTATAAGTTCAAGAGAATTGGTCGGGAGAAAAAAGATCTTACTCGTTGCTCCTGGTCTATGCCCAGAACGGCCGGCTCTTTGAATAAAACGAGATACACCTTTGGGGCTTCCGACCTGTATGATTGTTTCAACAGGCCTAAAATCTACTCCTAAATCTAAGCTCGAGGTACATATCACAGCTTTCAACTTTCCATCGTATAAATTTTCTTCTACCCAAGATCTTATTTCAGAACTAATGGAACCATGATGCATCGCCATAATACCTGCCAGGGATGGTTCCGCTTCCAATAGCTTTTGATACCATATTTCACACTGTGCTCGTGTATTTGTAAACAACAAAGTTGACTGAGATTTCTGAATGATCGGTATAACTTTCTCAAGCAATACAATTCCTAAATGTCCTGACCATGGATATCTTTCAATCTCGTCGGGCATGATTGTTTCTACTTGAATTTTTTTCTTGATGTTTGCTTTGATCATAATTCGCTTATCCTCCTTGGAAGGACCAAGCAATACATCCATCGCTTCATCTAGGTTACCAATGGTAGCACTAATACCCCAGACCGTTAGTGCGGGTTGAATATTTTTCATGTAAGAAAGAAAGAGCTCTGTTTGAACGCCTCTTTTGGAACCCATCAATTCGTGCCATTCATCAACGACAACATTTGTGCAGGTATCAAATATCTTTTTAGATTTCTTAGATGTTAGAAGTATATGTAAACTTTCAGGAGTTGTAATTAGAATCTGAGCTGGCTTTTTAATTTGTTTTTGTCGATCGCTGGTTTTCGTGTCGCCGGTTCTGACATCAACGGTCCAGTCGAGTCCATAACCTTTCAACGCGTTTTCACTTGAGAGTTTAATTTCTTTGGCAAGGGCTCTGATGGGAGTTACCCAGATCATCTGTAGTCCCTTCGGTGTCTGCTTATTTTCTATATAAGGTGCGAGCACTGGCAATAAAGCTGAATACGTTTTTCCACTTCCTGTCGGCGCATTTACGATGCCACTATACCCTTTCAATTGATATTCCCAGGCCTTTTTCTGGAATAGAAATGCCTTCCAGCCTTTCTCTACAAACCATGATTCAATGGCCTTTATATGTTTCTTTATCTCCGTCAATTAAAGCACTAATTTGGCAGGGATTTCAACGACCTTTTTATCTGCTATTACAAACAATTGATCGTCAGTTTCTGGTTGAAGTATGTGTAGTCCAGTAAAAACTCCAAAAGCGGGCAATATTCCTACCTGCTTACTAAACGAAAAACAAGGGACTTTCATGGACTGACGTGCAGAGCCCATCAATCTTAAGCCAGGGTGTATGTGCCCGCATAGTGTGTATAAATCATCAACGACTTCATCGGGCTCATGTGTTAATAAAAAGGGACCCATGGGCATGGCATAATCACTGAGACTTAGATTTGATCTCGTGTAATGGGCTTCTCTTAAAATATCATGGTTTCCTTTGACGAGTATCCATTCTGCTTGCGCAAATCTGGTTGTCATAAGAATGAAGTTTTCCCATTGTGCATTGTAAGCACTATGAAATAAATCACCTAGAATTATCACCTTTTCTGGTTTCCAACGATGCATTAACTTAGAGATCGTCTGCCAATTTTTATCCTCGGCTTGCGGAGGAAGAGCAATTCCGGATTTGCGAAAATGGGCAACTTTACCTAGGTGTAGGTCTGCGAGGAGGAGTGTAGATTGACTGGGCCAGAAGATTGCTTTTTCTGGGAGGAGGTGGAGGAGTTCTTGTTGTAGCGTTATGGTAGTCAAGAAGTAGTATTGAGTTTATGCATCAAATTTAAACCATATAATTGAATCGTCATTTATAAAAAGAAAAAAGCCTCACGAACAATCGTGTTGATTAATTATTTTACTTTGCGACTCCAATTAATAATCTAGTTATTCAACATTTGAAATTTCTTCCGCTTGAAAAGAAAGAACTTCCTCTAATCATTTTGGCTTTTATAGCTATTTATGTTATTTGGGGTTCTACCTACCTATTTAATAAGATTGTTGTTGCTCAGCTGTCACCCTTCTTAATTGGTGCCGTGCGTTTCACCATTGCAGGATTAATTGTTGTGGTGATTGAACGGCTTGTACCAAATCGGGTTAAGCCAACAAAATTACAGCTTATAAATACCGCTAAGGCTGGATTTTTTTTCCTTACAACTGGCAATGGAATTGCTGTGTGGGCACTTCAATATATCGATTCGGGCATGACAGCACTCATCATTTCGGCTCAGCCTTTAGTTCTATTAATTATGATGCAGGTGTTGCAAGGGAAAAAGATTGAATTGCGATCGATGATAGGAATTACATTGGGGATTTTGGGAATTTATTTATTGGTTTCACAGAATAGCATTGCCCATCATCCCAATCAATGGAAAGGATTTATCGCCTTATTTGTTTGCTTGTTATTTTGGGGCTACGGAAGTCTATTTGTGGCGGATGCAGACCTACCAAAAAACTCTTTGGTAAGCACTGGATATCAGATGTTGTTTGGAGGTTTGATGATGATTATGTTGAGTGTATTATTAAGAGAAGACTCAAGCGATTTGTTCATACTAAACAAGCAGAGTTTTTGGTCTATGGTCTATCTTATTATCTTCGGAAGTATTGCTGCGTTTACCGCATTTAATTATTTATTAAAAAGGGTATCTCCAGAAAAGGTTGCAACCAGCACTTACATCAATCCCATCATTGCCATGATTTTGGGATCATTGATTTTAAAAGAACAGATTACAAGTTTGTCAATACTAGCTGCAGGAATTTTACTTTCCGGGGTTTATTTTATTAATAGTACTAAGAGGGTGAAAAAGGAAGGAAGAAGTTAGTTTGGTATAAAGCGGATAAAATAAAAGAGGTGGTCAATAAAAATGTTTTTCAATTATCCATTGAGTTACTTTGAAATAGGTTCCAAGGGGTAATTACTTTTTTGGAGGTTAGTGTAATCATGAATCCCAAGAAGATCCACCAGACTATTAAATTCAATTATTTGATAAAAAAGGCCATCCAATATGGATGGCCCTGAATATGTTTATGAAAACTGTTTTATCTGTTTTATGAAAAAAAATGCTCCACTAATTACAGCCAAGTAATCCCTATTTGCTGTTGGTTGATTTGCGCAAGCATCCATCATTGCATATCTATTTAAAATAAGATCGTTTCCATCTGCATCATAACTAACATCCTAAACAGAGTATTTATCATCTGTAGTAATTCCAGAATCCCCAATTTTAATCTTGTTCATATTCACTGTACGCTGCACCAAATTCGGTCAGGTGCATCATGAGAGAAATCATAAGCTTTCGTTGTTCTTACACTTACCTTCCATATCAGAAATATTCCCATTCCGTTGATGGCTAAATGTCATGGAAAATTTGTGGAGTTTTAGCATATTCATAATTTATCAATATGAAACTTTTTGCCCTTTATTCAATTATATTTGCAAGCCATAATAAGAAATGATAAAAACAGATATACTCATCATCGGTGCCGGCCCCGTCGGACTATTTACAGTCTTTGAAGCAGGGCTGCTGAAGCTCAAGTGTCATTTAATTGATGCCTTGCCGCAGGTCGGTGGTCAGTTGAGTGAAATTTACCCAAAGAAACCCATTTATGATATTCCTGGTTATCCATCGATACTCGCTGGTGATCTCGTCGATCGTCTCATGGAACAAATCGCACCTTTTAAACCAGAATTTACCCTTGGCGAAAGAGCTGAAGCTATTGAAAGAACTGAAGACGATAGATTTCTTCTTACCTCAAATAAAGGGACCAAAATAAATGCTGGAATTATTGCAATCGCCGGCGGCCTTGGCTCTTTCGAACCGAGAAAACCACCCATTCCGAATATTGAAAATTTTGAAGATGCTGGTGTAAATTACTTTATTAGGGATCCAGAAATTTATCGTGGAAAAAAAATATTAATTGCCGGCGGGGGAGACTCTGCGCTTGACTGGACCATAGAGCTTGCTGGAATAGCCTCTGAAGTAACTCTTGTTCATAGAAGGAACTCCTTTCGCGGTGCCTTGGATAGTGTTGAAAAAGTGACGGATTTAGCAAAAGCAAGCAAAATAAACCTGGTCACTAATGCACAGGCAATTGGTATTAAAGGAGATCAAAAATTAACCGCAGTTACGATTAAAAGTGAAGGTGTAGAAAAAGATCTTGAAGTGGATCACTTCATCCCTTTATTTGGTTTGTCTCCCAAACTGGGGCCGATAGCAAATTGGGATTTAAATATTACTAAAAGTGCCATCGACGTGAATACACTAGATTACAGCACTAACGTTCCGGGGATATATGCCATCGGAGATATTAATAACTATGAAGGTAAATTAAAATTAATCCTGTGCGGATTCCACGAAGCTACGCTTATGGTTCAATCTGCTTTCAAAAGAATCTATCCAGATCAAAAACTCAGCTTTAAGTATACAACAGTTACTGGTATCGAAGGCTTGTAACTAGTGATACTAAAATTTGATGGTGTTTTATTAAATTGGAACTTTTAGTATTGAAATAACGTCTGAAAGCTAATACCGTGGAAGAAGAAAACATAATAAAGATATCAGTCAAAGATAGAGATGGAGAATCTCATGAGCTTGTTGCTCCTACAGACATGGCTTTAAACCTTATGGAAGTTATGAAGTCTTATGAGCTTCCCGTGGAAGGAACCTGCGGCGGTATGGCCCTATGCGCTTCTTGCCATTGCTATGTTTTATCAGATCACATCCTTCCTGAAGCTTCAGAAGCAGAAGAAGACATGTTGGATCAAGCGTTTTTTGTTGAAGATAACAGCCGTCTTAGCTGTCAAATAAAAATTTCTTCAGAACAAGATGGCTTAGCAATTAAACTTGCACCAGTGTCATAAAAAAAGGGAGCTCTTTTGAGAACTCCCTTTCATATTTCACAGAACTAGTCTATGATTTATTCATCATGTTTTTTATAAAACCAATTACAGTCATGACTACACCTCCTCCGACTACACCTCCTCCGACACTACCAAGAATACTACTCACATCCATTGAACCACTAGCAGCAGCAGCACCTATATCAGGAGATACCATACCTAATAAAGTTGCACCTAACCCTCCGCCAGCAATACCGGCCACAGAATTCCATAGTGTTCCCATGTTGGCATTCTTTAACAAAGCTCCGGCGAGGTTACCTCCGAGTGCTCCGCTTGCCAATCCAATAATTGTTCCTAACATTTTTCGTTTATTTTGATTAATAATTACTTAATATAGGTAAAATATTAATTACCAAGTAATACGCAAAACAATATTTGCGCATATAGTGGTTAAACCAATTATTTAATTATTTTGAATCATATGAATGGCTCGTCCTGGTGTATAAGGCGCGTCTGAATCCTCTAATTTCTTTTCTAAAACTTTTAAATCGTTTAAAACCAAGTCTTGCAATTCCTTAAGCATTGGCTTAAACTCTTCTTTTGCTATCGCATAACTCATGCGATGTGTTTCTGTCGGGGTAGATGTAGAATACTTTTGTTCATACTCTATCCAGCCAATACGCCCAAAGGGGCTTGGAGGTTCATCCATGTCTAATGTACTCTTGACTGGATCACCATACATTCTTGTGCGTATGTCTCTTAATTTTTTATCTAGCGAATAATAGTCACCATAGAGTTCATCCATTGGCGTTTCCGCTCGGATAATTGCTTCCTTAATGTGCTTCATTTTGTCATTAACCTCTCTGAACAAATGAGACGCGCCCTCCATGGTTCTGCTCAATTCTGAGACATCTCTTTGAAATTCTGCTTTTACTGAACGATCATCTGCAGGTAGTACCGTATTGTTTAAGGACTTAACCTTGAATTTTTGCTCGCTGCCAATCGGTGAAAATGTTCCATCCTTAAGCATAGCCATTGAAATCGTATACTCCCCAGGCGGCACCAAAGTTCCTTCTGGCTTTCCAGCAAATGGATTATAAAATGCTGGGCTTGAAAAACTGATTGGGTCTTTAGATGCATATCTTAAATCCCACTCCATTCTATGTAATCCCTTGGTTGGCTTTTTACTTATCTTTCTTACTGCCTTACCCGAAGAATCCATAATGGTAAAAATTAACTGTGTGCCTATTTCTTCCCGCTCTTCTTTTAACTCCTCGTAACTAGGATATTTATTACTCTTGTTTTCCTTACTTTCTTCTGATTCCTTTTTTCTTCGTTGGTCCTTTAAGCTCTTAACGTCTTCATTGAAGTAATATGGAATCATAGCCACAGGACCGAGGTTGTCTCCAGAATAGAAACTATCTCCTTGGAAAGCTTTTCCAGGTAAGCCCAAAGGTTTTGCATATTCATAAACTAAAGCATCTCTTATAGGATAAATTCCGGCTTCTAGGTTATCTCCAGTTTTCAGTTCTCTCAGTGTACTATAGTCATCTAGCACATAGAATCCCCTTCCAAAAGTTCCTAACACTAAATCATTTTCTCTTCTCTGAATAGCTATATCTCTGACAGCTATTGTTGGCAGACCTCCTTTCAACTGCTTCCATTCCGAACCTCCATTTGGACTATAAAAAACACCGAACTCTGTTCCACAAAAGATCAATTTAGAATCAATGTGGTCTTCTTCTATAGAGTAAATGCTTCCTCTTTCTGGGAGATTATTACTGATCATTGACCAGCTTAATCCCTTGTTTACACTTTTTAAAATATAAGGCTTGAAATCACCATACTTGTGATGATTAAACGCCGCATAAATTACGTTGGCATCATGCTGAGAACAATAGACCGCATTGACATAGCTTTGACTAGGTACACCGGAAATGTTATCTATTTTGTTCCAAGATTCGCCGCCATCATTTGAAATTTGGATTAATCCATCATCCGTTCCTACAACTAATAAATTTTCATCTTTTGGAGATTCTGAGAAAGCTACGATTGTTCCATAAGGTGAAGTAGATCTGTTTTTAGCAACCGCATCCATGCTCCATACTCGATCCATAATTTTAAGCTCATTTCGATTGACCTGACGGGTAAGGTCATCGCTTAGTACTTCCCAACTATTCCCTCGATCATCCGATCTAAACATTTTATTGGCGGCAAAATATACCCGACCAGATTTATGATGACTTACGGCAAGCGGAGCATCCCAGTTCCATCGATATCCATTCTCATCTTTTCTTTCTTTGGGTTGTATTCCTACTTCTTCCCCACTCCTTCTATCATAGCGTACCAATACTCCATATTGAGATTGTGCATAAACGATGTCCGGGTTATCAGGATCCACCTGGCTTTCAAATCCATCACCACCATGTGTTACAAACCAATCAGAATTCATGATTCCATGAGAGGTTGGGGTTCTACTCGGTCCACCTAAGCTAAAGTTATCTTGGGTTCCTCCATAGATGTAATAAAATGGTTCGTCATCACTTAAAGCGACTTTATAAAATTGTGTAACCGGAAGGTTTGGTTTAAAGTCCCAAGTTTTAGCGGCATCCCAGGTTTCATAAATTCCGCCATCACACCCTACCAACCAGTGACTATTATTATTGGGATTAATCCAAATGCAGTGATTATCAACATGCTTGGTATCTTCCCCAGCAACTTTAAAATTTTTACCACCATCTCTGCTTACATGCATCCAAGTATCCATGGCATAAATAATATTTGCATCGACTGGGTCAGCTATTATTTCTTGATAATAATTTCCACTGGTTACATAGGAACTTTGTTTTTCCCAACTTACACCACCATTCGTTGTTTTATAAAAACCACTTTTGCCTTGAGCGGCTTCAACAATGGCATATACTATCGAAGGGTCAGCAGAAGAAACCGTTAATCCAATTCTTCCTAGATCAACCTTTGGTAATCCATCATTTACTTTATCCCAGGTCTCCCCTCCATCTGTACTCTTGTAAATTCCCGATCCTGGTCCTCCTCCTAGATATGTAAATACATGTCTTGCCCTTTGATGTGACGCTGCATACAGTACATCCGGATTACTCGGATCAATGATTAAATCACTTACGCCGGTATAGGCATCAATGTCCAGTGTTTTATTCCAGGTTTTTCCTCCATCACTGCTTTTGTATAAACCTCTGTCTCCTCCAGAATTCCATAGAGGACCAATGGCTGCTACCCAAATAGTATTTGAGTCATCTGGATGAACGATGATCTTACCGATATGCTCGGAGTCTTTTAAGCCCATATGTTTCCAGCTTGATCCTCCATTGGTAGACTTATATATTCCATCTCCGAAGGCAACAGATCTCTGATTATTATTCTCCCCGGTTCCTACCCAAACTGTTTCACTATTGTTAGGATCTAAGGTTACACATCCTATTGAATAGGAACCTTGAGAATCGAAAATGGGTTTATAAGTTGTGCCGGCGTTAATCGTTTTCCAGACGCCTCCTGAGGAGACTGCGACATAGTATTCTGAAAAATTATTGGGATTAACTGCGAAGTCAGAAATTCTGCCAGAAGTCATGGCTGGTCCAACATTTCTGAATTTTAAACTAGAGGTTGACAATTCTTCTAGAGGAGTTTTATTTTTTGTTTCTTCCTTTGGTTCTTCTTTTGTCTTTTTCCTTTGTGCTTGTAACTCTACAATTGAAACATTAAAGAAAAATAGTCCTATTAAAGTTAAAATAAAAGATTTTTTCATGGTGGAATTTTGTACTCGTAAAGTAAGAAAGCTACTTTAGTTATTCATTCCACCTAGCATATTTATTTTGTTTCAGGTAATCCAGCGTACCTTTTCTGCCATAGTTGATCTTTCCGCTTTATTTGGAAGATTAGTAACTGGTACTCCTATATAAAGTAAACCATAACAACTTTCTCCCTCCCCAAGATATGGGAATGCATCCTTGCCAATAATCATTTTCGGTGAACTCCAATAGCAGCCAAGATTCATGGCAGTACAACTTAAATACATGTTCTGCACACTACAGGCCAAGGCCGCCAACTCTTCCCATTCAGGTATTCGCTCCTCTGGGTCTCTATGAGTGCATAAGGCGATCACATGACTTGATGTCAGGATTTTTTTTGAAATTCTTGTTTTTTTATTTTCATTATATTTTTCTGGAGGCGTAGTTTCCATGTACTTGTCTACCATAAAATTGGCCAATTCTTCCAGAGCTGAACCTGAAAAAACCTTAAACCTCCAGGGCTCCGTCTTCTTATGGTTTGGTGCCCACATGGCATTCGCTAAAATTATTTCTATTTTTTCTTTAGATATCTTTTTATCGATATAGGTACTAGGAAATATAGACCTCCTTCGCCTTATTAAATTTGTAAGATTCTGAATATCCATCATGCCTGCTTTTCTTTAATAACCCATGGTGTTTGAATTTAGTTTTATTAGTTTCATTGCATGAAAAAAAATAAGGCTATTCTATTGTTACATTGCCCTGATCAACCCGGTATAATTGCCTCCATTACAGCTTTTATACATGATAACAATGGAAACATCGTTGCTCTTGAACAACACGTTGAGGAACTTGAAAAAGAACTCTTTATGCGCGTTGAATGGGAACTAGATGATTTCATTATTCCAAATGAAAAAATTGAAGAGTATTTTCAAACCTTGGTAGGAGATAGATTCAAGATGAATTGGAGATTAGAATTCAATAGTACGATCCCTAAAATTGCCTTATTTGTTTCTAAATATTCTCATTGTTTTTTTGATATTCTATCAAGATATGAGTCCAAAGAGTGGAAGGTTGAAATTCCGTTAATCATAAGCAATCATGAAAAATTTAGACCAGTAGCCGAACGGTATAATATTCCTTATTATCACATTCCTATTACCAAGGAAAATAAAATGGACGCGGAGGAAAAAGAAATAAAATTATTAAGAGAAAATAAGGTGAGCCTTATTGTACTCGCAAGATACATGCAGGTAGTAACCGGAGATTTCATCAACAAATACCCCAATAAAATTATAAACATTCATCATTCCTCCCTCCCTGCATTCCCTGGTGCCAAGCCCTACGACTCCGCATATAAACGTGGCGTAAAACTCGTAGGGGCCACGGCTCATTATGTGACACAAGATCTTGATGCTGGACCCATTATCTCACAAGAAGTTATTCCCGTTTCACACAAAGATAGAATCAGAGACTTAAAACGGAAGGGTAAGAACACGGAGAAAATTGTACTGGCAAAAGCGGTTAAAAAACACATTGACCACAAAATTATTCCTTATAAAAACAGAACAGTTGTGTTTGCCTAAAGATTGTTGTATTCTTCCACTGCTACTTTTAAGCAGTCTAAAGCGATTGCCAGTTTTTCACGATTCAAGACATAGGCCATCCTTACTTGTCGCTGGCCTTTTTTTGGAGTAAAATAAAAGCCTGATGCTGGAGCCAACATCACTGTATAATTATCTTTTCTAAAATCTGTCAGCAGCCATTTACAAAATTTTTCAGCATTATCAACCGGTAATTCGACAATGTTATAAAAAGCTGCTTGTGGTTTATAGTTTACCGCTCCTTGAATTTTTTGAAGTCCCTCATAGACCAAAGATCTTCTCTTTAGATATTCTTGTTTGGCCTCATCAATATATTTTTTCGAATCTTGGTAACAGAACTCTGCCAGCTTTTGTCCAAAATATGGAGAACACAATCTCATCTGTGCATACTTCAAAACACTTTCTCTAATTTTCTTATTTCTAGAAACCAAATACCCGACCCGAGCTCCACAACTACTAAATACTTTAGAAACAGAATCTACAACAATCACCTGTTGATCAAAACCTTCAAAGTTCAATACTGAATGGAACACGCCATCGTAGCAGAACTCTCTATAAACTTCATCAACAATTAAAAATAGATTTCTTTCTCTTGCAAAATCCATGAGAACTTCTAGCTCAGCTTTAGAATACAACTGACCCGTTGGGTTACCCGGATTACATAATAATATGGCCTTGGTCCGAGGAGTTATTTTTTCTACAAAATCAGAAATTTTTGGCAATGAAAATTCTGACTCTATTGTGCAGGTGATCGGTGTAATATTTACACCTGACATGGTTGCGAAGCCCAAATAATTGGCATAAAACGGCTCAGGGATTATTACCTCATCTCCGACATCGCAAGTTGCCATTAAGGCAAAATGAATCGCTTCTGATGCTCCAGTTGTTACAAATATATCCTCGTAAGTTAGGTCAGAAGTAAAGCTTCCATAGTATTGTGCTACCTCTTTTCTCAGGGATACTAGTCCCTCAGACGGACCATACTCAATAATAGGGGCAACTAAATCTTTTACGCGTTGCAATGCTTCAGGGGGCGTCGGAATGTCTGGTTGGCCGATATTTAAGTGTAATATTTCTACGCCCTCAGATTTAGCTTGCCTTGCATAAGGCATTAAAGATCTAATGGGTGACCAAGGAAGTTCCGTACTTCTTTTAGATCCGTTTAACTCAACTATTTGTTTTATTTCCACCTCTGCCTGCGTATTGCCTAAAGTTATGAACGATTTTGATCATTTTATGCTTTCGCAAATGATTTATCATTCTGCTAAAATTAAGCCTTCTTGAAAGTTATGCCAATTGCTGACAAAAGTATACTAAACTCCTACTTGCCTTGGTCTTCTAATAGCCCAAAAAGAGGATGAAAAATAAAATGAAAAAATCGGTAAACTGTTCAGTTTTTTATTTTGGTGAGTCTACCCAAGATTTAAATGAACTCATAACGTCCCTACCTTTTTCCTGATCTAGATAAACCTCCTCTTGATTTTTGTTCAGAATTCGGTACTCAGGTATTACGGTTAACTCATATAAGTCCATTACTTTTCTTAGATCAGTAACATGAACGTTTTCACCATTTAGAAAGGAGTAACTCTGTAGCGCACGTTCCCAGGAATTTTTGTCTTTATCCATGGACACATTCAATAGTACAACTCCCATTTCTTGAAGCTCCATTCTCATCTCATTGTATTTTTGATAGTTGGAAAGACAAGGCTTGCACCAGCTTGCCCAAAAACTTATATAAACCACTTTTCCTCCATAATCTCTTAGCTCTTGCACTTCTCCTTTTTCATGATAAAATTCGAAGTTAGGTGCTGGGTCTGAGTCATTAACTGGAGGTGAAAGAGCTAACGTTACTGCAAGTAACAAAAGTTTGAATGTGAACATTTCTAAGATTTGATACTATAACGGTTCTGAGAGTTAAAATGTTTGTAAAGAAGCTTACCGCTCTATCATACTTTCAATTACCAATTAGTGATACTCTTGAGTTGTTTGTCAACCAATTTAACTGATCTTTATCATCAATATGTTCTTTCGTGTTAGTGGAAATGAACCCAGTCAATAACAAAAAGCTTTACTTAAAAGCTAATTTAAACATTTGCATAAGCGACTTAGATAATAATTAAGTACCACTGGATACTTAGTAGAATCAATAATCTTGACAATTCTATATTTTTCTGGCAGAGTAAATAGCGCAATATGCTTCAAATACTCATTTCCTTTTTTATCTTCATCCCAAGAAAACTAAGGTTACTACTAATTGAATAGGCGAATAGGTTTAGCGCAAACGATCACTTAATAGTAAATAAGAACCACAAATGCTAACGAAAACTCAATCAAAACGGGCTTCCGATCCTTCTCACCTAGGCAGTATTAGGCTTAACCTTACCGATTTTAAAGAACCAAAAACAAATTTTATGAGAACCCTCCTTCTCTCATGTTTTGCCATGCTATTTCTTAATTCCGCTTCTGCAAATGAAACAGTAGTCGCAGGATTTCATTGTCCCAACAATGTATATGCAAATTGCAATGATGAAATATGGGATTTATCTATCTACGGAAACGCTTACTACGTTGACTATAATGGGCACCAGCACTGGGCCGGAGCTCCTACCGTCGACTATCAACTGAACAGTTGTAACATCGGTAAGATTATCAGAACTTGGAATTATGAAGATCCATATTGGAATTGGCATACTTGTTCTCAAGTTATTCATGTTTCAGGAGTAAGTGGTGGACTTACTAATTTGACCTGGCCGCATGATATTGAATTAGAAGGGTGCCATGAAAATGTAGACCCTTACAGCTTGCCTCATGGATATAGTGTACCAAGCTACTATGGTGGAGGAGAATGTAGTCAAATAGGAGTAAACTACGACGATGACATTTTCTATTTCGGTGGAGACTGTAAAAAAATAAGAAGAACATGGACCATTATCGATTGGTGTGTTTATGATCCAAATGGATGGGGAAACCAAGGAATTTGGTCTTATGTCCAACTAATTAAAATTTCTAACACTAAAGCACCTAACTTATATTGTCCAGCTGGTGTCAAGGTATCATCTTTTGACTGTGATTCTGCAACTGTATTACTACCTCCTGTGAATGTAGATTATTCGGTATGTGGTGGTCAGTTTCAAGTAATTAATAATTCACCTTACGCTTTCGCAAATGGAGCTGATGCAAGTGGTGTATATCCAATCGGACATCATAATGTGAATTTTACAATTAAGTATAGTTGTGGAGCCAACACTTCATGCCATGTGCAGATTATCGTTGAGGATGGTAAAAATCCAGTTCCATATTGTTATGCTGAATTGGTCGTTGCTTTAATGCCCGTCGATTCTGATAATGATGGCGTCGTAGATGATGGAATGGTGACGATCTGGGCTTCTGATCTTGACAAGGACAGTTATGACCCATGTCACAACTACAGTAATTTACATTTCTCTTTTTCACCAGATATCACAGATAACTTTAAAACTTTTACCTGTGCAGAAGTTGGCGAAAACGAAGTAAGAATGTATGTCACCAATAATTACGGCGGTCAATCATACTGCGTCGTAACCGTCGATGTACAAAACAACCTTGCGAATATTCCCAACTGCGAACCAACTCCAGAGGGAAGTAACCCAGGCAACTATAACGGTATCGTCAATGGTAGAGTGCTTATGAATGATGAAACCCCTCTAGTCAATGCAAAAATAAGCTTAGAGGCCGCTCATCCAGAGATGATTATCGATGAAGAAATTACTGGAACTAGTTACACCCCTGTAGTTGTCGATAGCTATGTTACTCCATTAGGTAACACCGTATTCCTTATGGAAAATGATGAAGTACATACCTACAGTTATGACACAACTTATGTTGATTTCAAACAAGATGTCATGACCGGAGTTGATGGATATTATATTCACCAAAATGTATTAAGTTCAATGATGTATCTAATGCCAGAGAAAAGCACTTGCGATATGTCTAAGGTAAACGTTAACGATGCTAAAGTGCTTCATTCATTTATTACTGGAGCAGCTACCTTCGATAATCCATACCTTTTCCTTGCGGCTGATGTGGATGATAACATGGTTGTCAATTTCGATGATCTACTTCACATGATCAAATATCTTACAGGTGAAGCGGATGGTCTTCCATGCGTTGAACCATATTGGTTTGTGTCACGAGAAACCGAAGCTACAGATCCTTTTGATTTGCCAATCATAGATCCAGCACAGGTCATGGTAAACGCAAACCAAACAAGTAATTTTAATATAATTGCTGTCATGAAAGGCGATCTTGACATTTTAGTAGGAGCCGATCAGCTTCAAGACATTTTAGATAATTCGACATTGGAAATTGAAGCGTCTACTAGTGTTGAGTCATTAAACGAATTCGTACAAATAAAAGTACAGCCTAATCCAGCAACTGATATTGCCACCATTATAATTAGTGGTGAAAATCTTGGATTAAATCATCAAGTAACTATTTTTTCAATTACTGGTGAAAGAGTTATTCAGAAAAAAGCCACAAGAAACGGAGGTAACTTAAATGTAGAACTAGATGTTTCTGCACTTGACGCTGGTTATTATTTCTATGATATTAGAGATGGTGAAAAGAGTTACAAAGGAAGTTTTATAAAGAATTAAAATATTAAAAGTTGAATAGAAAAGGCGCTCATAAAGAGCGCCTTTTTTTATGCCTATCTTGAATGTCATTATGCGGAAACTTTAAGCTGATTCTTTAATTTTTATTTTCGCTCTCTACTGCACCTATCCATAATAATATACATTTTTGTTCTGCTGTATTCACTGAAAAAGTAAGACCATAAAAAGTCCTTGTTGAAACTTTATATCAGCTGATGACTACTTTGTATTCATTTGAAAAAAGGGAAGAGAAAACTCAATTCCATTTAAATGTCTCAATCATTTCCAAGACATCCCGTTTTACAAATTTGTAGACAGGTGCTATGGAATCAGGGTTAACTTTTGAATTAAAATATAAACTACCTCTAAAAAAATGCTCTACAGAATCAGTGACAAAAAACTGCAGGGGTGAAGCAACCGGTCCGTCTAATTCAAAGATCAAACCAAATACCCTTTCCTCAAAATTTTCGATCACTTGCTCTCGTCTGTAATCCGCTTTCTGATTATGCTTAGCTGCCATTCTGAAAGCGTCACCTACCAACTTATCATAATGTGCTCTATTATCAATTTCAATATAGCTGCAGTGTACTTGGCTATTTAATTGCTCAGATCTAAGATCAAACCAACAAGGGTGCAAGGGCTTCTCATCAAAATAATATTCATCTTGTTTTACTTTGAAATAATCAGGGTACATAAAACTTAGTGAACAATAACTTTCTTGAAAACTTATTAAGTTACGTTCTGGATATTCAACCTTAGGATACATCCTTGGTTTTGGTTTACCTATTTTGGTTTCTTGGCACGACAGCATTATAGATGATATGCTGAACAAGAACAGTAGATATCTATTCATGGCTAATTCTTGTAAACTTAATTTTCTCAATCCTTCTTTTAGAAACAGATACCACTTTCAATTTGAATCTGTCCAATATAAACTCCTTATCCTTCTTCGGAATATATCCTAAGTTTTCCAAAACCAACCCAGCTAGTGAATCAGATTCCCCTCGGGCGGTCTCAAAAACCTCTACGTCTTCACCTACAATACGACAGACATCATTGATCATCGACTTACCTTCGAAAATATAATTATCATCATCTATTTTTATATAATCAACATCCTCTTCCACATCAAATTCATCTCGGATCTCCCCTATCACTTCTTCCATAATATCCTCTAAAGTTATGATTCCTGCACTCCCTCCAAATTCATCTACAACAATGGCCATGTGCATCTGCTTTAGTTGGAATTCTTTTAAGAGCTCATCAATTTTTTTGGATTCTGGAACATACATGTGATTGGTCCGAATATGTTTCTGCCATTCATATTGTTCATTTTCACTGAGGTATGCGATCAGATCTTTTACATATAAAATACCAATAACATTGTCAAAGTCTTCTTGGTAAATTGGTATTCTAGAGAATCCACTTTCTTTGATGGTGTTTAATAACTCCCCATAAGTAGTGTCCATGTCTAATGCAACAACATCAACTCTCGATTTCATGATCTGTTTTACAAGAAGATCACCAAATTTTATAATCCCTTTTAAAATATCTGCTTCCTCTTCAGCATTCTGCTCTTTACTCACTGTTAAATCAATCGCCGCATCTATTTCTTGTCGAGAGGTTAATTTATTTTGCTTTGATTCAAATCGCTTTTCTATGCCTGAAGTACCACGAAGCATGAGGGTGCTGATCGGTTTAAAAGCTGAATTTAAAAACACCATGGGTCCCGTCATAAACATAGCGAAACTTCTATTATTTACGCTTGCATATATTTTAGGTGTAACCTCCCCAAATAAAACCAAAATAAAAGTTACTGCGACGACTGTTATGAAAAAGCTCAATGCACTTATCAGTGTTGGTATTTCAAACGAAACCCATCTTGAAATTCCTTCGGCCATTGGAAATAATACGGCGTCGGTTAATAACTTTTTTAATAAGAAATCAGAAACAATTACGATGGCAATGTTTACGAAATTATTAGCAATTAAAATAGTTGCTAATAACTTCCTCGGCTTTTCTTTTACCTCAATGAGTCGATCTGCTACTGGGTTTTTGTCTTGATGTAATTCATGAAGGTCTTTGGGTGACAAAGAGAAAAATGCGATTTCTGAACCACTGACCAATGCAGAACAGATTAATAAGATTATTAAACCAATCAACCAAAGAAGGACGGTCCAATCAAATGAAATGGAAAGTAAAAATTCTAATATAAATAAACCGTCGGGTGGTTCTGGGTCCAAAATTGAATATTTAAGTGAAACCTAAAATGGAAGATCATCTTCTACGACCGGAGCTTTGGTTGCAGGAGCATTATAACTCTGCTCTGATTTAGGTGCACTTATAGGTGGAAACTCATCTGACGCACTTGGCATGTTTATTCCACTAGCTCCTTCTTCTCTACGATCTAATTTTCTCGTAACAACAGCTCTTACTTCAGTGATATAATTATCCTTCCCTTGATCATCCTGCCATTTTCTTGTTGTTAACTTTCCCTCAATATAAATCATTGAGCCTTTTTTGAAGTCTCTACTAGCGCGTTCCGCAGCCGGCCCCCAGACAACAATATTATGCCATTCGGTTACGGTCTGCCATTCACCAGCTTTATCTCGGTAGTTCTCATTTGTAGCCACTGGGAATTTTGCTACCGTACTTCCATTATCAAAGGTTTTAACCTCTGGGTCTTTCCCTAAATTTCCAATAAGAAATACTTTATTAATCATAAATCTATAAGTTAGTTTGCAAATATAAATCTAATAATTTTGGGAAAGCATATCCTTGTAATCTATTCGTAACAAGAAGCTTTTCCCCTTTATACTCAAAGTTATCACATCTAATCGTAATGATTTCAGCAATTATTAATTGATGTGTTAAAATTCTCTTCATTTTTAACCGAGCCAGAACCTCAGTTTCACCCTTTGGCGTTATCCCTATTTCCTTTAAATAATTTACTATTTGGGCAGAATTTGGAGACCATTCAGCACTCGTTTCTTTTAAAACAAATTCATATAAACCTTTCCATATATCTTTCTCATCTCTTCTATTGATGATTCTATTTGCTGAAAAGTCAACAAGATCTATATAAGTGAAGTATCTTTTTTTCTTCTTTATCTTAACTTTAGCACGAGGAAGAATGGCTACAAGATCTTTACTTAGAGCAACGCAATTTTTTCTTAATGGACAGACACTACAATTGGGGTTTGCAGGCAAACATTGTAGCGCTCCAAAGTTCATAATCGCTTGGTTAAATACCGCCGCATCTTTGGTGTGATCCATTGCCTGCTCAAGAAATTTTAAAACTTTTTTTCTACCCTTTACTTTAGTGAGGTCTTCACCTATTGAACAATATCTTGAAACAATTCTTAAAACATTTCCATCGATTACTGGATACTTTGCTCCATAAGCAAAACTCATTACGGCCGCAGCCGTATAAGGACCAATTCCAGGCAAGGAAATTACATCATCATAATGTTTAGGAAAAACTCCCTTATGAGTGATCATAATTTCATTGGCTGCTTTATGTATGTTCCTTGCCCTACTATAATATCCTAAACCTTCCCATTGCTTTAAAACAGAATCTTGTGAAGCTTCCGCCAATGCTCGAATTGTAGGGAACTTCTCAGTAAAATTTAAGTAATAATTCCAACCCTGTTCAACTCTAGTCTGTTGTAAGATTATTTCAGATACCCAAATCTTATAGGGGTCTGAGAGACCCAACCACGGCATAGGCCGTGGATGTGATTTATGCCATTTTAGTAATTGCCTATTAAATAATTTCGGGTCCATAAAAAGAAAAAGAGATGTGAAATTAATCACATCTCTTAAATATTTTAGTCAATCCTAATTAAGCAGTTAGACTCATTCGGATTGTGTGATAGTCTCCATAAAGATTTTTAATCTTTTGCTTTAATGCTTTCCTTGCAAAAAATATCCTACTTTTTACGGTACCTAGAGGAAGATCTAATTGCTCTGAGATTTCTTGATATTTATATCCATCATAGTGAAGTTTGAATGGCACTTTAAGTGAGTCATCCATATCATCGATCATCTTGTTTAATTCCTTAAGGGCAATATTTGTATCGGCCTCATTTCTGATGGTATTCTTTCCAGAATTTATGTAAAACAAGTTTTCAGTTTTATCAATAACAGTATTTGCTTTTTGCTTTTTTCTGTATTGATTAATAAATATGTTTTTCATTATCGTAAACATCCAGGCTTTAAAATTTGTCCCAGGATTGAATTTTTCTCTATTGGAAATTGCTCGGAATGCGGTCTCCTGATATAAATCTTTTGCCTCTTGAGCGTTCTTGGTAAGATTATAAGCAAAAGCATTCAATGAAGAATTAAGGGAGAATAACTGCGTATTAAATTCTATAGTTGACATAATCTTAATTTTACGTTTTATTTACTTTCAAAAATAATTGAAAGTTAAACAAAATGCAAATTTTGCTTAAACAAAATAGCTTATCGAAGACCAGCAAAAATAGATATGTCTTATAAATAACTGCATATCAGCCACTTATCACTAAACTTCGAAAGTGTTAATTTTCAATAAAAAATGAAACTACTTCTGTGCCTTTGATAAAAGGTACACCGCAATTAGGCCAAACAGTAAATTGGGTATCCAAACTCCTATACTAGCGGGAAAATTTAGGTTGTGGATGAAAGTCTCTGAGAATCGAGACAAAACAACGAAAATTGCTCCTGCCACAATGCCAATAGCCAAATTAAGTCCCATACCTCCTCGAGATTTCCTTGAGGCAACAGAAACACCGATCAAGGTTAATATAATCACGGTTGCCGGATCTGAACTCCTTTTATGTATCTCTATCTGGTATTTACTTGACGCACCTAGCCCTCTTTCCTCATTTCGCTTGACGACCTTTCTAAGTTGAGGAGTTGTCATCGTATACATGTCCATTGAATTGGAGATAAAGTCACCAGGCATTAGATTCAGAGTTGTATCCATCGTTCCTCCCTTAGCCAATAATAAAGTCTCATTAAGGCCCTTAAAACTCCTTTTTTCAAAATCGGTCAAGGTCCACAAGTTTGGAGGTTCCTTCAGCGCTATTTTGCTCGCTTTTAAGACATACCTCAATTCACCATTTTCAAATCGTTCAAATCTAAAGGCAGTTCCAGTCGTATCAACTTTTCTAAAATATCGCAGATAAATCTTTTCTCCGGGTGCCACAAATAAGTGAATATCGTTACCCCTTGATTTCACCTTATGTTTGTAAATATACTTTTGCTCGAACGCTGTCTTAGTCTTGTTGCTTTTGGGTATAATAAAATTACTACCCATCCACAATAATCCACCGATGACAAAACTACCGAATAAATAAGGTCGAAGAAACCTACGATAACTTACTCCCGCGCTGAGAATGGCAACAATCTCTGTGTTCTTGGCCAAACGAGAAGTAAAAAATATAACCGCAATCAATGAAAATAAAGGCCAGAGCAAGCCATTTATCCAAGGAACGAAATTCAGATAATAATCAAACAAAATTTCTTTCAAAGGAATTTCTTGACTGATAAATTTATCCGCACGATCACTAAAATCAATGACGATCGACACAAGAGTAATTAAGATTACTGTGAAGAAGAAGGTCGTTAAAAACTTCTTGAGGATATATTTATCAATCTTATTCAATCTATAATCTAATACTTAAATGAGGCAGAATTCCTGATTTCCATTCCGTAAAGGTTCCATCTATTATTTTCTCTCTTGCAGTATTTACAAGCCAGAGGTAAAATGATAAATTATGCAAGGTTGCAATCTGTGATGCCAGATATTCTTTTACCTGAAACAAATGACGTAAATATGCCTTGCTATGTTTCCTCGAAGTTTCCACCGTACTATCTTCATCAATGGGACTATAATCCGCCTTCCATTTCTGATTTTTTATTGAAATCACTCCCTTACTCGTATATAATAATCCATGTCTCGCATTCCTCGATGGAAGCACACAATCAAACATGTCTATTCCTGCTGCAATTGATTCTAAAATATTTTCTGGTAGACCGACGCCCATTAAATAACGTGCCTTATCTTTTGGTAGTATTTCACAACATACCTCTGTCATTGAATATAAATCCTCATGAGGCTCACCGACAGAAAGTCCACCTATCGCATATATCTCACTTTCCTTTTTGGCAATATATTCAGAAGATCGCTTACGCAAATCTGGATATACTGATCCTTGAACAATTGGTGCTAATGCCTGATCGTAACCATACAGCGGTTCCGTTTTCTCAAACTCTGCAAAACATCTATCAAGCCAGCGGTGGGTCAAATGCATGGAATTAGTCGCATATCTTTTATCACAAGGATAAGGAGTGCATTCATCAAAGGCCATTATTATATCAGCGCCGATTTGCCTCTGAATATTCATCACCTTTTCTGGCGTAAATAAATGTTTACTTCCATCTATGTGTGATGCAAATGTTGCACCTTCCTCTTTTAATTTTCGGCGTTGACTAAGAGAGTATACTTGGTAGCCTCCACTGTCTGTCAATAGTGGTAGATCCCATCCCATAAATTTATGCAATCCACCAGCTCCTTCTAAAATTTCAATACCCGGCCGTAAGTATAAGTGATAAGTATTGCCCAATATTATCTGGGCTTTAATATCATGAAGCAACTCGGATTGGTGTATTGCCTTTACCGTTGCCTGCGTACCCACTGGCATGAAGATCGGGGTCTTAACATCTCCATGATCAGTACTTAAAAGTCCTGCTCTTGCTGAACTCTTATTATCAAATTTTTCAACTTTAAATTTTATCATCTATTCCTCACTAAATCCATTTTAAATATAATACCAAACATGATGCAGAACACCAATAAGGAAGATCCTCCTTTACTCATAAAAGGAAGTGGAATTCCTATGACAGGCATGATCCCTAAGGTCATACCTATATTAATAAAAACATGAAGAAACAAAAAGCCCGCAACTCCATACATGTAGTAACGAATAAAATCCAACCTATTTCTTTCGGCCATCATGATGGTACGATACAGCAGCAGCATAAAAAGGACTATCACACTCATCACACCTAGGAAGCCCTGCTCTTCACCGATGGTACAAAAAATAAAATCTGTGGTCTGCTCGGGAACAAAATTCAATTTTGTCATCGCACCTTCGAGAAAACCAGAACCCGTAAGCCCACCCGAACCAATGGCTGTTTTAGACTGAATAATATTGTATAAGGAACCTCTTGGATCACAAAGGTCTGGCCTGAGCCAAACATTTATCCGATCCTGCTGATGTGGTCTTAAGAGGTTTGTAAATGACCATTGTGTTGCTAAAGAAATTAGGGTTGAAATAATAGAAGAGACAATTGTAATTGATAAAAACCTAACTTTATTCTCCCGAATAGTAACTACGATCAGACCAATCAATAAAACCGATAAACCAAAAAAAACAAAATTGCCGTAGCCGAATCTATTAAAAACATAGGAGGCTAATACGATCAACAAGTAGTTTGCAACATATTTAAAATTGTTGTTAATGGATAGTAATAAAACTCCAATAGCAGCAATTAATATGATCATTATAACCGGTGGATACCCAAAGATTAATGTCAAGATTACAATCGAAATGAAGGATAAGCTGAGCACGTAATAAACCGGATTAGCTCCGGCGCGATAAAATAGAAAAACGAATGAAGAAAATATGATTGCTGAACCCGCATCAGGTTGCAATAAAATTAAAAACACAGGGAGGGCTACTAAACCTAAACCTAGCAGTAGATGCTTATCATTTTTTAAATTCAATTGAGTCGAACCAAACAAGGAGGCAACGGCAAGACAGGTACCTAGTTTAGCTAATTCTGAGGGTTGAAAAGAATATCCAGAAATAATAAACCAAGACTTTGCACCCTTCACTTCAACGCCTAAAATTAAAACAGCGACCAGGAGAAAGATAGAAAATCCATAAAACACATAAGCAAAACTACTCCAGAATTTCCAATCAATACTGAAAGTCGCAATAAATGCTACGATGCTCAATCCCAACCAAATGGTCTGCTTTCCTATCTCTGTTGAAATACTAAAAACTTCTTGAATACCGCCACCTTCATATACTGTAGCAAATAATGTAAGCCAACCTATTCCCAATAAAGCAAAAAAACAAATGAGCGCAGGAATGTCTATGCTCTTAGATAGTCTTCTTGAATTTAGATTACGGCTTGACAAGTTCTGACTTTTCTATGTCATCAACTACAGGTATGGCTCCTGGAAAATATTGTTTGACAGCCAGTAAAAAAGCAAATAAATCTTCCTTGGTTTCGAAAGCTCCAACCTTTACTTTATAATATGGATTCTCGTGAAACCATTGGGTTTCATATTCTGGAAAGTATCGACGAAATTCACCAATTGCCTTTTCCATATCCCTTCTTTCATTGGTTGTAATGATCTGAATCTTCCAAGCTTTGACTGTACTAGATTGGTTATTCTTTTCTGAGTATTTACTCATGAATTCAGTAACCTCAGCTTCCTCTTGAAGGGTGATTTGAGCCTGTAGACTAAAACAAGAAAAGAAGAATAAACAGTATAAAAAATATTTCATCTTGGGTCTTTTAATTAAATGTGAGGTCTATTTACCATGACACTGTTTGTACTTCTTTCCACTTCCGCAAGGACAAGGATCATTTCTTTTTACTTTAGTTTCTTCTCGCTTAAAAGTTTCTGGCTTGGCATTTTGCTGACCAGCTGCTGCTGCCGCTGCTTTTCTCACTCTGTCATCCCTACTTGTTTGAACTTTTCTAAAATCAGTTTTTGCAGCTTTTGCTTCTCTTACTTCATCAGGTGCTGCTAGCAATAATTTTCCTTTGAGCAAATAAGAACAAACATCTACGTTCAATTTATAAACGAGATCTTGAAACAACTCAAAGGACTCTTTTTTATAGATTACCAGAGGGTCTTTCTGTTCAAATGATGCAGACTGCACGGAATCTTTTAATTCATCCATTGACCGAAGATGCTCCTTCCAGTTGTCATCCAACAATGCCAATGCAACAGCCATTTCAATATCTTTCATCACTGAAGCTCCTTCTGTATCAACCGCTTTTTGTAGGTCCGCAGAGATGTTTAATTTCCTTTCAGATTCTAGAACATAAGGAATAGCAATACGCTTGTATCGATGGCCTTCATTGTCATGAACATTCTTGATGATAGGCAATAAAACCTCCTTCAGCTGCTCGCTCTTTTTTTCATACACGGCCAAAACCTGATTCTTGTATTCTTCCACTACATTTTCTGTAGAGTCTTCTAAAAAGTTAGCCTCACTAATTGAAGGATCAACTCCTAGTAACCTTAAAGATTCATTTCTGAAAAATTCGTAATCTCCCGATGGTTTCGTTTGCTCAACGATAACTTCTGTTAAGCCAGCAAACATGTTATATAAGTCAATACTCAGTCTATCTCCTGACAATGCATTACTTCTCTTTGTATAAATTGCTTCCCTTTGGATGTTCATAACATCGTCATAGTCAAGCAATCTTTTTCGTGTTCCGAAATTATTTTCTTCCACTTTTTTCTGAGCTCGTTCTATTGATTTCGTTACTGCAGAATGTTGAATTACTTCTCCTTCTTTATGGCCCAATTTATCCATCACCGTTGCAATCTTCTCTGAATTGAAAAGTCGCATTAGTTTATCTTCTAGTGAGACAAAGAATTGAGAAGATCCAGGATCACCCTGCCTTCCTGCTCTACCTCTCAATTGCCGATCAACCCTTCTTGAATCGTGTCTTTCGGTGGCAATTATGGCAAGCCCTCCAGCAGCTTTCACTTCATCACTTAATTTAATATCTGTTCCTCTACCGGCCATATTGGTGGCGATGGTAACTCTACCAGGCTTACCTGCTTCTGTAACAATATCAGCTTCGCGTTGGTGCTGTTTTGCATTTAGGACGTTGTGATTGATCCCTTTCATCTGCAACATTCTACTCAGTTTTTCTGAGTTGTCGACAGAAGTTGTACCGACCAACACTGGTCTACCTTTTGACGTTAGGCCTTCAATAATTTCAATGACTGCGTTAAATTTCTCTCTTCCGGTTTTATAAACTAAATCATCTTGATCATTTCTTACGATTGGTCTATTGGTAGGGATCACAACAACATCCAACTTATATATTTCCCAGAACTCTCCAGCCTCTGTTTCTGCAGTACCAGTCATTCCAGATAATTTGTGATACATCCGGAAAAAATTCTGCAAAGTTACCGTTGCATAAGTCTGCGTTATATCTCCAACTTTCACATTTTCTTTGGCCTCTATCGCTTGATGTAAACCATCAGAATATCTCCTACCTTCCATCATTCTACCCGTCTGCTCATCTACAATTTTCACCTGCCCGTCCATAACAACATATTCTTCGTTATTTTCAAACAAAGCATAGGCTTTCAACAATTGACTGACCGCATGTAATCTTCGAGATTTTACACTATAATCTGTTATAAGTGCTTCTCTTTGTTCCGTAAATTTCTCTCCTGTTTCTGTCTCTTTTTCCTCGAGCTGTTGCATTTCTAAAGTAATGTCCGGCATTACAAAAAACGAAGTGTCATTTTCTCCCTTGGCAAGAAACTCTCCTCCTAAGTCAGTTAACTCTACATTTCTATTCTTTTCATCAATGGTAAATAAAAGTGAAGCATCAACAATATGCATGTTCTTAGACTGTTCCTGCATATAAAAGTTTTCCGCCTTTTGCATCATCGCTTTCACTCCATCTTCACTTAAAAACTTAATGAGCGGTCTATACTTTGGAAGCGCTCTAAAAGCTCTCAATAATGATAAACCAGCTTGACCTTCTTCGTGACCTAGCTTCCCTTCTTTAAATAATTTTTTTCCTTCTGCTAAATATTTGGTCGCTAGCTTTTTTTGCTCATTTATCAACCGCAAAACCTTAGGATTCAATTCGATATATTCCTGCTCGTCAGACCCTTTTGAAACAGGCCCTGAGATAATCAAAGGTGTTCTTGCATCATCAATCAATACAGAATCAACCTCATCAATCATCGCAAAGTGGTGCTTGCCTTGTACTTTTTCAGCAGCCGACCTAACCATATTATCCCTCAGATAATCAAAACCAAATTCATTATTTGTGCCGTAGGTAATATCACAGTTGTAAGCTTTTACTCTGCCAGCAGAATGTGGTTTGTATTTATCAATACAGTCTATGGTAAGAAATAGAAACTCAAAAATTGGGGCAACCCATTCTGAATCTCTTCGTGCCAGATAATCATTTACTGTAATGACATGAACTCCTAATCCAGAAAGTCCATTTAGATAAGCCGGTAATGTTGCAACCAAGGTCTTTCCTTCACCTGTTTGCATCTCGGCAATTTTACCATCATGTAAAACCATACCACCGATGAGTTGAACATCATAATGTAGCATATTCCAGGTAATATCACCTCCAGCAGCCACCCAAGAATTTTTCCAGACTGCTTCATTACCTTCAATGGATAAATAGTCTTTTTTAGCAGCTAGGTCTCGATCTTGATCTGTTGCTGTTACCCTTAATTCTGAATTTTCCATAAACCTCCTTGCCGTTTCTTTTACTACGGCAAAGGCTTCTGTCTGAATTTCTAGCAGTACTTTTTCTAATTCTGTATCCCTTTCCTTAATTAATTCATCTATTTGCTCAAATAATGACTCCTTTTTCAAAACATCTTTCATCTCATCAGCCTGAGTTTTCAGGGTGCTTATCTCTTCATCTATTTCTTTAAGATATTCAGCAATTCTAGCCCTAAATTCATGGGTCTTATTTCTAAGAGCATCATTATCAAGACTTTTAAGCTTTTCAAAATGCTCATTGATGATTGTTACCCTCGGACTATACTCTTTGACATCTCGATCATATTTCGTACCGAATATCTTCTTTAATACATTGAACATTTATGAATGGATTTTGAATTGTAAACGTAAAATTAAGTAAAAAGATAACGTCATATACCGTTCCATGTGAACCTTATTGACATTTTGACAGCATTTAACACCAAGGCACGTAAAAAGGGCTGCCAAGTTTAGTGGCAGCCCTTAGATATTTGCTATAATGTCTCTTGATTTAGATCTCTTTTCTAAGTCTCGCTACAGGGATATTTAATTGTTCCCTGTATTTAGCTACTGTCCTTCTTGCTATGTTATAACCTCGTTTCTGAAGAAAATCTTTTAATTTCTCATCAGATAATGGCCTTTTCTTGTCTTCATTAACAATGATGTCCTCTAAAATGTTCTTTACCTCTAAAGTTGACACTTCCTGTCCATCCTGTGTTTGAAGAGATTCAGAGAAAAAGGACTTCAATAATTTTGTACCATATTCTGTCTGAACAAACTTACTATTAGCGACCCTTGATACTGTTGAAATATCTAATCCAGTGATTTCTGCGATATCTTTAAGAATCATTGGCTTCAGCCTTCGATCATCACCTGTGCTGAAATAGTCAAACTGAAATTGAAGGATTGAGTACATGGTATTGTACAATGTTTCTTGTCTTTGCTTAATCGCATCAATAAACCATTTTGCAGAGTCTATCTTTTGCTTAATAAACATGATTGCCTCCTTTTCTTTATGAGAAGCTCTTCTTCCATTGGTATTTACCTTAAAACTCTTAAGCATGTCCAGGTAATTATCGTTGATTCTTAAGTCTGGAGCATTCTTACTGTTCAAGACCAGTTCCAATTCATCGTCTCTATTGGAGATAATGAAATCTGGAACAACATATTGGCTATTAGCTCCGGAAGTCTGTGAGTGCCCGCTTGACGGTTTTGGATTCAACTTCAATATTTCGTTGATCGCGTCTCTAAGTTCCGTTTCAGATAAAAATAAATTCTTTTGTAATTTCTTATAATGCTTCTTTGTAAACTCATCAAAATGGTTCAATAGAATTTTAAGAGCATTCATCCTTGCTCTTTTGGCAAGTGTATTTTTAGTTATTAATTCCTTCTGACGTAATTGAATAACCAAACTTTCTTGTAAATCTCTCGCTCCGATTCCTGGAGGATCAAATGTTTGTATTACCGTTATTAACTTTTCTATTTCTTTTTCTGTTGAATCAATATTGTGCGAGAACAACAGGTCATCAATAATCGAAAAAGCATCTCTTCGTAAATATCCATCCGCATCTATACTACCAATGATTTGTTTAGCTATTACTAATTCTCTTTCGTCCGATAATTCTTGCATGCCGAGTTGGGCTTCAAGATGCTCGTGAAATGTATCTGAAACTGCAATTGGTAGTCTGTGTGTTTCTTCCTCTGATACAAATTTTTCACCAACCGTTTTATATAGAATAGGATCGTCCTCTATATATTCATTAATGTAATCATCCAACTCAAACTCTTCTTCTCCTTCCTCTTTGTTTTCATTTTCAAGGTCGTAAATCTCAGCTACTTCACTTTCATTACCTTCATCAAGAGCTGGATTAGCTTCTAATTCTTCCTTTATTCGTTGATCCAATGTTGCGGTCGGAATTTGCAATAATTTCATTAATTGAATTTGCTGCGGTGACAGCTTTTGCAACATACGGTGGGATAATCTCTGCTTTAACATCTCTTGATAATTTACCTGTTATAAACACTATATTTATAGACAAGTTTCGGGTTTTGTAATTTGTATATTTTGAGTATCAAACATACATTAATAATTTCTTTAATACAAAATTCGTTCCAAATTAATGAGTTATATATTATAAATAATCATAATATGAATATTTTGGCCCGACTTTCAGCATTACGCTCTTTTATGAGTGCTCACGAAATTGATGCATTCATCGTTCCGTCAAGTGATCCACACATGAGCGAATATGTTGCAGATCATTGGAAAAGTCGAGAATGGATTTCTGGTTTTACTGGCTCAGCCGGTACTATTTTGATTACCCAGAACTATGCTGGACTTTGGACCGATTCTAGATATTTTATTCAAGCAAAAAAAGAATTGAAAGGAACAGGTATTGAGTTGAATAAAATAATTGATAGATCGAGTCTTGGATATTCTCAATGGATTTATAAAAATTTGCCGGAAGGGTCAATCGTAGGATTAGATGGATTTCTTTTTTCTGAAAAGAACATTCACAAGATGGAATCATTGTTTGCTGAAAATAACATTAAACTAGTTTGCACAATAGAACCATTTCATGAAATCTGGGAAGACAGAACAAAAGCACCTACAGAAGAAATGTTTGTGCTTCCTAATAAATTTTCGGGAAAGAGCTTCCAAGAAAAACTAAAGGACTTACAGAAACATCTTTTCCTAAATAATTCTGAGGCCATACTTTTCACAGCATTGGATGAAATAGCTTGGTTACTAAACATTCGCTCTAGTGATATAAAATTTAATCCGGTTCCTATTTGTTACTTTCTAGTGACGGTAAATGAAAATATTCTATTTGTAGATGACAGAAAAATAGAACGCTGCAAAGACTACTTTGCAGAAAACAAGATTCAGATCAAACCATACCATTCTATCCTAGATCATTTAGTTTCTAACAACAAT